>Ga0214182_1000285_pt1 | contig 22045 bp, 17 predicted proteins | sample TroBogEpilimnion_8_FD_153020 | JGI IMG/M metagenome (GOLD analysis project Ga0214182, IMG submission 153020) | Freshwater microbial communities from Trout Bog Lake, WI - 14NOV2007 epilimnion | ecosystem: Environmental > Aquatic > Freshwater > Lake > Epilimnion/Euphotic zone | place: Trout Bog... | reverse complement strand
AATACAACTGGGCCGCCCGGCTCAGTCGCTACGATGAAATCCTTCGCCCCACGGAGAACCCAGCATGACCGCGGTGGCACGGAACGAACTGACCCAAGCCTGGAGTGGATTGAAAGGCACGGGCCCCGCCCTGATCTCCGGCATTCTGTTGCTGGGCGGGTTGTTTCAGACGGAGGTCGTGACGGCCGTCCAGACCTGGAACGATTCAACCGCGTACAACCACTGCTTTCTGATTGTCCCGATCACCGTTTACCTGCTTTGGGACCGTCAGGATTCGCTGCGCGGCCTGTCCGCCCGTCCGATGCCGTGGGTCGCGTTGGCCGGTGTTCCGCTTGCTGCCGTCTGGTTGTTCGCCGAACGCCTGGGGATCATGGAAGGGCGGCAGTTGATCGCGGTTACCTTCCTGGAACTGCTATTCCTGGGCTTATTCGGCCGGCGCCTGTGGTGGGCGATGTCCGGGCCACTGCTCTATCTCTATTTCCTGGTCCCGTTCGGGGAGTTCCTGACGCCGAAGTTACAGGATGTCACCGCGGTTTTCGTCCTCTACGGCACGCAGATTCTGCACATCCCCGCCTATGTGGACGGCTACACCATCGAAATCCCCGAGGGCCGTTTCTTCATCGCCCAAGCCTGTGCCGGGTTGCGCTTCCTGATCGCCGCCATCGCGTTCGGGGCGCTGTACGCGATCCTGATGTATCGCAGCCCGCTCAGGCGCACGGCCTTCATCGTCATTTCCATCGTGGTGCCGATCGTCGCCAATGGGTTCCGAGCGCTGGGGATCGTGGGGCTGGGGCACATTCTGGGGAGTGCCGAGGCCGCCGCTGCCGATCATGTGATCTACGGCTGGATTTTCTTCTCCATGGTGATCCTGCTGCTGCTCGCCTGCGGATTGCCCTTCCGAGAGGATCGGGTCGACGACGCGCCGCCGGCACCTGTCCCGGGACCGGACATGACCGGCTCCTACGCGACGGCCGGAGCCTGCGCCGCCGCGATATTGATCGTCCTCGCGGGCGTTGGCCCGGCAGCGGCGCTGCTGTTGGATCGGACCGCGAACGCCACGTTGGCGCAGCCCCATCCGCTGGACCCGGGTCCGAACTGCACATCCGCCCCCGGCACACCGCCCGAACGCACCCGCGCCGCGACCGGCGGCCGAGCGACCGATCAGCGGATAAGCTGCGAGAATGGCACTGCCTTCGATGTGCACATCGCGGCATTTTCACCGCGCAGCACCTCCGGCCCTGTCCTCGCCGAACGCCGCCGCCTTGCTCGTCCGCCGTGGGTGGAGGAAACGGTGGAAAGCTGGATCGAACCTGAACCGCATGTCTGGCGCCTGCTGACCGGGACGGAAGAAGCGTTGGCCATGGCAGTCGGCCTATGGATCGACGGTGCACCGAGCATGGGCGGCCTGCCGGTGCGTGCGCGCATGGCGTGGAACAGCCTGACCGGCGGACGCGCCTCGCCCATCGTGGTCTCCATCACCCCCGTCGCCGACTGGCCCCATTTACGCGGCCCCGATCGGCGTCAGGTGGAGGACGATCTGCTGGAATTTCTGCGCACCCACCCGGGGCTGGTCACGCAGATCGAGGCACTGGCGGGGCGTTAAACGTGCAGTGCCCGACCGGCGACGGCGAGTGCGGCTTCCTTCACCGCTTCGTTCAAGCTGGGATGCGCGTGGCAGGTACGGGCGACATCTTCGGCCGAGGCGCCGAACTCCATCGCCAGCGCCAGTTCCGCGATCAGCGTTCCCGCGTCCGGCCCCAGGATATGGGCGCCGAGCAGCTTGTCGGTTGTCTTGTCGGATAACAGTTTGACGAACCCGTCGGTGGCGCCCATCGCGCGGGCACGACCGTTCGCCATGAACGGGAATTTGCCGACGTTGTAAGCGATGCCAGCCGCTTTGAGTTCTTCCTCGGTCTGCCCCACGGCGGCCACTTCCGGCCATGTGTACACGACGCTCGGGATGACATCGTAGTTCACGTGCCCGGCTTGCCCGGCGAGGCGTTCGGCGAGCGCCACGCCTTCGTCCTCCGCCTTATGTGCCAGCATCGGTCCCGCGATGGCGTCGCCGATCGCGTAGATGCCCGGGACGTTGGTGGCGTAATGCGCGTCTGTCTTGATCCGGCGGCGCTCGTCCAAAGCGACACCGGCCGCTTCGAGGCCTAGGCCCTCGGTGAAAGGACGCCGGCCGATCGCCAGCAGGACGATGTCGGCTTCCAGCGTCTCGGCGGCGCCGCCTTTGGCGGGTTCGACGGTCAGGCTTACTCCGGTTTCCGTCAGCGTCGCGGCAGTGACCTTGGCGCCGAGGCGGAATTTCAGTCCTTGTTTCGTCAGGATACGCTGGAAGGCGGTCGCAACCTCGGTGTCCAGGGTCGGGACGATGCGGGGCAGAAATTCGATGACGGTGACCTCGGCCCCGAGGCGGCGCCAGACGCTGCCGAGTTCCAGGCCGATGACGCCGGCGCCGATGACCACCAAATGCTTCGGCACAGCGTCCAATTCCAGCGCGCCGGTGGACGTGACGATGCGCTTTTCGTCCACAGCGACGCCAGGCAGCGGAGTGCTTTCGCTGCCGGTAGCGATGACGATGTGCTTGGTCGTGTGAACTGTGCCGTCCACGTCCACTTGGCCGGCGGCGACGATGCGGCCGGTACCTTTGAGCCAGGTCACCTTGTTCTTACGGAACAGGAATTCGACGCCTTTGACGTTGGCGCCAACGACCTCGGCCTTGCGCGCCTGCATCCGGGCGAGATCGAGGCTGACGCTGCCGACGATGTTGATCCCATGGTCGGACAGCCCGTGGGTGGCGTGGTCGAAATCCTCCGACGATTGCAGCAGTGCCTTGGAGGGGATGCACCCGACATTGAGGCAGGTGCCGCCGAGGGTCGCGCGCTTTTCCACGCAGGCGACCTTGAGGCCGAGCTGGGCGGCACGGATGGCGCAGACATAGCCGCCGGGGCCAGCGCCGATGACGATGACGTCGTATGCTGTATCCATGATCAAAGATCCAACAACAACCGGCGCGGGTCCTCGACGCCTTCCTTGACGCGGACGAGGAAGGACACGGCCTCCTTACCGTCGACGATGCGGTGATCGTAGGATAGGGCCAGATACATCATCGGCCGCACCTCGATCTTCCCGCCAACCACCATCGCTCGGTCCTGGATCTTGTGCATGCCCAGGATCGCCGATTGCGGCGGGTTCAGAATCGGGGTGGACATCAAGGAGCCGTAGATGCCGCCGTTGGTGATGCTGAAGGTGCCGCCAGACAACTCGTCGGCTTTCAGGCCGCCATCACGGGCGCGTTTGCCGAAATCGGCGATGGCGCCCTCGATCCCCGCGAACCCAAGTTGGTCTGCGTGGCGGATGACGGGGACGACCAGACCGTTGGCGCCGCCAACAGCGATGCCCATGTGGACATGGTGCTTATAGACAATGTCGTCGCCATCGATCTCGGCATTCACCGCCGGGAATTCCTTCAGCGCGACGCAGCAGGCGCGGACGAATACGCTCATGAAGCCGAGGCGGATGCCCTTGTGCTTCTTCTCGAACGCGTCGCGGTATTCGGACCGCAGCGCCATGATCGCGGACATGTCCACCTCATTGAAGGTGGTGAGCATGGCGGCGTTGTTCTGGGCTTCCTTCAGGCGCAGCGCGATGGTGCGGCGGAGGCGGGTCATTTTCACCCGTTCCTCCCCTTCCCCGGCAACACGCGGGGCTGCCGGGGCCGCGACGGGAACGGGCGCCGGAGCGGGAGCGGGAGCAGAAGCCACCGGCACGGGCTGAGCGGCGCGGGCCAGGAACGCCAACACGTCGCCCTTGGTGATGCGACCACCTTTCCCGCTGCCATCGCCGATGGCGGCGGGGACAATCCCCTGTTCCTCGATGATTTTCGCCGCCGAGGGCAACGGCGCATGCACTGGAGCCGGAGCGGCGGCCGGACGAGCGACCGGCCCGAGCGGCCGCGGCGGTGGGTGAATGCCGGCAGGGGGATTGGCGGCGGGGCCGGCGACCGTCGGCGCGGCGGCGGCATCGATGATGCCGAGCAGGGCGCCGACCTCGACCTCGCTGCCTTCCGGCACGGAAATCGCGACCAAGACACCAGCCGACGGTGCGTTGACCTCGACGGTGACCTTGTCGGTTTCGAGTTCGACCAGCGGCTCATCGGCGGCGACGGACTCGCCGGGTTGTTTGATCCAGCGGGCAACGGTCGCCGTGGTGACGCTTTCGCCCAGGGTGGGAACGGTGATGTCAGTCGACATTGCGCGAAAATCCTAGCCGATGGCGGCGGCAACGAGCGCCGCCTGTTGTGCGTTATGAACGCGCGCCTGACCGGTGGCCGGGCTGGCGGCGGCGTCGCGGCCGATGTAGCGGGGGCGCTTGGCCTTCACATCCAGGCCAGACAGCACGCCTTCGATCCGGCGATCGACGAACTGCCAGCCGCCCATGTTCTCCGGCTCTTCCTGGCACCAGACGACTTCCGCGTTCGGGTAAGCCGCGAAGGCGCGGGTCAGGCTGTTGATCGGGAACGGATACAGCTGTTCCAGCCGGATGATGGCGACGTCCCTAATGTCGCGTTCGCGGCGGGCGGCCAGCAAGTCGTAATAGACCTTGCCAGTGCAAACCACGACGCGCTTGACCTGTTCGGCCGGCGCGATGGCGTCGATCTCGGGGATGACGAAGCGGAAGGCCGAACCCTCCGCGAAATCGGCCAAGGGGGAGACCGCCAGCTTATGGCGCAGCAATGACTTCGGCGTGAACACGATCAGCGGCTTACGGAAGTTGCGGCGCACCTGCCGGCGCAGCGCGTGATAGTAGTTGGCCGGCGTCGTCAAATTGCACACTGCCATGTTCCGCTCGGCGCACAGCTGCAAATACCGCTCGGGGCGCGCCGACGAATGCTCCGGCCCCTGCCCTTCGTAGCCGTGCGGCAGCAGCAGCGTCAGGCCGGACATGCGGAGCCATTTGGTCTCCCCGCTCGCCACGAACTGATCGATGATCGGCTGGGCGCCGTTGGCGAAATCGCCGAACTGGCCTTCCCACAGCACCAAAGTTTGCGGATCGGCGAGCGAGTAACCGTATTCGAAGCCCATCACGCCGACTTCGGACAGCAGCGAGTTATAGATCTCGATCTTCGCCTGATCGGGTTCGATGTTGTTCAACGGCACGTATTCATGCTGGTTTTCCTGATCGATCAGAACGGCATGGCGCTGGCTGAAGGTGCCGCGCTGGCAGTCCTCGCCCGACAGGCGGACACGGTGGCCTTCCAGCAGCAGGGTGCCGAATGCCAGAGCCTCGCCGGTCGCCCAGTCGATGCCTTCGCCGGTGTCGATGGCGTTTCGCTTGGCATCCAACTGGCGGACGATTTTGGAGTTCGCCTTGAATCCGGTCGGGACGCTGGCGAGGGCATGACCGACCTGACGCAACGTGTCGGTGGAAACGGCGGTGGATTCCTCCTGCCGTTCGACCTCCTGATCAGCCTGTTTCAAGCCGGACCAGTGTCCTTCCAGCCAATCGGCCTTGTTCACCTTATAGGATTGCGCGGCCTGATAGGCGTCTTCCAGGGTTTTCGCGAAACTCTCCACCATGCCGCGAGCGTCGGCGGCGGAGACCATGTCCTCATGCGCCAGCCGGTCGGCATACAGCTTGCGGGTCGTCGATTGCAGGCCGATGGCCTTGTACATCATCGGCTGTGTGAAGGCGGGTTCGTCGGTTTCGTTATGGCCGTGGCGGCGGTAGCAGACGATGTCCAGCACGATGTCGGCGGCGAAGCGCATGCGGAACTCGGCGGCCATGCGGGCGCAGAAGATCACCGCTTCCGGATCGTCGCCGTTCACGTGCAGCACCGGCGCCTGGATGGATTTGGCGACATCGGTGCAATAGAGGCCGGAATAGGCGTGCGCCGGCACGGTGGTGAAGCCGATCTGGTTGTTAACGACCACATGCACGGTGCCGCCGGTGCGGTAGCCGATCAGTTGGCTCATCGCCAGGGTTTCGTAGACCATGCCCTGGCCGGCGAAGGCGGCGTCGCCGTGCATCAGGATCGCCATCACCGACGATCGCTTCTGCGTGTCGCCGGCCTGATCCTGCCGAGCGCGGACCTTGCCGACGACGACAGGGTTGACGGCTTCGAGGTGGGATGGGTTCGGTTGCAGCGACAGATGCACCGTCCGTCCGGCGATTTCCTGGTCGGTGGAGGTGCCCAGATGGTACTTGACGTCGCCGGAACCCTGGACGTCGTCGGGCTTGAAGCTCTCGCCCTCGAACTCCGAGAACACCGCAGTGAAGGGCTTCTTGACCACGTTCACCAGCGTGTTCAGGCGGCCGCGATGCGGCATGCCGATGGCGATTTCCTTCACGCCGGCCGCCGCCACCGTCTCGATGATCGCGTGCAGCGCGGGGATCGTGACCTCGCCACCCTCCAGGCCGAAGCGCTTGGTGGTGACGTAGCGCTTCTGGCAGAACATCTCGAAGCCCTCGGCCTCGGTCAGTTGGTGCAGGATTTTGCGCTTGGACGTGCGATCGAAGGCGGTGCGCCAGGGGGCACCCTCCACGCGGCGCTGGATCCAGGATTTCTGGTCGGGGTCCTGGATGTGCATGAACTCCACGCCGATGGAGCCGCAGTACGTCTCCCGCAGGATGGACACGATTTCGCGCAACGTGGCGCTTTCGCGCCCGAGCACGTTGTCGATGAAGATGCCACGGTCCTGGTCGGCATCGGTGAAGCCGTAGCTGCGCGGGTCGAGTTCCGGGTGCGGCGTTGGGACCTGCAAGCCAAGCGGATCGAGATGGGCTTCGAGGTGGCCGCGCACGCGGTACGACCGGATCAGCATCAGCGCCCGCAGGCTCGCGATGGTGTCGGCGCGGGAGGACGAGGCCGGCGCGGTCTGGCGAGCGGGTGCCCAGGCGGTCGTTGCCGGCTGTTCCAGCACGGCGCGGGCGTCGTCGTCCATCGCCTCGAAGATCGCGGCGTATGCCGGGTCCACCGACGCGGGATCGGACGCCCAGGCAGCGTACTGCGTGAGCAAAAGCGCGGTATTCGTGCCGTCGAAGGCCGAGGCAAGGAGGTCGGCACCTTCCATCTGTCGGTATCCCTTATGTGCGTGCGGTCGGACGTCGCCGGGGTGCATGCAAATCATGCGCCGGTATGGTTCTGTCTCGCGCTTCCTATGGACCGTTACACCAAAAGGGTTAAGGATTTCTTAACGGATTGCGTGACATTTCGGGTATGCGGAAAAAAAGACCGTGAAGAGGGAGGAAAACGATGCGCCTGCTATTCTGGGTGCTGGTGGCGATGGCACTGACCGGCGTCGCCCGAGCGGAAACCGATGAGGTGCGGATCGCGCAGCAGACCAGCGCGGCGTTCCTGCAATTCAACGTCATGAAGCACATGGGCCTGATCGAGAAGCATGCCGCTGACCTGGGCGTGCCAGGCGTGAAGGTCAGCTTCGCGGTGTTCAACGGGTCGGACGCGCAGAACCAGGCGTTGCTGTCGGGGTCGGTGGATATCGTGTCCGGCGGGCCACCCGGCTTGCTGGTGCTGTGGGCGAAGACCTTCGGCACGCCGCAGGAGGTGCGGGGCGTCACCAGCATGGTGCGCTTGCCCTGGAAGCTGAACACGCGGAATCCGAACGTGCACTCCATCCGGGATTTCACCGACGCCGACCGGATCGCGATGCCGGGGGTGAAAATGTCGTCGCAGGCGGTGGTACTGCAAATGGCGGCGGCGAAGATCTGGGGCGACGCGGAATACGACCGGTTCGACAAGCTGGGCGTCGCGATGTCGCCCGCCGACGCGACGGCGGGGCTGCTGTCGGGCGGCGGCGCGTTCGATTCCGCGTTCACCGTGCCGCCGTTCCAGGACATCCAGTTGAAGAACCCGGCGGTGCATACCGTACTGGATTCGCGGGATGTCATCGGGGACGGGGCCGCGTCCATCGCCTGGACGGGGAAGCGGTTCCACGACGGGAACCCCCGGGTTTACCGAGCGGTGGTCGAAGCATTGAAGGAGGCGACCGCATTTACGAATGCGCACACGCGGGAGGCTGTGGCGTTTTACGCGGCGGACACCTCGGCAAAGGTGGATGTGGAGGAGGTGCTGCGGATCATGACGCAGCCTGGGATCGCATTCGATACGACGCCGCGCGGGCAGTTTCAGTGGGCGGATTTCATGGGGCGCGTGGGCAAATGGAAAGTCCGAGCGACGGGGTGGAAGGATTTGTTCTGGCCGGAGGTTTGGGATTTGGATGGCAGTTGAAACCCCATTTTCGGTAAAACGAGCAACGACGGGGCGTCGTCCCCCAAAACAAGGAAGCGCCCATGACCGACACCATCGACCTCAGCCGCACCGCCCTGATCGCTTACGACGTCTGCCGGCGCGCGCTCACGCCGCCCGACCCGGCCCGCGCCGCCAGCATGCGCCCCGTCCTCGACGCCTGGGTCCGCCTCATCGCCGCCGCTCGGCATGCAAAAATCCCCGTCATCTACACCACCCCGGTCAGCCGAGCGGACGGCGCCGACGTGGTGCTGCTGCCAACGGACTTGTCGGCCGAAACCGGCGTCCCGCCGCTGACGAACGGGATCGAGGGCAGCGAAGGCGCCGGCTTCCCCGACGAAATCGCACCGCAACCCGAAGACTACGTCTACCTCAAACGCCGCCCGAGCGCATTCTACGGCACCGGCATCGCCGAGCTCTTAGGGATGTTGCGCCGCGACACCATCCTCATCGGCGGCGGCGCCACCAATCGCGGTGTCGAAACAAGTGTGCGAGAGGCATTCAACCAGGACATCTCCACCATCGTCGTGCGCGATTGTTGCTGGAGCGGCGATGCCGCCGCCCACGCCTATAGTCTGGACAAAGCGATGAAGATGTACACCCGTATTCGGACATTGGAACAAGTCGAGGCGCTGCTGAAATCGTAAAATTCCGCTCCGCCGTTAACCTTTTCTTAACCATGGGCTGGCATCATGCCCGCCCATGGAAAACGACCCACCCCGAAACGGACAGGCGCCGGCAGCACATACCTATGTATTGCCACCTTCTACTCTACCCGGATTTCCGGAGGCGGGACGCGTCCGACCGAAGAATGGCAGAAACCGCTGGAAAGACCGGCGCGGTTGGGTGTATGAATGGGACTACAGACATGGTGCTGTCGAATTTGACGATACTTTGGGCCGGCACCTCGGCGAATTCGATCACAGGACAGGCAAGCGGCTGATGCCCGCTGCCCCCCGACGGAGCATCGATCCATGACCGCAGCCTACTACCTGCGCGGCTATGACCGGACGACCGAGTTCATGGCGGCAGAATTCCGCCTGCCGGCGCGTCTGCTCGGGTTCATCCGCGCACTGGTGCGTCCGCCCGCCGACGATCCCGACATGATTTTCGCGTACGAACTGGCGGACTCATCGGTCGCCCGCATCTCCCGAGCCATGGGCACCGAGATCGACCCGACCGCGTTCGGCTACTACGTGGAAGCCAACGCTGCCCCGGACTCGGACACGATGCCGGATCGCACCGCGTCCCAGGCCGGCTGAGCGCTACTCCGCCGCCAGCGCCACCGGCCGCGCCGTCGCGGTCAAGCCCGCCAGCAGCACCTTCCGCCTTTCCTCCGCCTTCGCTCGGTTCGCGTCCTTGACCGGGCCGAACCCCCGGATCGTATCCGGCAGAGATGCCAGCCCAACCGCGGCCTCCAACGTCTCTGCCCGCAGCGCGGCGGCCGCCGCCCGCAGGTCGCCGATATATTGATCGATCAGCGCCCGTTCGGCCTGACGTTCCGCCTGCCGGCCGAACAAATCCCACGACGAGCCACGCAACGACCGCAGCGACCGCAACACCCGGAACAGCGGCAGCGCCACCCAACCCGGCACCGCGACCTTTCGCCGCCTCCCGGTCGCCGGGTCCATGCGCGCGATGATTGGCGGAGACATATGGAACACCGGCTTGTCGCCGTACTCCGTCAGCAGGTGCAGCCGAGCAACCTCGTACTCGTCCTTGTAGGCCATCACGCGATACAGGCCCTCGGCCGCCGCACGAGCAAACCGACCGGCGGAACCGAACGCGGTCGTTTCGGCCTCGACAACCTCCCGCAGCACCGACCGGTACCGGTCCGCATAGGCCGCGTTCTGGTATGCGACCAGCCGTTCGACCCGGTCCGCGATCAGTGCGTCCAACGACAAAGCCGGCGCTTCTACCGCGTCCGACAGGACCTTGCTCATCAGCTCCGGCTTGTCGGCGAGTATCCGCCCCCAAAGGAAGGCGCGCTTGTTCACACCGACCGCTGCGCCGTTCAGTTCGATGGCGCGGAGGATGGAATCCTCCCCAACCGGCACCAGCCCGCGCTGCCACGCCAACCCCAGCAACAGGGTGTTCATGGCCTGAGCGTTGCCAAACAGTTTCTCGGCCAGACGCACGCCGTGCAGCCATACCGACCGTCCGGCGTCCGTGACTTTTTCAATGGTGCGGCGGTGCATCAAGGCGTCGATCGACAGCAGCGCATCGCGCTTGAAATCGGCGGTCGCGGCGAGGTCCAGGTTGCCGATCACCACGGCATTCCGCGCATTACGCTCCAACACGCCCACTTGGCACCCGACGGCGAGGTCGGCCGCCAGCATCAAATCGGCTTTGCCGATGGGGATACGCACCACGTCCAACGCATCCTCGGAATCGGCGATCTGGACATGCGCGACCACCGCCCCGTTCTTCTGCGCCATGCCGGTAAAGTCCAAGGTCTTCACCGCGCGCCCTTCCAAATGCGCGGCCATCGCCAAAATCGCGCCGGAGGTGACAATCCCCCCTCCCCCGATCCCCGCGAACAGCCCGCGCCACACGCCCAGCGCCGGCAAAACCGGTTCGGACAAGGCCGCGGCAAATTCTTTCTCCCGCGCCTGCCACGAAACATCCGCATCCGGCGCGGAAGGGGCACCCGGCAGCGTCACGAAGCTCGGGCAGAACCCTTTCAAGCAGGACAGATCGACGTTGCAACTGGTCGGGTTGATGCGCCGTTTCCGTCCCAGCGAGGTCTCCACCGGCTCGATCGCGATACAGCCCGACTGCACTGAACAATCGCCGCAGTTCTCGCAGACAGCTTCGTTAATGACGACATGCTGGGTAGCGTTGGCCATCGACCCGCGCTTGCGGCGGCGGCGTTTCTCGGTGGCGCAAACCTGATCGTATATCAGGACGGACAGCCCGTCGTAATCGCGCAGTTCGCGCTGCACGGCGTCCAGTTCCTCGCGCGTATGGCGGGTCGTCCCCGGCGGCAACTGCCCGATCCCCGGCAGCCGGTCGGCATCGTCGGCGACGACGGCAATCCGCGAAATCCCCTCGGCCGCGATCTGGGCGGCGAGCAGCGGGACCGTCATCTGCCCCTCGGCCGGCTGCCCGCCGGTCATCGCGACGGCGTCGTTGAACAGCAACTTGTAGGTCATGCGGGTTTTCGCCGCCGCCGCCTGCCGGATCGCCATCAAGCCGGAGTGCACGTAGGTCCCGTCGCCCATGTTCGCGAACATGTGCTTCATGTCGGTGAAGGACGACAGACCGACAAAGGGCGCGCCCTCCCCGCCCATATGGGTGAAGGTCCGGGTCTGCGGCCCGTCGTCCTGCGCCATGAAGTGGCAGCCGATGCCGGCACTCGCGAAGCTGCCATCCGGCAACTGAGTCGATGTCGCGTGCGGGCACCCCGCACAGAAGGCGGGAATGCGCCGTAGCAGGCTGTCCGGCCGCTGCACCGCTTCTGGCGGCGACAACGACGGCACGTTCAACCCCTGCGCCCCGAGGAACCGGCCCAAACCGCCGGCAACGGATTCCGGCGACAATTCCATCAACGCCGTCAGCAGCGGTTCCCCATTCGGCAGCGTCTTCCCGCTGATCGCGGGGCGTTCCTCGGCCGGCAGGTTGTACAGCGTGTCGCGGATTTGGGATTCGAGGAAATTGCGCTTTTCCTCGATCACCAAAATGGCGCGCTTGCCGCGGGCGAATTCGCGGAAACTCTCCGTCTCCAACGGCCAGGTCATCGCGATCTTGTAGAGCGCAAGCTGCGGATGCCCGTCCAAACCGAGGCGCTTCAACGCATGCAGCGTATCCTCATGCGTCTTGCCGATGGTCACCAGACCGATGGGGGCGTCGGCCGATCCGAAGATCAGCTTGTCCAGCCGGTTGGCGCGCGCCCAGGCCTGCACGGCCGGCAGGCGCTCGTCCATCAAACGCCGCTCCAACTCGGCCCGTTCGGCCGGGAAGCGCAGCGTGTGGTCGTAGTTCAGCCCGTGCGGCGGCAGCGGAAAATCGGGCGTGACGAACTGCCGGTCCGAATGGACGATGGCGGTCGCCGCCTGCTCCATCGTCTCGGCGGTGGTCTTCATCGCGACCCACAACCCCGTGTAGCGGGACATCGCCCAGCCCGCGAGGCCCATGTCGATCACATCCTGCACTGAACCGGGGTTCAGTACCGGCATGCAGACGTTTTGAAACACGTATTCGGTCTGATGCGGGTAGGTGGAGGAATGCGCCCCGTGATCGTCCCCGGCGATCGCCAGCACGCCGCCATGGCGGTGCGTCCCCGCCATATTGGCGCAGTGAAACGCGTCGCCGGACCGGTCCACGCCCGGCCCCTTGCCGTACCACATGCCGTAAACGCCATCGACCCGCTTGCCAGGGAAGGCGTCGATCTCCTGCGTGCCCATCAGCATGGTGGCCGCGAGGTCCTCGTTCACCCCCGGCTCGAAGCGGATATCGTTGGCCTCCATCAGGTTGGTTTGCAGCCACAACTCGCGGTCGAGCATGCCGAGCGGGGAGCCGCGATAGCCGGACACCAGCGCGGCGGTTTTCAGGCCAGCGGCTTGATCCAGGCGGCGTTGTTCCAGCAGCAGCCGCATCAGCGCCTGAATGCCGGTCAGCAGTACCGGCCGATCATGATCGTGGAACCGCGATTCCAGCGTTGTCGCCCCGAAGCCCATGCCACCGTCCATCCCGATTGCCCCCTCACTCGCCGTGTCGCAGCTTAATGTAGCTGGGTCCGCTGGGGAAAGGTTGCCATAATTCGGCGATCCTGATCCATCGTCGGCGGAGGCAGGCTCGCGAGAATATCAATTGGTGACGCGTGCCGCCACGCCCAGAGCCTCCGCCGCAGCGGCGAGGCGCCTGTCTCGGGACCAAAGTCGCGCGTCCGGGATCAGGAGAGCCGATGCGAGCAAATGGACGTCGACATATCCAATCCCCCGGCCGAACAGACGATGCTGCCCAATCAAATGAAGGACCTCTTCGTGCTCGGCAACAATCGCTCGCGGCAACTGCCGATACGCCGCCAACACAGCCTCTCGTTGGCCAATCGACCCCAGCGCCAACTCCCCCATGACGAACCCGTGGCCGAGTACCTGATCGTCACTGAGCAACTGGGACAGCAGCGGGTCCGGCGATCGGATATGATCGATCCAAATCGACGTATCGACCAATATCATACCGCTTCCATGCGACGACGGGGCGGGGCCTCCGCATTGGGATCGCTGCCGCCCAATCGCACGAGCCTTCGGGCTGCCTCCCGCTCGATCAGGGCTTTCAGGCCCGCGCGAAGCAAAGAGGGCGTCTCCTCGATGCCGGTCATCGACTTCGCCGTTGCGAGCAGATCGTCATCGAGGGTGACCGTGGTGCGCATCCTGGAGGTCCTGAGGCAGCTTCCGCATCAAAAATTGTCGTTTTTGATGCGGAAGTCAATGTGCATGTGTCTCCCGCACAGGGCCGATTGTTTTGTCCGCTTGCGCCGCCCACGGGCCGGCGCAAGCGATCGCGGCAGTCGGCTCAGACGTTCCTCACTTCTTACCCAGGTATCCGATGGCCCAAACATAGCTCGCCACCGCCTTCAGGTCGGCCTCCGACAAATCGACGCCTCCCTTCGGCGGCATCAAGCCGGTGTGCGCCTTCGGTTTGGGCACACCGGCGCGGATCGCGTTCGCGATGGACTCCAGGCTCCCATCGCTCCAGAACCGCCGCGCGCTAGTCAGATCCGAACCGACCGTGGAGCCTTTGCCGTCCGCGCCATGGCACCCCGCGCAGGTGCCGCCGGACGCTTGGCCGTGGAAGATTTTATCGCCGAGAACCAGTTGATCGCGGGCGACGCCGGGCGGCATCGGCAACCCGCGAATGTCCGGCAGAACCATCGCCGACACATGGGCACGCGGGGCGGACACGAGCTTCGCGCCCTTGTCGCCCGTGTAGGTGACCCGCCAGATGCGCCCCCCCTTGTCATCGGCGATATACAGCGCCCCGTCCGGCGCCACCGCCAACCCCGTCGGCCGATGCACCGCTCGGCCCGGTTCCATAAACTCGCCGGCGAACCCGTCGGCGAAGACAATCCACGGTCCCGCCGCCACGCCGTCCTTCAGCGGCTGGAAGACGACATTGTACCCGCCCTGCGGTGCGGGGGCGCGGTTCCAAGAGCCATGAAACGCGATGAACGCGCCCTCCTTGAAGGCCGCCGGAAACTGATTACCGGTGTAGATCAGCATATCGTTCGGCGCCCAATGGGCCGGGAACGCCGCCACCGGCGGCAGTTTGTCGGCGCACAGACCCACTTTGTGCCCGCCGTCGCCACCATACTCCGGCGCGAGGACAAGCTTCTTCTGAGCCAGATCGTAGTAGCATGCCGGCCAGCCGTAATCGCCGCCCTGACGCACCGCGACCAACTCCTCGGCCGGATTTTCGGCGCTTTGCATCGGTGAATATAGACTGGGCCAATTCTGGAACAGCTGATCTCGTCCGTGCTGCACGGCGAACATCCGACCTTGCGAGTCGAACGACTGCGCCTCGCTGTTGCGCAACCCCGTGGCGAACCGCTGCGCCGGCGAAAATGCCTGATCGAGCTTGTTGGCATCGAACCGCCAGATTCCGCCACGAGTCTCCAACTCCGTGCAGGGATCGGCACCGGGCGCGCCGCCCGCGCGGTTCTGGCTCTGACAAGCGTTGGTCGCGGAGCCCAGATCGACGAACAGGTTGCCATCGCGATCGATAGCGATCGGATGCATCGGGTGATCGCCCGTCAGCGGAAGGCCGGACACCACCGTCTCGGCCGCTCCGGTCGGGGCGATACCGTTGTCCGGCAGCTTGTAACGCACGATCTTGTCGTTGGTTTCTGCGTAGACATAGCCGCCGTACACCTTCACGCCGGTGCCGCCATGGTTGCCGTCGGCCTCGGACGGTCCGAACCGGACGATCTCGGTCGCGGGTCCTTTCGGATCGGCGGCGCGCAGGGCGATCAGGAATCCGCCGTCGGGCACCTTGTCGTTGCCGAAATACCGTCCGCTCCAGGTGTTGGCGTAAACGACGCCATTGGGCGCAACGGACAGATGCCGCGGATGGCTCAAATGGTCGGCGAACACCGTGGCTTGAAAGCCCGGCGGCAACAGCAGACCATCCTTCGCGGGCGCGGCGGATTGACCCCGCGCGGCGGGCATGGCCGCGAGGCAAAGCGAGATCGACGCTATCAGGTATCGAGCAATTGGCATGGTTATGTCTCCTCCTCATTCAGTGTGGCCGAAACCGGATGCGTTTGCCAGACGCCTGCGAGCAGGAAGCACCGCGACAAATCTTCGCGCCCGAGGCAAGATGCGCGCACCATTTGGGAGGATCGGCATGACCGACGACATCCGCGTTACACCGCACGACGGGTGGCGCACCATCGCACTTAACGCGCCGGCGCGGCTAAACGCCGTGAACGCCCCGATGCTGACCCGGCTGCTGGCGGCCCTGGACGCGGCCGAAGCCGATCCGTCCTGCCGAGCGGTGTTGTTGACGGGGGAAGGGCGCGGGTTCTGCGCGGGGCAGGAGCTGGGGCCGGATGTGACGCCGGGACCCAACGGGCCGCCCGATCTGGAAGCGCTGGCCAGCACTTATCACCATGAGGTCGTGCGCCGTATTCGCGCCTCCCGGCTGCCAGTGGTGTGCGCGGTCAACGGCGTCGCGGCCGGGGCTGGCGCAAGTTTTGCCCTCGCCTGCGACATCGTCCTGGCGTCCAAGACCGCGCGCTTCGTACAGGCCTTCGTGAAAATCGGATTGGTGCCCGACTCCGGCGCCTCCTACTTCCTCACCCGCTCGGTCGGCGAGGCGCGGGCGCGCGCCTTGGCGATGCTGGGGGACGCGATCGACGGCGAACAGGCGGCCGCCTGGGGCATGATTTGGAAAGCCGTGGACCCGGCGTCGCTCATGGCGGAAGCCGAGGCTCTGACCGCGCAACTGGCCCAAGGCCCCACCGCCGCGCTGGCCGCGATGAAGCAAATGTTCCACGCCGCCCCGGAGAACGATCTGCACACCCAGCTTGACCTCGAAGCCCGCTTGCAGGGCGAAGCCGGACGCAGCCCGGCCTTCGCCGAGGGCGTGCGCGCGTTCCTGGAAAAACGCCCGCCGGTCTTCCCCGCATGACGCCCGACGAACAAGCCCGCGCCAGTGCCGACGCGATGTGGGCCGACGATCACGCCAGCCGCGGCCTGGGCATGGTGCTGGAATCCGTCGCACCCGGCCGCTCCCGGCTGTCGATGCCGGTGACGCAAACGATGGTGAACGGCCTGGGCATGTGCCACGGCGGGTTCATCTTCACGCTCGCGGACTCGGCGATGGCGTTCGCCAGCAATGCCTACGGCGACAGCGCCGTCGCGCAGCACGCCGCGGTGACCTATGTCCGCCCAGCGCGCCTGGGAGAGGTTCTGCTCGCCGACGCCGAGGAACGCATGCGCTCGGGGCGAAGCGGCATCTACGACGTCCGCGTGACGGGCACGGATGGAACGGTGGTGGCGGAGTTTCGGGGGCATACGCGGGTGATCCCCTCCCCGCGTTCCGACGGAGTGAAACAATGAAAATGCAAGGCTACGACGCGATCGAAACAGCCTCCCGCGACGAAATCGCGGCGTTGCAACTGGAACGCCTGGGCGCCACGCTGCGCCATGCCTACGCGAACGTGCCGCATTACAAGGCCGCGTTCGACGCCGCCGGGGTGCATCCCGACGACTTCAAGCGGCTGGAGGATTTGTCGAAATTTCCCTTCACCACCAAACACGATCTGCGCGCCAACTACCCGTTCGGCATGTTCGCGGTGCCGCGGGAGAAGATCGTGCGGGTGCATGCGTCGTCCGGCACCACCGGCAAACCCACCGTCGTCGGCTACACCGCCAAGGATATCGACACCTGGGCGCATGTCGCCGCGCGATCCATCTACGCGGCCGGCGGGCGGCCGGGGATGATGGTGCATGTCGCGTACGGCTACGGGCTGTTCACCGGCGGCCTCGGCGCGCATTACGGGGCGGAGCGTCTCGGCTGCACGGTCGTTCCGGTCTCCGGCGGAATGACCGAACGGCAGGTGCAACTGATCGAGGATTTCCGGCCGGATATCATCATGGTCACGCCCAGCTACATGCTGGCGATTCTGGATGAGTTCAAACGCCAGGGCCTGGACCCGCGCGCGTCGTCGTTGAAGATCGGTATCTTCGGCGCCGAACCCTGGACCAACGCCATGCGGGCGGAAATCGAGGCCGGGTTCGACATGGACGCCGTGGACATCTTCGGCCTGTCCGAGGTCATCGGACCCGGTGTCGCCAATGAGTGCATCGAAACCAAGGATGGCCTGCACATCTGGGAAGATCATTTCTACCCGGAGATCATCGATCCCGAAACGGGGGCCGTTCTCCCCGACGGATCGATGGGCGAGCTGGTGTTCACCTCGTTAACGAAAGAGGGAATGCCGGTCGTCCGCTACCGCACCCGCGACCTGACCCGCCTGCTGCCGGGTACCGCGCGCACCATGCGCCGGATGGAGAAAGTCACCGGCCGCAGCGACGACATGGTGATCGTGCGCGGGGTGAACATGTTCCCGACTCAGATCGAGGAACAATTGCTGAAACACGAGGCCCTCACCGGCCACTACCACATCGTCCTGACCCGCGAGGGCCGCATGGACGAGGTCACCGTGCACGTCGAAGCCCGCCCCGAACACTACGACCCCACATCGATGGAACACGTCGCCGGGTCGGTCGTCGCACGGATCAAAGACACCATCGGCCTGACGACACGGCTGGTCATCGAGGCACCCGGTGCGATCGAAAGGTCCTTGGGTAAGGCGCGACGGTTGGTCGACCATCGGCCGAAAGGGTAGTTCAGGCGCCATGGTCGTCCCAAGCGGCAAGGAAAACAGCTTCCGGCCCTCTGCGATCGATCTCCATCGACCCGCGACGCTGTCACAATTCCGTTGCAATCTCCGGCGAATCCCCCGCACACTCCCGCCATAAGCCAGCATAAGGGGCGCGGGGACCAATGAAATCCAGCCGGATGACCACATACATCCTGATCGCCATGGTGCTCGGCATCGCGGTCGGAGCCATCGTACACGACCAGTTCGCCGATCCCGCCATGCGGAAATTGTTCGCCGGCTACGTGTCCATCGGCAGCACCATCTTCCTGCGCATGATCAAGATGATCATCGGACCGCTGGTCTTCTCGACCCTGGTGGTCGGCATCGGCCACATGTCGGATGCGGGCGCGGTCGGACGTGTCGGCGGCAAGGCCATGCTCTGGTTCATCACCGCATCCCTGGTGTCTTTGTCGCTGGGCCTGATCCTGGTCGATCTGTTCCAGCCCGGCGTCGGCATCCACAAGACGATCAGCGGCGTCAGCTCCGGCATCGACGCGCACGCCATGACGCTGGACGGGTTCGTCAAGCACGTCTTCCCCGATTCCGCCGTCCGCCCGATGGTGGACAACGAAATCCTGCAGATCGTGCTGTTCTCCATCTTCTTCGGCGTCGCCTGCGCCCATCTCGGCCCCCGGGCGAAAGTGGTGCTGGAGGGGCTGGAGGGTGTGTCGCACATCGTGCTGACCATCACCGGATACATCATGAAGGTCGCGCCCGTCGCGGTGTTCTGCGCGATGTCGGCCACCATCGCCACCAACGGCCTGGGCATCCTGGTGAACTACGCGAAGTTCATGGGGGAGTTCTACGTCGGTCTGGTGGTCCTCTGGATCGTGCTGATCGCCGCCGGGTTCCTGATCCTCGGGCCCGCGGTGAAGCGGCTGATCGTGCTGGTACGGGAACCGTTCCTGTTGGCGTTTTCCACAGCCAGTTCGGAGGCCGCGTATCCGAAAATGCTGGAGCAGCTCGCCAAATTCCCGGTCTCGAGCAAAATCTCCAGCTTCGTGTTGCCGTTGGGCTATTCGTTCAACCTCGACGGCACGATGATGTATTGCACCTTCGCCACGGTCTTCATCGCGCAGGCCTACGACATCCAACTGTCGCTGGGCACGCAGATCGGCATGCTGCTGACGCTGATGCTGACCAGCAAGGGCGTCGCCGGCGTGCCGCGCGCGTCCTTGGTCGTAATCGCCGCCACGCTCGGCCAGTTCGGCCTACCGGAGGAAGGGCTGCTCCTGCTGCTCGGCATCGACACGTTCCTGGACATGGGCCGCTCCGCCACCAACGTGATCGGTAATTCGCTCGCCACCGCCGTCGTCGCGAAGTGGGAGGGGCAACTGGTGATGGACGATAAAGACATCGAAATGATCGAAGAGATGGAGCCAGCGTGAAGCGCTTTCTCCTCCTCCTGCTGCTGGTCCTGTGCGCGTCCGGCGCACAGGCGCAGGATTCGCTGCTAACCGGCACGCTGAAAACGGTGCATGATCGTGGCACGGTCCTGATCGGGGTGCGGGAGAGCAGCGTTCCGTTCTCCTATTTGAACAAAGCCCGCCAGCCGATCGGGTTTTCGGTGGACCTCTGCCACGGCATCGCCACCGACATCGCCGCCGCGCTGAACGCGGACCTGATCGAGGCCGATGCTCCGGCGTGGCAAAAAGGCGTGCGGATCGTCTACGTGCCCGTCGCGCCGGACGAGCGCCTGCCGAAGGTCGCCTCCGGCGCGATCGACCTGGAATGCGGCTCCACCACCGCTTCGGCGGACCGAGCGAAAATCGTGGCGTTTTCGCCGATCTTCTTCCTGGCGGGAACGAAGCTGATGGTGCCCACCGGTTCCGGCATCGGGTCCTACCGCGATCTGGCCGGCAAGACGGTCGCCGTGAGCACCGGTACCACAAACGCGGCGGCGTTGAAGGCCCTGGCCAGTCGCGTGAACCCGCCGTTGGTGGTGCAGGAGACTCCCGACCTTCTCGCCGCTTACGACCTGATGGCAGCCGGCAAAGCCGCAGCGTTCGCATCGGACGACGTGCTGCTGGCCGGCATGGCCGCGACCCACCCGGACGGCAAGCGTTTCCGCATCGTCGGCGATTACCTGTCGTACGAGCCTTACGGCATCGCGTTCCGCCGCGACGACCCGATGTTCGCCGAGTTGGTCAAACGCAGCTTCGAGCGTATGGCGTCCGAGGGGACACTGCGCGCGCTATACAACCGCTGGCTGACCAAGCGTCTGCCGACCGGGGAGAACCTGTCCCTGCCCATCAGCCCGCATTTGCAGGAGATGTACCGGGCGCTCGGGGAGCCGGATTAGGCCGCCGTTATGGCACCACAAACACCCGTCATGGTCGGGCTTGACCCGACCATCTCAGGCCAATGGAGCGCCGACATACGGACCCGCACTCGCGCGGATCGCCCCCGATCGCAGGAGATGGTCGGGTCAGGCCCGACCATGACGCGGATTGAGACAGGGGGGGCAGCGGCGCCTCTACCAAGCCGCGTCCAGCAGCATCCGCACCGTCGCCGGCCCCTCGATCTTGCGCGGGTTGGAATGGATCCACCGGTCGTGCATCGAGCCGGTCGCAACCGCATCCATCTGATCCGCCCGCATGCCCACATCCCGCAGCGTGGACGGAAGCCCCAGGCTGGCGATCAACGCCGCCACGGCGTCGCCCGCGCTGAGGTCGGGGCGCCCCAAAGCCTCGCTCACCCACATCTGCCGCGCGGCGTTCACCGGCGCGTTGAAGCGAAGCACGTGGGGCAACATGATGCAGGACGTGTAGCCATGCGGCACGTCCGCCGTGCCGCCGAGTACATGGCCGATCCCGTGGCTGGCGCCTTTGGAGACGCCGTTCTGCGACCCCATGATCGACATCCAGGCCCCCAGCTGACAGTCCAGCCGAGCGTCCATGTCAGCGGGGTTTTTCTTCACGGCGGGGAGGCCGCGCGCCAGCAGACGCAGCGCCTGCATCGACATGCCGTCGGAGAACGGCGTGGGGTTGATGGAGCAGATGTCCTCCACAGCATGATCGACGGCGCGAATGCCGGTGGACAGAAACAGCCATTCCGGCGTGTGCACCGTCACGGCGGGATCGAGGATCACCGTCTTTGGCATCATCAGCGCGTGACCGTAGCTTTGTTTCCGGTGGTGTTCGGTGTCAGTGCAGCCGGCGAACGAGGTAAATTCCCCCGCCGATAACGTCGTCGGCACGGCAATCGACCGCACGCCCGGCGGCTTGGTCGGGGGACGCACGGTTTTGCCGTCCGGCGCGATGGTCGCGGCGAAGGCGTCCAATTGCCGAGGGTCCTCAATATCGTTGCCGAGGCATAACCCCACCATTTTCGCGGCATCCGTCACCGACCCGCCGCCGACCGTCAGCAATACGTCGGCTTTGGCGGCGCGCGCCTCATTGGCGGCGGCAACGACATCGATCCGTGGCGTGTGCGCACCGATCTTCGAACACACCCCAGCGAGCCGGTTGCCGAGGACGGAACGAACCTCGTCGATCACGCCCGTCGTGCGCGCCAGCGTGCCGCTGGCCATCACATACACCGCCTCGGCGTCGAGGCGCTTGATTTCGTCGGCCAAGGCCTCCGCCAGCGGGATGCCGTAGATAACGCCGTCGACGGGCGGGTAGCGGTGGATGCCTCGAACCATGATGTCAGCCCTTTTTGGCGCAGAACGCGTTCAGCGCTGCCGTTTCTGTCCCCGCGCCTTCCAGATCGGCGGCGATCCGTTCGTACAACTGCGCCGCGCCCAGGTAGAATTGCGCACCAGCCGGGTCCTCGCCGACGAAGGTGGCGATTTCCTCCATTTCCGCGACCCAGCGATAGGCTTTGTCGGGCATTTTCGGCATCTGGCGCGTCAGCCAGCCGAGCAACGCCGGCTGGCT
>Ga0214182_1000284_pt1 | contig 22119 bp, 20 predicted proteins | sample TroBogEpilimnion_8_FD_153020 | JGI IMG/M metagenome (GOLD analysis project Ga0214182, IMG submission 153020) | Freshwater microbial communities from Trout Bog Lake, WI - 14NOV2007 epilimnion | ecosystem: Environmental > Aquatic > Freshwater > Lake > Epilimnion/Euphotic zone | place: Trout Bog... | reverse complement strand
GACGGCCGCATATGGCGGCCTTCCGTCATGGTCGGGCCTGACCCGACCATCTCTGGCGATTTTATGCGCCGTTGAAACCACTGTGGTTTTTTCGTGCGGCACCCTATGGGCCTGAGATGGTCGGGTCAGGCCCGACCATGACGGGAAGTGGCTGAAATCCGCCATAACCCCTCACGCTGGCGTCAAAACCGGCTCCGCCGTAACATGTCCGCCACACCGCCGCTCAGCGGCAACCTCAATCAGGAGAACCCAGGATGACCAGCGCCGCAGTGGCAACCGAACAATTGGATTTCGACGCCGTCGTCGTCGGCGCGGGCGTCGCGGGTCTGTATCAGCTTATCAAGCTGCGGGAACTCGGCCTGCGTGTCCGCACGTTCGAAGCCGCGAGTGCCGTCGGCGGCACCTGGTACTGGAACCGCTACCCCGGCGCCCGCTTCGATTCCGAAAGCTGGACCTACGGCTACTCCTTCTCCAAGGAGCTGATGGACGAGTGGGACTGGACCGAGCACTTCGCGCCGCAGCCGGAAACCGAGCGTTATTTGAATTTCGTGGCGGATAAGTTCGATTTGCGGCGGGATATTCAGTTCAACACCACGGTCACCGCCGCGCATTATCGGGACGACAGCAACAGCTGGGACCTGACGCTGCACGACGGCAGCCACGTTACGACGCGGTTTCTGATCACCGCGATCGGCATTCTCTCGGCGCCGACCATGCCGAATATTCCCGGCACCGACGTGTTCGAGGGTCAGTCCTGCCACACCCATAATTGGCCGAAGGGCGGCGTCGACTACGCGGGCAAGCGGGTCGCGATCATCGGCACCGGTGCCACCGCCGTGCAGACGATCCAGGAAGTCGCCAAGACCGTCGGCCACTTGACCATTTTCCAGCGCACCCCGAACTGGTGCGCGCCGTTGAACAACGGCAAGATTTCCAAGGATGAGATGGCGAGCATCCGCGCCCGCTATCCGGAAATCCTGGCGCGCTGCAAAGAGACCGCCGGGTGCTACGTCCATTCGGTCGATCCGCGCAAAACTCTGGAAACGCCGCCCGAGGACCGGATCGCGTTCTGGGAAAAGCTGTATGCCTCTCCGGGCTTCGGCATTTGGCAGGGCAATTTCAGCGACATGCTGAGCGACCGCGCCGCCAACGCCGCCGCCAGCGAGTTCATCGCGAACAAGATCCGCCAGCGCGTGAAGAACCCTGTCACCGCCGAGAAGCTGATCCCGAAAAACCACGGTTTCGGCACCCGCCGCGTGCCGCTGGAGACGCATTATTACGAGGTCTATAACCAGGCGAACGTCGAACTGGTGGATGTCAACGAAACGCCGATTGAACGGATCACGCGCGGCGGTATTCAGACCAGCGCGCAGGAATACGCGTTCGACATCATTATATATGCGACCGGGTTCGATGCGATCTCGGGCGCGTTCGACCGGATGGATATCCAGGGCGTCGGCGGCGTGCGGCTGAAAGATGCCTGGGCCAACGGGCCGCAGACCTACCTGGGCGTGTTCGTGGAAGGTTTCCCGAACATGTTCATGACGATGGGGCCGCATGCTGGCCTCGGCAACTACACGCGCACGGCGGAATACAGCGTCGAGTTCGTGTCCGGGGTCGTGCAGTACGCCAAGGAAAAGGGGCTGAAACGGGTCGAAACCACCGCTGACGGCGTCCGCGAGTGGACCGATTTCGTGCTGGGCCTGGGCGAGGACCTGCTGATGAACGAAGTTCCGTCCTGGATGACGGGCGTGAACCGGAACGTCGAGGGCAAGCAGGTGCCGCGTGTCATGCGCTACAGCGGCGGTCATCCGGCCTATCGCCGCCATTGCGACGCCACCGCCGCGGCGGGCTATCCGCTGCTTGCGCAGGCTTAGCGATGCGTAAAGAAAGCCGTTTCAGGTCAGGCGCCTCGCTGCCGCCCCAAAATCGTCATGGCGGGCGCAGGCCTGCCATGACGATCTTTTTCGGGGGGACGCCAACCTAGCCAACCCCCCGCCCCTGCCCTTATGCTCACCGGCATGAGCACTACACACCGCACACGCGTTCTGATCGTCGGCGCCGGCCCCGCCGGCTACACGGCGGCGATCTATACCGCCCGCGCCAATATGTCCCCCATGCTGATCGCCGGGTTGCAGCCGGGCGGACAGCTGATGATCACGACAGACGTGGAGAATTATCCCGGCTTCGCCGACGTCGTCCAAGGCCCCTGGCTGATGGAGCAGATGGAGGCGCAGGCCCGCCACGTCGGCACCAACATCGTCAACGACATCGTCACGCGCGTCGATCTGTCCTCCCGGCCCTTCCGGTGCGAAACCGACTCGGGCGACATCGTCCTCGCCGACTCCCTGATCATCGCAACCGGCGCCCAAGCCCGCTGGCTCGGCATCGAGGCCGAGGAACGGCTGCAAGGCCGCGGCGTGTCCGCCTGCGCCACCTGCGACGGATTTTTCTATCGCGGCAAGGACGTCGCCGTGGTCGGCGGCGGCAATACGGCCGTCGAGGAAGCGCTGTATCTGACGCACCACGCGGATCGCGTGACGCTGATACACCGCCGCGACTCGCTGCGGGCGGAGAAGATCCTGCAAACACGGCTGTTCGCCCACCCCAAGGTCAGCGTTCGCTGGAACAGCGCCATCGACGACATCCTGTCCGGCGGCACGCCGGAGGGCGTCACGGGCGTCCGCCTGCGCGATACGGTTACGGGCGCGCTGAGCGAAATGCCGGTCGACGGCGTCTTCATCGCCATCGGCCACACACCCACGACCGAGTTGTTCAAAGGTCAACTCGGTATGGACAGCGACGGCTATATCCAGACCGTTCCCGGCAGCACCCGCACGACGGTCGAAGGCGTGTTCGCGGCCGGCGATGTGCAGGACAAGCTGTTCCGCCAAGCCGTCACCGCCGCCGGAACGGGCTGCATGGCGGCGCTGGAAGCGGAAAAATTTCTCGCCGAACATGAGCATGTACTGGAAAAAGCGGCGGAATAGTAATTTTTCGTTGAATTGGCCCTACATTCGCCACAAGACTCGGCGAAAGTCGTATAGATTCATGCGTCCGGGTTAGCCCGAGACGTTCGGCCGGGGTACCAACCGGCGCAGGGAAAGGCTGAGTCATGGACTGGGACAAGCTGCGCGTGTTTCACGCGGTGGCCGAGGCTGGCAGCTTCACGCATGCGGGCGATACGCTGAATCTCAGCCAATCTGCCGTGTCGCGTCAGATTTCGGCCTTGGAAGAAGCACTCCAGGTTCCGTTGTTCCACCGTCACGCCCGCGGGCTGATCCTGACGGAACAAGGCGAATCGCTGAACCGCACGGTGCGGGAAGTCTTCGCCAAGCTGGCGATGACCGAGGCGCTGCTGACCGAAAGCAAGGAAAAACCCGCTGGCCGGCTGAAGGTGACCACGACGGTGGGCTTCGGCTCGTCGTGGCTGGCGCCGCGGCTGCAAGGCTTCCTGGAAGCCTATCCCGACGTATCGGTGTCGTTGCTGCTGGACGACGCGGAGCTCGATCTCGCGATGCGCGAAGCCGATGTCGCGATCCGCATGCACCCGCCGAAGCAGCCCGATCTGGTGCAGCGGCATCTCATGACCATGAACTGGCATGTGTGCGCCTCCCCCGAGTACCTCAAAAAATACGGCGTGCCGCAGCGGCCGGAAGATCTGGACGAACACAAGCTGATCCTGTTCGGCCAGCACCATCCGCCGATCGATGAGGTCAACTGGCTCGCCGAAGCCGGCCGCCGGCCCGGCAATCCGCGGCGCGCGCTGTTGGACGTGAACAGCGTGCACGCCGTGCTGCTGGCGATCCGGTCCGGCCTGGGGATCGGCGCGTTGCCGGATTACGCGATGGCGGAAAACCCGGACCTCGTGCGCATCCTGACGGATTTGAAAGGCCCCAAGGTGGACGTGTATTTCGTCTATCCGGAGGAGCTTCGTAACTCCAAGCGGGTTGCGGTCTTCCGCGACTTCCTCTTGGCGCGATTGGCGGAGCTGCACTAAACCGTTCCGGGTTCGGTGTATCGTTTTGTTACGCCAAAACCGCGCTTAACGGCATGATCGCGGGTCCGTGAAGGGCCATGCGCAAGCGGCATGGCCGCTACCGGGATTTGGCGATAGATCAAACCGCCCTCTGGGTTTACCAATTCCTTCACCGAATACGGCGGCGTCGCCGCTTGAGTTTCAGCCCACTGGGCTGGAAGGGGGTCTCTGATCCCTACGTCTCCCAGACGTGAAGCCTCCCTGTATACTTACCCCCGGCCATGGGCCGGGGGCATTTTTCAGGGCCGATCGGTATCGTTCCGTGATCCTGAGTCATTCCGTTCCGGGAGAAGACCCAAGGCGCGTAGGACGTTAACATCCAGTAGTGGATGGGTCGCCGGCGGACGCCGCACCGCCAAACCCATGATGTCGTCGTAGCCCCACAGCGCCCAGCCAATGCCGGCATCCTCCAAAGTCTCTCGCACGCCGGCGATCCACGCCATACGCGCGGGCGGATTCAACGCGACGGAGGCACCGAACTCCCCCGCCAGGATCGCGACGCCGTGCTGATGTGCCCAGGCGGACGCAACAGCGATGCGGCGTATCAGGGCCGACTGGTCCCAGTTGGAGGCGCAGTAGTAGCGCATCAGCCCCTGGGTGGCGGCGTCGGTCGCGGCCTCGCAGGCCGAGGGATCGGTGACGGGAAACGGCAAGCGGGCCATCGCCGTGCGGTCGAGGTTCGGTTGCCAGGCGCCGAGCGTGGTCAGTTCGGGGGGATCGTAGAAGTGGAAGCTGTAGAGGACGTTGGGGTCGGGTTCCGGAGTTAACGCGGTCAGGCCGGCGATGCTGCCCCAGTCTTGGCCCGTCAGCAGCATGGTGCTGCGCGGCAGGACGGCTCGCAGATCGGTCAGGATGGCGTGCTGCAAGGCTGCCCAACCGGGGGCGTCGCCGGGAAACACCGGCTCATTCAGAACTTCCGGCACCAGGCGCGCGGGATCGCACCGGCGCAGTGCCGGTGCCATGGTTCGCCAGAACGCGCGCAGCCGGTCGCGGTCGGCGGCGACGGTTTCCAGATGCCAATCCACCGGGTGGGCGTCGACGATCACGACGAACCCCTGGCGTTGCAGGCGGCAGACCGCGTTCACGGCGACGTCGCGCACCGGCTGGGCCTCGGCCACGGCCGGGTCGATGGCGAGGCGGACGAACCCGAAACCGGCCTTGCGGAGATCGGCCATGGCGGCGTCGCTCATCCATGCGGCCAAGGCGGCGGGATCGCGGCTGGCGGGGTATCGGAACCAGCCGGTGATGTTCACGCCGCGCCGGAGCGCTGCCATGGCGGTGTCGGGCGGCATTGCGCTGGCTGGCAGGGATAGGCAGACGGCCAGGAGGATCCAAAGACACTTCATGCCAAGCTGCCGGATATCGACCGCCATCATCCGTCATGGTCGGGCTTGACCCGACCATCTCCCGCGACCGTTTGCACTGTCGCAGCAGCGGGGTTTTCTGTCGTCTCCTCATTGGCCTGAGATGGTCGGGTCAGGCCCGACCATGACGGGGGTGCGCTATCCGGCACATCCGAGGGTTCGTACCGCTCCACCCAATACAGCGGCCGGCGTTTGGTTTCGTTGAATACGCGTCCGAGGTATTCCCCGATCACCCCCAGCGTCACCAGCTGCACGCCCCCCAAGAACAGCACGACTGTCATCAGGCTCGGATAGCCCGCGACCTCATTTCCATTGATGAGGGTCTTCACCACGACTTCCAGCCCATAGATCACCGACAGCAGCGCTACGATCAGCCTGAGGTAGGTGGCGACCTTCAGTGGCATCACGGTAAAGCTGGTGATCGCTTCAAGGGCCAGGTTCCACAGGCGCCAATAGTTCCACTTGGTTTCCCCGGCGTGGCGCGGCGCGCGGTCGTACAGCACCGTCGCGGTGGGGAACCCGACCCAGGCGAACAGGCCCTTCATGAAGCGGTGCTGTTCGCGGAACTGGGCGACGGCGTCCACCACGCGGCGGCTCATCAGGCGGAAATCGCCGGTGTCCACCGGCAGCGCCACCCGGCCGGTGTGACGCATCAGGCGGTAGAACAGATGCGCGGTGACGCGCTTGAACCGCGTCTCACCCTCCCGCACCCGGCGCTGGGCGTTGACCATGTCGAAGCCCTGGCGCCAGGCGGCGACGAGATCGGGGATGACCTCCGGCGGGTCTTGCAGGTCGGCGTCGATCACGATCACCGCTTGGCCAGTGGCGTGATCCAGCCCGGCGGTGGTGGCGATCTCCTTGCCGAAATTACGCGACAGCGCGACCAGCGCGACCCGAGGATCGTCCCGCCGCAGACCAGCAATTACCGAGCGTGTGCGGTCGGTGCTGCCGTCGTCGACATAGATCGCTTCCCAATGGCCCAAGCGGGTCATGACGGCGGCCAGCCGGGCGTGGAAGGCGGCGAGGCCGGCGGCTTCGTTGAAAGCCGGCACGACGACCGAGAAGACCGGGCGGTTCGGGCCGGGGAAAAAATTGGGGGTCACGTCCGGCATGAGGCAATCCGTTAACCTTTGGTTGCTACGGTGCCGATTATGCAATCTAAAGTGTTAACAGTTGGTTAACGCCAGCCAAGATTTTCGTGCCCGATGCGCGATTTTGCTGCTGGCCGCGGCCGTGCTGACCGCCGTGGCGTGGAACCGGGGCGCGGAGTACGACGAGCAATACACGCTGTTCCTCACCGCCGGGACCGCGCGCCCGATATGGCCGGACACCGCGTTTCCCGCTGGGTTCGTGATTCAAACCCAGTCCGGACACGCCAGCTTTGCCGCCATCGCGTCGGATCTGCGCCGCACCGACGTGCATCCGCCGCTGTACTTCTGGGCCGCCGCGGCGTGGCGTTGGGTGTTCGGTAGCGGGCTGTTCGCGGTTCGGTTGTTGTCGGTGTTGTGCGGCCTGGGGTCTCTCACCGCCGTGGGTATCATCGCTCGGCGGAGCGGGATCGTGCCCTGGCTGGCGATGCTGCTGACCTTGGGCTGCTACGGTTTCGCCTACACCGCCGGCATCGCGCGGGGGTTCGCGCTGGCGGAGATGCTGTTGCTGTGGGGCGTCGTCTGTTTCCTTTCCGGTCGGCGCGGTTGGGCGGGCGCGCTGTTCGGCGCGGCGGTGCTGTCGAACTATCTGGCGGTGTTCGTGGCGTTGGCGGTGTTGTGCGGGCGGGTCACCACCGGCGTGTGTCGCGGGGTTCGGTGGGGCATGAACGCCTCGTTTTTGGACGCTATCGCCCAAACCCGTCATGCCGACGCAGGTCGGCATCCACGACTTGTCCCGCAATCGGTCGAAAAGTCGTGGTTGCCGACCTGCGTCGGCATGACGGAAAAGGGGCAGCGTCTGCCGCGAATAATGGAACACCGCTGCCTCCAAGTTTTTCCAGCACTCGGGTCCTGGATAGGATTCTGCGCTTTCCTTGCCCTCGCACTCTGGTTCTTCGTCGCCCAGAAGGGCAGCCGGACCGGACAGTTTCCTCCCTTCGAGCTTTTTCCGGCGCTCGGCCGGATCGCACGCTATGGCGCAGCCAACCTCACCGGCGGGTTACCGCTTTACGTGCCCGATGCCGCCCGCCCCTTCGTCTCAGCGATTCTGGCAATCGGTCTTTGTCTGATCGCGTTCCATGCGCGGCGGTCCCGCGGGTTGCTTCTCAGGGCTGCCATCGCAACGCCGCTCGGGCTGCTCGCCTTGGGGGCGGTGTTCGACAACACGCCGATCGAGTTGCGGTATCTGTCGTTCTCCGTTCCCTTCGTCGCGCTCATGGTGGCCGGCGCCGTGCGTCGCCGGCCTTGGGCGCTGGGGGCCGTTCTGTTCGTCCAGACCCTGTCGATCGCGGGCCTGATCGTGCGGCCCGAGACCATGCAGCCAGCGAAGGCAACCGCCGCGGCCGCAGTCGCGATGGGCGGCGCCGATCTCGTGCTGCTGCCGCGCGGCAACGACGGTGTCGGCACCGTCGGCGCCTTCGCGAGGGAGGCTCCGCCGGACGTGAAACTTTTGGTCATCGGTCCCTACGAAACGCCGGACAGCATCCGCGCCCGCACCGCCGGTTTTCGTCGCATCGTCCTGGCCACGATCGCCGCCGACACCGACAGCAAGACTGCGATCCCCGCCATGCGGGCTGCCTTTGCCGGACCGGACTGGCGCCCGATGGCGTTCGGGTTCAACATCGCATTGTATGAGCGTGTGGTGCATGGAGACTGAGGTTTATGCGGATTGTCCTGTGGTGTGCCGGGATCGCCGCGCTGCTCTATATCGTTGTGTTGACCGGCCTATTCGTCTTCCAGCGCCGCCTGCTGTTCATCCCCGATACCGCCCACCCCGACCCGATCCGAGCGGGGTTGCCGGACGCGGATGTTTTGCGCATCCCGACGGATGACGGGTTGACGCTGACGGCTTGGCATTTCCCACCGGCCGCGCCGGATGGGTTCACCGTGCTGCTGATGCACGGCAACGCCGGCAATATCGGCCATCGCGCGGATCGGGCACGGCGGATGCGGGCCGTTGGGTGGGGCGTGCTGCTGCTGGAATATCGCGGCTATGGCGGCAACCCCGGCTCCCCCACCGAGGGCGGACTGATCCGCGACTCCCGCGCCGGATTGGCGGCTCTGCGCCGGCTCGGCGTTTCGCCCGACCGGATATTGCTGTGGGGCGAATCGCTGGGCACCGGCCTCGCGGTGTGGCTGGGATCGGAAAACCCGGTCGCGGCGGTGTTGCTGGAGGCGCCATACACCAGCATTACCGACGCGGCGCAGCGGCAATATCCGTTCGTGCCGGTGCGGCCATTGCTGAAGGACAAGTTCGACTCGCTGTCCCGTATTGGCCGGGTGCGCGCGCCGATCCTGGTAATGCAGGGCGCGCGGGACCGGCTGGTGCCGCCCGCGATGGGCCGAGCGCTGATCGCGGCGGCGACGGCGCCGACGGAGTTATGGGTGGCACCGGAGGCGGGGCATGAGGACCTCGGCCCGTTCGGGGCCGTCGAGGCCGCCGCCGGGTTCGTCGCCCGTTTCGTGCCGCGTTAAGGGGCCGGCAGCACCAGAAACAGATCGGTATCGCCGGGATCGACGCCGCACATCGTCAGCGCGGCGTGCGCCTGCCCGCGATGATGGGTCTGGTGGTTGAAGAAATGCACCATCAGCAGGCGTTTGTTCATGCTCATCTGCTTCTTGGCGGCACCGCTCCACCAAGTCAGGTCGGTGGCGAGGAACGCTTCGTCGACGCGGGAGGCGAAATCCTCAAGCTTCGCGTCCGCTTCGAAACGGGCATCGCGGAGTTCGGCGAAATCGTGGATCAGCGTGGGGCTTTGCGGGTTGGGGACGGTGTTCGGCGGCCAGCCGTCGAGGCGGGACATCCACTGCCGGTCGCCCCACAGCAGGTGGCACAGCGTGCCGTGCAGGGATTTCCAGAACAGGCCACGGTCCTCGCGGCGCTGTTCGTCGGTCAGGCGTTCGGCCGCAGCGTATATACGGCGGTTCATTTCGGCGTTGTAGGCCGCCATGGTGCGGACGAACTCGGGTGCGATCATCGAAACCCCCTTCCCGGTTGGACTGGTCAGGGAAGCGTCCACCAACAACACGGAACACGTCAAGCGGACCGGTTCGGTCAACAATACATTTCAATCGCGGATGAATGCCTCAAATCCCGTCCAGCTTGAATTCGGCGTCCAGCACCACCAGCCGCCGCTTGAACAGCCAGCCGCCGTCCACCCGCGCCAGCGTGCAGTCGTAGCGTCCGGGCGGCCCCATGCGGGACGCTCCGTCGCGGGTGATAATGTTTACCAGATAGCAGGTCGCGTGCGCGGTATCGCCGTCCACGGCAATGGCGAAATTGGTCAGGACATGCCGCAGTTGCGCGCCGCTGGCGTGGAACCGCGAAAACTGTTCGGCGAAGGCGCGGATTTCCGCGGTGCCGGTCTTCACGCCCACGACCGGGCTTTCCATCGACGCGTCCGGCGTGAAGCAGGACACCACGCCGTCCACGTCGCCGTTGTCCAGCGCGGTGGCGTAACAGATGAACAGGTCCTGGACGGCGAAACGGTCTTCGAGCGAGACGGTCATGTCAGCCCACCAGTCCGCGGGCGATGCCGATGATGCGGTGCGCCTCGCTCCAGAGGTTGTACGGCCCCAAGCGGTCCATGTGCGCCCATTCGACGTGCGACACGTCGGAACCCGCCACGGCTTCGCCACCGGACCAGCGGGCGGCGAAGTCCAGGATCGTGTAGTGAAAGCGCACACGGCCGTCGTGGTCGCGGCGGATCGTGTCGACATGGGCGCAGAAATGCAGGTCGCCGACGGTCAGGCCGGTTTCCTCGTGCAGTTCGCGGCGGGCGGCGTCCTCGCAGGTTTCGCCGACGTCCTGGGCGCCACCCGGCAGCGTCCAACTGCCGACGTTCGGCGGTTTGCCGCGGCGGCACAGCAGGACCTCATCGCCGCGGATGACCACGATGCCGATGCCGACGAACGGCCGTGTCGGGTATTCGCGATCGGTCACGGCTTGGCGGCCGGCGCTGGGGTCTCGGCCGGCTTTTCCGCCGCCTTCAGATCGTCGAGTTCGGGCACCAGCGCCTTCTCCTTCCAGGAACCGAGCGAATACAACCACCCGGAGAGGCGTTTGGACAGGGTGGCGGCTTCGGCTTCCGCCTTGTCGGTGCCGGCGGCGGTCAGCCCGACCCAAATGTCCTTGTCGGCCTTGAACACGGTCGCCGTCAGGGTCAGGCCGTCCGCGGTCGTGAAGACCGCCGTCCCCACCGTGGCGCCGATCGGATCGGAGGCGGGGCGCACGTCCTGGAACGTGAGGGATTCGAACGCGCGCGCGATATCCTCCAGCTTGTAGTCTTCCAGCTTGGGATGTTCGGCGGGGTCCTTCAGCACCAGCTTGTCGCCGTCGCGGCCGAAGGCCAGCTTCCTGTCCCCGCGGGTGACGGCGACGGTGGCGATGCGCCCGTGCTCGATATTCAGGACATCGCGGTCGAACCATTGGGCGGGATCGTGGTCGGCGTGCAGGGCGCCCTCGGCCAGCCAGGATTGGGCTTCGGTGGGGCGGCGGACGTAGATTTCCTCCTCCACCTTACCCTGGGTGCGCTGGCGCCCATGGCCGGCGATCAGTTCCACGATCGGTTTGCCGGCGGCGTCGAGGACGCGCACGAGGCTGCCGGTCGCCTCGGGCTTCGTCGGGTCTTCCACGCCCAGACGGGCGTATTTGTCTGGGTCGGCGGTGCGGGCCTCGGTCAGGCGCAGTTCCGTCAGCGCCGTCAGCATCTGATGCATCTTGCTGTCCTGCACCGGATATCCCGCTCGGTCGGCCAGCCCCCAACGCCCGTCCTTCAGGACGATGGCGGTGACTTTGTTCTGGTAGGTAATCTCGACGCGCGCGGCGTCTTTCAGCTTGGGCGTCAGGCCGGGGAACATCGGTTGACCGGTTTCCATGGCCGTTTGGCCAGCCGGCGCGCTGCCGCCGCCAGCATACCAGCCGCCGCCCAAAGCGAGGATGCCCAGGACCGCCAGAATAAGAAGCGTGCGAATGGTCATGCCCGAGCCCTCGCGCGGCGGGTGCGCTGGATCAGCGCGATGACGATGGCGAGGCCCGTGAGAAGGGCCGGCATCAGGACGATGTTCAGCACCCGCAGCGTCGTCGCCAGACGGGAGATGTCGCGGTTCAGCTCCAGTTGCACCGCCCGCAGCTTCTGCCGCGTCTGAACGATATCCGCTCGGGCGGCGTCGATGGCGGCGCGCTGTTCCGGGGTAATCACCGCCTCGGGCTTGGCCTTGGGATCGGTGCTTTCACCGCCGGAGCGGAGCGTGCGGAGCTGTTTCTCGGTCTCTTCCAGATGCTTTTGCAGCGTCTGTTCGGTCTGGCGGTAGGCGGCTTCGGCGTCGCTTTGCATCTGGGCGATCACGGCGAAGGGCCGGCTGGTCTCGCCGCGGGACCGCAGGCCGATCAGCGCGTCGCCGCCGGCCAGCGTGCCGACCAGATTGGCGACGAAGGGGCCATTGTCCGCGAAGGGGGTGGCGGTCTGCTGGCCGAAGAAGTCGGCGACCCGGACCCAATAGCGATCCGCGAGGATGTCGGAATCGGCGATCACCACCATATTCGCCGGCCCGTCTGTCGCGGCTTTGTATTCCGGGAAATTCTCCGGGCGCTTCTGGTCCTTCGCCAGTTCGGGCGGGCCGGCGAAGGCGGATTTCAGGGCGCCACGGACGCGGGCGGCGATGACCCGTTGCTTCCCGTCCGGCTTGAACGTGGCCAGCAGCTTGGACGGGTCGGGCGTGCGCAGTTGGTCGACGGGAATCGGGGCCGAGCGGTTGGTGGTGGTTAGGAGCGGGGTGAACTCGATGGTGGCGCCGTCCGCTTTGGAAATCGCGCCGGGGGACGCGACGCTGACGGTTTTCAGGTCGGCGGTCGCGGGATCGTCGCGGTTGAGCCCGTCGCGGATCGTGAACCAGGCCACGTAGCTGACGGCCTGCACCCGGTCGTCGGCGTTCGCCCGCACGCGCCAAGCGCCGGTCAGATCGCCGACGGCCTGCGCGGGATCGAAGGCGATGCCCCAGGCGTCGAACAGTTTCTTCAGGTCGGAATGCGCGTCCAAGGTTGGCATGCCGGTGGGGTTCGGCGTGCTGGCGGCGGTTTCGCTCCAGGGGTCGACCATCGCCAGAAGCCGGCCGCCGCGCATGACGAACTGGTCGATGGCATACAACGTGGCTTCCGGCAGGTTTTGCGCCTGCGCGACCACCAGCACCTGAATGTCGGGGTCGATAACCTGCGCATCCAGCGGCACGGTCTTCACCGTGTTGGTCTGCCGCAGCAGCACGGCGGAGGCAAAGGGCTGGCCGGCGGGTCCCTGCCCGCGCGACATCATCATCGCGCGTGGATCGCCCTCCAGCGGCAACGACGTCATCAGGCCGACGACGGTGCGCTTCGGGTTGGAGAGCTCGTAGATCAGCTTGGTCAGGTCGAATTCCAGGAACCGCTCCCGCTCCGCCTGGAAGAAGGGGATGGTGCGTTCGTCGTCTTCCAGGTTGGAGGCCGCGAGGCCGAACCAGATTTGTTCGCCGCCCTGATCGAGCGGCACACCCTGCAGCCCATAGGCCATCGCCTTGTCTTCGGTGTCGCTGTACGGTTCGGGGTCGTAGAATTCGACTTTTACCTTGCCGCCCGACAGGGATGCGTAGTTGCGCAGCATCTCCTTCACGTGGTCGGCATAGGTGCCGTAGGCCGACACCGTCGCGCCGAGCTTGCGGGAGTAGAACAGGCGGAGGGTGACGGGTTCCTTGAGACTGGCGATGACCTGCTTGGTGCCGGGCGACAGGGTGTACAGGTGGGATTGGGTCAGGTCCGCCTGCACGCCGCTCAGGCCCGCGTCGGCGAACAGGTTGATGCCGATGGCGATGGCAGCAGCCGCGACCACGCCGAGAATTGAAAACCACAGACGGCGCATGGGATCAGTCCGCCTTCCGTTGATCGACCAGCACGGTGTTCACGAACAGCCAGAACCCGATGAAGGTCGCGAAATAGACAAGGTCGCGGGCCGAAACAACGCCGCGGGTGAAGTTTTGGAAGCGGTCGAGCACGGCCATGCGGCGCGCGACCTCCGCCAGGACGGGGGTGTTCTTCGACAGGAACTCGGTCACCACCGTGTAGGACGCGACGGTGAAGACGAAGCAGATCGCGACCGCCAGGACGAAGGCGATGACCTGATTGCGCGTCGCCGCCGACATGGTCGACCCGACCGCCAGGAAGGCGCCGGCCACCAGCATCGCGCCGGCGTAGCCAGCGGCGATGACGCCGTTGTCCGGGCTGCCGAGATAATTGACCGTCAGCACGAAGGGGAATGTCAGCGCCAGCGCGATGCCGCAGAACAGCCAGGCGGCGACGAACTTGCCCAACACCGCCTGCAACTGGGTGATGGGCAGGGTCAGCAGCAGCTCGATAGTGCCGAGCCGGCGTTCCTCGGCCCAGAGGCGCATGGTGATGGCGGGGATCAGGAGGAGGAACACCCAGGGGATGAAGGTGAAGAAGGCGTTCAGATCGGCCTGATCGCGCTCGAAGAAATTGCCGAGGTTGAAGGTCAGCGTGCCCTGCAGCACCAGGAAGATGACGATGAAGACGGTGGCGACGGGAGTGGCGAAATAGGCCGCCAGTTCCCGGTCGGCGATGGCGAGGATGTTGCGCATGGTCAGGCGGCGTCCTTTGCCGGCAGCGTCAGGAGGCGGAAGACGTCGTCCAGCTTGCCGGAGGGATGGCGTTTCTCCAGTTCGGCCGGCGTGGCGTCGGCCACGATACGCCCGTTGGCGATAACAATCGCGCGGGTACAGACGGCGTCCACTTCCTCCAGAATATGGGTGGAGATGACGATGGCCTTGTTCGGCGCCATCTGCTGGATCAGCGTCCGGACCTCATGCTTCTGGTTGGGGTCGAGGCCGTCGGTCGGTTCGTCCAGCACCAGCACGGGTGGATCGTGCAGCAATGCCTGAGTAAGGCCGACGCGGCGCTTGAAGCCTTTCGACAGGGTTTCCACGGGTTGCAGGCGGACGCCTTGCAGGCCGGTCAGTCCGATGGCGTGGGCGACGCGGTCGTCGCGTTCCGACCCGCTGTAGCCGCGGATTTTGGCGCAGAAGCGCAGGAAGCCGGTGACGGACATTTCGGGGTAGGTGGGCGCGCCTTCCGGCAGGAAGCCGAGTTCGCGGCGGGCGGCGACGGCATCGGTTTGTACGTCGTGGCCGCAAATGCTGGCGGTCCCGGCCGTGGGGATCATGAAGCCGGCGAGCATGCGCATGGTGGTGGATTTGCCGGCGCCGTTGGGGCCGAGGAAACCCAGCACCTCCCCCTTCGCGACGCTGAAGGAGACGTTATCGACGGCCGTGAAGGCGCCGAAGCGTTTGGTCAGGTTCCGAATCTCGATCAGTGTTGGCCGCTGTTCGGCAGTCATGCTGCGCTCCTCCACCGCTGTTTCGTCCGGTGCGCGGGCATAGCCGAAATGGCGCGCAATGCAAGCAGGTTGGGGCGGTGGGTGAACGAGGTTTAATGCGGGGCTAAGGTCGCGGAAGCCCCGCGGACGTTGCCGTCCGCGGGGATTGTCGGTCGCTTAGTTCTTCGTCTTGTCGACCAGCGCGTTCTTGCTGATCCACGGCATCATCGCGCGCAGTTTGACGCCGATTTCCTCGATGGGGTGTTCGGACAACCGGCGGCGGGTGGCCTTGAAGCTGGCCTGGTTCACCTTGTTTTCCAGCATCCAGTCGCGGGCGAACTTGCCTGTCTGAATGTCGGCCAGAACCCGCTTCATCTCGGCCTTCGTCTCATCCGTGATGATGCGCGGGCCGGTGACGTATTCGCCGTACTCCGCCGTGTTGGAGATGGAGTAGTTCATGTTGGCGATGCCGCCCTCGTAGATCAGGTCCACGATCAGCTTCACCTCATGCAGGCACTCGAAATACGCCATCTCGGGGGCGTAGCCGGCTTCCACCAGGGTCTCGTAACCGCCCTTGATGAGCTCCACGAGGCCGCCGCACAGCACCACCTGCTCCCCGAACAGGTCGGTTTCGCATTCTTCCTTGAAGGTGGTCTCGATGATGCCGGCCTTGCCGCCGCCGATCGCCGACGCATAGGACAGCGCCACTTCCAGCGCATTGCCGGACGGGTTCTGCGCCACGGCTACGAGGCAGGGGACGCCGCCGCCGCGCTGATACTCGCTGCGCACCGTGTGGCCCGGGCCTTTCGGCGCGATCATGAACACGTCGATGTCGGCGCGGGGGTCGAGCAGGTTGAAGTGCACGTTCAGGCCGTGCGCGAAGGCGAGCGCGGCGCCCGGCTTCATGTTGGCGTGCAGCTTGTCGCGATACAGGTCGCCCTGCCCTTCGTCGGGCGTGAGCACCATCACGACGTCGGCCCATTTGGCGCAATCGGCGGGGTCCATGACCTTCAGGCCGGCCGCTTCGGCCTTGGCCACGCCCGCGGAGCCGGGGCGCAGGCCGACGGCGAGGTTCTTCGCGCCGCTGTCCTTGAGGTTGTTGGCATGGGCGTGGCCCTGGCTGCCGTAGCCGATGATGGCGACGTTCTTGCCTTTGATCAGGTTCACGTCGGCGTCGCGGTCGTAGTAGACGCGCATGGGTAGGGTCCTTTTCGCTATGCGGCCGCCGGTGCGGCGCCGTTGGGTTGTCATATTCGGGCGGGGGGGTTTAGCGCGGCTCGGCGGGGTTGGACAGAGCTTCAGTTGGGAAAAATCACCCCCCGGCCAATCGCCGCAATCCGTCGCGGAGCTTGCCGAAACTGGGGGAGCGGTTGCGGTCAGGGTCCATGTGCGGGCCAATGCGGGCCGCCCATTCGTGTTTCAGGTTTCCGGCGGTCGGCCAGCCAGCCTTCTGGACCGCACGCCTACCACCAGGATGGACGATATCGGCCAGAAGCTCCCAGGTATCGCATATACTGTCCTGACTGTAGCGGTCCAGATGTGCCTTTTTCGCGTTGGGATAGGCTGTCAGCAATGCGTCGCGGTCGCCCAGGTACCACGCTTCAATTTCCTCAACTGCCAGTCTGAACATCGTCAAATGTTCCGCGGCACATGCGATCGCGATCTGCTTCAATTCTGCCAAAAACGCGACGCAATCGTGACGATCCGTGTCGACGACAACGATTACGGCGTCACACCATCCCGGCGTTTTCGTGTAGCCCCGCAGCAAGCGATGGAGTTGGTCCAAAAGCTGTCGCTTGGCCGGGTCGGCAGTCGATGACAGACCGGCAGGCAAATGCCCGATCCCCTTGTAAGAATGCAACCTCCATGTATGCGGTTCACCGCTCGTACCGACCAATTTGGGCAGCAAATGTTCGAGCAGGCGCATCCCCGAACTGTCTTCGGTCAGAATTTCGAAATGCATGGCTATCTCGCGTCGAGATAGTCGCTGTACCAAAGGCCGCCGAGCGGCAGACCTTCGGCGACGAGGTTTTTAACGATTTCAAGCTTCGCGACGTGCTGTGCGGTCGAAAACCCATCCTTCCCCTTTTCCAAAATCCACACTTCCGAAGGGTCCAGCGCATCGACGAAATAGGGTTGATGGGTCGTCACGAATATCTGAGAAGACTTACGCTTCCCTGTCGCATGAGCTCGGAATTCGCGTGCAAGCGTATCCAATAATTTATGATACAGTCCATTCTCCGGCTCTTCAATGCAGATGAACGGAGGCGGATCCGGGTCTTCCAGCAGCAGCAGATAGGCGAAGACCTTCAGAGTTCCGTCGGACATTTGTTGAGCGTAAAATGGGTCCTGAAATCCGCCATCGTTAAAACGTAACAAGACCCGGTTATCTTGCGTGACCTGGGTATCGATCGCTGTGATTCCGGGAATCCGCTCGGCGATGCGTTGCAAAATCGCGGCAAACCGCTGCTTATGTTCACGTTGCATGAATTGCACGACGTTGCCCAGATTGTCCCCATGAACATTCAAATGACGTTGGGGACCTGCGCTCGGAATCCCGCGCGCCGCGTCCGGTTGAAAATAGGAAAGGTACCACCCCTTCAGGAAGTCCCTAAATAAGGCGATCCTCGGGTGATCCTTCAGCGTTCCTAATGTCGCGATACCCAGCTGCCTTATGTCTGTCAGTGCGACTTGGATCCGCTCCTTCGATTCCTCATCGGATGTCTCAACCGCCTCACTTCCGGCCCAAACCAATCCTCGGCCACGCGCGAGCCGCAAAAATGGAAATGGCTGGCCATAGGGCGCAGCAAGGCGCCGCTGCTTCAGTAATTCGTGAGCGACAAACGGGCGACCCGACGTATCGAGGTCAATCGACAGTTCGTAAGTAATCGGGCGCTGATTGGATGCCTCTCGATAATAAATTTCGAAGCTTATCGGACCTGACACGCCCTTGGAGCGCAAGCGCTCGAAGCCGCCCCGCTGCTTCTGATCGCAGGAAGCCTCGACGCCCATGGTCAAACAGTCCGATATGAACCCAAAGGCTTCCAGTAGTGTACTCTTGCCTGAACCATTCTTTCCGATCACCGCCGTCAGGGCGGTAAGCGCATCTGCCGATTGGTCGCCTGACAACCTACCCATCGCGACATCACGAAGGGAGCGAAAATTCTGGATGCGGAAGCCTTCGATTCGCGCCATTTGCGGTCTTTCGTTACGGCCTACCTTCTACGAAGGTTATGCTGTCTGTGGCAGATTATCAAATCGTCCGCTTCCCCCGCGCCAGCGCCGCGACACCGGTCCGAGAAACCTCGGCCAGACCGAGGTCTTGCATCAACGCGATGAACGCGTCCAGCTTGTCCGTGGCGCCCGTCAGCTCGAACACGAAGCTTTCCACCGTCGTATCCACCACCCGCGCTCGGAAGGTGTCCGCGATACGCAAGGCTTCGACGCGCTTTTCGCCGGTGCCGATGACCTTCACCAGCGCCATTTCGCGGGCGACGTGCGGGCCTTCCAGCGACAGATCGGCGACGCGGTGCACAGGCACCAGCCGGTCCAGCTGCGCCTTGATCTGCTCGATCACCATCGACGTGCCGGAGGTGACGATGTTGATGCGGCTCAACTGGCCCTCGGCGTCCACGGGGGCGACCGTCAAACTGTCGATGTTGTAGCCGCGGCCGGAGAACAGGCCGGTGACGCGGGCCAGCACGCCGGCTTCATTGTCCACCAGGACGGAGATCGTGGCGGTACGCGTGCTCATGGGATCGGACATGGATCGTTCCAAACAGAATTAAACCAGCGCCATGCCGGCGTCGGAGATCGCGGCGCCGCTGGCTTCGTGCTCCGGCCCCAGGATCATCTCATTGTGCGCGGCACCGCTGGGGATCATCGGGAAGCAGTTTTCCGCCGGATCGACCGCGATATCGGCGATCACCGCCGTCGGGCAATCCAGCATCGCGACGATCACGTCGTCCAACTGATCGACGCTGGTCGCGCGCATGCCCTTGGCATGGAACGCATCCGCCAGCTTCACGAAATCGGGCAGCGCGGCCGAGTAGCTTTCGGAATAGCGCCCGCCATGCAGCAGTTCCTGCCACTGGCGCACCATGCCCATATACTCGTTGTTCAGGATGAACACCTTCACGGGTAGCTTGTACTGCGCGATCGTGCCCAGTTCCTGGATGTTCATCAGGGTGGAGGCCTCGCCGGCGATATCGACCACCAGCGCGTCCGGGTGCGCGATCTGCACGCCCATCGCGGCCGGCAGGCCGTAGCCCATGGTGCCGAGGCCGCCGGAGGTCATCCAGCGATTGGGCAGCTCGAACTTGAAGTGCTGCGCGGCCCACATCTGGTGCTGGCCGACCTCGGTGGTGATGAACACCTCCTGCTTGCGGGCTTTCGCGATCTCATACAGGCGCTGCACGGCGTATTGCGGTTTGATGACCGAGCCGGGTTTCATGTCCTGGGAGAATTTCAGGCTGTCCTTGGCGCGCCAACCGTCGATCTGGCGCCACCAGGACGCGACGGCCACGCTATCGACCTTGGTGGCGTCCGCTTTCCACGCCGCCAGCAGCGCCTTTAGCGCCTTGGCCGCGTCGGCGACGATCGGCACCTCCACCGGCACGTTCTTGTTGATGGAGGAAGAATCGATATCGATGTGGATTTTCCGCGAACCCTGGCTGAACGCGTTCAACCGCCCCGTCACCCGGTCGTCGAACCGAGCGCCCACGGCCAGCAGGACGTCGCAGCCGTGCATGGCGAGGTTGGCCTCGTAGGTCCCGTGCATCCCCAGCATGCCCAGGAACTGCGGGTCGGACGCGGGGTAGCACCCCAGCCCCATCAGCGTGTTCGTGATCGGAAACCCGGTCGCGCGGGTCAGTTCGGTCAGCAGCGCCGATGCCTCCGGCCCCGCGTTGATGACGCCGCCGCCAGCATAGATCATCGGGCGCTTGGCCGATTTCAGCAGCGCGACCGCCTTGGCGATCTGGTCCATGTCCGGCTCGGTCCGCGGCCGATAACTTTTGTGGCTCGGCGCCGCTTCGGCGTAGGGCGCCGGATTGATCAGAATGTCCTTCGGCAGATCGATCACCACCGGCCCCGGCCGGCCGCTGCGCGCGACATAGAACGCCTCATGCACCACGCGGGCGAGGTCTTCCGACCGCTTCACCAGATAATTGTGCTTGGTCGCGGGGCGGGTGATGCCGGTCGTGTCGGCTTCCTGGAAGGCGTCGTTGCCGATCAGATGCGTCGGCACCTGGCCGGTCAGGCAAACCACCGGAATGCTGTCCATCAGCGCGTCGCACAGACCGGTCACCGCGTTGGTCGCGCCGGGGCCGGAGGTCACCAGCACCACGCCGACCTTGCCGGTCGAACGCGCGTAACCCTCGGCCGCATGCACCGCGCCGCCTTCCTGCCGCACCAGGATGTGCCTGATGGCATTCTGGTTGAAAATGGCATCGTAAATCGGAAGCACGGCACCGCCGGGATAGCCGAAAATAACCTCGACGCCCTCATCCTTCAGGGCGCGCAGGAGGATTTCCGCTCCGGACTGGATAGCTTCGGCCGACATGGTGGGGGACCCCGTTGTTCGAAAGAGGCGGTCACCTAGGCCGGATGCTGCGCTGCGTCAACCCCGGATTTGAAGAAATGCCAATATTTCCGGGGTTAAACTTTCCGATAATTTCGTGAAATCGTGGAAACGCGCATTGATCGTATGCATCAGAGGCGGGTCAGCCAACCGGTGGTGACGGAACCACGTCGCCTGACGCTTCGTGTACTGCCCGGTGATCAGTTCGGTGCGGGTGCCGGCGTGCGCCAGCGTCGTCTCCCCGCGCAAATAAGCGGCGATTTCCGGCACGCCATGCGCCCGCATCGCCGGTAAGGCGGGATCGAGGTTCAGCGCCAGCAGCGCGCGCACTTCCTCCAGCGCGCCGTCGCGCAGCATAGCCTCGAACCTTGTGGCGATGGCGGCGCGCAGCGTGTCGCGCGGCGGGTCCAGCAGGATGGCGGCGAAATCCCAGGGTGCCGGTTCGCCGCGCCGGTTCTGCCATGCCGCCAGCCCCATGCCGGTGCCGCGCCAGACCTCCCACGCGCGGGCAATGCGCTGGCTGTCGGCGGGTTTCAGGCGGGCGGCGGTCGCGGGGTCGACTTTGGTCAGGCCGGCGTGCAGTTCCTCCGGTCCCAGACGCGCCAGCAGGTCGCGGGCTTCCTGGCGGGCGGCGGGGCCGGGGTCGGGGATGTCGGAGATCCCTTGGGTGAGGGCGGCGAAATACATGCCGGTGCCGCCGGTCAGGATGGGAATTCGGCCGGCGGCGTGCGCCGCTTCCATTTCCTTCAGCGCCTCCGCCCGCCACCATGCCGCGCTGCCGGGTTCGGCGGCTGGGCGGACGCCGTATAGCCGGTGGGGCACGTGCGCTTCGTCCTCGGGCGTCGGGCGGGCGGTGATAACCCGCAGTTCGGCATACACCTGCATGGAATCGACGTTGACGATCGTCCCGTCCAGCCGTTCGGCGATGGCGATGGCGATGGCGAGCGCCGATTTGCCGCTGGCGGTCGGGCCGGCGACGATCAGGGCGCGCGGGCGAGGTGTCGTCGTTGTTGTCATACCCCCCTCTATCACAGACCCACATTTGCGACATTGGGGCGCGTTCGATCTGCGAAATCTGCGTCATCCGCGGACAAATACCTGGGTGCCCCACGCAGGGACCCAGCCCATGCGTGCCGGAAAGGGTTTGTCCGCAGATTTCGCAGATTTCGCAGATTTCGCTGTGCTACGTGACACTGGCCAGGGTGATCGCATATGAGCACCGAGCCCACGCGCGCGTTCGCGATTCATCCGTCACGGTGGGGCGTGACATCGTCGGACTCGATCCGCGGCCCATCCGTAGCGGCAGGAAATCGCGGGTTCGTGCTGTTGGCGATCCTCGGGTCACGCCCTGGCGTTCACACATCTTGGGAATAAATTTCGGGCGCCGGCGTCGGTTGGTCGGTAACGATCGCCGGTAACGACAAACCGGTGGAGAGACCGCATTTTTCCACCACAGAGACACAAAGACACAGAGAAGAGCGTTCACCCCGCGCGAAAGTGGGTCGGATTTGCCCTGAATCTCTCTGTGTCTCTGTGTCTCTGTGTCTCTGTGGTGAACCAATGCGGTCTATCGAGCGGTTCGGCGGTCCCAAAGATATGCCGGCCCGCGCAGCAGGATCGTCGCCGGCAC
>Ga0214182_1000283_pt1 | contig 22142 bp, 17 predicted proteins | sample TroBogEpilimnion_8_FD_153020 | JGI IMG/M metagenome (GOLD analysis project Ga0214182, IMG submission 153020) | Freshwater microbial communities from Trout Bog Lake, WI - 14NOV2007 epilimnion | ecosystem: Environmental > Aquatic > Freshwater > Lake > Epilimnion/Euphotic zone | place: Trout Bog... | reverse complement strand
GTGCATCTCATCGATGAACAGCACGATCTCGCCCTCGGCGGATTCGATCTCCTTCAGAACCGCTTTCAGCCGCTCCTCGAATTCGCCGCGATATTTCGCGCCCGCGACCATCGCGCCCAGATCGAGCGACAGCAGCTTCTTGTTCTTCAAAGCCTCCGGCACGTCGCCGTTGACGATGCGCAGAGCCAACCCTTCGACAATCGCCGTCTTGCCCACGCCGGGTTCGCCGATCAGCACCGGATTGTTCTTCGTCCGTCGCGCCAGCACCTGGATCGCTCGGCGGATTTCTTCGTCGCGGCCGATCACCGGATCGAGCTTGCCTTCGCGGGCAATCGCCGTCACGTCGCGGGCGTATTTCTTCAGCGCGTCGAAGCCCGCTTCGGCGTTGGCGCTATCGACCTTGCGGCCCTTGCGGATGTCGGCAATCGCCTTCTCCAGCGCCTGCGCCGTCACGCCCGCTTGCTTCAAAGCCCGCCCGGCGCCGGTATCCGATGCCGCCAGCGCCAGCAAAACCCGGTCCTGCGCCACGAACTCATCGCCCGCGCGCGACGCGACCTGCTGGGCGCTGTCCAGCACCCGCACGAGTTCCGGCGTGATTTGCGGCTGCCCCGCGCCGCCGCCGCTGACTTTCGGATTGCGCGCGACCTCGGCCTCAATCGCTGCCAGCGCCGCTTTCGGATCGCCCCCGGCCGCGCGGATCAAACCGGCCGCCGCGCCTTCCTCATCGTCCAGCATCGCTTTCAGCAGATGATCCGGCCCGATCCGCTGATGGAACTCCCGGATCGCGATGGTTTGCGCCGCTTGCAAAAAACCGCGGGCGCGTTCGGTGAATTTTTCGATGTCCATAACCATGTCCCTATTCTCAGGCGACAGGCCCGTTCGCATCCCTTCTGAGGCAACGCGACATGACCCTTTCATCTGACAGGTAGGTTGGCGCAAGCTGCCGCTCAAGGGGGACCGCATCATGCGAATCGAATATCTGTACCGCTTCCCGGTCAAAGGCCTGACGGCGGAGGCGCTTGAGGAGGCAACCGTCGAGACCGGCGGCACCATTCCCTGGGACCGAGCGTTCGCGCTGGCGCAGGGCGATTCCGGCTTCGACGCGGACAATCCCGCCTGGATGCCGAAAACCAACTTCATGTGCCTGAAGGCCAATGCCCGTATCGCCAAGCTGGCCTCGTTCTTCGACCCCCGTTCCGGCGCGCTGACCTTACGAGCGCCCGACAACAACGAAATCACCGAAAATGCCCTCCGCCCCGAAGGCCGTGCGCGGCTGGGCGCGTTTCTGACGGCGTATCTCGGTGACGAAGCGCGCGGCACGCCGCAATTCGTGTTGGGCAAAGACCATTCGTTCAGCGATCAGCGGCAAAAGGTCGTCAGCCTGATCAACATGGCCAGTTGGCGCGATCTGGAGGCCAAGGTCGGTGCCCGCCGCCATCGCCGCCGTTTCCGAGCGAATGTGTGGTTCAGCGGCGCCGCCGCCTGGGCGGAACGCGGTTGGGAACCCGGTCGGGAACTACAGATGGGCGGCGCGCTCCTGCGGATTACCAAAGGGATCGTCCGCTGTCCGGCGACCGAAGTGAACCCGGAAACGGGGGAACGCGACGCCGACCCGGTGCGGGAATTGCGAAGCCTGTACGGTCACACCGAACTGGGTGTGCATGCGGAAGTGATCGAAGGGGGTCACTTCGCCATCGGGGATGCGATCGAAGTGCTAGAGGCTCTCTGAGTATCGGCACCGGCTTCGCGCGGGGGAGGAAGACGCGAAGCCGGCCCGAATGCGCCACCGAGGCGGCGAGTAAGGTGTGGGGAGCACCTTAAGAATGTCTCAATAAGCGGATATCGCCCTCACTGCAATACCAAAAAAAATGAGAACTTGTATCATTTATATCGTCATCTAGCGACGAAGCACCGCGGCGACTGCCGTCCGGTAGTCGGACGGGTCGTTTTCCCGCGCCAGACGCTCCAATGCGGCGCGCCGCAGCCCCTCCCAAAGCCGCTCATCCCGATACAGTGCGACAATCCGCGCGGCCATTCCGGCGGGATCGTCGGCATCGGCGGCGAGCAGGTCCTGCCCGTCCGTCCACCGAAGCTGCTGGCACAGCAGCGTTGTCGCGACGACCGGTAGGCCGAAGGAAGCGGCCTCGTGCACCTTGTAGGGCACCCCGGCGGCGAACCGGGTTGGGGCGACGAACAGGCGGTGACTGGCGTAGAGCGGTTCCAGACTGGCGACCGCGCCGCGCAAGGTAACACGCGGATGCGCCTTGAACCGGTCCAGGGTCACGTCGGGTCCGGTGTAGCCGGCGATGGTCAGGCGCGTTTCCCAGCCCAACGCCCGTTCGACCAGCGGCAAGACCTCATCCACGAACCAGCACAGGCCGTCGTAATTGGGGCTGTCCATCTTGTGGATCGCCCCGGCGAACAGGATGCCCGCGCGCTGCGCGAAGGGGCGCCCCGTCGGATGCAGCGTGCGGGCATGCCCTATGACCCGGATATCGCCGAACCCCGCATCGCGCAGCAGATCGGCTTCCGCTTCGCTGACCGCGACAATCGTGCGGCAGAGGCCGGCGCTGGCGAATTCCCGCCGGATCGCCGCGGTCAAATCGAACGCATGACCGTCGATCCTCGCCCGAGCCGCGTCGCGTACCGAAGTGACGGCTTCGGAATCCAGCACGACAGCGGGCGGGGTCGGATCTTCCGACAGCACGCGTTCCAGAATCGGGGCGACCCGATCCATGTTATGGGTGCGGGCGATCCAAATGGTGTCGTAGATACCCCGTCGCGCCCGCAGGAACGCCGCCAGACGGGATAGGTCGTGATCGTGCATCGTCTCCGTCGTGTCCGGCATATCGGCGTAGATGTTGCCCAGGCCGAAGCGGCTGCCGTTCACGGGAAATACCGTCACGGCGAACCCCGAGTCGGCCATGGCATGCACGATATCGTTGGATCGCACGAAGCCCGACCCGGCGGAGCGGCGCGGCACGGTATCCTCGACGAACAGCAGCCGCCGCACCGAACGGTCCGCCATCCGTGCATCGGGCAGCGCGCGTCCATCCGGCGCGTGACAGGTCGCCAGGAAGGCGGCGTGTTCCTCGGGATCGAGCCGCGGGTTCGCCCATTGGCCGCGCGCACCCCAGACGCGCGCGGCGACGGCGGGATCGTACACGACGCGCCCGCCGGCCCTCTGGATGCGCAAGCACATATCCGCTGCCAGCCGATCGGATGTTACGGCGTTCGCCATCGCGTCGCGCCGTGCCAACAGGAAATCCGATCCGCAGAAATGCACGTCGCGCACGAAATTCGCTTCCGGCACCAGCGGTGATTCGCCGTCCAGGTACCCGTGCGTGGAGCCATCGTTCCAGACGACATAGCCGGCCGACCGCAGCCGGCCATGCGGCCGCAGGATCATGCCGCCGACCGCGCCGATCCGTGGATCGGATCGCAGCCGGCTTAAACCGGCCTCGATCGCGCCGGGTTCGATTTCCACACCGCCGGACAGGCACAGCACGACATCCGCCCGCGCGCAGGCAAGACCCGCATCGTAGGCGGTATCGGTGTCCAGCGACGCGTCAAGCCGCTGTATTGTCGCCCCGGTCACAAACCGAGCGATGTCTCCGGCATCGGGGTCGGTGAAGAGAACCATGAGAATCAGTTCGATGTCTGCCGCGGTGCTGTTCCGAAGAGACGCGAGCGTGGCCAAATGCGCGGTCATATCCCCGCGCACGACCATGACGACACCGATGTCGGGCTCGCCCGTGCACGCGAACCGCAACGGAGCGCGTCCGCATCGCAATGCCACCGTCTCCGATCGTGTCCGGAACAAATTCCGCGCCTGCGCTTCGCCGATCTCTTCGTCGGGCAGAGGACCGGATGGCATTCCCGCGGGTTTGCCGATGGTCAGCCAATGGGTGAACGGGTCCGGTGCTTCGCCACGCAACAGGCTTTCCCGCACATTGTCGCGCATCGCGTACCAATGCAGATCGATATGCGGCGCGGGCGGCCGCAATTCGGTCGCACCGTGGCGCAGGAAATGCGCATAGCCGTTCCGTTGCGCCCCCGCCTCGATCGCCGCGCGCAGGCCTGGATCGCGCCCCAAATACCATTCTTCGGAAAAATCCGCGGACGGATCGAACGCGATTGGCGTGTCGTTGCACAGATAATGTTCGAGTGGGGACCGCCAGATGCCTCGGGAAATGCCGTCCGCGACCTCCTGGTAACGCCCAGCATACCACGCGCTGTCGAAATAGCGGCTGGTCTCGGCGCTGCTGCCGCCACGCTCCAGCGCCGTCAGATAATGCTGAAACGGTACTTCGCTGGCGACCGGTCCCACCTGCCGTACATAATATAGCGGATCGAACATCGGATGCCCGATCCGCCCTTCCGCGTTGCCGTGGCGCAGGAAATGATCGTAGCCGTTGGCCAGCCCCGCCTCGGTTAGCACGTCGTTCGTCAGATCGGGGTAGCGCCGGCGATACGCGGCTTCGTCGAACAGCCAGTGTGGCGACCGGTCCGCATTGCCGGTGCGGCAATAGGAATCGAAGGCCGATGAGAAATGCCCATCCCGTACCGCCGCCGCGATGCCGGGATACGCCCGCAGATGCCAGGCTTCGTCGAAATAACGGTTCGGCGAATGGCCGAATCCCTGCCCACGCGTCAGATAAAACGTCAGCAGATCGGCGTCGGACAGGTCCGCCAAGGTCGAAATGGCGTCGGCGTACGCCGATCGATACCAATCCACATCGAACACCGCCCAGGCGATCGCGGTCCCGCCCGGCAGACGGAGCGTTTCCCGAACCGGCAGATCGTACGGCCACATCGGCGGGACGCCCTACGCTGCCATCAAATGCGCCGCTTGGTATGCACCACGCCGCTTTTCTCCAGCGCCGCGATTTCGTCGGCGCTGTAGCCAAGCTGACCGAGGATTTCGTTCCCGTCCTGCGCAAATTTCGGCGGTGGGCGGCGCGTGCCCCCTTTGGTCCGGCTGAACTTGATCGGCGTGCCGATGCCTTTGTACCAGTCCAGCTCCGTCACCATCTCGCGGTGCGCGGTATGCGGCGCCGCGGTCGCCTCATCCACCGCCAACACCGGTCCGGCGGGCACGCCGGCTCGTATCAGCCGCAGCGCCAATTCCTTGCCGTCGTGCTGAGCGAAAGCCTCCGCCAACGCGAGCGTCAGCGCCACGCGGTTGACGTTGCGTTCGCCGTTGTTGGCGAACCGCGGATCGTCGGCCAGTTCCGGCCGGCCGATGATCTCGGAAAGTTTGCGGAACTGTCCGTTGTTGCCGCTGGCGATGAAGATGTCGCAGGTCTTGGTGGGGTATTTGTCGTACGGCACCAAATTGGGATGCGGATTGCCGGTGCCCTTCGGACGAGCGCCGTTCAGGAAGTAGTTCGGCGCCTGCGGATGCAGCAGCGCCATACCGCAATCGTAAAGCGTCATGTCCAGATACTGACCGAGGCCGGATGTCTTCCGCTCATGCAGCGCCATCAATATGCCGACGGCCGAATACAGGCCGGTGCCCATATCGACGATCGCGGTGCCAAGCCGCATCGGGCCGGTGGTCTGATCGCCATTGACGCTCATGAGCCCGGTCATCGCCTGCAAGATCGCGTCGTAGCCGGGCAGGCCGCCGAGCGGACCGTCGGGACCGAAGCCGGAGATGCGGCAATGGATGAGGCCCGGAAAGCGCTTGGACAGCACGTCCTCGTACCCGATTCCCCATTTTTCCAGGGAACCTGGCTTGAAGTTCTCGATCAGCACGTCGGCCGTTTCCAGCAGCCGCATCAGGATCGCCTGACCCTCGGGCTTGCCGATATCCAGCGCCATCGCGCGCTTGTTGCGGTTGACGCCGATGAAGTAGCTGGCGTCGCCTTCGTGGAAGGGCGGGCCCCAGTCGCGCACTTCGTCGCCCTGCGGCGGTTCGACCTTGATGACCTCAGCGCCGTGGTCTGACAGCACCATCGTGCAGTACGGCCCACCCAGCACGCGGGTGAGGTCCACGACTTTGATGCCTGCCAGCGCGCCGGCGGTACGCGCCAAACCCTTGCCGGCGACCGCCGGTTTCACTGATCCATCCATCGGGATGCTGTCTCCTTGGTGGCCGCTGTTTACCTCAGGTCGCGCCGCTTATGCCAGCGCCGCGACGAGGGCTTCGGCACTGCGTCCATTGGCGATCGCGGCCGACCGCCCGTCCCAATGGATGCCGTTCACCCGCGCGAAGGCGTGGTCGGCGTTGGGATAGTTGTAGCAGCGGATATGGGCGTGACCGGCGGTTTCGGCGACGACCTTGGCGCGCCCTTCGGCCGGGAAATACTCATCCTTGTCGGCGATATGCACCAGCAGCGGCTTCGTCACCTTGCCGGCGTCGGCCAGTAGGCCGTCCAGTCCTACGCCATAGTAGGAAATGTTCACATCCGCGTCGGATTGTTCGGCCATCATGAACGCCAGCCGCCCGCCGAGGCAGTAACCCATGGTGCCCACCTTGCCGTTGGCGCCCTCCATTGTCCGAACGGCGGCGACGGTGGCTTTCAGGTCCTCGATTCCCTTGACTTGGTCGAAGGCCTGAAACAGTTCGAACGCGCGCTTCCATTCGGCATCGGTCTTGTCGGTGATGTCGATACCGGGCTCGATGCGCCAGAACAGGTCGGGGCAGACGGCGATAAAGCCCATGTCGGCGACCCAGGCGGCGGTGTCGCGCATCGCCTGATTCACGCCGAAGATTTCCTGGATCAGGACAACGACGCCGGTCGGCGCGGTTTTCGGCGCGTGGACATAGGCGGAGAAGCTGCCGCTGCCGTCGGTCGCTTGGATGGAGATGCTTGCCATGGCGTTTTGCTCCCGTGTCGTGTGAATGACGGGAGCAGAATAGCGCGCTTTGAATACCAAGTCATGGCCGGGCGGGACGTCTTAGGCCGATCCGAGGCATCCGCACCGTTCGGCGGACAATCGAAGGCCCTGACGCGTCGGTCAGGTTACCGAACGGCGACGGTCGTGGCAGGCGTGACAGTTAACGGACTACCGATGGCACCGGCGGCATAGTCGGCCTCCACGGCCGCGCTCGCTTGGAACAAATCCACCGCCGCACGTGCGCTGCGTGGCCAATCCATCGCCATGCCGGCAGCTCCGGCACAAATCGCCGCAATCGCGAAGGCTAAACCGAACAGGGCTGCTTTCGTCATGACACTCTCCTCGTTTCGGGCGGCAATATAAGCGTCCAAGGCGAGGCGTCTGTGAACCGGCTCACGGTTTTCGATTTTTTCGGCGGCTTAGATACCGACCACCAATTTCCCGGTGTTGCCGCCGTTGAACAACATCGCCAGGGCCTCGGGCGCTTTGTCCAATCCTTCCACCACATGCAAACGCTGCCGCAGCCTTCCGGCGCGGAGATGGTGAGCGAGGTACGCTCGGGCTTCCGGGTAGCGATCATGGTAATCGAACACCAGAAACCCCTCCATCCGCACACGTTTGCCGCCAAGGGCGCCCAGGTTCTTCACCCCATACGGTTCGGCGGCGCCGGCCTGCGATATGCGGCCGCAGCTGACGACACGCGCGCCCATGCGTAACGACAATAGGGCGGCATCGAGGATTTCGCCTCCAACGTTATCGAAATAAACGTCCACACCGTCGGGGCACGCGCGTTTTATCGCGGCGGCGATATCCGGTTCCGCTTTGTAATCGATGACGGCATCCAGCTTTAGCGCGTCCGTCAAATAGCTGCATTTATCGCCGCCGCCGGCGATGCCGATGACTCGGCAGGCGTCGATCTGGGCGATCTGGGCTGCGATCTGACCGACACCGCCCGCGGCGCCGGAAACAAGCACCGTTTCGCCGGGTTTCAACGCGCCGACATCGCGCAGGCCGAAATAGGCGGTCAGGGCGCTGGTGCCGAGGGGGCCGGCCCAGTCCTCGACGGTGCCGACCGACAAATCCAGTTTCTGGGTCTGGTCGCCTTTCAGCGTGGGATGCGACTGCCAGCCGGTGCGGCCCTGCACCCAATCGCCGGGCTGGAACCCCGCCGCTTTGCTTTCCAGCACCTGACCGATTCCGCCCGCACGCATCGGGTCCCCTATCCCGACCTGCCGCACATAGGACGGGCCGGCACCGATCCAGGACCGCATCGCGGGATCGATGGAGATGTAGCGCGTCGCGACCACGATTTCGCCCGCTCCCGGCGGCCGCACCGGCTCCACATCCGCCCGAAAATGCTCGGGGCCGGGGATGCCGGTGGGGCGGGCCGCCAGCAGGATGCGGTGGTTCTCGGGCATGGTCTTCCTCCTCGCGGCGTGCTGAAATCGGCGGACCAAGCAATCAAAGAGGAAACACCATGAACCTGCAAGGAAAGGCCGGCATCGTGACCGGCGCCGGACGAGGCATCGGGCGGGCGATCGCCCTGCTGCTGGCAAAAGAAGGCGCGAGCGTCGTCGTCAACGACCCCGGCTTCGGCCGTGGCGGCGAAGTAACCGAGGAAAAGCCCGCCGACGCGGTCGTGGCGGAGATCGAGGCGTCACAAGGCCGAGCGCTGGCGAATTACGATTCGATCGCCAATTATGCGTCCGCTGGGCGAATGGTCGCGGAATGCGTGCAAACCTACGGGAAGATCGATTTACTGGTGAACACCGCCGGCATGCTGCGCGAGCGCATGATCTGGAACATGACCGAGGACGACTTCGATGCCGTGATCGGCGTGCATCTGAAGGGCTACTGGAACATGTGCCATCACGCGGTGAAGGTGATGCGCAACCAGCGTTACGGGCGGATCGTCAACTTCTCCTCCGACGCGTTCAAGGGTTCGGTCGGGCAGTGCAACTACGCCGCGGCCAAGGCCGGGATTATCGGGCTGACCCGCACCATCGCCAATGAGGCCGGGCGCTACGTTATCACCGCCAACGCGATGTGCCCGATGGCGGCGACGCGGATGACGGTGAACGATGCGGTGATCGCCGGCTGGAAACGGCGGCTGGATCGGGGATTGTTGAGCCAGGCGCAGTACGATTCGCGCATGGCGATGCCGGGGCCGGAGTACATCGCCCCGATGGTGGTGTATTTGTGCACCGACGAAGCGAAGGACGTGAACGGGCAGCTGTTCCATGCGGAGCGGTCTCTGATCCACACTTACCGCTACGGCGAGGAAGCGAAGGCGATCTATAAATATACCGATGGCGGCATGTTCACGGTCGACGAGCTGATCGAAACCGTTCCGGCGTCGTTGATGAACGGGATTCCGAACGCGTCCCCGGCCGAGGAGGCGTAAGGTCCATGACCCACACAACAGCTCCGGTCGTCGAAACCACCGCCGGCCGCGTCCGCGGCGCCATGATCGAAGGCGTGGCGGCCTATAAGTCGGTCCCCTACGGCACCGCCGAACGCTTCATGCCGCCGCGCAAGCCGGACCCATGGACCGGCATCCGCGAAGCGACGGAATACACCAGCCGAGCGCCGCAGGCGGGTCTGAGGGCGGCGACACGGCCGGAGCTGGCGAATTTCTCGGGGGCGACGGACTCGGCGGCGGAGACGGAGGCGTGTCAGACGCTGAACGTCTGGACGCCAGGGACATCAGGCAAGAGGCCGGTGATGGTGTGGCTGCACGGGGGTGCGTTCTCCTACGGATCGGCGAACTCCGACCGGCAGCAGGGATCGCGCCTGTGCAACCGGGGCGACGTAGTGGTCGTGACGGTGAACCACCGGCTGAACATTTTCGCGCATTTGCATTTGGCGGAGATCGGCGGGAGCGATTTCAAATATTCCGGCAATGCGGGCGTGCTCGATCTTGTCGCGGCGCTAGAATGGATTCGCGACAATATTGCTCGGTTCGGCGGCGATCCCGGCAATGTGACGATTTTCGGGGAATCCGGCGGCGGCGGAAAGGTCAGCACGCTGATGACCATGCCGCGCGCCCGTGGGTTGTTCCATAAGGCGATCATCCAAAGCGGCGCGTCGGTGGTACTGGGCACGCCGGCCCGGGCGACGAAGTTGGCCCATATCGTGATGAAACATTTCGGGGCGACCGATGTTCGGCAGTTGCAGACGGTGCCGGTCGCCGATCTTCTGGCCGCGGTCGGCCCTGTCACCAAGGCGTTGGGTCCGGCCGAACGGCCGCTGTTCGATCGCTACGCCTTCGGTCCGGTGGTCGATGGCGATATTCTGCCCCGCCATCCGTTCGATCCCGACGCCGCGCCTCTGTCCGCCGATATTCCCTTGATGATCGGCGACATGAAGGACGAAATGACCAGCTTCTACGCGACGATCGATCGCATCTGGTTCCGCACCTTGTCGGAAGCCGAAGCCCGCGACCGCATCTTCGCCATCGCCGGCCGGCATGCGGACCGCGTGATCGAAACGTATCGGCGGTTGTATCCCCGCGCCAACCCGGCGCAGCGGCTGATCGCGGCGACGACGGATTCCAATTTCCGCATCCGCTCGCTTGCCGTGGCCCAGCGCAAAGCCGCGCAGAAGCAGGCGCCGGTGTGGATGTATTCGTTCGAGTGGGAAACACCGCTGTTCGAAGGCCGCCTCGGCGCGCCGCACGCGCTGGATGTGCCGTTCACCTTCGATACGATCGACTTGACCAACGCGACGGATATGAGCGCGGGTGCCCGTAAGGTCGCCGCGACAATGGCGTCCACCTGGATCGCTTTCGCGCGCAACGGCAACCCGAACAACGAAACGATCCCGCATTGGCCCACGTATAACGCAACGGAACGGCCGACCCTGCTGCTGGATGTCGAACCGCGGATCGAGAACGATCTGCGCGGCGAGGCGCGCCAACTATGGCAGGACATCACAGGCACAACGATCTGAGGAGTTACCCATGACCGTTCAAACCGTCACCGGACCCGTCTCGCTCGACCAACTCGGGCGCACCTTGATGCATGAGCATCTGTATATCGCCTTCCACGGCGCGGAATTCGATTCCGGCGTCACGTTCGACCGGCCCGGGTTCATCAAGGAAGCGGTGAAGCGCCTGACCGAACTGCGCGTCGTCCACGGAGTCCGCACCTTCGTCGATCCGTGCCCCATCGAACTCGGCCGCGACGCCGGCATGATGGCGGAAATCGCCGAAAAGGCCGAAATGAACGTGGTCTGCACAACGGGCTTCTATTTCGAGGCGATGGGCCTGCCGATCTACTGGCGCGCCCGCACCGTGGAGGAAATCGCCGAACTCTATATCCGCGAAATCGAAAAAGGCATCGACAAGACCGGCGTCCGCGCGGGCGCGATCAAGGTGGCGACGGGGGCACCGGCGATTACGGCGCTCGAGCGAAAGTTCCTGGATGCGGCGTCGATGGCGCAGAAGGCGACCGGGGTGCCGATCATTACGCACACGCATGACGGGTTCGGCGGGCCGGATCAGATCGCGGCGTTCGGCGCCAACGGGGTGGCACCGCATAAATGTCTGATCGGGCATTGCTGCGGTAATGCCGACCCCGCCTATCACAAGCGCATCGTCGATGGCGGTGTCTATATCGGTTTCGACCGTATTGGCCTGCATCGTTACATGCCCGACGAAACCCGCGCGGATAATCTCGTGAAACTGGTGCGCGGCGGGCATCGGGCGCAGATCATGATGTCGCAGGACCGGCATTGCGGCTGGTACGGCAAATTCGCGCGTCAGGTCCCGCCGGAGGAACAGGCGAAGATCGACGCGCTGAAGGCCCAGGGCGCCTGGCCGCCGCCGTACACCTATCTGTTCACCGATTTCGTCCCGATGCTCAGGGATCGGGGGCTGACGGACGCCGAGATTTTCTCGATCCTCGACGACAACCCCCGCCGCTTCTTCGCTGGAGAGGCGCTGCCGAAGGGGAACGCCTGACATGCGCGCGCTGGTCACAACCCTCGATCCCGCCGCGCCGATGGCGATTCGGGACGTGCCGGAACCGCAACCGGCCCGTAACGAGGCTTTGGTGGCGGTGAAGAAATTCTCGCTCAACCGGGGCGAACTGGCGGGCATTACCCGCAACGGCATCGGCTGGATTCCGGGCCAGGATGTGGCCGGCGTGGTGCTGAGGGCTGCCGCCGACGGTTCGGGGCCGCCGGAGGGAAGCCGTGTCGTCGCGCTGACGGATCAATACGGCTGGGCCGAACGCGTGGCGGTCGGGGGGCACCGGATGGCGGTTCTGCCGGACAACGTATCGGACGCGGCGGCGAGCACGCTGCCCGTGGCGGGCCTGACGGCGCTGCGCTGTTTGCGGCTGGGCGGGATGCTGGCCGGGAAGCGGGTGTTGATTACCGGTGCGGCCGGCGGGGTGGGCACGCTGGCGATCTGCATCGCCGCCCAGGCCGGTGCGCATGTCACCGCCGTGGTTGGCAACGCCGCCCGAGCCGCCGGGTTGAAGGAACTCGGCGCACATGACGTGGTCGAGGGGATCGAAAACGCCACCGGCCGCTATTGGTTGATCCTGGAATCCGGCGGCGGAACGTCTTTGTCCACGGCGGTGAAACTGGTGGAGCCGCGGGGGACGGTGGCGCTGTACGGCAACTCCGCCGCGACAGAAACAACGTTGAGTTTCGCGGATTTCCGCGGCTCGCAAAACGCCCGCATCCAAAGCTTCTTCTATTTCACCTCGGAAGCGGAGGAACGGTTCGGACCCGATCTGGCGGAGTTGGTCGGCATGATCGCGAGCGGACACTTGCGGCCGGCGGTAGGGGTGGAACGCAGTTGGAGCGATTTCACCGAAGTCGCCATCGCGCTGCGGGAACGGCGGATCCCCGGGAAGGCGGTGTTCCGCGTGGGGGATTAGCGGCTACAGCAGCCGCACCAGACGGTCGAACTCGGCCACGCTCAATGTCTCCGCCCGCCGGTCGGCCGCGATGCCGGCCTTGTCCAGCAGCGCCTCCCCGCCCAGCGGTTTCAGCGATCCGCGCAGCATCTTGCGTCGCTGGCCGAATGCCGCCGCTGTCAACCGTTCCATCTGGCTGAACAGCTCGGCCGGCGGCTGTTCGGCGTGGGGCACGAATCCCACCACGGCGGACCAGACCTTCGGCGGCGGCACGAACGCATCCGGCGGCAGGCGGACCATGATCTCGGCTTTGGACACCCATTGCGCCAGCACCGACAGCCGCCCGTAGGCCGGAGTAGAGGGCGTGGCGCAGATCCGTTCGGCGACTTCCTGCTGGAACATCAGCGTCAACCGCTCGAACGCGCTGGCCTGCCGCAGCCAGCCCACCAGCAAAGGGGAGGCGACGTTGTAGGGCAAATTCGCGACGATCTGGCGCGGTGCCGGCACCAAAGCCGTCAGGTCCATACGCACCGCGTCCCCGGCGATCACCCGCAGCCGACCGCCAGCCGTTTCCGCCAATTCGTGCATAATGGCGACGGCGCGGTCATCCAACTCGATCACCGTCACGCTGGCGGCCGCGGAGTCCAGCAACGGGCGGGTCAGCCCTCCCGGACCCGGCCCGACTTCGACCACATGGCGTCCGGTCAGGTCGCCGGCCGAACGGACAATGCGGGCGGTCAGGTTGCCGTCCAGCAGGAAGTGCTGCCCGAGGGAGCGGCGGGCGTCCAGGCCGTGGCGGGCGATGACCTCCCGCAGCGGGGGCAGGGCGGTCAGGCGCCGGATCCGCGAATGTCGATATTGGCGCTCCGATGGAGATCGCGCAGCATCTGGCGGGACAGCAGATCGACACGGTCGTTGACGATTTGCCGCTGGACCTCCTGCCTGGTCAGGGTTGCCATGCGCTTCTGCTCGCGGGAGCAGACCATCACCACCACCACGCCGTCGGCGGCGATCAGCGGCTGGCTGGCTTTGCCGATGGGCAGGGTGCCGATCAGTTGGCGGAAGGGTGGCGGGTTCAAGGCTTCGAGCCGGACCTCGCCGGGATCGATCGGGCGGTTCGGCCCGTTCGTCGTCTTACCGATTGCCTCCAATTGTGCACAGTCGTGGACGGTTGCGCTCACGTTCTTGGCTTTTTCCAGCGTCTGGCGCTGCTGTTCGCTTGGGGCGCGCGGATCGAGCGGCGTGTTGAAACCGAAGAACACTTGGCGCAACGTCACCGCGGTTGCCAATTCGTTGCCTTGGGTGCGTTTGCCTTGAAGCGTGACGATCGAGAAACCGCCGGCGACCTTGATCGGGTTACTGATGGCGCCGACGGGCATGCCGTTCACCACGGCGGCGACTTCGGGATCCATCTGATTGGTCTGGATCCAGCCGCGCTCCCCGCCTTCAAGGGCGCTTTGGGTTTGACTGAACTGGGCGGCGACCAGCGGGAATGGCGCCCCCGCGCGCAGTTCCTTGATGACGGTTTCGGCGAAGCGTTCGGCGTCGGCGGTGTGGGACGGATTGTCGATAGGGATGAAGATCTCGCCAAGGCGGAATTCCTGCTCATTCGGGCGTTGCCCGCGCAGGCGCAATTGGTCGTCGATCTCGGTCTCCGATATATTCAGCTTGTCCCCGATCAGGGACCGCAGCACCTGATTCCAACCGAGCTGTGCGCGGATCTGGTCGACGAGCGTGCGTTGGCTGACGCCCGCTGCGGCGAGCTTCTGACGCAGTCCGCCGGCCGGCATATTGTTGCGCTGCTCGATATCGTGAATGGCGGCGCCGATATCTTTGTCGGAGACGACGATTTTACGATCGCGCGCGGTTTGGATGCGCAGGCGCTCATCGATCAACTGGTTGACGATCTGCGGCCTCAACCGGACGAGCACGTCGGACGCCATCGGCAGGCCGGTGGACATGGCGAACAAACGGGTGCGGCTTTCGACGTCGCCATTGGTGATCACATCGCCCTCGACCACCGCCGCGATCCGAATGCCCGGCGGCGGCGCCTGCCGCTCGCCCGGCGGCGGCGCCTGCCGCTCGCCCGGCTGCGACCCGGAAGGAGCGGTCTTCGATCCACCTGGGGACTGGGCCTGCGCCGCCGCAGTCAGCACGGACAGTGCCAGCATGACGCTGGCGACCGCCATCGGGACCTTTCGGCCGCGGAATCGGTCAGGACGGGACGCGGTCGGCGGGTTCGGCATGGTTGGCGTTTCCGATCTCATGGTGTCCCTTCCTACCATCAAAGGGCGCGATAACCGAACTGCCCCACCGTCTTGAAGGTGAACTGCAGGAGCAGGGTGGTAGCGCCGCTTTGGTAGAGATAGGTGGTATTCCGACGATTGAACTTCAAATCCAAGATGAAGCACTCATCTTCATAGATCAGATCGCCGCCGTAGGCGACCATCTGATTGTTCGCCAAATCCCTGCGCGCGAAGCCCCGGACGCTATATTTATCCCACCCGGACGACACAATCACGCTGGCCTCGTTGCGAGCGGTGTAATAGAGCGAACCCGCTGGCGGCGGTGGAGCCTGCACATAGTAGGAGGAAGGGTTGACGTTGGAGTACGAGTAGCCGGTGGTCACGCGGAAACGTCTATTTCCCACCGATGCTGTGCTATCGGCCATTCTCGTCGCGCCGGATTTGGCGTCCAAGCGCGTCCGGTAGGTTAGGTCCAGCCACGTGGTAGGGGAGAAGGTGCCTCGGCCCACATAGTCGGACACCTGGTTGCGCAACCCGGTCTGCGTCGGGAAGAGATCGTCCTTGTATGTACGGTAGGATTGCCCAAACATCCCGTCGAAGGTTGTACCGCCCAGATACCATGCACCGTGGAGGGCCGCGTTCAGGCGGGTGCCGCCTTCCAACCGGTCGATTCCCGTGAACCGGTTGAAACCGAACAGGTTGGCGTCGCTGAACTCGAAGTCCAAGCTGTCTTCGTTGGGCAGTTTGAAAAGCTGGCTGTCGCCGGCGCGGGGCGCGAGGATCACCTGCGCCATGGGTTCGATCAGTTGCGTGCCCCACAGACCGGAGTTTCGTGCGAAGGGCCAGCGCACATCGATCGCGATCTGCGGCAAGGCGCGTGCCGTATCGACCCGGCCCGCTTGGCCGAAATTCGGTTGGTCGTTGAGCTGGCTGGCATCGTAGGCGGCGGAATCGCCGTGCAGTGTCAGTTTCCAGCGGTCGCCCAGGGGGCCGGTGAAAGGCCGTTCCCAGTTCACGGTCAGGCTCGTGCGTCTGGTGTCGGTGCCGGAATTGCGCAGGATATTGAACGCGCTGACATCCAGCGATAGCCGACCGCCGAGAGCGTCGGGTCTGCCGAAATAGCTGTATTGATAGCGCGGCAGAACTAACGGCAGGATGTCGTCCGAAACAGTCGTGTCCAGGCTCTGATACGAAATGATGTCGAAGCGGCTGTACGCGCCCTCTCCGAAGCCTTCCAGATAAACGGTGCTTGGCAACTGGGTATACGATCCCGTGAGATCCAAACCGGTATGGAAATCGCGCAGATAGACCAACGACGACGCTCGGTTGATGTCGAAGCCCCAGCGCCAAGTGTCGTCGTAGGTAAATTGTCCGCGCGCGACGATCGTACCTTGCGGGGCAGACGCGACATAGCCGGCCGATCCGTTGACCAGCAGCGTGCCGCTGTTGAAAGCGCGGCGATACTGCACGTCGAGCTGCGGCCCGGTCTTGGTGGTCATCATCGGAATGAAGGTCGCATCCGACCGGTCGCCGATCGCCCAGTAATAAGGCTGGGCGTAGAACACGCCGAGGTTGGACGAATTGCCGGCCCAGGGCGTCAGGATGCCGGACTGCCGCGGCACCGAGGGATCGGGATGAGTCAGATAGGGGAAATACGCGACCGGATAGCCCGCAAGCTCCATCGTGGCGTTACGGTACTCGATCATCTTGTGTTCGAGATCCTGCACCGCCGATTGTGCCTTGAGCTGCCACAGCGGCGCCTTCGTCGGATCGTCGGAGCAGAGATTGCAGGTCGAATAGACGACGCGCGACAGCTCGTTGATCTGGCCGCCGGTGCGACGGACGCCGTTGGCGGCCATACGGCCGTTTTCGGCCAATAATGCCCCCATGTTCTTCAAGATGCCGTCGGACATGTTGTTGTGCATTTCGGCGTAGGTACCGAACATGGTCTGTCCGTCGGGCTCCAGCAGGACGACATTGCCATGCGCTGCGGCGACACCGGTGTTGCGGTTGAAGACGATTTCGTCGGCGCGCAGCACGTGTTCGTTCTGCCAAGCCTCCACCGAGCCATGCGCGATCACCAACCCGTTTTCACGATCGTAGTCGACCTGATCGGCGGTGAAGGTGACTGGCGCGTCGTTGGACGCGCCGCCGCCGTTGGCCGCCGTCGCGGGCATTCGTATCTGCGCTCGGGCGAAGGGCGCGCCCAGCAATGCCGTGGCAAGGCAGCAGGCGAAGATGCGACCGAGGGGCGGGCGGCGTGTCATGGTTAACCGTCTTCCGTGTGCAGCAGCAGGGCGACAGCCAGCATCAATCCCGACAAAGTGGGCGCCCATGCGGCGAGTTCCACCGGGATCGCGCCGGATTGGCCCAATTCCGCCGCTATTTTCGAGATTAGGAACAGTGCGAACCCTGTGGCGACGCCGCCGCCGATCATACGGGCCACGCCGCCACGCCGCGCCGGACGCATGGAAAATCCCGCCGATACCAGCGACATCGTGGCCGCCAGCAGGGGGGCGGCCAGCAACGCCTGGAAATGTAGGCGGTGGCGGATCGACGAGAACCCGGAACGCTCCAACAAACCGATGAAATCCGGCAGCGCCCAGACGGATAGCGTGTCAGGGGAGGCGAAGCTTTCCTGCACACGGCCGACAGTCAAGTCTGTCGCCAGTGTCACATTGCCCGGCTGCTCCGGCGCCTGATCGGGACGCACCGTGCGGGCCTTTTCCAGCAGCCATTGGCCCGGTCCGAGGGTTGCCTCCGCGGCTTCGATACGGGACAGCAGGTGATCGCCGGAATCGAGCCGGAAAACGCTGACCCGGTGCGCGGTCAGGACCTTGCCATGCAACTCCACCCCATGGGCGTGGATAATCGCGACACCCTGCGCGGTGCCGACGCCGGCGGTGGCTGGCATGCGGTCGGACTGCCGCAGCCACAGCTCCCCACCGTTCAGTGCGAGCGGGCCGCCAGCGGTGCGGAGGTAGGTATTATCCAGCGCCTCCGCCCGAGCCAGCATGACGGAGGAGATGGGGCTGACGGCGGCGGTGGCGACGGCGCCGAACAAGGCCGCGCACAAGGTCGGTGCCGCCAGAAACTCCCACGCCGAAATCCCCGCCGCTCGGGCGACGATCAGTTCGGAGGATCGGGTCAGCCGCCAAAAGCACAGGATGCCGCCCAGCAGTATCGCGAAGGGCAGGATCTCCATCGCGATGTAGGGTAGCCGTAATCCCGCGATCTCGCTGACCAGGGCGAAGGTTGCCTCCGGTCGGCTGGTGGAGCGGCGCAGCAGTTCGATGAAGTCGAACATCGCGACGAGGCCGGACAACGCCAGCAGCATGGCCGTGGCCGCGAGCGCGAATTGCCGCGCGATGTAGAACGACAGGGTCACGGCGAAGTTCATCGGCCGAACGCCTGCCGCGTTGGGGTGCGCCGCGCGGCCAGCCAATCTTGGCCGACCAGCAGCCAAAAACAGACACAGCCGGGGACGACGGCCTTGATCCACATCAGCGGGACCAACGCGTTGTTGCGAGCGGCGAGATTGTCGATGGCGAGGCCGATCGCCAGCAGTGCGACGACGGCCCCAACACCCATTATCGGCCGCAGCATCCCGCCATGGCGCCGAAACGTGCCCGTCAGCACCGCGAGCAGACCGACCAGGGCGAACGACAAGGTCGAGAGTGGGCCGGACAGGCGCTTATGTCCTTCGGCGACCCATTTCGTTCGGTCTTGCGGCAGGGCCAGGCGCGCTTGCAACAGATCGATCAACGAGACTTCGGACATGTCCGCCGGACGTCGCGCGTTGGTGGCGGCGGCCTCGCTCAGGTCGATCTCATTCTGGTCGAAAGCGAGGAGGTTAAGGCGGCCGGTCTGATGATCGATCTCCTGCCGGTTGCCGTTGAACAGCACGGCGCGGGGACCGTGCGCCCCTTCGACCAACTGGCCGCTCTCTGCCAGGATCGTGGCGGGCGATGCCGGATCGCGGTCGTCCTGCACCATGATGCCGTGCAGCGTGCCGTTGGTGTCGCGGGACCGGACATAGACGGTCATCTTGTCGGATAGGGAGGTGAACACGCCCTCCTGCAACAGGAATGCGGCGACCCGGTTGCGGATTTCCCACTGATACTCCCGAAAAGACTGGAGAGTGGAGGGTACGACCCAGAGGTTGAGTATGTATCCGACGACGGTGGCCAGCAGTGCCACGGCAATGGCGGGACGTGCCATCCCCCAGGGCGACACGCCGGCGGAGCGCATGACCGTCAGTTCCCGGTCGCCGGACAGGCGCTGATAGATGAACTGCACCACGACATAGGTCGTGATCGGCAGGATCACCGCGATGAAGCTGGGGATCAGCAGCGAGGTCAGGCCGACGAACACCGTCATGGACAGGCCGCGATTGACCACCAGTTCCACGAATCGCAGAGATTGAGTCAGCCAGATAAGCGCCGTCAGGCCGCCGGTTACCGCGACCAGCGCCAGAAACAGCTGACGAAAGATATACCGGTCGAGCCAGGTGACGAGTTTGCCGGAGCGCATGGGGCGGTTTTGCGGCACGTGCGGTGCGGATGCAACCCGGCCTAAGGTAACACTTTCCCCGGGTTCATGATTCCCGCCGGGTCCAACGCTGCCTTGATCCGCTGCATGATCCCCAGCTCCGCCCCGCCGCGCCAGTCCGGCATCATATAGGGCTTCAGTTTCCCGATCCCGTGTTCGGCCGAGAAGCTGCCGTCGTATTCGCGCACGACCTCATTCACGGCCTCCATGATCGGATGATCCTGTTCCAGGAACCAGGCGGGATCGGCGCCGACGGGCTGTTCCAGATTGAAGTGGATGTTGCCGTCGCCCATGTGGCCGAAGGGCACGCAGCGCACGCCGGGGATCAGCTTCTCGCAGGCGGCGGTGGCTTTCTCGATGAAGGCCGGGACCTTGGACACTGGCACCGACACGTCGTTCTTGACGCTGGCGCCTTCGCGTTTCTGGGCCTCGGAGTGTTCTTCCCGCAGGCGCCAGATGGCGGCGCGCTGGGCGTCGGACTCGGCGATTGCGGCGTCCAGGACGATGCCGTCTTCCAGGGCTTTCTCCAGGATGTCTTCCATCGCCTGCCGCATGCCGGCGTTGGGGCGCGGGGTGGCGAGTTCCACCAACGCGTAGAACGGTGCCTTCTCGGCCAGCGGCAGCGTGGCGTTGGGGATATGCTTCAGCACGAAATCGGTGCCGAGGCCGGACATCAGCTCGAACGCGCTGATCGACGCGGCGTCGTAGGCCTGCACGCGGGCGAACAGTTTCAGCGCATCCGCCGCTGAACCCAACCCGCAGAACGCGACGGAAATATCCTTCGGCGCCGGGGCCAGTTTCAGCACGGCGGCGGTGATGATACCGAGCGTGCCTTCGGAGCCGACGAAGAGCTGGCGGAGGCAGTAGCCGGTGTTGTCTTTGCGCAGGCGGCGCAGCCCGTTCCAGATGGTGCCGTCGGGCAGCACGACCTCCAGCCCTAAAACCAGATCGCGGGCATTGCCGTAGCGCACGGTGTTGTTGCCGCCGGCATTCACCGCCAGCACGCCGCCGATCTGCGCGGTCCCTTCCGACGATATGGACAGCGGCAGCAGGCAGCCTTGTTCGGCGGCGGCGAGCTGGGCTGCTTTCAGGGTAACGCCGGCCTCGATGGTCAGGGTCATGTCGACGGGGTCGAGGTCGCGGATGCGGTTGAGGCGCGCGGTGGAGAGGACGAGTTCGGAATTATCCGCATTCGGCACCGCGCCGCCGACCATGGAGGTGTTGCCGCCCTGGGGCACGATCGGCGCGCCGGCCTGAGCGCACAGCCGCACCACATCCGCCAACTCCTGTGTGTTCGCCGGACGGATCACCGCGCGCGTGCGTCCCTGATAGAGCTTGCGCCAGTCCTGGGCGTAGGCGGCGGTGTCGGTGGGTTCGGTCAGCAGGCCGCGATCGCCCACGATGGCGCGGATGTCTTCCAGGAGGGGCATGGGTATTGTCCTTTCTCGCCCCAAGGGTATCGCGGGGCGAGGCGGAGGACCAGGGGATGCGCCGCCGTCAGCTTTCCAGCTCGCTGTCCCAATACAGGTAATCCCGCCAGCTCTCATGCAGATAGTTCGGCGGGAACGCGCGGCCGTTATCCTGCAGCTCCCACGTCGAGGGCTGACGCGGCGTCATGCGCGGGAACATCTGACACTCCCGCGGCAGGCGGGAGCCTTTGCGCAGATTACAGGCCCCGCAGGCGGTGACCACATTCTCCCACGTCGTGCGGCCGCCGCGGCAGCGCGGAATGACGTGGTCGAACGTCAAATCCGGAGCCGGCGAGCGTTCCGCGCAGTACTGGCACTGGAAGGCGTCGCGCAGGAACACGTTGAACCGGGTGAAGGCCGGCCGGCGGGAGGTCGGGATGAAGTCCTTCAGCGCGATCACGCTGGGCAGCTTCATCGTCATGCTGGGGGAGTGAACGGCCTTATCGTACTCGTTCAGCACCGACACGCGATCCATGAACACCGCCTTGACGGCGTCCTGCCAGGACCACAACGACAACGGAAAATAGGATAGCGGACGGAAATCCGCATTGAGAACTAGCGCGGGAAATTGCTGTCCGCCGTCAGGCAAGCGCGACCCCTATCGATTGGGGCGCAACACCTGGGGGGCATGCTCGTAACCGACCCGCCAGATGATGTGCGCCGCCGAAAACCACGGGCTTTATGACAGACGCTTGGATGCGCCGCAACACCGCGACTCCGGCGCCTTTCGAGGATTCACGATTTGGTCATGCGAAGCCGCGTTGCAATGCCAGCGCGCCCATGGCGAGGCCATGATCGTCGATTCCATGGCCCAAACCCGGGGAATACGCGGTCTCCACGGGGACGCCGAGTGCCAGCAACAACGCCTCCGCATCGCGGGACCGGGTGACGGGCACCTGCCCATCGGCCTCCCCATGCGCCAGCAGCACCGGCGCCCGATTCGCGATTTCCTTCGCCGTTGTGTCCGGCGCCAGCAGCGCGCCCGAGAACGCCAGAATCGCCCGCGGCGCGACCGCGCGGCGCAAACCGGTGAACAGCACCGTCATCGCCCCCTGGCTGAAGCCCATCAGCGCGTAAGCGTCCGGCGGCAGATTCAGGCGGGCCAGTTCCGAATCGATGAAGGCATCCAGATGCGCTTGCGCGTTGCGGGCGCCGGCCTC
>Ga0214182_1000281_pt1 | contig 22199 bp, 18 predicted proteins | sample TroBogEpilimnion_8_FD_153020 | JGI IMG/M metagenome (GOLD analysis project Ga0214182, IMG submission 153020) | Freshwater microbial communities from Trout Bog Lake, WI - 14NOV2007 epilimnion | ecosystem: Environmental > Aquatic > Freshwater > Lake > Epilimnion/Euphotic zone | place: Trout Bog... | reverse complement strand
CCTCCCGCCGGTGCGGTTGATCGGCCAGCCATTGGAGCAAATCCGGATCGATACCAGGACGTTCCCGAGCGCGACGGCCGGCTTCGGAGAGGAAGACTTCCTCGTGGTTGCCTTGGATGACGTAGGCGCCTCGGTCTTTCAGCAGGCCGACGACGTCGTTGGAGAATTGATATTCGAAGATCGAATCGCCGAGGCACAGCAATTCGTCGATATCGCCTATCGCCTCCAGCGCCAGATTCAGGCCGCGGATATTGGCATGGATGTCCGAAACGATTCCGATTCGCACGCGCTTAACCCCGGATCGGCAGAACGATGTGGGACGGGTGATCCGGCCCGACATGGATGGTATTGCGCGCGACGACGGGCGGCAGGCGGCGTTCGGCGAATTTTTCGCCCGTGTTGGGATTCACGTCGAAGCGGGGAAAATTGCTGCTGGCGATGTCCAGGCGGATACGGTGGCCGGCTTTGAACAATGCACTGGTGGACCAAAGGTCGATAACGACCTCCACGATTTCGCCGGGCACCAATTTTTCTTCCTTCTGCGCGTAAAGGCGCCGGTAGCCGGGACCTTTTTGGGTGAAATGCCGCAGGCGGGCGCGGACGATACCGTCGGCGATGTTCATCGCGTAACCATCGGGGTAATCGGCGCTGGGCGGATAATGGTCCACGAGCTTGGCGGTGAAATCGGTATCGATGGCGGACGACGACACGTACAGCGTCACCGCGATGGGACCGGTGAGTTCGGTGTCGCGGGTCAGCACCGGGGTGGCGAAACTTAGCACATCCGGCCGTTCCGCCAGCGGGTGGGTGTCGTTGCATTGCAGCAGCGTCAGATCGCCGCGCTGATCGGCCGGGCCGGCGCGCACGATTTGCAGGCCGGAGCTGACATTGCCGCCGATCGTCGGCACGGGATTCGCGGGGTCGTGATCGTAGCCGAACGATCCGGCGGCGGGTTTCGCCGTGGTCAGCGCGTAGCCGGGCGCCAAATAAAACGGCGTCGGTGTTGCATCGGCGGGCGGCCAAATGTCGAACGTCTGCCAGGAGCCGGCAGCCTGCAAATTGCCGGCTTTGGTTTTCTTGCCCTCGGCGCTTTCCAGCCGGAACGCGTGGAATTGGCGTTTGTTCGACAGGCCGGTGTCCATGCCCCGCACATGCTGGTCGAACCAGCGGAGGATCATCCCCGGCACGTCCATCGGCAGGCCGGGTCCGAAATCCACGTCTCCAGCGAGGGTCGACATCGTATAAACCGAGGAATGAAACCCGCCGCCCATCGCCATCTGCACCGGCGCGGTCTTGCCTTCGGCGTAACCGGTATAGGCGTCCAGCATGCCGCCGAGGAATTCGTCGTACCATGTCCCGATCAGCAAAATCGGCACATCCGGCGCGGCGTGGTAATCGAAACGGTAGCCGTCCTGTTTCCAGTAATCGTCGTACAGCTCATGCTGCTGCCATTCCTGGTACCAACCGTCGTAGGTCGGCGCCAGCGCCATGACCGACTGTCCCGGCGCCAGGGGGGAGCGTTGCATCAACTTGAACGCCTCGGCGGTTTCCAGGGCTTTTTCGAACGCCTGTTTGACCGCTGGATCGGCCTGGGCTTCCTTGCCGAGCGCCGCTAGGCCCAGGGAGTAATTGATGTTGTGGGTCATCTGGAACGCACCGCCGGACCAGGCGCCGTCCTCGTGGTAATCGCCGGCACCGACGCGGATTACCGCCGCCGCCAGACCCGGCGGGTTGCGGCACAGGATCGCTTGCGCGGTGGAGGCGTAATAGCTGGAACCGGTCACTGCGACTTTGCCGTTGCACCAGGGCTGTTTCACGATCCATGCCATGGTGTCGACGCCGTCGTCGCCCTCCACGGGGTAGGAGATGAATACGCCGTCGGATTTATGCCGGCCGCGGCAATCCTGGGTGACGAACACATAGCCGCGGCTGGCCCAGAAGGCGCCGTCGGGGGTGTTAGTCTGGTTGCGGGTTTTCAGATACGGGGTGCGTTCCAGCACGACGGGGAAGGGGCCGGGCAGAATCGCACCGTCTTTCGCCGGCAGATACACATCGGTGGCCAGACGGGCGCCGTCGCGCATCGGTATCATGATGTCGTGCAGCGTGGCGATGCCGTTGGTGACGGGTGAGCGGGTCGGGCGGATGATCGGATCGGTCATGTCGGTTCAGCCTACGCGGTAACGTTCGATGGTGTCGCGGTTCAATGTCACGCCCAGCCCCGGCGCGTTCGGCACCCGCATGAACCCGACACCGTCGTAATCGAAAGCCTCGTTCAGCAGGTCGGTGCGTAGCGCGTGCGGCGTCTGATCCCACTCGATCATCAGCGCGTTGGGGATCGAAGCCGCGAAATGCTGGGCGGCGACGAACAGCAACGCCGAGGAGAAACAATGTGGCGACAGCATCATATTATGCGCATGCGCGAACGCGGCGATGCGGCGGCATTCTGTGAAGCCGCCGGACCAGACAAGATCGGGCTGGCCGATATCGATGGCTTTGCGGGTAATCAATTCGCGATAGCCGTAAAGCCCGATTTCCGTTTCGTACCCGGCGATCGCGGCCGGCAGAGCCGCCGCGACTTCCGCACTGCCCTCGATATCGTCGGTGGCGACCGGCTCCTCGATCCAAAACACGTCGTATTGTTCCAGCTTGCGGCCCATCGCGATGGCGACTTCCGGGCTCCAGACGCAGTTGGCATCGACCATCAGGCGGCGATCCGGCCCCAAAGCCGCTCGCACCGTGGCGACGCGCTTTAGGTCTTCCTCCGGCGTGACCATGCAGAGGTCCGGCTGGTTCAGCAGTTGCCGGAAATTCGTGCCGGTAAACGCGTAACGGCCGATTTTCATTTTCATCGCACGAAAGCCGCGCGCGACGTAGCTTTCGGTCTCAGCTTTCAATTCCGCGAGGCCTTTGCCTTGCTGGTAGAAACCGCCGCTGGCGTAGACTTCCACTTTATCCGCATACGCACCGAACAATTTATACAGCGGCAGGCCGGCGGATTTGCCGGCGATATCCCACAACGCGATATCCAGGCCGGACATCGCGTGCATGACGATGCCTTTACGCCCGTGCTGGCGGGTGCGGGAGAACATCGTCTGCCAGTGGCGCTCGATCATCAGGGGATCCTGACCCATCAGCAGCGGTTTCAGCTCATGCTCGATGACGGTCGCGGTGGAGATCATCGGGCCGCCGGCGGCCCCCGCCTCACCGATGCCGATCAGCCCGGTATCGGTTTCGATCTCCACGATCAACGCGCTGCGGGACGCACTGACGGTCCCGGCACTCATGCAGGGGTTGCTGGCGTTCCAGGTCAGCGGAATGGTGCGGATATCGACGATTTTCACGGTAAACCCCTCAATTCGTCACGGTAAAGCGCCGCACCGCGTCCTGGTCCAGTTCCAGCCCGAACCCGGCCCCCGGGGGCACCACCATGTCGGAGCCATCCATCGCCGGCATCGCTTTCAGCAAGCGCGCGGACCGAGGCACATACTCGACGATTTGGGCGTTGGGGACGGCGGTCAGCAAATGGATATGGATTTCCGGCAGCACGTGCCCGCCCACCAACCCGCCGAACCCATGCACCAAGGACGCCACATGCCGCCACGGTGTTACACCGCCGATCCGGCCGAGGTCGATCAGCGCGATTCCGCATCCCCGCGCCTCCAGCAAACGGCGGTAGGCGTCGATGTCGTAGAGATGCTCGCCGGTCGCGACCAGCGTATCCAACGCCGCCGTGATGCGGCCCATACCGGCGACGTCCTGGTGGTGGATCGGGTCCTCCAGCCACGAAATCCCGGCCTCCTGCAACGCTTTCCCGGTCCGCATCGCCTTGTCCAGCGTCCAGGTTTCGGTCGCGTCCACCATGATGGCGACATCCGGTCCCACGGCGTCCCGCACCGCCTGAACACGAGCGACCTCCCCCTCCGGGTGCTTTTCATGCCCCACGCGCAGCTTCATCGCTCGGAAGCCCTGCGCGTAGGCCTTGCGCGCCGACGCGGCGAGTTCCTCCAGCGACAGCGAATACCAGAACCCGTCCGATGCATATGTCGGCAACCGATCCCGGAACCCGCCCAACAGCCGGGACACGGGCTGCCCGAGCGTCTTGCCGGCGGCGTCCCATATGGCGATGTCGATGGGGCAGATGGCGTAGTTCAGCAGCCCGCCCGGCCCGACCCAGTCGCCGGCTTTGACCATGCGCTGCCACGCGGCCTCGACCTCCAGCACGTTCATGCCGGTCACCAGCCGCCCGAGTTCGTGCGTGGCCGAGGCCACCGCGCGCACGAACATTTCCCGTAACGCGACGATGTAGCCGAAGCCGTGGACGCCATCGGTCGTGACGACTTCCGCCATCACGTGCCAGTTGGCATCCACCGCCCGTCCCGCCGCGGTGTAGGGGTTTTCGAGGGCAACCTTCAGGACGCTGACCTTAACGGATGCGATTTTCATGGCGGCTTCCCCCTATTCCCCCGTCATGGCCGGGCCTGACCCGACCATCCCTCTCCCATGGGCCTGAGTTGGTCGGGTCAAGCCCGACCATGACGGGTTGCGCCTACTTAAACGCGGGCATCACGTCCTTCGCGAACCATTCCAGCTGTTCCAGGCACATGTTCAGCGGCAGGCTCAGCGGCTGGTTGACCGTGACCCGCTTCAGGCCCGGCAGACGCACTTCCAGCGCCTTCAACTGTTCGATGATGTCGGCGGGCGTGCCGGCCAGGAAGCCGCCGGCGGCGATCGCGTCCTCGATCCGCGGCAGTTTCGCATTCACGGCGGTCTTGGGATCGCGCATCGCCACGATCTGCTCATCGCTGAGCGCCCGAGCCAAACGCAGCTCCCCGAACATTTTCATGTTCTCTTCGTAGTGCTTGCCCACTTCGTCGATCGCCTGCTGGCGGGATTTGGCGATGTGGAACTGGTAGCCAATCGCCAGACGTTCGCCCGGGATGATGTCGTGGCCGAACTTCTTGTGCGCGGCGATCCAGTCGCGGACGAGCTTGTCCACGATGCCGCCCTCGGCCGAACCGCCGCCGACCATGCCCTGAATGCCCATCTTGGCCATGAATTCCAGCGCGCGCGCCGAACCGCCCTGAATCGGCTGCCAGCATTCCACCGGCAGGCGCAGCGGGCGCGGCACCAGCGTGAGTTCCTTCAGCTGATAGCCGCGATACGGCACATCCGCCGGGATGGTGAAGTTCTTGCCCTTGTGGCTGAAGCGTTCGTTGTTGAACGCCTTGAAGATGATCTCCACACCTTCTTCGAACAGTTCCCGGTTCGCTTCCTGGTCGATCAGCGGGGAGCCGAATGTCTCGACCTCCCGCGTGTGGTAGCCGCGGCCGACGCCGAAGATCACCCGTCCCTCGGACAGGATGTCGGCCACCGCGTAATCTTCGGCGAGCCGCAGCGGGTGCCACATCGGCACGATGTTGAAGCCGGTGCCGATCTTCAAACGCTGCGTCTTATGCACCAGGTGCATCGCGAGGAGGATGATGTTCGGCAGCGTCTCCGTCCCCTCCGGCTGGAAATGGTGCTCGGCCATCCACAGCGCGCCGTAGCCGAGGCGATCCATCGCCTGCGCTTGGGTGACCGCCTTGTGCAGGCCGGTAGCCAGGGTCTTGTTGTCGTACCAACGGTCGTTAATGGGCGTGCCGGCATAGCCGACGTTTTCCATATCCACGTGACCGACGTAGGAGCTGTCGAACTGGGTAATCATGGGTGTTTGCCTCCGTCAGGGCCGAGGCCCCGCCAAGTTTCACTGGGCGGGTGCCCCGCGCTTTCGGGCGGCAATGTAGCGGGGTGGCGGAGGATGGCAAATCCGGGGGGATGGAAGGGGGTGGGTTGGAGGTCGTTTGCCGGCCGAAAGCTGACCCTTGTGCTCGGTAGTTGGAATGCCGATAGCGGCCGATAGCGAAGGGGCTGTTATCACCATCGGGACCGGGTCATTCGGACGTCGCCACTTTTCCCCCGCCGTATCGAAGCCCGCCAAAGTGGGGCGGATCTGCGGCAATATATCAGGTAGCGGGCAATCAGCCGCTCGCTACCACTATAATTCTATCACGCGGCGGGCGACAAAGTTCCGATCGCGAACTCGCGGGAAATTTTCAAATCGTCGAAGTGAGCTGTTATAAGGAGTGACCACGATTCGAGGGTGGTTCCCACTACCTCTCCGCGCCTTATCAAGCGGCCGTGATGGACGCGGAGGACAAATTGGGCCCGAATGTTGGCTTCGATGCTTGCATGGACGATGGCCTGCACCATCGCTTGATGATTCGGATCAATGCACTCGCCTTCGGTGTCATCGAACACCGCCTCCAACCCTGATGCCTTATCGTCAAGATTAGGGTTGGCGATTAGGAGGTCCTGTTTCCGTATTTTTCGGAACGCGGCGAATGAGGCGAGCGGCTCGAACAAGGCTGACCGAAGGGTGTTGGTAATCTGTTCAGCGGGTGCGTCGCTATTCAGAAGGGCCAGAATTTCAGATCTGTTATATTGGGTGGCCCATTCCCTGAGAGCTTGGTTATTGACAGCGTCTTTTCGAGCGTCAAGGGCTTGTTGGTCCTTGATAGCGGCAATCCGAAAACTCTCCTGGGTTTGTTTTCGTTGCTCGTCGTGCCAAGCCTGGACGCGCGCCTGTACTGCCGACGCAATGGCACGTTTATGCTGTTTAATCGCATCTGCCCGGCTCCGATTACCCTCGTCAAGAATTTTCTCAGCAGCCGCAAGATGTTCGATTGGAGACCCGAACGTACTCGGAGTAGAAAACGGGAAGTCATAAAGAACCTCGCCCGGGCGAGCGCCGCTGACGCGTGGTAGCTCGCCATCGAGCAGCCGGTGAGCTTCCTCCAGATCGTAGGCGATTTGCATATCTTGTAGCGTTACTAGGTCGGGGGCTTCCGGTGGCTCCTCGCGTTAAAATTGGATTTGTTGGGATCCCGACTCCTCGTGCCCCGTAATCAACTGATCTGGGGCGGTCGAAAGCCATTGGTCTAAATTGGTGACGTAGGATTGAACCAAACCTATTGCCTGCGCCTTTTGGATGGTCGCCTGTTCTTGGGCAGAAGCAAGGAGGGCGGCTCCCTGGGCGCGAAGTCGGGTGGGAAGCGATGCGAGGTGCTCAAGCATTTGCAACGCGGTGGATGGGGTGGCCTCAACAAGGACTGCCATGCCCTCGCGTTCCAGCTTGAAGCTGTCACATCGGTCTCCTCGGTGGGACCAACGATTTGGCTCCGATCCAGGCCGAGATTTGGAATGTGTGATCTGGATAGTGCCGCTCGTCTCGGGGCAGCGAGAAAGCACTTCTCGTAGTCCCGGCTCGAGGGTTTCTAAATCCAGTTCGGTGTTCTGCCAGCCCCACTTGTTACGACCGGCACGAATAGCTTCACCGCGGTCAATGAAGACCGCTACTGTCACAGGCGTTGTCATCTGGTGCCTCACCGAGGAGGAGATCCGGCCCAAGACCGGTTCAATGTCCCGCCTAGCGAGCCACGGACAGACTATCGCCCAATTGCCGCCATTAGTCCAGGAATTTTGTGTGAGCGGGAGGATAGCCTTGATTTCACGGCATATTCGGGCCGAGCGCCCAGGACTTGCCCGAGTCGCACACCGCCCCAGAGCAGCCCGTCACCAACCCAGCTATTGCCGAACCACCGCCAGCAGAGCGAACACCTCAGCTCGTCCGGCTTCCGCTATTGCGATCTTCTTTTCCTCCGCTACACGGCGCACCGAAATGATCGAGTCGCTTGTTGATGCGGGACAAACGCACCGCTCTAGCGGCTGGCGTGTAACCCGCCCGTTGCTCGCCAAATCCCCCGCACCCTCACCCCCGAACCGCCAACGGCGGCACCATCCCCTCCGGCACCTCGAACTCCGCCGCGTTCAGCATCAGCGCGATCATCGCATAATACCCAATCAACCCCGTCAGCTCGACCGCCCCCGCCACCCCGAACAGCCCCACGATCCGCCGATACGCCGCATCGGACGCAAAATGCTTCGTCAGCAGCTCCATTCCGTAATCGTGGATCGCCTGCTCGTCCGCCGCCGCGAACACCGACCCGCCGGCGCGCAGAGTCTCGATGGAAACCTCCGACAACCCGGCCTTGCGCGCTTCGCCCTCATGCGATGCCCATTCGAACTGGCAATCCCAGTACCGCCCGGTCAGCAGAATGGTGAACTCCCGGATCCGAGGCTCGAACGTCGAATTGAACCGCAGCACCAGCCCCAGCGCCGACATCGCTTCCGCCAGCGCCGGCCGGTGCATGGCCACCGCCAACGGCCCGACCGGCGCGGATTTGCGCTGTCCGCCGATCATCGCGTCGTACACGCGCCGCTGTTCGGCGGTCATCGCGGCTTCGGGCACAAGGGGAATGCGGGGCATGGATGTCTCTCCTGTCGGTTGCCCGCAACCTAAAGGCGAACCTGCGCGCGGCCAAATGACGATAGGGGTGGAAAACCACAGGCGGGCCGCGTTACAACGTTCCGCCAGTCAGGAATACCGCCCAAGGAATATCGTTCATGGACCTCGTCACGCTTTTCTACGCCTTTCTGCTCGCGTTCGGCGGCGTCGCGCTCGATGCCTACGAGAATCCGAAGTCCATGATCGTGCAGGTTGTCGCGCCGGGCGGGGGCACGGTGCCCAGCCTCGCCCCCGCTTTCATCGAAGCGGTGGTGACCTACGAGCTCGACCGGATGTCGAGCATTCATTCGCTGATCGCGCGCCCGCATATCCACCCCTCTTCCGACAAGACCAAAATCCAGGCGATCGCCGGTGCGCTCGGCGGAGAAGCGTTGACCATTGCTTTGTCCGGGATTCTGGTAAAAACCCCGAACAATCTGAAGATCGGTCTGTTCACCGAAGACAACAAGCCGGCGGTGCTGGTCGCCGGTACGCAGCAGTCGATCCCAATGCTGAAAGCGCAGTTCGAAGCGGTTATGCGTCAGGAATCCGACGAACCCATCGTCAATCTGATCAAACGTTCCGTGATCGACGGGGCCGCGCAGATCGACCCCTACCTGGCGGCGATGTATCTCACGAGCGAGGCCCACCGCACCGGCAACGAACAGTACGCCGCCCATGCGCTCGACATATTCAACCGGATGGCCACGGAACTGCCGCCGGGGCGGTCCGCGCTGCTGGCGCGGCTGCATAACGTCGAGGGGCTGGTTCATTTGAACCGCGGCGATCTTACCGCGGCATACGCCGCCTTTCTCAGAGGTTTGAACCGGCTGCCACGGGACAATAGCGGTCCGACCTTGTCCATCCTGCAACTGAACCTCGCGTTTGTCGAAATCGCCCTTGGACACCCGGACGCGGCGGACGACCGCTTGGCGTCGCTCCTCGAGGCGGGCAGTTGGTTGGACGGCCGGACCGTTCTCTCAGCGGTGACCACCGAAGGCGCGAACATTCAGTTGACCGATGAGGAGATGCGTTTCCTGCGTTCCACGGCTTACATGCTCCGTGGCGCGGCGGCACTCGCCCGCGACGACATCGCGACCGCGGATCGTATGGCGCGGCTGTCGCTGGAGATCGATCCGACGCGTCTGAGTGCCCTCGCGCTACGGGCCGATATCGCGACACGGCGCGGCGATGCGGCGGCGGTTAGTCAGCTCAATGAGACGATTCAGGATTTGCAGTTCGCCGCTCGGCCGTACAAAGAGACCGCGAACGCCTACGCTCGTCTGTCGCTGGCGACCCCGACGGTGAAGGTTGTTCCGAGCCATTATATCACGCAATGATGCAGTGCCGCCGTTCCCGGGTTGTTAGGCTGGGGGCGATCCACCAACCCAACGGAGACCCACCATGCGCCTCGGCGTGATGCTGCCCTTGCACGATATCGGCGGAGACCCCGAAATCATGCGCGATTTCGTCCATAAGACCGAGGCGCAGGGCTACACCAACCTCGGCCTCGCGGATCATGTGCTGGGCGTGAACGTGGCGTCGCGGCCGGATTGGGGGGATCGCAACACGTCGGCCGATCTGTTCCACGACCCGTTCGTGTGCTTCGCCTATCTGGCGGGGATCGCGCGGGCGACGACCGAGTTCTCCACGCAGGTGTTGATCCTGGCGCAGCGGCAGGCGGTGCTGGTGGCGAAGCAGGCGGCCAGCCTGGATGTGATTACCGGCGGGCGGTTCCGGCTGGGCGTGGGCGTGGGCTGGAACCCGGTGGAGTTCACCGGCCTGAACGAAAATTTCTCCAACCGCGGGCGGCGGTCGGCGGAGCAGGTTGTCGTGATGCAGAAGCTTTGGGCGGAGGATCACGTCACGTTCGAAGGCCGTTGGCATAAGATCGAAGACGCCGGCATCAATCCGCGCCCGAAATCGGGCCGGGTGCCGGTGTGGTTCGGCGGGCATGTGCCGCAGACGCTGGAACGCATCGCCACCATCGGCGACGGCTGGATCATGAACGCTTATCCGCCCGGCGACGCGGCGATCGCGGAGCTGACGAAGCTGCGGGACCTCGCGGCGAAGGCCGGGCGGGCGCCGGATGCGATCGGGATCGAGGTCTGGACCTCGGCCGGTGCCGGGACGCCGGCGCAATGGAAGGAAGAGGCGCGGTTTTGGAAGGCCGCGGGGGCGACGCATCTGACGCTGACCAACACGTTCCAGCGGCGGCATCACACGCGCATCGCCGGGAAAACCGTTGCCGCCCACCTCGCGGCGCAGCAGGCTTATGCCGACGCGGTAGCCGACATTCTGTAGAGACCGGGTCCGCATTGATACAAATCAATGCGGATTTCGATCCGAGTGTCATGGAAACGCCATAACGGAGTTTCACCATGACCCAGCGCGACATGGCCGAAATCGTTCGGCATCAGATACCGCTCGCCGTGCGGCCTGACACGACCGTGCAGGAAACCTGCAAGCGCATGTATGCCCGCAAGGTCGGCGCCGCGCTGGTGACCAACGAAAACGGGATCCTGGTGGGCATTTTCACCGGCCGCGACGCGGTGCGGGTGCTGTCGCGGGGCCGCGACCCCGCCGCGACCCTGGTGAAAGCCGCCATGACCAAATCGCCGGAGACCATTGCCCCGCGCGCCCATGCGATCGAAGCGCTGCGGCTGATGCGGGACGGCGGCTTCCGGCATTTGCCGGTACTGACGGAGGACGGCGCCGTAATCGGCATCGTCTCCCGCGGCGATTTCCGCGGGTTGGAGCATGACCGGTTGGATCATGAAACCGGCATTTGGGAACGGATCGGCTAACCGCGTCTTGCGGCTGATGGGCTTCCCCGAGTAAGGAGTCAGCCATGCGATACCTTACCCCTCACCGGCCCGCGATAACCGCTTTGCTGCTGGGCGGCAGCGCCCTATTGCTGGCCGGATGCGACGGCGGCGGATTGTCCCGCACCTTCGGGCTGACCCGCGACGCACCGGACGAATTCCTGGTGACGACTCGGGCGCCGCTGTCGATGCCGCCGGATTTCGCGCTGCGCCCGCCACGGCCCGGCGCACCCCGGCCGCAGGAACAGTCGGAACAGGCCCAGGCCGAGGAAATCCTCGTGCCGCAGACGGCGCTCGCCGGATCGGGCGCACGCGCGCCCAGCGCCGGTCAGGCGGCTCTGCTGGAACAGAGCGGCCCCGCCGCGCCGGCCGATATCCGGCGGAGGGTCGACCAGGAAGCGCGGATGGACGCCCCGAACGAAGGGTTCGTCGACAGGCTGCTGTATTGGCGTAAATCGGACACCAAGGAGGCCGTGGTCGATCCCGCCGCCGAGGCGCAGCGCGTCAAACAAAATTCCGCGCTCGGGCAGTCGCAGAACAACGGCACGACGCCGATCATCCAGCGGTCCCGGACCGGCTGGTTCCAGAGCCTGTTCTCCTGGCTGTGATGCCAGCGGACGAACGGCCGCCCCATTTCGTTCAGACGGGGGATGAGCCGATCTTCACCGGTCGGGGGACCGGCGAACTGCGCTGCCGCTGCGGCCAGTCGGTGCTGGTCCGCGGATACGATCCCAGCGATTTCATGGGGATCGATCTGCGGTGCGCCAGTTGCGGCGCGATCACGACCACGCCTGGGTTGTCGGCGCTGAAGCGGCCGCCCGAACATGTTCAGCCGGTCGAGCGCGACGCGGTCGCGCCGCCGGCCGGCACGACCGTCGGGCCGGATCGGGTCTTGGCGGGGCGGGAGGAATTGGGGCGGCTGATGGAGCTGCACCGGCCACGCGGGCCGGCATCGGACCTGCTGACCGTCTCCGACGCCTTCCTGGACACTATCGCCGCGGACTACGATCGTCTGACCGGCGGGGCGTTAACTGACCACCTGGCCGCGGTCGCGGCGGCGGAAGCCGTCAAGCCGCTGAGCGGCTACCGCATGTATCCGCTGGCCTGGGCGATTCACACGATGCGAGGCGTCCTGCGTGGCGCCGATTGGAGCTGCGCCGGCTCCTCCCCGGCTTCGGTGGCAACGACGGTGGCCGGCGCTTTTCGCTATTTCCTGGATTGCTGGTCGCATCATCCGCTGTTTCCGGAGATGGCGGCCACCGCGGCCGATAGCGGCTTTTCCCTCCATGGGACGGCGTTGTTCGCGACGGCGAAGGGCCTCGCGGAGTCCGGCAACCGGATCGGGTTCGTGCCGCCGCGCGACGGATCGGGGCGGTTGCGGCAGTTCGCCTTGGCGATGGGGACGGGCGAGCCGCTGACCTGCGTGGTCGACCGGTTCGACCGTTACGAGTGGCCTTTTGGGGAAGACTGGCAATCCGCCGATCTGCGGCAGCGGGTGCAGGAGCGGCTGTTGGCGTCCAAAGGCCAAATCAACGTGAAACATCCCGGTATGATCGTGCTGTCGCCGGGTGCGACGTGGGAGCAGATGGAGCAGCCCCTGGTGGATGCGATCCATGGCGCGTTCCACGCGCATGGGCGCCGCTACCGGCATGTCACGGCGGTCAGCGTGATCCTGGCGAAGATCAAGGCGACGCCGAACCACGACACGGTGCGCTTCGGCTACAGCTTCTATCCGATCCCGAACCCGCGCCAATCCGCCATCGAGGTCAAAGTCGCCGACGTGCCGGGCGCTACCGCCCGAAGATAGGATAAACCGCGCCCATCGCTTGAGCCGCGCGCGGAATGGCGAACGCCGGGACGGCGGTAAACCCGTCGAACGGCCGTTTGAAGGCGTCGGCCCGCACCACCACATCGCCGGTCGCCCGCCGCACCGCCATGCGCGGCAGGCGCGCTCGGAACAAGTGGCGCGCGTCTTCTTCGATGGCGGTCTGAGCCACGGTTCCGACGTCCAGCAGCGCCAGCATCGGTCCGTCCGGCGCGGCGTCGGTCATGGTATCGCGCAAGGCTTGGCGCGTGGCGTCGAACCGGTTGGCATGACCGACCTGACGCGCCATGCGGTGCGCGGCGGCGGCCAGCGGCAGCGGGACGGTCGCGTCATCGCGCTCGGGATAGAAGCGGGCGCCGCCGATGCTGCCCGCGACATCGCGCAGCACGCGGCAGAGCGACGGGTTACGGGTGCAGGCGAGGATCGCGGCCGGGCGCTGTTCCATGATGTCGAGCCGCAGCAGCAACCAGGCGATCATGCGTTGGATCAAGGCCTGACCGCGTGCCTCCGGTGTGCCGCTGAGGGCTTCGACGGTCCAAAAGGGCGTGCTGCCGATGGACCGGTACTGGATCAGCATCGCGCCTTCGACCCTGTCGGTGCGCGGGTCCCGCGCGACGAGCACGCGATCGAAGGATTCCAGTTGTTGCAAACTCAACCAGTTGCGCTGCCGTTCGGGCACGCCCGCGTTCCGCAAGTCGGCCAATAATCGGCCGCGGTCGAGTTCTCCGATCTGCACGTCTCCCCCGATATCGTGCAGTTTCAGTCCCATACCTACAAGTATCTGGCCCATGGTGTTGTTCTCCCCGACACCAATCGCGTTGCTTGAGAGGAAGGTTAGTGACTTTGGGCCTGCCGACGTGTGAGGGGCTTCACATATTTTCAAGAAAATTCGATGACGTGGTTACGTTTGAAAAAATAAAAACCCGGCCGCACCCGTTTAACGGGGTGGGCCGGGTTTTCGGTTAGCCGCGCGGTGGCGCGGCGGTCAGTCGACGCGGATCGAAGACGCCTCGGGGCCTTTGGCGCCCTGGACGACATCCATCCAAATGGTCTGGCCTTCGTTGAGCTGCATGACGTTGGCGCGCTGCAGGGCGGAGGCATGGACGAACACGTCCTTGCCGCCTTCCAGCGGTGCGACGAAGCCGAAGCCCTTCGTGGCGTTGTACCACTTCACGGTGCCCTGCATCTCGACAGCCGGACCGGTGGGTGCGCCGCGACGAGGTGCGCCGGCACCCATGCCGCCGCCCATACCGCCGCCGTAGCCGCCGCCCGCCGGGCGAGGACCGCCCATGCCGGCGCCGGGGCCGCGTCCAGCCGACGGGGTGGCGGTGCTCTCATCGACAGAGAGGACCTCCGACACCTGACGGCCTTTCTGGCCTTGGCCGATGCGCACGCGCAGCGATGCTCCGGGGCTGACGGCGTTATGCCCAGCCTGGTTCAACGTATTGGCATGCAGGAAGGCGTCGCCCGAGCCATCCGACAGCGCGACGAAGCCGAACCCCTTTTCGGGGTTGAACCACTTCACGGTCGCGTCGTGCTCCGGACCGAAACCGGCCGAGGACGGCCAGGACGGTGCGGCGCTGGGCCGGGGCATATCGCCCGGGGGTGCCCGGTCGAACGAAAAATCGTCGTCGAAGCCGCGGCGCCGAGGGGGGCGTCCACGGCCGCGGTTGTTCATATTCAAGAGAAGGTCGTCCTCATGCCATACGCGTTGTTCATAGCGAGCGATGCCCACCGCTGGTCACCAGAGGCTGCACCGTACGCCGGTTGGTAGTCTGTCCGATACGCCGACGGGCACAGTTTAACCACATTCTGTTCCCATTGCACGCCATTCGTCGGGCCGAATGTCGCTTTTTCACGTTATACGGGTTTTGCCCGCTTGCATCCTATCCAAATCTGCGCCAGCCGCATGGCTTACCTGCGCGATTCGCACCTCATGCCTCGGTGTCGTCCTCGGCGTCCAGGACATCCAGCGCTTCCAGGCCCAGCAGGCGATCCGCGGCGACCGCGTCCAACTGTTCCACGGAACGGAGCCGCCGGCCCACCGCGCGGGTGCGCACACGGGCATCGTCGATGGTTTTACTCATCGCACCGGCATTTTTGGAAAGTCTTTCCAGAACACCGTCCATTTTCAGCATTTCCGTCCGCGTCGCCCCCAGAAGGTCGCGGATCAGGTCCGCCTTCTGTTCCAGCGCCAGCGTCAGGAACCCCAAATGCACCGTCCGCAACAACGCCGGAAACAGGCTCGGGCCCATCACCAGCACCTTGGAGTCCCGGCCGATATCGTCGATCAGGCCGGGAATACGCGCGACCTCGGCGTACAATGAGTCGGTCGGGAGGTACAAAACCGCGAACTCCACCGTGACCGGCGGGTTTATGTATTTCGCGTGAATTTTCTTCGCCTCGTCCCGGATCCGCCGTTCCAGGCCGCGGCTGGCGGTCCGTTCGGCCTCGGCGTCGCCGGCTTCGGAAGCAGCGAGAAGGCGTTCGTAATCCTCGACCGGGAACTTGGCGTCGATCGGCAGCAGCGGGCGGTGCTCGCCGCGCATCGGCATGATGACGGCGAATTCCACCATGTCTTCCGAGTCCGGGCGGATCTTGTGGTTGGTCAGATACGTCCCCGGCGGCAGCACGTCGTCCAGCATGGCGCGGACCTGGGTTTCGCCCCAGCCGCCGCGGGTTTTGACGTTGGTGAACAGGCGCTTGATGTCGCCGATCTGGGCGGTGACAGCCTGCACGTCGCCCATGGCCTTCTGCACGGCGGCGAACTGGTCGATCACCCGTTCGAAGCTGGTCTTCATCTGCTTCTCGACGGCTTCGTGCAGCTGTTCGTTCACCGTCTTCTGGATTTCCGCCAGCTTGGCCTCATTGCCTTCGCGGATTTCCTTGAGCTTGGTCTCCACCATCGTGCGGGTGGTCTCGAACTGGGTGCCGATCTGCTCACCCGATTTCCGCTGGCCCTCGGCCAGGGCCATGCGCAATTCGCCCTGTTCGCGGGACAGCACGGTGCGGATCTGTTCCGTCGCGACCTCGAACCCGCCGCGCAATTCCGTCAGGCGGCGCATCGTTTCCGCGTCCGCCGCTCGGACGGCGGCACGGGTTGTGTCCGCTTCGGACCGGGCGCCCGCCAGATTTTGCTCCGCCAGCAGCCGCAGGTGCTGGAGCATCCGGCCCTGCCGCAGCGTCAGGAATGCCGCCAGCCCCGCGGCCAGCACGGCGACGGCGACCAGCAGCGCGGTGAGTTCATTCGGCAGCGGTCATCTCCACCAAACGAGGCAGCAGCGGGACCAGGGCGACCAGATCGCGTTCCGCCATGCAGACCAGATACTGGGTGCCCGGTCCTGGTTCCGGCGACTCATCCGACGCCAGCAGCGGGCTTCCGTCCGCCGCCAGCGGCAACCCGGTCAGGCCGAGATCGGCGTAGACCTTCAGCAGGTCGGGTCCCGTGCGCCAGAACGCGGGGTGCAGCCCTTCCTGACGCGCCAGATCGCGCAGCCGCCAGATCGCGGAGATGCGGTCGGGCTCATGGCCCACGGGATCGCCCAACCCGAGCAGAACGGGGCCGACGCGGCGGAACGGGATGGCGGCGCGCTGGGCTTCCCCCATCACCACGCCGTCGGAGGGGATCGCGGCGGCGTTGTAGCCGGACGCGCCTCCGATCGCGATCAGCCGGCGGCGGGTCGCGTCGTCCCACGGCAGGAACCGGATTTTGCCGGGGCGCAGCAGGCGCCAGATGGCGATCAGGGCCAGAATGACGGCGGCGGCGACGGTCAACCGCGTGGCCGGCGGCACCGCCGGGGACATCGCGATCGCCCACCATGCGTCGTTCGCGATGGCCCGCATGTGCGGACGGGTCATCGCGAGACCGATCAGGCTGAAGGCCAACACGAACAGCGACATGGCGCTGGAGGGTTCCAGCGGACCGCTGAGCAGATTGGCATGGCGGTAGAAGCTGCCGCGAAACGGGGCGACCAGCATCACCGTCAGGATAAGCACCGCCGAGACCCACAACAGACCGTCTTGCGTCGCGGTGAAGGCGGCGCCCGCGATCAGCAGCAGGGTCGACAGACCCCAAGCCAGATTGACCCGGTGCGACAGGCCGATGGCCATCACCACCAAGCCGGCCCCGATCAGGGACGGGATGAAGACCCCTGCCCGCACCGCGATCTCAGCATAGTCGGCGTCGAGCCACGCGAAGTCGGGTTCCGGCGCCAGCAGGCCCAGAAACAGCAGCAGCGCGCCGCAGAGGCCGACCGCGCCGGTGGCGGTGGCAATGGCGAAGTCCGGCTCACTCCAACCGCGCGCGCCGGTAGCGGGGCGGGCGACCTTGTGCAGCAAGCCGCCGCTGCGCAGCAGGATTTCGTTCCCGGCGAACAGGATGCCGGCGAGGAATAGCGGGATGATGTAATAGAACAGGCGGAAGATGACGATCGCGCCGACGATCTGCGGCGCCTGTAAATACGGCGCGAGGCCGAACAGCATCGCGGTGTCGAACACGCCGATGCCGCCCGGCAGGTTGGCGGCCAGACCGGCGGTGTAGGACGACACGTAGACGCCGAGGAAGATCAGCCACGTCAGGCCGGGGGCCGACGGCAGAAGGGCGTAGAAGATGGTTGCCGTCGTCGCCACGTCCACGGTGGCCAGCAGCACTTGCAGCAGCGCCATGCGCCAGCCCGGCAGCGCGATTTCGTGGCCCATCACCTGGAACGGCCGGATCAGCCGCGACAGCGTGATGTAGGCGACGACGATCGCCCAAAGCAGCGCGCCGATCCCGTACAGCGCGCCGACCGGCAGATAGCTGCCGAAGAACGGAACGGCCTTCGGCTCCCCGAACAAAATGGCGCCGCCCAGGACTAAACCGCCCAGAGCGAACGTCAGGCTGCAGAAGGCGACGGTTTTACCGATCTGAAGGGGTGTCAGGCCCCAATGGGCATACAGCCGATAGCGCACCGCGGCGCCGGACACCGCCGCGAAGCCCAGGTTATGCGATAGGGAGTAGGCGCAGAACGACGCGAAGGCGACGCGGCCGTAGCTGACCTTGTGGCCGGCGTAGATGGTGCCGAGCCGGTCGTAGAACGTCAGAATGAAGTAGGAGACGAAGGTCCAGACGAAGGAGAACACCAGCGCGGCGATCGGGATGGCGCGCATGGCCTCCCCAATGTCGCGCAGCTTCAGGTGGCGGAACTCGTGCTGCACGACGTAGATCGCGCCGCCCAGCAGGGCGACGCCCAGGAACGCGGGCAGATGCCGGAGGATGCCTTTCATTGGCGTGCCAGGGCGTTGTCGATCAAGCCGATGGTTTCCGGGATGCCATACAGCGCGACGAAGCCGCCGAAGCGCGGGCCTTCCTGCTGGCCGAGCAGCACTTGGTACAAGGCGCCGAACCAAGCGCGCAGTTCGGGGAAGGGGTGGCGCTTGCCGACCTCGAACACCGCGTTTTGGATGGCTTCGGCCGGGGAGTCCGCCGGCAGTTCGGCCAGGGTCCGGCCGAGGTCCGCGATGGCGGCGCGTTCGTCCGGCGTCGGGTCGCGGTAGTGCTTATCGGGCTTCACGAAGTCCTGATAATAGGCGACCGCGTGATCGACGAGGCGGGCGAGCAGCGGTTCGGACTCCGGCGTCGCCGTGGGCTGATAGCGGCGGATGAAGCCCCAGAGGATGTCCGGTTCGTGGGCGTTCACGACGCTGGCGAGGTTCAGCAGCATCGCGAAGGACAGCGGGCTGCCGGCGTGATTGGGCAGGCGGCCGCCGTGGATGTGCCATGCGGGGTTGGTCTTGCGGGCATCCTCGTCCTGCGCGGGCATGCGGTCGATGTTGGCGATGTATTCGTCCACGCCGCGTGGGATCACGTCGAAATACAGGCGCTTGGCGCGCTGAGGCTGGTTGTACATGAACTGCTGGAGGGACTCCGGCGGCGCGTAGCGCAGCCAGTCGTCCACCGACAGGCCGTTGCCCTTGGATTTGCTGATTTTCTGGCCGTCTTTGTCGAGGAACAGCTCATACGTGAAGCCCTCGGGCGGCTGGGAGCCGAGGATGCGGCAGATGCGGCCGGACAGTTTCACGCTGTCGATCAGGTCCTTGCCCGACATTTCGTAATCGACGCCGAGCGCGAACCAGCGCATGGCCCAGTCGGCTTTCCATTGCATTTTGCAGTGGCCGCCGGTGACCGGGGATTCGAATGTTTCCCCCGTGTCGGGGTCGCGCCAGACGACGGTGCCGCTTTGCGGCCGCAGTTCGTCCATCGGGACCTGCATGACGACGCCGGTCTTGGGATGGATCGGCAGAAACGGGGAGTAGGTGGCGCGCCGGTCGGGTCCGAGCGTGGGGAGAATTACGGCCAGCACTTCGGCGTGGCATTCGAGCATGCGCTTGGCGGCTGCGTCGAAGCGGCCGGCGGCGTAGTACTCGGTGGAGGACGCGAACTCGTATTCGAAGCCGAAGGAGTCCAGGAACGTCCGCAAACGCGCGTTGTTGTGGGCGCCGAAGCTGTCGTGGGTGCCGAACGGGTCGGGGATGCGGGTCAGCGGCTTGCCGATGAACTGTTCCAGCATGTCCTTGTTCGGGACGTTGTCCGGCACTTTGCGCAGGCCGTCCATGTCGTCGCTGAACGCCAGCAGCCGCGACGGCAGGCCGGTGAGTTCGGTGAAGGCGCGGCGGACCCAGGATGTGCGGGCGACTTCGCCGAAGGTGCCGATATGCGGCAGGCCGGAGGGGCCGTAGCCGGTTTCGAACAGAGCGTGGTCTTTCCCCGACGCGGTCAGGCGTTTGGCGACCTTGGCGGCTTCCTCGAACGGCCAAGCCTTCGGGACAGTGTTGCGAAGCGTTTCAGACATGCGGCGGAAGCTATGGAGCGGCGGGGCGCCGGTCAACAGCCGTTCGCATTATCGCGGCGGTTCGGCAGCGGCGTTCAAATAACGCGGTGCAACAGATCCCCGCCGTCCATCGCTCGGCGGCTATTTTCGGCGGCGATGGCGAAGCTGCGGTCGAATGTGCCGCTGGTGAGCCACGCGATATGCGGGGTCGCGACGACGTTCGGCAGCGCGAACAACGGATCGGCGAAATCGGGCGGTTCGGCGGCGAAGACGTCCAGACCGGCGCCGCCCAGATGCCCGGACCGCAGCGCGTCGGTCAGCGCCGCCTGATCCACGAGGCCGCCGCGCGCGGTATTGATCAGGATGGCGCCTTTTTTCATCCGGCTCAGCGCGGCGGCGCCGATCATGCGTTCGGTTTCCGGCGTTTGCGGCACGTGGAGGCTGACGATATCGGATTCCGCCAGCAATGCATCGAGCGGGCGGTAGTCCCCCACCGCGTCGGTTACGGGGCGGCGCGCGTGATATAGAACCCGGCAGCCCATCGCCGCGAGGATTGGGGCCAGCAACCGGGGGATCGATCCGTATCCGATCAGGCCGACTGTCCGCCCGCCCAATTCTCCGATTCCGTCCTGCAACGACGGATCGCTCCAGACCCCGGCGCGCATGCCGGCGTCGAACGCCGGAATGCGGCGGATCGTTGCCAGCATCAGGGACAAAGCCAATTCCGCCACGGCGCGGGAGTTGGTGCCTGGCAGGTTGCAGACGGGAATCCCGCGGGCTTTCGCCGCGTCCAGATCGATGGTGTTCACGCCGACGCCGATTTTCTGGATCAGCCGCAGCTTGGGGGCGGCGGCGATCATGACGGCGGTGCAGGGTTTCAGCACGTGCCACAGCACGTCGCAGTCCGGGAGCAGGCGCATCAGCAGCGCGTCGTCGTCCTCCGGGCAGACGTCGATGGTCAATCCCGGCACCGCCGCCAAGCGCGCGCGCAAATCCGGGCCGGCGCTGTTGTGGAAGACGATGCGTGTCACCGCGACCGCCCCAGCACCGCCCCGCCAGCGTAACGGGCTCGGCCGCCGAGCGCTTCCTCGACACGGAGGGTTTCGTTCCATTTGGCCATGCGTTCGCTGCGCGCGAAGCTGCCGACTTTGAGTTGGCCGGCACCCCAGCCGACCGCGAGGTGCACGATGGTGGTGTCTTCGGTTTCGCCGGATCGCGCCGAGACGATCGCCGAATAACCGCATTCCTTGGCGGCGTCCCAGGCGGCCAATGTTTCGGTGATGGTGCCGCGCTGGTTGGGTTTCAGCAGAACGGTATTGGCGGCCCCGACGCGCGCGGCTTCCCTCACGCGGCCGGCGTCGCTGACCAGGAAATCGTCCCCGACGATCTGCACCTTTCCGCCCACTTCGGCCGTAAATGCCTGGAATCCTTCCGTATCGTCTTCCGCTAGAGGGTCCTCGATCGATAAAATCGGGTAACGGGAAATCCATCCCGTCAGCATGCGGATCATCGCGTTCGTATCGAGTTCCCGGTCCTCCAGCGCCAGCTTGTAGCGCCCGCCTTTGCCAAATTCGGATGCCGCGATGTCGAGGGCGATCCCCACTTGCGAGCCGGGTTGAAACCCCGCACGTTCGATCGCCCGCACCAGCGTATCGAGTGCCTGTTCGTTGGTGGAAAACGCTGGCCACCAGCCGCCTTCGTCGGCGACGCCCTGTAGCGTGCCGGCTTCCTTCATCAGCAGGCCGGCGTGGCGGTAGACCTCGGCCGTCCAGTCCAGCGCCTGCGCGAAATTCTGCGCGGCGGGGCACATGATCATGAAATCCTGGATATCGACGCGCCGGCCTGCATGCGCGCCACCGCCGAAAATCTGAATTTGCGGCAGGGGGATCAACGATGCGTCGGGGCCGCCGATGTAGCGATACAATGGCTCCCCTTCCGCCGCCGCCGCCGCGTGCAGCGCCGCCATCGACACCGACAGCACCGCATTCGCCCCGAGCCGCGACTTGTTCGGTGTGCCGTCCAGATCGATCAGCACCCGGTCGAGCGCCGCCTGATCGGCCGCGTCCAAGCCCGTCACCGCCCGCGCGATTTCTCCGTTCACGTTCGCCACCGCGCGGGTCACGTCGTAGCCGCCGAAGGCCGAACCGCCGTCGCGCAGATCGACCGCCTCCCCCGACCCGGTGGAGGCACCCGCCGGCGCGATTGCCCGTCCCACGGCGCCGTTTTCCAGCATGACGTCGGCTTCCACCGTCGGCCGCCCGCGGCTGTCCCAGACCCGGCGTCCGTGTACGAAGGCGATGGCGGTCGATGTCATGAGCGTAACTCCTGAGTCCAAGCGTCGCGGATGCCGGCCAGCC
>Ga0214182_1000278_pt1 | contig 22522 bp, 24 predicted proteins | sample TroBogEpilimnion_8_FD_153020 | JGI IMG/M metagenome (GOLD analysis project Ga0214182, IMG submission 153020) | Freshwater microbial communities from Trout Bog Lake, WI - 14NOV2007 epilimnion | ecosystem: Environmental > Aquatic > Freshwater > Lake > Epilimnion/Euphotic zone | place: Trout Bog... | reverse complement strand
ATAATATGAAATATTATTATGAAATAATAATATTTCATATTATTATTTCATAATAATATGAAATATTATTATGAAATAATATTTCATATTATTATTTCATAATAATATGAAAAGAATAATTATGGTGTATGTAGTTCAATAGGTAGAGCGTCAGTTTGTGGCACTGAAAGTTGTAGGTTCAAATCCTACCAAACACCCGTAAATGATATTTAATATATCTAAAAAGAAAAAATTTTTTAAAAAAAAGAGAAAGTTAAAAAATAATTTAAGAAAAGAAACAAAAGTAATTTTTTGTAATTTCTTTTTAAAAAATATAAACAGCGGTGAAATAAAAAAAAAAATAAGAAACAAATTAAATACTTTTTATACATATAGAAATTTTTTTAAAAATTTCCTAGAAATTATAAAGGTAAATAAAAAAATAGAAGAAACAACAACACCTTCAATTACAAACAAAAAATTAAATAATAAGGTATCTGAGGTAAGTTTGATAACACTAAACCAAAAAAATAATAATACTAAATCTGTATTTTTTTTAGAAAAAAATATTTTAACGATATCAGTAGGTACGATACTAGGTTTTTTCAATTTTAATACCAATAGTGATAATAACACAGATTTACAACAAAATAAAAATAAATTTTTAAGAAAATCTTTAAAAGGTACAAAAATATTTTTGAATTTCCTAAAAAATATTTTAGAAAAAGTATACATCAATAAAATAAAAGCAAGTAAAATGTTACTATTTAATTGTTGTGGTTATAACTACAACTTATTTAAACTTAATAAAGTTATAAGATCTTTTTTTCTTATGGGTGGTGTTGACGAAAAAAATATATTTTTTTTATTCAATATTAAGGTCAGTTTCTCTAAAAATAAAAATAAAAAGGTAAAATCGATAAAAAAAAGACTTAAAAAAAAAATTTTAAGCTTTTTTCTAAAATCTTTTTAAGCATTTAAAGAGATTTTTCTATACCTAAGTATTAAATTTATCAAAGAGTGGGCGACATGGTTTTTTTTTTTTTTTTAAAAAATGTTTTTATATTTTCTCTAATTTTTTGAGCGTTATTACTTTTAAGTAGTTATTTTTACAAAATAAAAAACCAAAATAGTAAAAAACATTTTTGTGAGTGTGGTTTTAAATCATTATCAGATATAAATATACAAATAAACATAAACTTTGTTATGTTATGTGTATTTTTAATATTATACGATATAGAGTTTATATTAATTTTTCCTATATTGTTTAATGTAACATATATAAATTCTATTCAATTTATTTCATTGATGATTTTTATTTTGCTTATACTAGCATCATTATTTTATGACTGGCAGACAAATTCTCTTTCCTGACAAATGTAAAGACTTTACAATAGTTAAATACTTTAAAAGTGTTGTTTTTATTATATTTTTATTTATTTTTAGTGTTTTTTTTAGATATCAAACAGTAAAGTCATTTTTGTAAAGTATTACAACATTTTTTACTAAGTATACTTATATATATAACTTAAAGATGAGTTCCCACATTAATTATTTTTACTTAATTTTATTGAAGTTTTTAATTAAGAAAACTGGGGAAATAGTATAATTGGTTAGAACGTATGCCTTCAAAGCTTATGGTGTTGGTTCAAGTCCGACTTTCCTCGTATAGTAATTCTTTTTTGTCTTGTAAGCTTACTGTACAATTTTTTACTTTTAATAAATACATCAATTAATTATCTGTTTCTAATTTATTCTTTATTTTTTTACTTGTTTGTGTTTACACAACCAACTATTAAGTTTAAATTGAATTATTTATTTTTATTTGTGATTTTATATTTAGTATTTTGTTTGGTTTATTTTAATGTACCTTATATTTTTACAGGGTTATCTAGCTTTTATCAATTGGTGTCTACACTTAATAGTAAAAATAATCTACTTTTTTTTTTTTATATATATTCTATTATTGTATTTAATAGTAGAACTTTAACAGCTAATTATTTTAACATTTTTTACCAAAATAAAATTTATATACTATTTAGTTTAGTTTTATTGATGGTTTACACACCACACCTATTTGAATTAAATATGAAATTTATATCCAGTTTCTATTTTTTTTCAAATAGTATAAACTTCAACTTATTAAATGGTGTAATGTTAATACATCCGATAATATTGTACGTTTTTTATAATTATTGTATAGTTTTTCTTTCTTTTTACGTTTTTTCTTTCTTTTTTATATTTGTTTTTAAAAAAAGATTGAGTATCACCTTCGTTATATCATTTCTTTTAATTTTATTCACACTTATTTTCAAATCAATTATCTTAGGTTCTTGGTGAGCTGAGCAAGAATTATCTTGGGGTGGTTGGTGAAGTTGAGACTTTATAGAATTAACATCGTTAAATTTATTAATTTTTATTCTTCTCATAATACATTTTAAAAAAAATATCTTGGTGTTTAACTATAAATTTTTACATCTTAATAGTAAAGTGCTAACGACATCGCTAACTATTAACTACTTTTTTTTATTTACATTTTATGTGTTTATAGTTCTTTCAATAATACCTGTTAGATTTAACCTAATTAATTCAATACATAATTTTATAAATATACAGTCGGAAAATCAATATGCAGTCTATTTGTTTATATTACTATTTATTTTATTACTATTTATCATTTTTCTTTCAAAAAAAGTTTATCACCTATTTAAGAAAAAAAATTCTCTCGTCTTAATACAAAATGGCACAACATCATTAGCACCTGCATTTTTTATGATAGTTTGTATTTATTTTATTTTTTTATTTTTATGGTCTATTGGTTTTAATTTTTTAATTAAAACTAATTTTTTACATATTTTTTTTAGGTATTTTATTTATTTGTGTATTTTATTTTTATTTTTGTATTTTTTAATATACATTGTTACTACTAATAACCTCACTACTTACTTACCTAATATTTTTTTTATTTGTGTGTGTTCTAATTTATTTTTTTTTTTAAATTTTAATCAATTTATTTGTTTGTACGTAATTATATTTATCTTTATTATATTTTATGCTATAGTTGAGATTAACATATTTTCTCTAATTCATTTACTTTTATTCTATTCTTTTTTCTTCACCTTTAATCAATTTTATGTTTTTTTTAATGACTTTCTAATTGTAGAAAATTTCAATCTATATGTTTGAAAGTTATGTTTAAATTTTCAATCTTTTGCTACAAACCTAATAAAAAGTAATACTATTACTATAACAAAAGAAAACAACAAGTTTTATAATTTTACTAACTTTTTTTTATATTTTTTTCAAGATACACAGGAATTTAATAAAAATAATTTAATAACTTTTAATTTTTTATTGAAATACATTTTCGAAAAAAAATTGATTTCATCAGATTTTTTATACATTTTTGAGTTTTTTAGTTACAACAACCAATTTATTTTTCAAAAAAATACGTTAATATTCTTTATTTTTATTTTCTCGTTGTTGATGTTAAATTTTCTACTAATTCGTTTTACGATTAAAACTAATTTTTCCTTTTAATTAGATCCTAAAAATTAATAATATAAAAAACATCATATGATCTGTAATAAATTTAAAATATCGGGTGTCAAATATTGTAGAAATAGTAATATATTTTAAAGTAAAAGCTCCAATTATAAATAATGCGTTTTAATAAGAAGAACATCGAATCAACATCTTTCAAGAAAAGAAATGAAAAAAAACATAAAAAAAATAAGTTGGTTTTTGGTGACTTCTCTTTTACACTTTCTAAAAGTTATACATTAGAGTATATCTACTTGTATAATTTTAAAAAAAGTCTAAAAAAGTATTACTCTTTTAAAAAAAGTATATTTAAAAAAGTGTGGTTATTTTTACATAAAAATTACCCGTTAACTAAAAAATCTAAAAATTCTAGGATGGGTAAAGGTAAAGGTGCTTTTTCAAGGTTTTGTTCTAAGATTTATCAGAATCATAATTTGTTAGAATTTAGTGGTTTTTCTATAAAAGAGCTAATTTTTTTAAAGAAAATTTTTTTATTTAAAGTACCTATTAAATTGAATATTAATTGTAGTTTTTTTTTAAAACTGAATAAGCAAGTCAACGTCAGTAGTGAATACTTTTTTTTTAAAAAATTTTATAGACGATAAAAGTTATTCACCAACAAATTTATCTCACTTTCATATAGCATGTTTTTGTAGGTATTGTTAAGTTTAAAAATGACATATAAAAGCCACTTTAAGTTCAAAAAAAATTTCGATAATACAAAAAAAAACCAAAAAGAAAAATCTATCTTTCTAAAAAACATAATTATCTTTTTACTTTTTTCAAAAATATTTTTGAAAAATTTTAGCACTTCAGTACAATTTACTAAGAAGTCAGTAAGACAAGTAAATATATTAAAAGCTCCTTCAAGACATAAAAAATTTTTCCATCAAATTTTTTTTGAACAATTTTTATTAAAATTATCAATTAAATTAAAACAAAATATTTTTATAGATTTTTGTATAGTTGAAAGGTTTTTTTTTTTTATAAAAAAAGTTTTTAATAGAATTGGGTCTAATACATTATCTAGGGTAAAATTTTTACTTTCATCACCAAGTTATTTAATTTTATAACACAATTTTGTATAAAAAGTATTTTATTTTTTTAAATAATTTAAGTAATCTTAATGATAGGGTAATTTTAAAAAACTTCTTAACAAAAACACTATTTTTAACTGCAAATAACCTCTGTAACCTAAACAAATTTTTAAAAAAACCTTTTCTTAAGTTTTTATTATTTTTACTTTTTTATTTTATTGTTTTCGGTAAAGTTAATTTAAATAGAAATTTTTTTCTAAAAAATAGTTTTTATATGCAAAATATTTTACATTCTTATGATTTATTTTAGTTTTATAAATTGGTTTTATTGTGTTTTAATGATTTTTATTTCACCTTTTATATATTTTTTAGTTTGTTATTTATTTGGTATTTTTTTTTTAAAATTAATAGTGTTGATTTATCCTCTAATAAAAATTATCTAAATAAAACAACATTTGTTAGTGTGAACAAATTATCTATAAATTTAAGTTTTATAAACCTTTATTTATATATAATTTTTTTAAATGTCGTGGGTATATTTAGTATGCATGGTAAAAATTTAATTTTATTCTTTGGACACATTAATTTGAGTAACTTCGTTTTATTTAATTTATACTCTTTTTTATTTGTGAGTTTGTTTATGTTTTCCTTAATTAAGTCATTTTTAATTAAATTGGGTGTATTCAAATCTATTGACTATCTATTTTCAATTAATAATTTAACTTTAATTTTACCTTATTTATTTTTATCTAATACCGTTTTTACTTTTCTATTTATACTTGAGTTAATATCGGTAACTCTTTTCTATAAACTTGTTTCTTCAAAAATATGATTTAAGAATAGTCAATTAGATACCCGAATAAGTACCAAAAATATACAACCACAAAATTATATAAACATGGTTTTCTTCCAATATTGGGTTACTTTTTTTTCAACCATATTTATAATATATTTTTACATCAGTTTTTTTTATATTTTTGGTACCTCTGATTGATTTACTGCCGGTTTTATAAATAATACACAAAATATATTCATATCTTTGGTTGTATACGATGTAAACGTTAGGTATATTTTATTTTTATTTATTTTTAGTGTTTTTTTTAAGCTTGGTATCACACCATTACATTTATTCAAAATTGAAGTTTATAAAGGAATACCATTTTTGTCCATCTTTTTTTACACAACATTTTATTTCTTAAATCTTTTTTTATTTTTTGTTGTTTTTTTAGTACATTTTTTATTCAGTTTTATTTCTTATTTTTATTTTTTTTTAGTAGTGCTTCTTTTTGTTGGTTCTTTATTTATAATTATTTATTTATTTGATGTTAGTTTTATAAAAGTATTTTTCACTTATAGTACAATAATAAATACAATTGGATTCTTAATTGTTTTGGTGGCTACTATTTAAAACTTTAAATATTTTTAACTTTCCTTGTGAAATTGTTTTTGTAGGTATTGAAGTTTTTTTCACTTAATTTATTCGTGGGTTGTAATAGTACACTCTACAGAAATAATAAACTCAAAGATTTTAACATTGTGTATTTATTTAAAAATGGTAGTGTTTCAAGAAATCTAGATAGTTTATGTAATTATAATAAACAAAACACATTTTTAAAAAGTTTTATTAAATTTTTTATAAGAGATGGTTTATTTACTAAAACTAAATTTAATTTTGGTATTATTTTTAAAAATCTTAATTTTAATATTTATGAGAATAATCTGCAGCACTTATCAAGTACATATGCTGATGATGATATGATTTCTATATTTTTGTCTGAGTTTCTTTCTAAAAAAAAGAACTTTTTGTTTTTATTGTCAGCAACAATTGATTTATTAAAACCACCATTCATTGTAAAGTCTATCATAGTACCTAAAAAGATTAGAAAAAAGTCAAAAATTAAATACAGCCTAAAAATAATCTATAAAAACGAAGGCAAACGAATTCGTAATTCATTTAAACAGATTTATTATTTCAGTAATAATTTCAATGATAGTAAATATAGTGTAAGAGTTTTTAAATCTTTTTTTTTTCTTTTTTTTAATTGAAAAAATTCAGACTTGTATAAACTTAAATTAAATGTTTTTAAAAAATTTCTAAACATACAGTAAAGTCTATTTTTATTTTATTAGACTTTCTATGTTATTAGTTTTAGCTGTTAAAACTTATGTTCTTGGTGGTTGTATGACACCTATTGCCTTTGCTGTACTAGGAACAGGAATTTTATTTGGTTGTTATAATTTATCAGTAGCAAGAAACCCTGAAGAAAGCGAAAATTTATTCAATGCTACTTTAATGGGTTTTGCTTTAATGGAAACATTTGTATTTACATCTTTAATTGTTGGTTACCTAATTTATTCTTTATAATTTTTATCTTTAGATTTTGTGTTACATTATAATTACCTTTAAAACTTTAATTATTTGTTTAGTTGCCATAGCTATTAGAGGGACTTTACCCAGATATAGGTTTGATCAAATAACTCAGTTAAATTGAAAACATTTTATCTTTTTGTGGTTAGGTTATCTTATCCTCAACGTGAGTTATTTTGTTTTTTTTTTTTAGTTTATTGTTTTTAGTTCGGATAGCTCAGTTGGTAGAGCGTTAGCCTGAAAAGTTAAAGGTCATTGGTTCAAACCCAATTCTGAACATATGTTTTTTTTTTTTTTGTTTCTACTATTAATTTTATACCCATCTTTTAGTATCAACTATTCAAGCTATCATCTATTTTTTTTTATACCTTATATCTTTTTATTTATTTATGTTTCTTTTTCTTTTTTATTTAAAAGTAATTTTATTTTTATTAAAACTACTAAAGTTTATTTATTTTCTTTAGATAACTTTTTATTTTTTTTCGATAAATCGTTCTTTGTTTTTAAAAAATATTTTTTTTTTTATTTACATTTTTTCTTTAATTTGGTTAAACCATTAAAATGAAAACCGCTTTTTAAAAAATCATCATATTTTGGTCTTTACAGATCCACTAAAAATGAACAACTTAATAAATAAAATATACTTTTTTAACATCTATGATTATTTTTTATTTTAATAAATACAGTTAAAACCCTTTTTTTTTTTAAAAACTCGATATTATCTAAGTTAATTCAAAAAGATAGTAACTTTAGAAAAAAATTAATAATATACACAAATACCTTTAAAAAAGTCTTATTTATTGGTAATTTAAGTTTAGTTTTTCATTTTAAAAAAATATCTAGAAAATTATTCTCAAAAACATTTCTTAAAAAACTTACGAATAGTAGAGGTTTTAAAAAAAAAAAGAAGAACAAGGTTATGTTATTTTCGTTTTTCTTCTTCATTTTTTTTCTAAACTTTTTAGAATCTTTTTTTAAAAGATGTATAATATTTAACCTCAAAAAAGGTTCAAATAAAATAATGTTGAGACAAATTAGTAAAAGAAAGTTTAATTTGAAATACTTCAAAAGAAATTTAAAGGTTAGCAAACAGATTATAGGTATTTTATATTATACATTTCTACTAAAAGATTCGTCTATCTTTGTAAATTTTTTTAGAAAAATATTAGAAAAAATAAATATAAAACTACATAAAAAAATACTCTTAGGGTTAAAAAAATTAATAAGTGATCTGTATTTACCTATTTTTAATTTTTTGGGCTTACGTGGTTTATTTCTAAATATAAAAGGAAAACTTGGTGTTAGCGGTAGTTCAAAAAAAAGAAGATTTTTTTTTTGTTTTGGTTCTCATAGTATTACAAATAGAGACTTAAAAATTGATATAAAGTCTACTAGTGTATGAACATTTACAGGATCTTTAGGTCTTTATTTTTTATTGTTTTTTTAATTATTTTTTACCTTTTTTTTTTATTAATATCTGTCTAGATGTTCTCAAACCTTTTTTAGTAAATATATTTATTTTTCTTATATATATTAAAGTGTTTGTTATATTATTGCAAAAACTAGAATACTTTATATATAATTTATATTTTTTTAGTTTTTTTATTTTCATATTACTGTACCATAACGTAGTCATATGTGAACGATTGAATAAAAACACTACACTATTATTTGTTTTTTTTTTAATTTTGTACCCTTTACCGTTAAACTTTATTTTTACTGTCTTATAGTATTTTAATTGGTTAAGAAAGCAATTAGTTGATTTTTTCATACCAGCTACTAAATTATTTATATGGTTGTGATAATTATTTATGTTTTCTGTTAATACTAGTGTTTTGTCACTTTTTATTTTTAGATTAAATTTTTTACTAATATTTAATAAAGTGTAGTTATAATTACTATATATATATATTAAAAATACTTTTTTTTTGTTAAATATGCTTATATCTAAATTTATAAAATTTAATACCTCTATTTCTTTCATACTAATTGTTTAAACATATTTTATCAATTGTTTTTCTTTATGTTAGTCAGGTTATTATTTAGTATTAATTGTTTAACTTTATATCTAGAAAAATTAAACCCTTTTAATATACTTGTTCTATTACCTGTTTTTAAACATATTTTAACTTGTCTTGATAAAAAACATCCCAAATACCTATTTATTTTAAATTGTGAGTAAATTTTTATTTTATTGTTTATATTATTATTTTGGTTAATACTTTTTAGTATTTTATAAAAAACTTCATTTTTTTCTAAATTTATTTTCTTAATTTTTTCCCTTAATATGTTTATTACGTTTTTTTTCATATTTTTTTTTACCTATCGACTTCTCCAAATACAACATCTATCGTTCCTATTAAAGCTACTAAATCTGCTAAAAAATGACCCTTGGATATTTGAGGTAATAAATGCATACTATGGTAAGCTGGTGACCTTACTTTACACCTGTATGGTGTATTTGTATTATTTGAGACTAGTGATACGCCAAACTCACCCTTTGGTGATTCTACTGCTTGATATGTTCAATTTGGTCCAACTTTTTCACCTTCACTTCAGTATTTAAAATGTTTTATTAAATTCTCCATACTATTGTAGTTATTTTTATAATTGTTACTATTCCAATAGTTGTTATTTGTATATTTTAATATATTGTGTGGGTTTATATTTGTGTATTTTTTGCCTGTTTTGTTGTCTGTCTGTTTTGTTATTTTTTGTATAACTTGGTTTATAATATTTAAACTTTCAGCCATCTCATTCATTCTTATTAAGAACCTATCATAGCAATCACCATGTTGACCTAAAAAACCTCTGAAATTCAAAAAATAATAATTAGCGTAAGTTTCTAATTTACTTAATCTTATATCCCTTTTTATTCCTATTGATCTGGACATTACACCTGTTAAACCATAATCTAAACAAGTTTGGTAATTAAATATACCAATATTAACCAGCCTATGTTTTCATATTTTATTAAATGTTAGTATATTGTGCATCTCGTTTAGTGTCGTAAAACAATTACGTGTAAAATCTAAAATATCTTCTATTAAAAATGGTGTAATTGCATTTAAATTATTATCATTAGGTCTATAAAATGCAGCATGCATTCTTGCACCCGACACCCTTTCGTAAAACTCCATAATTTTTTCTCTTTCTTCAAAAGCTCAAAAAATAGAAGACATACTACCCACATCTAGTGCATGACAAGCTATGGCAAGCATATGGTTTAGTATTCTAGTGAGTTCATCATATAAAGTTCTTATTTGGCATGACGTGGACGAGTAATTTGTTGTACCTATTAGTGATTCAATAGCCAAACAATATGCATGTTCTTGTACTAACATAGAGCAATAATCAAACCTATCGAAATAAGGTAAAGATTGTAAATAAAATCTATCTTCTATTAATTTTTCTGAACCTCTATGTAATAAACCTATATGGGGGTCTGCTCTCTCTACTACCTCACCATTTAGTTGTAATATTAACCTTAATACTCCGTGAGCTGCTGGGTGTTGAGGCCCAAAATTTATATTCATTGTTTTTATATTTTTCATATTAGTTGTATCTTTAGGTACATTTGGTTTCCATACTTGGAATATACTTCTATTCATATATTTTATTTGTTTTCACAAAATTTCCCCCCTATATCATTAGATAATAACTTATTTTATGGTATTTCCATAATTTATTTTAATGTATATTTGTATATATATTTACTTTTGTTATTTTTTAGTTTACTATTTCTCTACGATTTTAAAAAAATAAAAACATTAAATAATTTAAAATTTTTCAATAAAAACAATTTTGTATTTATCTCTTTATTACTTTTTTTTTTATCAATTTCTGGTATACCACCACTATCTGGGTTTGTAGGCAAATTTCTACTATTTAACTTTTTATATTTTTCGCAAAAGTATATAATTATTTTTTTTTTCTCTAGTTTTAACTTTTTTTCTGTATATTTTTATATACAAAATTTAAGATTTTTAACATCTAACAATTCAGAAAATTTTTTCTTTTTAGTAGGTTTCTATACTATTTTTAATAAAAAGTTAGTAAATATTATTGTTTTTTTGAATTTCATTAATTTTTTTGGTATTTTTTATTTTGAGGATATTTTTTATTTTTTTATTTTTTTTATTAATTTGTTGGGTGTATAAAATATAAAAATAACTAAAAATAAGACAAAGTAAAAAAAACTCTACTGTTTATTTGGTTAAAATAAACTTGTAATTTTTGTCAACAATACACCAAATTTTAAATATAAAGAAAATTTTTAAAAAAAAATTAAACCCAATTTTATTTGATAAACCACAGATAAAAGGTGTTGTATTAAAAGTTAGAATAACAACCCCTAGAAAACCAAATTCCGCTAGAAGACCTGTAGCCAAGGTTCTTTTAACAAACAATAAACAACGTGTTGCTCATATACCGGGTAAAGGACATAATTTAAGAAAACACTCACAAGTTTTAATATCTGGTGTAGGTGCAAGAGATTTACCTGGTGTACATTTTTCATGTATTAGGGGTGTTTATGATTTTTCACCAGTTGTCGGTAAATTGCAGAGAAGATCAGTATATGGTGTAAAAAGACCGGACTTTTTAAAAAAAAAATTAAGAAAAAAATTTAGAATAAATTAAATCCTTTTATTACAATTTGAGAGTAGATTATGTAGTTACGCCAGCAAAAGCAGTTGTTTCGTGAGCCAGACAAGGTTCATTCTGACCTCTTACCTTTGGATTAGCATGTTGTGCTGTCGAAATGATGCACGCAACAGTCAGTAGGTATGATTTTGATAGATTTGGTGTTATTTTTAGGCCTACACCAAGGCAAGCCGATTTTATAATCGTTGCAGGTACATTGACAAACAAAATGGCACCTGCTCTAAGAAGAATCTATGAACAAACAATGGATCCTAAATGGGTTATTTCTATGGGTAGTTGTGCAAACGGTGGAGGCTATTACCATTATTCTTACAGTGTCGTTAAAGGGTGTAATAGAATTATACCTGTTGATATTTATATACCTGGTTGCCCGCCTACTGCGGAAGCACTAATGTTTGGTGTAATACATTTACAAAAAATAGTTTTTAGACAAATAAATGAAGAGTGCAAAAAAAATAGAAAAAAACAAGGTTTTGATAAATACCTTTAATAATAAGATTAATTATATAGATTTTTTAAATAAAAAGTCGTTAAATAAGAAAAAATCTAAATTCTTTAAATATAATATATTTTTTATAACTTTAAATAAATTAAGACTAAATAAAAAAAACTATTATATTTTTTTAAGGTTGGATGTGATAAATTTTAACAAAAGTTGTTTTAGTGATTTATTTTTTCTAAAAAAAGTTAGTAAGTTTACTCTATTATTAATGTTTATGTTAAAAGTATTTTTATACAAAAAATTAGACCTATTACAAGTACACAAAGATTAAAAAAATCACAATACCTCATCAATAATAAAAAATTTAAAAAATTCTTTAAATTTTTTATTAGAAACAAGGCTGGTAGAAATAATCAAGGTAAGGTAACAGTTTTTTCTAAAAGTTTCAAACGAAAAAGTAATACTGTTTTTTTATCAACACGTACAATAATGTATGAGAAGTTAAGCGTTGTAACGTCTCTTTTCAGGAGTAAAAAAAAAATACTAACATTATTAAAACACTTAACAGGTTTTTTTTATATAAAACCGTTAGTTTGTGGTGTTTTTTTAAACCAACTTGTTTTTTCATCTAATTTACCTAACCAACGTTGATATTATTCAAATCCTGGTAATTCTGTGTTATTGAGGTTTTTACCTAAGTATAGTATATTCTGTAATATTTTTATACATAACTATAGAAAATATTCATTATCGAATGGTACTTTTTCTCAAATATTGGATTTTTTTGTAGATTTTAATTTAGTAAAAATAATTTTACCATCCAAACAAACCCGTATAATTTCTGGTTGAAACTTTGTTTTGACTGGTAGAAACTCACAAGTTGATTTTAAATATATAAGAGTTGGTAAAGCAGGTACAAATAGATTATTAATAGGTAAAAAACCAAAGGTTAGGGGTGTTGCAAGAAATCCTGTAGATCACCCTCATGGAGGTAGAACTAAAACTAATCAACCTGAGGTTTCTATTTGAGGTTGGGTAGCCAAGAAAAACAAGTAAAACGAGTATTATTTTTATAGTAAAAAGAGGTACTTTTTAAAGTGGCAAGGTCAAGCTGAAAATTTAACTTTTTTACTAAATTTATATATAAAAATATGTTTATATCTAAATTTAAAAATATTAAAATTAATAAACTTTTTTCTAGAAATTCTACAATACCAAAAATATTACTAAAAAAATCAATATTTTTTCACAAAGGTGATGTTTTTGCGCAAATACTTTTAAGTAAGTATTTAGTGGGTTATAAAGTTGGTGAATTCGCATTAACCAGAAAGCCATTTAGCTTTCCTGAAAAAAAGAAGAAAACAAAAAGATAAAATATTAATTGTAGATTTCTTATGTTTAAAGTATATTTCTTATTTTTTAAAAATAATAGGTCAGTCTAGTTTACCGGTTTTAAATCGATTAGGTTTTAGTATGTATTGAAACAATTGTTATTTAGTTAATTTTGGTTGGAATATTTTTTTTTCTAAAGTGCTTTTTTTTGAATCTATATTTACCTACCTTTTCTCAGAAAAAGTTTTTTTGTTTTTTTTTAAAAAAAAGTTAAAAAAAAAACAAAGAAATAATACACAATTTTTTAAATTATTTTTTTTAAAAAACTCAAGAAGATTAAAAAAATTAATAAAATTCAAAAAAATAAACAGTAGAGGTGGAAAACCTTTTTTGAAAAAAATGGTAAAAAAAGTTAAAAAAAAAAATCAACAAAATGTCCAAAGAAAAATTAGTTATAATTTTTCGCGTATGTGATTCATTAAGTATAATAAATTTGTATTATTTACTACATTTTGTTTTTTTTATTTTAAGGTAAAGAAAAGGTCTAAAAAAAAAAAATTAACCAAAGTTAATGTTTTAACTAAAACCTTTTTAGTTTTTTGGAAGAAAAAAAAAAAAATTAACCCTAAAAAAAAATCTTTTACATTAAAAAGATATCTACTTTTTTAAAAAATTTTTTGCGTGAAGGAAAAAAAATAAACGGTTACTTATTTTATTCTAGTTATTCATTACATGATTTTTTTTTTAATTTTTATTGTTATGGTTTTTCTAGTAAGTTATTGTCTTTAATGTACTCTAGATTAGAGAATAGATTAGATAAAAAAATAAAAGAAAATAAAACATCTAAAATTCTTTTAATTTATAAGTTATTATATAATGTTGTTCCTGATAATAAAGAGGTTAAAAAGAAATATATAAATAATATATATTTATTAGATTTAATAAATTCTTATAGGGGGTTAAGACACTCATTTGGCCTTCCTGTGAGAGGTCAAAGAACATGAAGCAACGGTTGGTCTGCATACAAATCTAACCTTACATTAAGACAATTCAAAATAAAAGCCTCTAAAAGACTTTATACTTCTATAACTCTGAGTGATTTGAATATGGTTTACCTAGCAGAACAAATAAATAATTTATGACGTATACAATGAGATAGTGAGTGAAAACAAGCAAAAAGACAAAGACAAAATCAGCTAAAAAAAGCAAATAATAATGTTTTTGCTAAGATTGATTTAAAAGCGATAGCATCTGCAAATGTAGCACCTAAAAACAAAAAAAAGAATTCTTTATATTTAGTAGGGTTTGATCCTGGTTTTACTAAACATGTTATAAAACAATCAATTAGAATTAAAAAAGGTAAATAAATTTTTTATAATTTACTGTCAGCCAAATTAATTAATTTTTTTTTACACGTATTTCTCATTTACATATTTTTCTTCTTTAAAAAACGTTTTAATTTAAAAAGTATTTTTTTTAAAAAAAAACTAACTAAAACTAATATGAAAAAAAATCTTTTTTTTAAAAAACGTTTTAATTTAAAAGTTCTGTCTTCTAAAAGACTATCAATAATTTTAAAAAAAAGAAAAAAAAAAATATTTAAAAAAAAAAAAATAAACACAGGAAACTTTTTTTTTAAAAAATTTTTTTTTAAAACATTACTGCGTGGTAGGAAATCACTTAAATCTTTTTTTTTTTTAACTAAAAAAGTTAGACAAAAAAAACTAAATAAAGTAATATGGAATAACCAAAAAAATTTTCTAAAAAAGAACTCTAATTGTGAGTATACAATATTAAATTTGCTTTTAATTAGTGGTGTTTTTTTCTATACACGTGATGTTTTGAAATTTTTAGAATCTGGTCTTGTATATATTAACTACCTTCCGTATAAAAATTATAATACATTAATATCAGTTGGTGATTGTATTCAGATACCAATAAATTCACACTACTATCTTTACGTATTTTTTTTTAAAAAATTTTTTAAAAAAAAGGTAACAATATATAAATATAATTCTTGAAAATTTTTTAAACAAAAATTTTTTAAAAAGAAGAATAGAATGAGATACAAAAAAAGACGAAACCCTAACTTTTTATATTTATTTTTTTTATTTAAGTTGAACATACCTAAGTTTTTAGAGTTTGATTATATATCAATGACTCTATTTTTTATAAAAAAACTTAAAAGTTTTATGTATACTACATATTACCTAAATAAATTATTTTCTTTTAAGTTTTTTACAATGTATAATTTTAAAAAAATAAATTAAAATTTTTTTAAAGCAAAAACGTGAGTGTTTATGGATCAAATTTTAGTGGTGTGTCAAATAATAGTAGTTTCTTGTCCTCTTTAACTTATGAAAATGCTGTATATAATATGTTTAGTGGTATTGATTGAATTTATACTCATGTTGAGACTTTATATATCTATGATTACAAGATAATTTATTTTTGGTTGTTAAATAATGTTTATGACGAGTCTCTAGATTTTTTTTTTATTTCTGTTTGATTTGTATCATTGCACACATCAGGTTTACAACTATTTTGGTCTATAATTTTAGATAATTATATAACAACTAACTTGTTACAGTTTAGTTTAAGTGATGAGTGGGTTAGAAGTTATATATCTAGTAAAGATTCTGCTTTATTTGTTATTTATCATCCAGAAATAATTTTTTTTAAAGATCAAATTTTTAACAACTTCTTTTTCGATTTTTTAACTGATATTAATATATCGGCTATTCAGTATCTAGAATCTCAGTCTTTACTAACACCTATTATGTTATTTCCTCAACTTTTATTTTTAGCTTACTTAGGTTTTTTTTTTGTAGCTTTTTACTTCTCTTTTTATTCCAGTTCTACAAAAGAAGAATCTACCGTTGATTCGGATTATTTATCCGCTAGTATTACAGTAGAAGCAGAGAAAGAAATTGGTTCAATAGATGATATATTAATGCCAGCTATAATATTATTATATACATTTGGTTGATATTTTTATTTATATTGTTGAAATTTATTTAGTTGTATGCCTGAAATAGTACTTGTAATTTTTTTCTTTCCTTTATTATACTACACTATCGGCAATACACCAACCTTTTTACTCTACGATTTTGGTATTTATTTTAATGCGTACTTACGTGGTATTGCTCCAACACCAACATTAGTTTTTGAGCTAATGTATGATTACATAGCTGTAATAGCCTTTTATGTGAGAATTTTAACTCAAGGTGTAAGATTAGCACTTATGTTCATGACTTACGCTGCTATGCATGATTATGTTTTATACATTGATTATAGCCACCGTTACTTAACAGGTAATGAATCAATCTGGGAAGAAATTTCCAACGTTAATGCTTCAGTATCTTCGGTAACTTATTTCTTTTTTGGTGTATTACCAGGCCATATGCTTAATTGAATGTACGAAGTTTTTCATACTTTTTTTGTAGTTACTGGCCAACTAATTGCTTATTTAGCTATGATATTTTGATTATTTTTATTTTTATTTACTTTTTTTGTTATAGAAAAACAAGAAAGTTTTTTTGATGAAAGGAAAAAATTTAGACAAGATCTTTTAAAAAAAATACTAAAAGTAAAGATAAAAAAATAAAGGTTTTTGTATTTTCCTTTTTTTATACGTATATATGTTAAAATTTCCAGAAAAAAAATCAAAATGATTGGGTAAAGCACAATCTGGTTTTTATATCGATTTTTTTTTAAAAAAATCTGTTGATGTTTTCATTAGAAATGTTTTTATTTATGCTTCATTATTTTTTGGTGAAAAATATATGATAGAGTATCTGACCAAAAAAGTTATAGAAAATCTTTTATTTAATTTAAATAAATTTTTTGGTATAACGGTTCTAAATTATATGTGATTTTTTTTTATATCACTTCTAGTTGTTTTTTACTCTCTATGTTTGATTAGTTTATTTTATTTATTTATTTAGATTTCATTTTTTTTTTTTGTTGTAGTTTTTAATAGTAAATCTTAATATGTTTTTAAGATTGAACTTTAGGAGAACCACCTTCTATGGCTAAATTTTTCAAACCTGATAGAGAATAAGTATCGTGAGATAAAGGTGAAAAGATTTTTTTTTAAAATTTAAAAGAACCTGAAATTTAACACTTAAAACAGTTAGAGTTTTACAGTTCTAGCGTACCTTTTGCATAATGGACCAGTGAGTTTATTTTAGTGGCGAGCTAAATGCGTAGTGATAACAAAACAAAAATAGTCACTAAAATAAGACCCGAAGCTAAACGATTTAATAATGACTAGGTTGAAAATTTTAATTGGAGGACCGTACTCGTAAATGTTGCAAAATTTTGAGATAAGTTGTTATTAGGAGTGAAAGGCTAATCAAGTTTAGTGATAGCTGGTTTTCCACGAAATCTATTTACGTAGATCAATAAATTATATATATTAAAGGTAGATTAAATTTTAAAGTATTTCAACTTTGAGAAGTTAAAATAGTTTTTTTGTATATCCGAATTTTAGTATATTTTTTATAAAACAGACTATTAGCGCTAAGGTTTATAGTCAAGAGGGAAACAGCCCAGATTGAGAAATAAAGCATCTAATTAGTACCAAATGTTAAGATTTTAAATTAAAGTTTTTAAGAGGTAAGCTTGGAAGCAGCTATCCTTTAAAGAAAGCGTAACAGCTCATTAAAAATGTTTAAATTTTTGAAAAATTTTTAATATAATTTATCTTCATAAATTTTAGAAAATAAATATTAAGCTGAATTTACAAATTTATGGTAGTGGAATATTGTATAAATCGTTCAAGTAAAATTGTGAAATTTTATGAAGATATTATAAAAATTTATACTGGTGTAAGTAATAGATATAATGTGAAAATCATTATTGCCTGAAATATAAAAGTTGTTTTGTAATGATAATCTTACAAAACGTAATGCAAATTCTAATACTAAACTGTTTTGTTTTGTAGATGATTTAATTATTAAAATTTTAGTTTTATTTTTATAATTAGGTTTTTATTTTTTTTCAAGTAGAATAAAACCCTCTCTAAGATCGGGAAAAATTTAATTGAATTAACTGTATCAAAACTAACACAAGTATATAGGTTGAATAAACTAAGGCATAAGGAATAATAGTATTAAAGGAACTAGGCAAATTAATTTCGTAACTTCGGGATAAGAAAAGCTTTGTTAGCAACAAAAAAGAGGGGGTAGCGACTGTTTAATAAAAACATAAGATTTTGCTAAATTTAAAAATGATGTATAAAATCTGACACCTGCCCGGTGCTGCAAGGCAAAAAAAAAAAGTTTACGCTTTTTTTATAAACCCCAGTAAACGGCGGCCGTAACCCTGACGGTCCTAAGGTAGCGAAATTCCTTGACGGGTAAGTTCCGTCCTGCATGAATGGTGTAACGACTGCCCCGCTGTCTCTAATACTATTCCTATGAAATCGAAATAGATGTGAAGATGCATCTTTGTATAGCTAGACGGAAAGACCCCGTGCACCTTTACTATAACCTATTAGTTTGTTTAATCATTGATTTTATAGTTATGTAGGAGATTTTCAAAAATGGAAAACTACTATTTCCGTGTATTTTTCATAACCATTTTATCTTTATTTGGTTTTTTAGGCTGGTAGTTTAACTGGGGCGGTTACCTCCTAAAATGTAACGGAGGCGTTTATAAATCTAATTTTAATAAATTTTTAATTTATGTAAACTTGTAATAAAAAAAATTAGATTGATTAATGTACTTACATGTATATTAAGGATAATTGTCTAATATAGTGACCCGGTATGTATTTGTGGAATTCATACCGATCAACGAATAAAAGGTACGCCGGGGATAACAGGCTAATGAATTTTGCGAGTTCTTATCAATAAATTCGTTTGGCACCTCGATGTCGACTCATCACATCCTAGTGGTGCATAATCTGCTAAGGGTTCGGCTGTTCGCCGATTAAAGTGGTACGTGAGTTGGGTTTAGAACGTCGTGAGACAGTTTGGTCCCTATCTACTATACAAAAAAAAAAAGAATAGAGATTCGACCTCAGTACGAGAGGACCGGGAAGAGTTAACCTATAGTATATCAATTATTTAGTAAAAGTATTGTTGATAAGCCACGTTAATATTTGATAACACTTTTGTGGAATCAGTCTCTAATACTTTTTTAATAAAAATAAAAAAAAAAATTTTATTTATATTTTACAAAATCATTATTTGAATGTTAGTAAAAACTACAGATATTGTAATAATATTTTTAAATCTTTAATAACGTCGTGTTTTTAATTAAACCTGTATGGCGGAACTTGGTAGACGCGTATGACTTAAAATTATATCTTTTTAGGTATTGGTTCAAGTCCAATTACAGGTAAAATTATTATTGTTGTTTAAAGATTTACCTCGTGTTAGATGAATGCCTAAGGTTTGTAAAAGTACGTTAATTTATTAACGATAATCATTTTGTAAATTATCTTTTGATAGATATATTTTATTGGTAATAAATGACTTTATTTTTATCTAATGAAGTGAAATATCTTATTAATTAGTAAATAATTCAATTGAGTTTAAGTAGTGATGAGCGAAAAAACTAAGCCTAATTTATCTAAATTTTAAGTTTGAAATTTTTGAAAAAAAATTTATAAAAAAGGTAAAAACCCTGTAAATCTAATTTATTTTAAATAAACTGTCTGGGTGGTCTCAGTGTGGGCTCATTCCCCATTACACTAGGGTTCGATTCCTTAGGACGGTATTAAGTTTGTAACTTTTTATTGGAGTTTTTTTTGTATATAAATATTTTCTCTCTTTTTTTCTTTAAAGTTTATCACAACTATTTTTTCAAACAAAAGCCATATTATAAAAATATAGTAAGTTTACCAAAAAATCCCCCAAATATAAAAAAAAAAAACTACACATTTAATTCTGGTTTTTTATTATATTTTTTCGATCGTAATATACTTACATTCTTTAAAGATACTTTTTATAAAATTTTGCTTTTAGGTAAAAATGTTTTATTCATTAATGATAATACATTTGATGTTAATTACTTACCAATCAATAACATTAAAACATTTTCTGGTCGTAGGTGTGTAAAAAAATTACATAAAATGTTAAAATATTTCAATGTTTCGGTTATTTTTTTTTTAAATCTACCTTCTAAAGAAAGTTTTTTAAAAAAGTTTTACAATTGTAATTGTTTATTGGTAACAGGTAATAAAAATATAACTTTTAATAAGTTTTTTGATTATTCTTTTGATCTACCTAATACACCCTTATCTAACTACATATTTTATTTATTTGTTCTAAGATTTTATTTACAATTTAAAAAATTATTTTAATTTTTTTGTTAAAACGTGGTTGAGCATTACTACTTTTCTAATTTATTGGTTTTTATACTAAATATACTTATATTAGGAACTTTTATATCTTATCTTGTGTATTTTTTTTTAAAAGACCAAAATATTATAAAAAATGATGTGTTATATAATTTAATCAAAAATATTTTAATTTTTACTTTATTGATTTCATTTATATATTTTATATATTTTATTTTTTTATTTATTTATATTTTTAATAATCTAGATAGCTATCTTATTTTTTCTTATTATTTACTTTCACCTAAATTTTTCATACCATTACTTGGTGCCCTCTTTGAGTTTTCTACAGATTTTTTTGGTTTAATTATATTGTTTTTAGGTTATTTTGTTGGTATTTTATCATTATTAGCATTAGATAATAGAATCTTTTTTAGAAATATAAAGTATTTGTTTTCTTTAAATTTTTTCATAATTATTGTTTACTTTTATGTTTTTTCTACAAACTTGTTATTGTTTTTTTTATTTTATGAGTTATTACTAATACCTTCATTCTTAATTGTATATTTCGTCAGTCCGAGCAGGAGAGCTGTTCAAGCATCTCTATATTTTTTAATTTGAACACAAATAGGGTCTTTTCTTGTTTTGATTACAATAGCATATTTAGTTACTAAAACTGGATCAATTACTTTTTCCGGTATTAATTCGTATAATTTTTCTCAAAATGAAGCTTTTTACGTATATATTTTACTTTTTTTAGGTTTTGGTTTTAAAGTACCGCTTTGACCATTTCACTATTGATTAACAAAAACACATGTTGAGGCTCCTGCTGGGTTTTCAATGTATTTAAGTGGTTTTTTAGTTAAAAGCGCAGTTTATGGTTTTTATAAAATAACTAATTTATTGGGTGGTGATGTAAATACCACAATATTTTCGACATTATGTATAATTGGTGTTTTTGATGCATCTTTAAAAATGTGAGGACAAACAGACTTAAAAAGATTGGTAGCTTATGGAACAATTCAAGAAATGAATTTAATCTTTTTAGCGTTTTGTTGGGGTGATGTAAATGCTATATTTGGTGGTATATTATTTTCAATTACACATGGAGCATTATCAGCTTTAATGTTTTATATTGTTGATTGTCTTCAACGTAGGTTCAATTCTCGTTCTGTTGTTGAGTTATCAGGAATACTTCAACTATCACCTATGTTAGGTATTGTAATTATATTGATGTGTGTGCTGTACGCTGGTTTACCAAGTACGCTTAAATTTACGTGTGAGTTTTATATTTTTTGTGGTTTATTTGAAATCACACCATTTATTACTATAATACTTTTTTATGTAGCTAATGTAATAGGTCTAGTTGCATTTTCTAAGTGTTGGTTTGATGTTGTTTTTGGTATGAGTTTAAGAAATCAAAAACTATTATTAATAGATTTGAATGTAAAAGAGTTATATATACTTTATGTAAGTATTTTATTTTTATTCATTTCTGTTTTTTCATCAAATCTTTTCTTTTAGGTTTTTATACGTAGGAGTTTTTAGTCTAGTGGTAAGGCGCTCGATTGTAAATCGAGTTTTAATAAAATCGTTGGTTCGATTCCAACAAAGCTCAAAAAGGTGGTTAAGATGCTCTCAAAGCTTTTGGATACTTATTCGGTGTTAGGTCAATATGTTCAAAAAAAATATTATAATATTTTTTATTATATTTTAATTTTTTCTGTTTTAATTTTTATTTTTTTTAATTTGTTATTATATGTATAGTCTTTCTAAATTCAGTTTTCCATTTTTTTTTAATTAAGGTGATTAGTTATTATTTACAATTTAATTACAAAGTTTATAAACGATGACTGGCTTGTTCA
>Ga0214182_1000277_pt1 | contig 22646 bp, 24 predicted proteins | sample TroBogEpilimnion_8_FD_153020 | JGI IMG/M metagenome (GOLD analysis project Ga0214182, IMG submission 153020) | Freshwater microbial communities from Trout Bog Lake, WI - 14NOV2007 epilimnion | ecosystem: Environmental > Aquatic > Freshwater > Lake > Epilimnion/Euphotic zone | place: Trout Bog... | reverse complement strand
GCCCACGTTCAGTGATTTGTTTGATGGCTTCTGCTTTAAATTCTTCCGTATATCTGATGCGTTGCATATAAACCTCTCCGTTTCATTTTCGACATTATCAAATGTCTACTGAAATCGGGGAAGTCCAAACCGCTATTTCTGCAGTCATAAACAACTCGCTTTATTAAGTCTATAGTGTCAATTTATCACTATGATAATCTCTTTCATATCTTTTTTAATAAGGGTCGCGTTACGCGACGCTGGTTGCCTATGATCAGACAGTATCGAACACAGGTAGAGCTAGATTTAAGCATCCCCACTTCAAGGATTGCCAGGCTATCTAATCTGTTTTGAACAGTGGAAGTATTGTAGAAGTTCTAGATGTAAAAAAACGACTTGATTTTCATCTAAGTCGTTAATTTAAAAAATAATAAAATACTGGTGGCTGGGGGCGGAATCGAACCGCCGACACGCGGATTTTCAATCCGCTGCTCTACCAACTGAGCTACCCAGCCATCATTTCTTGATGTATGCACATCGCGAAAGACGGGCATTATAGCAAACTAAATCTATTGTGGCATCCTTAAATCGCAAATCTGTGGGGATTCGGTTGGAAAATACCTAATGTTGGTTCTGTTTAATGTGGCAATTATCAATTAAAAAGGGAGCATCCTATAGCCCCCTTTTTAATTCCGTAAACCTGAGTGTTGATAACTATTACTTATTAACAGTTTCTTTAAGCGCTTTGCCAGCTGTGAAAGCTGGTGCTTTGCGCGCAGCAATTTTAAGTTCTTTGCCAGTTTGTGGATTACGACCAGTACGAGCTGCACGATGTGATACTTTGAATGTGCCAAAGCCAATTAAAGTGACTGAATCACCATTTTTAAGTGAAGAAGTGATAGCAGCAACGGTGGCATCTATTGCGCGACCTGCCGATGCCTTTGAAAGATCTGCAGATTTAGCAACTGCATCTATTAATTCTGATTTGTTCATGTATTACTCCAGTGGTTATTGTTGTGAGGTTTATAAAATTAAACAACCTTTTAGAATTAAAGGATATTTTACAGAGTATGTCAATCAAACTAATCGTCTTTAATTAAGGCTAATTATTCATTATTCTGATCAGTATCGAGACTGATCCTATTGAAGGACTAATGACATCCATGATCAACTAGATTTGTTTCTATTTGAATAGTGGGATGTACAATCTCAAATCTATGATGTAGTTCATGAGTCACCGTTTCTAAGAACTGATCTCCAGAGGATCCATGAGGCATAACAAGGTGAGCGGTCATTGCGACTTGAGAGGTGCTCATTGCCCATATATGTAAATCATGAACATTCGATACCCCTTCGAGAGATGCTAAGTAACTTCTTACTTGAGGTAATTCAATTTCTTTTGGAACACCGTCAAAAAGAAGGTGAAGTGCTTCATAAAATAATGACCAAGTGCTAACGAGGATGACGGCTGCAATCAATAAGCTAGCGATTGGATCTAAGAAACTCCAGCTAAACCACAATGATAGTGCCCCAGCCATAACGACAGCGGCAGAAACTAATGCATCAGCAGCCATGTGAAGGAACGCTGCACGAATATTGAGATCGCTTTTTCGACCATGCATAAATAAAATCGCTGTGGCCCCATTGATTATGATTCCAACGCCTGCTACTGCCATGATGGTAATACCATCTGTTTCTATTGGGCTATTTAATCTGCTGATGGCTTCTGATATTAATGAGCCCATCGCCACAAGTAATAACAATGCATTGGCAAAAGCAGCAAGTATTGTTGCTCTTTTCCAACCATAGGTACGTTTATCATTCGGACGTGTTTTTCCAGCAAGCACCCCAATGAGGCCAAGAACTAGACCAACGACATCAGAAAAGTTATGCCCTGCATCTGCTAATAAAGCTAGGGAGTTGATTTTAAATCCATAAAAAGACTCGATTCCTACGAAACTGATATTTAATGCTATGCCAATAAGAAATGCGTTGCTGAAATCTTTGGGAATATTCCCGTGTGTATGACCATGGCTGTGATTGTGTTCGCTCATTTTTAACTTTCAAATTAATTTGAGGTTATATTACTTCTATAATAGAAAATGATTAACTCTTTTTACTGCCTCAAGAATTGAGGGCATTTTAATTTTTTATAGTTATTATCCATTGAAAGCTAATAATCAAAAAAATGCTATAAAATCGATCAACGTCAACCATAACTATTACTTCTTCGTTAGTATGGCTGAGAAGTATTATTTTTAATTACAAAGGGCAATAAATGAAAAAACTTATTAAATTGGCTTTGATAGCAACTACATTGCTAATTTCTTTCAGTGCATCAGCTGATTTAAAAGTTGGTTATGTTGAATTGAATCAAATCATGCAATCTCAACAAGCTTTAGATATTGGTAAAAAACTACAATCTGAATTTGCATCGCGTATTTCTCAACTTGAGCTTTCTAAAAAACAAATTACCGACAAACAAAGTGCATTGGATAAAGATAGTAAAAAGTTATCTGATGCAGATATCAAATTAAAGTCAAAAGAGATTTCCGATCTTTCAATTGAGTTTGAGAGAAAGCAGCGTGAATTAAATGAAGATGCCTCATTACGAAAAAATGAGGAAATGAAAAAATTCCAAGATCAGATTAATAAAGCCATCGAGACTTTGGCTCAAGCGGAAGGGTATGATTTGATTTTATACAATGGTGCTGCTTTTACAGCTAAAAAAATTAATATTACTGACAAAGTGCTTGCAGCTATCGGAAAGTAAGTTTCAATTAAAGTATAAGAAGCCCACCTAAAAATACGTGGGTTTTTTATGCCAAGAATCCATTGCGAAATTGGGGCATATGCAACAATTAGCAAATAAGATGACGTATTGGGTTGAGAGTTTAATGGATGTTTATTTGGTTCGCCATACTAAGCCCAATGTGTCTATTGGACTATGTTATGGACAGTCTGATTTGGGCTTGGCAGAAAGTTTTGATGTGGAGTGGTCGCAACTAAAACCAAAGATTGCTCATTTAGAATCCCCTTTAGTATTTAGTAGTCCACTACAACGTTGCTTGAAATTGGCTGAAAAAGCTGTTTCAGATTTTGATTTTCGGACCCCAATTATAGATGCCCGATTGCTGGAACTTAATTTTGGTGATTGGGAGTTAAAGGCTTGGAGTGATATTCCGCAAGGGATCATAGGTGAATGGACGGACGATCATGTGAATAAAGCGCCGCCTCATGGTGAGTCTTATGTTGCACTGCATCTTAGAGCAAAAAAATTTTTAGCTGAGTTAAACCAATATCAGGAAAGCCAGGTGTTAGTTTTTACCCATGCGGGCGTTATAAGAGCTTTAGTATCAGAGGCTTTAAGCGTTCCTTTGCGTGAGGCCTCACGAATAGAGCTGAGCTATGGAAGCGTGACCCATATTGCATTAGATGCAGGAGTCACGCGTCTTGGATTTGTGAACCGTTAAGCAGTTTCACTTTGATGAACAGATAGTTTTTGAAACCCTGCTTGAGCAAGCCAAGCGATGCTTAAGTAAAATGCTGTGTAACTTAGGTAGGGAGTATAGTACTGAGCCACTCGTGTTGAAAACTCAAGCGCAGTTAGTGTGTTTACTTTGTCCGAGAATGCATACCAAAAAGCATTTGATAAAATAAAGGCCAAGCTCGTTGATAACCAAGCTGCAGGAATAAACAGATGCAAAGCAAAAGGCTGATCTTTCTTTGCAATATAGCGACCAATACCCCATACCATTGCATAGGTTGGAATTAAACCCCAGTAGCCAAGAGACATGCAATAATTTGAAACACCTGCAAAACCTAAAGCATAGAAATCGACTGCAAAAGCCAGTGAGATGGCGATTGCTAACCAACGCACTTTCTTGATCAACATGCCAGTTAGAAAAAGCGCTGCTAACGTGGCATCAGGCAAAAGAAAATTGTTGCCGAAATGACTGCTACGCGTCAGTAAAATTAATCCAATGAGGACGATGCCTATTAAAGTAGAACTTTGTTTGTTTGAAGTCATAATATTGCCCTGCTATTAGTGTTGTAGATTGTATCGCTTATTATATTTCTTGGCATGCTTTCTAGTAATAACTTTACAGTTATTTATTATTTAAAGATGGAACATATTGTAGTGTCAAAAATGCGCCGAATCCTGGGGTATTGTACCCATATGATTGTTGGTAGTTTCGATCAAACAAATTTTCTATTTTAATTTTTGCAGACCAGTTTTCGTTGTATTTGTAATTTGCAAAAAGATTGACAGTTGAGTAACCAGCATTCCTTTGTGTGCCAATATCAGGTGTTGGGCCTGATGCAAATAACTGAGCGCCTAAAGTATAAGCTCCTATAGGATAAGTTGTTTCCAGCGCCCCGAACTCTTTGGCTCGTCTTATTAGTTGAGTATTGGTAATCTCATTTAATGGGTCTTGCAATGTGGCTGAGAACTTAATAGTCGAGACTCCAACAAGAGTTTTTGCCGTAAATTCCAACCCTTGGTTGCTTGCTTTATTTATATTTTCCCATTGATAATTGTTGTTCGGATTCCCAACAATTAGATCCCTGCTGTCTCGATTAAAAATGACAGCTCGGGCTAAAGTATTGGCCTCAAGATATTGTAGACTTATTTCTTGTGAGGTATCACGTTCAGATTTTAAATGGGGGTTTCCATAATTTGGGTCATACATTTGATCGGGCGTTGGTGCTGAAAAAGCGTTTGAAATGTTACCTGCTATTTTCCAGTTCGTTGTTAAGTCATAACTCAACCCAAATAGACCTGTGGTTGCTGACTCACCAGTGTTTATGGAGTCATGTCTGATATTGGCTTGTAAGCCTACTGAGTTAAATTTAGCTGTGTAGCCACTGAAAATACTATTAATTGTTCGCTCGCCATTAAAAGTTTCATAGTAAAAGCTGTCATTAATGTGTGCAGTTAGATGATCACTTTGCAGGCCAACTAATAATGATTGGTTATTGGAGAGAACGAAATCATTCACCCAAGAAAAATTAGATTGATGATTGTTATATGTTCCTATCGGTTGGTCTATGAGATCTTGGTCATTGTAATTTGCAAGATAAGTTCGATTGGTAATCCCTAAAGAAACAGTAGAGTTCCAAAAGTCAGTAATAGCATCTTTAGAGTAAATCTGACTTAATAAGCTTTTAGTTTCCAGATGCTCCATATAGTCAAGACCAGTTGTTGAAGCATAATTAGTTAAAGGGTTATAGTTGCTTCCAGTGTCAAATATGACTTTTGATTCAGATGCTAATAGCTTGATGCCAACTTCATGTCCAACAGACAGCACCTGTGAAAGATTTATAGAAAAATTATTACTTTCATAATGATTGTTGATTGGGTTTGCTACCTGACCATAGTTGGGATTATTTTGCGCAGGGTTGAATGTTGTGAATCCATCAGTTTGTTGGTGGTTATATGAAAAATTATAAGAAGTATCATTGAATTTTCCGTTGTACCCAGCCAGTAAATTCTGCGTGTTGCGACTTCCATAAGAAATAGAACCGTAGGCCCCTAAGTTTCCAGATCCTGATTTAGTAAAAATTTGAATAACGCCGCCGACAGCGTTGGGACCATAAAGTGCTGATGCGTTTCCACGCAAAATTTCAACTCTCTCAACTTGTGCGATAGGAATGCTTTCTAATGGAGTTGAGTTTGAATACTCATCAGAAATTCTTAAGCCATCTACTAAAACTAATACTTGATGAGACTCTGCACCGCGCATAAAGATTGATGTTTGCATGCCTAGACCACCGGATCGTACAGTCTCGATTCCAGGCTCGCCCTGCAAAAGAGTAGATAGATCTTGAGGTTGAAGGCGATCAATATCGTCTTTTGTAATGACGCTGACTGATGTCATGACATCACTTAATTTTTGTTGGGTTCTGCTACCTGATATCACGGTAGGATTAAGATCAATTTCTGTGGAGGTATTTTCAGCATTTGCATGAGCCGAGAGCATCAAAAAGATGAGGCTTGCAATCGTATTTTTTTTCATTATCATTCCCTAGTAATGGCGTACGTCCCCGTGCGCCAATATTAAAAAGAGAATGCCGAGTATGTTGTTCGTGAGAACAAAGAGAGATTGTTGTGGTATTAATCTAATTTTATTTAATACAACAAAAACCGTCACCCCGCGGCATTTACTTGTTTAGGTTGTTTAGGCCGGTCTCCGGGCTCGTGAGGAGATGATTTGCGCCTTCCCAAATTTTGTTCAGTGGCATTTTGCAAATCTACAATCACTTACCGTTGCGGGGGCAGCATAGGATTTGTTTCAAAAGAAACGCACCTATTTCCCAGTTTCACCTTTATTGCAGGAAAGCAATGCGGGCACCTATCAACTTGGTGCGATTATATTAGATTTTAATTGGATATGTTTGAGAATTTATTTAAACACTGCTTTGCTAGATTACAGTAAAGCATTTAAAGTAATCGCTTAAGAGTTGACTAGATAAGGATTTAACAATTATAGTGCAAGCATGGATGCTGATTTAAAAGCTTTAGAGGATAAGATTTTACAACTCGTGCAGTTGTCTAAATCTTTACGTGAAGAGAACGACAAACTTAGGCAATCACTTGCCATTGTTCAAGAAGCTGAACGTCAACTAAAAGCACGTATGCAACAAGCTCAAATTCGAATTGAAAGCATCATTAATCGCTTGCCAGAGGATGTTTAATGAGTGACATTAAAGGTGTTGAAGTCCGCATAATGGGTAGGGAATTCACAATTGCTTGCCCACCCGATGAGCGTGAAGGCTTGCTAAATGCCGTTGCTTATCTTGACAAGAAAATGTGTGATATTCGTGATTCTGGAAAAATTGTAGGAGCCGAGCGTATTGCTATGATGGCTGCACTTAATTTGGCTCATGAATTGCTTACAACCCAATCTGACGGTGTTGATGTTGGTGGCATGAAGGTTAGAGTTGCTCGCATGCAAGGCATGTTGGATAGTGCATTAGCAGAGCAAAACAAACTCTTTTAATTTGTCTTTCAGAATTCTTTTACAAGTTACTTTTGTTCCCCGCGGTGTGGTTTAGGTTATATATTCCTTGAACTAGTTTCTAGCATAGGTCTCCGTTATTCAAGTTGCTGTGAGCTCGATCCACTGCGGTTGAGCCTAATGTGCTTTAGATGGTTACCACTTGAGCCTTTTTGGTTCAGGATGCTAGCCTAGGCTGCATGCAGTGGGGAACCCCCTTTTCCAATATTTATCTTAGTTGGTGATATTTTAGGTCTGCAAAACTAACATTTTCTAAGCATTTTTCATGAGTGGCTTCTAGAATAACTGGCGGTGCGAACCCAGCTTCGGCAGCTTCATGCCAGCGTGATGCGCATAAACACCATCGGTCCCCTGGCTGAAGCCCTTCGAATCCATACGCTGGCTGAGGCGTAGTAAGGTCATTGCCTTGAGAGGCAGAAAAAATTAAAAATTCTTCTGTAACTTGCGCGCAAACCGTATGGATGCCAGTATCCTGAGGTCCCGTTTCACAACATCCATTTCTAGTAAATCCTGTCATTGGATCCAGGCTGCAAACTTGTAATGTTGTTCCCAACACATTTTTTGACATAGGTATTCTCTTTTTTAAAGATTAAGCTGGGTTATGATAAGCGCATATTTGAATATCAGGAATAATAAGGAATAAATAATGCGCTATTGGTTAATGAAGTCTGAACCTGCCGACGTCTCGATTGATGATTTGGCTTCATTCCCAAATCAGACTGTTGATTGGTATGGGGTTCGTAATTATCAGGCGCGTAACTTTATGCGTGACCAAATGCAGGTAGGTGATGGTGTATTGTTTTATCATTCAAATTGCGATCAACCGGGTATTGCTGGTATTGCTGAAGTATCGACCCTGGCTTATCCAGACCGATTGCAATTCATTAAAGAGCATAAGTACTATGATCCAAAAGCCACGCTTGAAGCCCCGCGTTGGTTTAATGTGGATGTGAAATTGGTGCGTAAGACAAGATTGTTAAGTCTAAAAGAAATGCGTGAAAACCCAGCGTTGGCGAGCTTAAGAATTCTGCAGCGAGGCAATCGTTTGTCAATTACACCGGTTGATCCCAGAGATTGGCAGGTAATTATGACCTTGTTAGCTGAATAATCAATACAAAAGCCCTTTAGGAGCTTTTGTATTTTGTTGAATTGCTTAAGGCTGATCTAAGCTACCCATCGATTTCGGGTAAGTTACAACCCCCCAAGGCATTTCTTTATCGCCAATTTCTTTTGTTTTTTCTAGTGTTTCAGTGTCAATGACCATTACTGCTTGAGATTTTCCACATGCAAGAAGAATTTGCTTATCATCAGGTGTAAAGCTAAAGTGCCAGCATCGGTTTCCAGTGCTGATATCTTTGATTTTTTCAAATGTTTTAGCATCGAATACTTGCAGTGCTTTTTCTTTTGAGGTGGCAACAAAAATTCGTTCCCCTTTTTTATCGAATGAGACGCCGTAGGGCGCTTGGCCAGTTTCGACAGTTCGTATTACGTTAAACTTTTTGTCCAGCACTATAAATTTATTACCATATTCCAAAGTCGCCACATAGTAGCTACCGTCAGGGGATACTTTAATGCCACGGGGACGGTCGCCATATTCTTTCGTTGAGATGGTTTTGATTAGTTTTCCAGTAGCAAAGTTGTGGATTGTGATGGTGTTGTCAGCCTCATTGGTAATGATAATTTTTTTACCATCTTTTGAAAATTCCACACCTTCCGTTTCTGGCCCCCCGACAATTTGGCGCACTTTCTTGCCTTTTTTCAAGTCAATAACAGCAATGATTGCTGGCACTTTATCATCATCATCATCGGTTTTTGCTGCCTCACCTGGTTTTGGTGGAGGGCCGCCTGTAGAGCTTGGTTCTGTTGAGACAAAAACCAAATCTTTGTAAACACGAACGAATTCTGGATTCTTGCCGACTGCAATATGTTTAATAAGCTGACCACTTGCTCGATCAATCACTGAAATATTGTCATCATCTTTGTTGGCAGTAATGAGATATTTTCCATCTGCTGTGATTGCAATACCCCGTGGACTTTTAGCTTGAATATCAATATTGCTAGTTGCTTCCATGTTTTCCAAGTCAATGACAGTAACACCGCCATCTTGATTGGAAACGTATGCATTGCCCTTTTCACTAGCAATGCCAGATAGAGTGATTGCCGAAAAAACAAGCGCTGTCGTAAGCATTGAAAGGTGTTTCATCTATTTCTTCTCCAATATTGATTTTCAATAATTAGTCAGTTGATTGGCTATTAGGTTCTATCAAACTTAAAATCGGGAATTTATCCCAGAAAAAGCTTATATGCCGGATTGTTGCTCTCATCCCAATATGGATAGCCAAGTTGGTCTAAGAAAGTTTTAAATGCTACTCGGTCACTAGGCGGCACTTGCATACCTACTAATATCCTTCCGTAGTCAGCGCCATGATTTCGGTAGTGGAATAAGCTAATATTCCAATCATGTCCCATCGTGTCGAGAAAATTCATAAGTGCCCCAGGTCTTTCAGGGAACTCAAAGCGATAAATTACTTCATTAGTGGCTTGCGGCGCATGGCCACCAACTAAATGGCGTAAATGCAGTTTCGCGACTTCATTATCGCTAAGGTCTAAAGCAGGCAATTCGTTAGCTTTTAGCATTTCAATTAATTGGCCAGGCGCTTTGTTGTCATTAATCGCAATGCCGACAAAAATGTGAGCAGATTGCGGATCTGAATATCGATAGTTGAATTCGGTAATACTACGACCACTCAGCAACCTGCAGAATTTTTTGAACGAGCCTGGTTTTTCAGGAATTGTTACTGCTAAAACTGCTTCGCGTTTTTCACCAATTTCAGCACGTTCAGCAACAAAGCGTAAACGGTCAAAATTCATATTAGCACCAGAGGCAATGCCAATCATGGTTTTACCATGCAAATTATTGCGCTTGATGTACTCTTTCATACCAGCAACCGCAAGTGCCCCAGCTGGCTCTAAAATTGAGCGCGTGTCTTCAAAAACATCTTTAATGGCTGCACAAATAGCGTCGTTATCTACCAAAATCATTTCGTCGACATAATCTTGGCAAAGCTTAAAAGTATGTTTTCCCACTTGCTTAACCGCGGCGCCATCAGCAAACAAGCCGACTTGGTCAAGCATTAGACGTTTGCCAGCTTTGAGTGATTGGGTCATGGCATCTGCGTCATTCGCTTCTACGCCAATCACTTTAATTTCTGGACGCAAGGATTTTACGTAAGCGGCAATGCCTGCAAGTAAGCCTCCGCCACCCACGCAGCAGAATATTGCTTCGATAGGCTCTGGATGCTCATTAAGAATTTCCATAGCAATTGTGCCTTGACCTGCAATAACCTCGGGGTCGTCATATGGGTGTACAAAAGTGAGTCCTTCCGATTTTTCTAGATTTAATGCATGTAAATAAGCATCTGAATAAGAGTCACCAAATAACACCACTTCGCCACCGCGACTTTTTACGGCATTGATTTTAATTTGTGGGGTAGTCGTTGGCATCACGATAACCGCACGGCAACCAAGCTTTTGGGCTGATAAAGCAACTCCTTGTGCATGATTACCTGCAGAGGCAGCAATAACCCCGCGTTCAAGCGCCGCTTTTGATAAGTGTGCCATCATGTTGTACGCGCCGCGAATCTTAAATGAAAACACCGGCTGCATATCTTCACGCTTTAATAGAACGCGGTTATCTAGACGCGCTGATAAGTTTGGTTGATATTCTAGCGGTGTTTTTTTTGCTACGTCATAGACGCGAGCGTTACGAATTTTTTCTAAGTAGTCGTTTTTCATTCAGTCTTGCAAAGTGTATGATTGAGGTTAGCTTGTAATTATAAAGAAAACGCATGATTAAAGAACTTTATTATGCAATTTGAAGGATAAAAGAACATGGCAACGCAAGACGAACTAAAACAACAAGTCGCAAAAGCGGCGATTGAGTATGTGAAAGGCGGAATTATTGGTGTCGGCACGGGTTCCACAGCCAACTTCTTTATCGATGAGCTTGCGAAAGTGAAATCGAAAATTGATGGCGCTGTGGCCAGTTCAGAAGCAACTGCGCAGCGTTTGCGCGCACATGGCATTGAAGTTTTCGACTTGAACGCTGTAGATGGCATGGAAATTTATGTGGATGGCGCTGATGAAATTACCGAACATCTTCATATGCTTAAGGGTGGTGGTGGTGCTTTGACACGCGAAAAAATCGTGGCCGCGTGTGCTAAAAGCTTCATTTGTATTTGCGACGAGAGCAAATATGTTCCAGTATTAGGTAAATTCCCATTGCCAGTTGAAGTTTTGCCAATGGCGCGAAGCTATGTGGCACGTGAATTGGTGAAACTTGGTGGTCTGCCAAAATTGCGTGACTTCACAACCGATAACGGCAACGTTATTCTGGATGTACATGGTTTAACGATTAGCAACCCAATTGAAATGGAAGCTAAAATTAACCAAATCGTAGGTGTGGTAACCAATGGTTTATTTGCGGCTCGTCCAGCGAATGTATTGTTGCTTGCAACTGCTGATGGTGTAAAAACTTATAAGTCTAAATGACATTAAACTGTCATAAATAGAGATTAAGCTACACTATTTAGTCTTGGTTTTAGCTACTACTTTTAACAAGGATTTTCGAATGCAAACTGAACACATCTATAAGTTGTATGATGCTGAACTGGAAGCAGTGCGCGCAAAAGTGCTGCAAATGGGCGGCTTGGTTGAACAGCAAATTGTCAATGCTCTTGAGTCCTTGGTGAAAGTGAATCCAAAGCTTGCGCAAGAGGTAATGGATGCTGACCATCGTGTGAATGCGCTTGAGGTTCAAGTGGATGAAGATTGTAGTCACATTATCGCACGTCGTCAGCCTGCTGCAGGTGACTTGCGCATGATTATGATGGTGGTTAAAACGATAACTGACCTTGAGCGTATTGGTGATGAAGCGACTAAGATTGCCCGTGTTGCGCAAAAAATCTACGAATCAGATCGCATGTACAAACCACGCTTCAATGAAATTAACAACATGGTTGCTTTGGTGCGTGAAATGTTGCGTACGTCTTTAGACGCCTTTGCACGTTTAGATGTAACAAAGACGGTGGAAGTGGCACGTCAGGATGAGCAAGTCGATGAGCAGTTCCGTGCGGCTATGCGTCAATTGATTACCTTTATGTTGGAAGACCCTCGCACCATTTCTATGTCATTAGAAGTGTTGTTTGTAGCGAAAGCCCTTGAGCGTATTGGGGATCATGCTAAAAACATCGCTGAATATGTGGTATATATGGTAAAGGGTAAAGATGTTCGTCACACAACTGTTGCTGAGATGGAACGCGAAACACTCGCACCATAATTTTCATTTTTTGTTAGAAGAATAAAGGTTGGTCTTGGCTAATAATAAACCAACTTTCTCTGAAATAGCCGCTGTTGATCTCGGCTCCAATAGTTTCAGATTGCAACTTGCAAGGGTCGTAGATGATCACCTCATTTTTCATGACTCCCTGCGTGAAGTCGTCAGGCTTGGCGCGGGGCTTAGTGAAGACAAAACCGTAAGTGATGAAGCTTTAAACCGTGCTGTTGATTGTCTCAAACGTTTTGGGGAGCGGTTGCGTGGCTTGCCACCCCAAGCAGTTCGTGCTGTTGCTACGAATACTTTCCGTGTTGCTAAAAATGCCCCTCAACTTCTAAAAGCAGCACAAGAAGCGCTAGGTTTTCCCATTGAAATTATTGCTGGTCGCGAAGAGGCCCGCATGATTTTCGTTGGTGTTAGTCATAGCCTGCCTAGGGCAGAGCATAAGCGCTTGGTGATTGATATTGGGGGAGGTTCAACGGAGTTTATTATCGGTGAGGGCCTAGAGCCTTTGGAGATGGAAAGTTTGTATATGGGCTGCGTGAGTTATAGCCTAAGATACTTTTCAGATGGAAAAATCACAGAAGCAGCTTTTGAGCGGGCCAGAATTGCTGCCGCGACTGAAATTCAAAGTATTTCCAAAAAATTCAACTCTAAACTTTGGCAAGAGGCTGTTGGCTCATCTGGCACAGCCAGAACATTGGGTGAAGTGCTCCGCTTGAATGGCTTGACTGATGGTTCGGTTACTCTTGATGGCATGTATCAACTTCGCCAACTGCTGATTAAATTCAAAGAAATTAAAAAGATTCAGTTAAATGGATTGAGCACTGACCGCGCTGCAGTGATTTCAGGCGGTTTAGCTATTATGTTTGCTGCTTTTGAAGGTCTTAACATCGATAGGTTAACAGTTGCAAATAGCGCCCTTCGTGAGGGTGTTCTCTATGAGTTACTTGGTCGAATGCAACATGATGATACCCGCGACTTGACGGTAAATAGTTTTATGCGTCGCTATCACGTCGATAGAGATCAAGTTAAACGTGTTCAATCTTTGGCAATGATATTGCTTTCGCAAATTGAACATAAGTTGAATATCGATATTGCTATAGCTAAGCAGTATTTGGTGTGGGCGGCCAAATTGCATGAAATTGGTGTTTCGATTGCGCATGGCGGCTATCACAAGCACTCGGCTTATATTATTGAAAATGCTGATATGCCTGGTTTCTCAAAAATGGAACAGGAAGGTTTAGGATTTTTAGTAAGGGCACAGCGCCGTTCACTGAACAAATTGCAAATGCCAGCTCTTTTAGACGACCGCACAGTCTTGGTAATGATTTTTAGATTGGCAGTTTTATTCCATCGCAACCGTTTAGACATTAAGCCGCCAGAGCTTAATTTAGCTTGGCATAAGGATGGCTTTGGTTTGGATGTAGAGCCTGGCTGGCTCGCCAATAACCCTTTGACAGACGCCGAACTAGCAAGTGAGGTCAGCTATTGGGAAGCCATTAACATTACTTTGTCTTTGGCTTAAGTTCTGATTGAAAGTCTTGAGGTAAATCTTGCCCATATAGTTGCATTAATGAATCTTGTGCTGTTGCTTGAACGCCGCGTTTATGTGCAAGATGATATGTGCTGTCAGGCATCATTTCCCAAGCATTGGTATTGTCTTTTAGATAAATATCTAAGCCCTCTTGAATGACACGTTTTTTAACTTTAGCGTCTAAAATTGGAAAGCAAATTTCAATTCGTTTGAAGAAATTGCGGTACATCCAATCAGCACTTGATAGATAGACACTTTCATCGCCCTCATTTAAAAAGTAAAAAATGCGGGTATGTTCTAGGAAGCGTCCTACCACTGAACGTACGCGAATATTTTCTGATACACCCAGAATGCCAGGTTTAAGGGCACAAACGCCACGAACGATTAGATCAATCTGAACGCCAGCACTTGATGCTTCATATAATGCACGAATTACATCGGCTTCAAGTAAGGCGTTCATTTTTGCAATAATTCTTGCTTTTTTACCTGACTTTGCAATCTCGGCTTCTTTATTAATTGCTTTGATTAAATTGCTATGTAAAGTAAATGGCGATTGCCATAAATGATTGAGTTTGTTGGATTTACCTAACCCAGTTAGCTGTGCAAAAATGTCATTCACATCTGTACAGATTTGTTCATTGCACGTGAATAAACCAAAGTCGGTGTAAAGTTTAGCGGTACGTTGGTGATAATTGCCTGTTGCAAGATGAGCGTAGCGACGAAGCACACCATCTTCTCGTCTGACAACCATTGCCATTTTTGCGTGTGTTTTGTGCCCTACTACACCGTAAACAACGTGTGCACCAGCATCTTCTAATTTAGCAGCCCAGTTGATATTTGCCTCTTCATCAAAGCGAGCAAAAAGTTCAACTACGACAGTCACCTCCTTACCGCGCTTTGCAGCTTCGATTAATGACTTCATTAATGTAGAGTCTGCGCTTGTTCGATAAAAAGTTTGTTTAATCGCTAAAACATCTGGATCTTCAGACGCTTGTGTGATGAAGTCAATCACAGCATTGAATGATTGGTAGGGGTGGTGAACGAGAATATCCTGTTTGCGTATTGCTTTAAACACGTCAGGCTCTTTGACCAACTCTCTGGCTTTGCTTGCGGTGTAAGGAGGGTATTTAAGTGCTGGTTTATCGACTAAGTCAGGAATTTGCATGAGGCGCACTAAGTTGACAATACCGTTGACTTGGTAAAGATCTTCTTTATGTAAGCCAAATTGTCCAAGAAGAAAATGAGACATTTCAGCAGGACAGTTATCCGCTACTTCAAGTCTAACACCATCGCCAAATTGCCGATGTGATAACTCTCCTTGAAGTGCAATTTTTAAGTCCTTAGTATCTTCATCATCCAATGTTAATTCACTATCACGCGTCACACGGAATTGATAACAGCCCTTAACCGCCATACCTGAAAAGAGTTCGTTTACATGCGCATGTAAAATGGAAGAAAGAAATACGAATCCGTATTCGCAGTTGGCAATATCGCTTGGCAAACGAATAACGCGAGGCAAAGCTCTCGGAGCTTGCACAACCGCAATGCCCGAATTACGACCAAAGGCATCCTTGCCTTCAAGTTCAACTGCAAAATTCAAGCTCTTGTTTAAAACGCGTGGAAAAGGGTGTGCCGGATCGAGCCCAATTGGGGTTAGAATCGGCATTAATTCTCTAAAGAAGAATTCTCGAATCCAAAGACGCTGCGCATCATTCCAAGAGGTGCGACGAAGAAAATGAATATTCTCTGCAGCTAATTTTGGAAGGACTACATCGTTGAGAATTTTATATTGGCGAGCAACTAAATCATGCGCTTCAGCGCTGATTTTAGCGTAAGCTTGTTTTGGTAAAAGCCCATCAGGTCCAGTTTGCTGATTATTAAATTTAATTTGTTCTTTAATGCCTGCAACGCGGACTTCAAAAAACTCATCCATATTGCTGCTAAAAATACATAGAAACTTTAGCCGCTCTAATAATGGAACGCGCTCATCTTCAGCCTGTGCAAGCACGCGCTTATTAAAAGCTAGTAAGCCTAATTCACGATTAACAAAGTGTTCTGAATTCAATTTAATAGGATGTGTCAAAATAATTCTGAACTTTAATCGTAAATAATGAAGATTTTATGACAAAAAGTAATTTGCTTAAGCATTTGGTGGAATATATCCACTTGCTTTGTCAGCGCCATCTCCAAAGAAATAGGCCTCTGTTTGCTCTTTTAAATATTGGCGTGCTTGCGGATCTGCTAGACTTAAGCGATTTTCGTTTACCAACATAGTTTGTTGCTTTAACCAAGCAGCCCAAGCTTCTTTTGAGACATTTTCAAAAATTCTTTGACCTAATTGACCTGGGTAAGGAGGAAAATCCATACCTTCTGCTTCGCGTCCTAGTTTAATACATGTAATTGTGCGTGCCATTTTTCTTTTTTCTAGTGAATAAATTAAGTGTTGATAGTAGCGCAAGGCTTGGTGATGCGCATCTATCGCTTGATTAAAACTTACCAAGCAGCCATATATCGTATTGGCTTCTGTATTGCTGTGAGATTGTATCAGATTAGAAATTTTTCAATGGCGTCGAGTTCCTCATTAATTTCTGTATAGTCTTCAAAACTTGCGTTGCAACGCGCATACCAATATCGGCTATTGCTTTCGTCGCCTTCAATTTTGTGAAGTGCTGCATGAATCCAGCAAGCTGTTGAGTCGCTGTAATCTTGGACAATGTGATGGGAAGCATTCCAATCACCAGCTTTCGCTAGTTTGATAGCTTTGATCAATTGATTTTTTAACTCAATATTCATTTACACAACAAATTAAAAAAGCTCAGCTTGTTTTTGGCAGGCTGAGCTTATGTTTAACAGACTAAATTAAGCGCTAAAGTTTGCAGAAGCAAAATCCCAGTTAGCCAAAGAGGCCAAGAAGACTTCAACGAATTTTGCACGTGCATTACGATAATCGATATAGTAAGCGTGCTCCCAAACGTCAATTGTTAATAGTGCTGTGTCGCCAGTAGTGAGTGGAGTTCCCGCTGCTCCCATATTTACGATGTCAACTGAGCCATCTACTTTTTTAACAAGCCATGTCCAGCCAGAGCCAAAGTTGCCAACTGCTGAAGCTTGGAATGCTTTTTTGAACTCATCAAATGAACCCCATTTTGCATTGATAGCGTCAGCCAAAGGGCCTGTTGGAACACCTCCACCGTTAGGTTTCATGCTGCTCCAGAAAAATGTGTGATTCCAGATTTGTGCTGAATTGTTATAGATGCCAGCCGAAGATTTCTTGACGATTTCTTCAAGGTCACTATTTTCAAACTCAGTGCCTTTGATTAGATTGTTAAGGTTGGTGACATAAGTTTGATGATGTTTTCCGTAATGAAACTCTAATGTTTCTTCTGAAATGTAAGGTGCTAAAGCATTTTTAGCATAGGGCAATGAAGGTAGTTGATGTTCCATGATAATTCCTTAAAAAAACGACTGAAAAATTTTGAGAGTTGATTTTGCCACATTCGTTCGCGTTATAAAACAACGCTCACTTTGTGGGTAAGAAAGTTAAGTCTTTTTAGCTCTTGGATGAGCTTGGTCATAGACCTTGGAAAGATGCTGAAAGTCTAAGTGGGTATAAACTTGTGTCGTGCTAATGTTGGCATGACCGAGCATTTCTTGAACAGCCCTTAAATCCCCGCTTGATTGCAAAATGTGCGTTGCAAAACTGTGGCGTAACATATGTGGATGTAAATCACTATTAATTCCTTGTTTAATTGCCCATTCTTTAAGGCGATATTGAATTGCACGGGGAGTAATTCGGTTACCTTGTTTTGTTATAAATAGTGCATTCTCATCTGCTTTTGCAATTGTTGCCCGTGTAGTTAGCCAAGATTTAATTGCATTCACCGCATGACTGCCAACAGGTACTATGCGTGTTTTATTGCCTTTGCCGGTTACACTGATTGTGCCGTTAGATAAGTCTAATGTATTGAAATTTAGACCTACGAGTTCGGCTAGGCGAAGTCCAGAAGAATAAAAAAGTTCGAGGATTGCATGGTCCCTTAAACTGAGCAAATCATCTTCTTTGACATCCACCAATTTTACAGCCTGGTCTGCAGAAAGTGCTTGAGGTAGGCTTTTTGCTGATTTTGGTGCGCGCATGCCAATGCAGGGATTGCTACTAAAACCATGTTGTTTAACAAGGTAGTCAAAGAATCCACGCCATGATGAAAGCATCCGTGCAATGCTCTTACTTCCTAGCCCGCGGCTATGAAGTTTTCCAATAAGTTGGCGAATATGAGCGGGTTTTAAAGCGTCTAGAGGTGTTGCGTTTTCAACATACGCTTCTAGTAATAGCCTAATATCATGGGCATAATTTTTTTGAGTGAGCTTGCTCAGGCCGCGCTCGAAAGTGATGTGGTTGAGGTAGGCTTCTAAATAATTCAAGATAGTTTTGCTCTTGAACTTGGATATTTCATTTAAACAATATGCAGACTAAGGGCGGCGCTCACAAGCTCGCCGATGCGTTTCACAAACACGGTACCCATTTCCGGATAAAAACGTTTTTCATCATCTGATGACATAATTAATATGCCAATTGGCATCCCAGTATCTAATGCTGCAATGGCATATGATTTGGCCTCATCGTTTGATTTGAGACTTGTTAGATTTTCATCGGGAAGTTTTCCGCAATATGGCTCATTGAGAGTCTCAGCCCACTTTTTCGAAATGCCATCTACCTCTTGAAAAATATTAAGATTTGCATCTTCACTATTTTTTGGCTCAGCCCAAAGCATGATTTTTGAGCTTGAAATGCCAAAGTAGTTTTCTAGGCTCTTATTCAAAACATCTGAAATTTCAGCTAAGTTTCTTGCGCGCAATAATGCTAAAGTAAGTTTGTGAACTTTATTACTTTTAGCGTCATTTTCAATACCATATTGAAGTAGTTCGCTATATTTTCTTTCTATTAGATGGATTTTTTCTCTTTGGGCGGCTTGTTGCCGCTCAGCTAAAGATACTGTTCCACTTCCATGAGGGTTTGGTAAGTGCATTGCTGCGAGTAGGCTCGTGTGACCTGAAAAGAACCGAGGGTTTTTTTCTAAATATTCTGCAACCTCTTTTTCATTTATTTGATCAGTTTTTGTTTGGTTTTCCATGAATATCCTTGCTTTTAGCATACATAATGCAAATTAAATTGTAATTTTACCTTCAAATACAGTCACTGCAGGCCCTGTCATCATGACAGGTGCGTTATTGCCTCCCCAGCTAATATTCAGTTCGCCGCCACGCATTAAAACTTTCACTGGTGATTGTAATTTGCCCAAACGTATTCCTGTTACTGCGGCGGCGCACGCGCCAGTTCCGCAAGCTAGTGTTTCTCCTGAGCCACGTTCAAAAACACGTAATCTTATTTCATGCTGATTGATTATTTCCATGAAGCCAGCATTTACGCGTTGAGGAAACAGTAGGTGATTTTCTATCAGAGGGCCTTGAGTTTGTACTGGTGCAGTATCGACATCGTTGACAATTTGTACTGCATGGGGGTTGCCCATTGATATTGTAGAAATCTCGACCTGGCTATTCCCAACATCAAGTAAGTAAGTGAGTGATAATTCATTTGATTTGAATGGGATTTCTTTGGGTTCAAATTGAGGGGCTCCCATGTTGACTGTTACGGATCCGTTATTTTCAAGCTTTGGATAAATTAGTCCATTTGCTGTTTCAACACAAATTTGTGTTTTGTTAGTCAGCTTATGTTCGTGAACAAATTTGACAAAGCAGCGGGCACCATTACCACACTGCTCAACTTCACCCCCATCGGCATTGAAAATACGATACCGGAAATCGGCTTGGATATTTGTCGGTTTTTCGACCAGTAATAGTTGATCGCAACCCACGCCAAAATGCCTGTCTGCGAGTTTTTTAATTGCTTCAGAACTAAGCTCAATTGGTTCGCTGAACCCATCAATCACGACAAAGTCATTGCCTATTCCCTGCATTTTTGTGAATTTAATTTGCATATTTAATCTATAAAAATCGCTTGAATGGTTTTTCATATTGTATGGGATTGTCACAGCATAAGGTAGTCGTCATTTGATGGTGTTTTTGGTTAAATATTCTTAATTTATTGAAATTTGTGGAAAAAGAATAATCGCGTATAATTAATAAGATTCCGAGGAGCGCTGCGAGAGAAAACTCCCAGGCTCGGAACATGTTTTAACGGCGCTCACCATATTAACCGTGCCGGGCACGGGGTACGGTTGAGAGTGTTAGAACTTCAAGTGGTATCACTGATGATTCTCAAGTAACTCCAAATTTCCGCATTCCCTCCGGTCACACCATTCAAGGAATAGATATGAATACTGTGACTGATTTTAAAGATTACATCGTAGCTGATATTAATTTGGCCAGTTTTGGCCGTAAAGAAATTGCGATTGCTGAAACTGAAATGCCCGGATTGATGGCCATTCGTGAAGAGTTTTCTAAGTCGCAGCCGCTTAAAGGCGCGCGTATAACCGGCTCATTACATATGACCATCCAAACTGCAGTGCTAATTGAAACGCTTAAAGACTTGGGTGCTGAAGTGCGCTGGGCGTCATGTAATATTTACTCAACCCAGGACCATGCCGCCGCCGCAATTGCTGCAGGCGGTACGTCAGTATTTGCAATCAAAGGTGAAACTTTGGAGGAGTATTGGGATTACACACACCGTATTTTTGAATGGGCTGATGGGGGCTATTCAAATATGATTTTAGATGATGGTGGTGATGCTACTTTATTGCTTCATCTTGGCACCAAAGCAGAAAAAGACATTTCTTTGTTAAATAATCCAGCTAGCGATGAAGAAGTTTGCTTATTCAATTCAATTAAAGCGAAGTTAGCGACAAATCCAAGCTGGTACTCTACACGTTTGGCGAAAATAAAAGGCGTTACTGAAGAAACAACTACTGGTGTGCACCGTTTATATCAAATGCATAAAGAAGGCCGTTTGGCCTTCCCAGCAATTAACGTAAATGATTCAGTCACTAAGTCAAAATTTGATAACCTATATGGGTGCCGTGAATCATTGGTTGATGCAATTAAACGCGCAACTGATGTAATGGTGGCTGGCAAGATTGCTGTTGTTGCTGGTTATGGCGATGTGGGTAAAGGATCTGCTCAAGCTTTACGAGCATTGTCTGCTCAGGTTTGGGTTACAGAAATCGACCCAATCTGTGCGCTGCAAGCTGCGATGGAAGGCTATCGAGTTGTGACAATGGATTACGCTTGTGAGCACGGTGATATTTTTGTCACGGCAACTGGTAATTATCACGTGATTAGTCACGACCATATGGCGAAAATGAAAGATCAAGCGATAGTTTGTAACATTGGTCATTTTGATAATGAGATTGATGTTGCTTCACTTGAGAAATATGAATGGGATGAAATCAAGCCGCAAGTAGATCATGTAATTTTCCCAGATGGTAAAAAGATTATCTTGTTAGCGAAGGGTCGTTTGGTAAACTTAGGCTGTGGGACAGGCCACCCAAGTTATGTAATGAGCTCATCATTTGCAAATCAAACAATTGCCCAAATTGAGCTGTTTGCAAATACCGAAAAATATCCAATAGGCGTTTACACTTTGCCTAAGCATTTGGATGAGAAAGTTGCAGTATTGCAATTGAAGAAACTGAACGCACAGTTAACTCGCTTAACAGATGAACAGGCTGCATATATTGGTGTCTCGCAAAATGGCCCATTCAAGCCAGAAACTTACCGTTATTAGTTCAGCTGCAATCAACAGGCCATTTTGGATGGCCTGTTGGCTGATAGAAGATGGAAGAAAGTATTTATGAACCCCGAAATTAGTTTTGAATTTTTTCCTCCGAAAACAGAGGAAGGTATTTTAAAGCTCCGCGAGACGCGTAAGAAATTGGCGTTACTTAATCCAAAATTCTTTTCTGTGACTTTTGGAGCAGGTGGCTCAACACGTGACCGGACGATGGAAGCAGTGCTTGAAATTCAATCGGAAGGCTTTGATGCTGCGCCTCATATTTCTGGCATTTCTTCTTCACGGGAAGAAGTCTTGAGTTTGCTTAACACTTACCAAAATCATGGCATTCGTCGATTGGTCGTACTGCGCGGAGACTTGCCTTCTGGTGAAGTAAGTAGCGGTGATTTTGCGTATGCAAGTCAACTCGTTTCTTTCATTCGTGAAAAGACTGGTGATTGGTTTCAAATTGAAGTGGCTGCTTATCCTGAAACGCATCCTGAAGCGAGATCCGCAGCGATTGATTTAAAGCACTTCAAGACCAAAATTGATGCTGGAGCAAATGCAGCAATTACACAGTACTTCTACAATGCGGATGCTTATTTCCAGTTTGTGGATCAATGCCAAAAAATGGATATTCAAATTCCAATTATTCCAGGGGTGATGCCGATTTATAACTACACGCAATTGGCACGTTTTTCTAACGTGTGTGGTGCAGAAATTCCACGCTGGTTACGTTTACGCTTGGAGGATTATGGCGATGATATTGCTTCGCTTCGAGATTTAGGTTTGGACGTTGTCACCGATTTATGTGCAAAATTGTTAGTCGGCGGTGCACCAGGTCTACATTTTTACACACTAAATCAATCGGGCATTATCAGTAATATTGCTGAAAGATTGAATCTCAATAAGTAACCATTTGTCTCGTCCTAAAATAAGTTGACAGTTTTTGATGCTACTTTAGGTTAATTAAAAGACGCTCGATGCACTGCATCGGGCGTTTTGTATTTCAGGCTTAAGTGAGGCCTGCGCTCATTGTAAATCTCG
>Ga0214182_1000275_pt1 | contig 22784 bp, 21 predicted proteins | sample TroBogEpilimnion_8_FD_153020 | JGI IMG/M metagenome (GOLD analysis project Ga0214182, IMG submission 153020) | Freshwater microbial communities from Trout Bog Lake, WI - 14NOV2007 epilimnion | ecosystem: Environmental > Aquatic > Freshwater > Lake > Epilimnion/Euphotic zone | place: Trout Bog... | reverse complement strand
AACGGCCGTTATACGAGGGCATGCGCTTAGCTTTGGCGATGCAGCCCGACAACGCCTCGCCGGCCGCTTTGGTAGGGGCAACCACCGTCGCGGTCACCGCGTTGCTGCGGGCAAGCCGCGGGTTGGCCCCTGTGGCGCCCGATCCGGCGCTGTCCACCGCCGCCGATCTGCTGCGGATGTATCATGGGACGCCGGCACCCGACAGCGCGGTGGCCGCACTGGACACCTATTTCACCGCGATGGTGGAAAGCGGCCTGAGTGCCTCCAGCTTCACCGCCCGCGTCGTGGCGTCCACCCGCGCGTCTTTGGCCTCGGCCGTGTTGGGCGCCTGGGGCGCGTTCACCGGCGCGCTGCATGGCGGCGCCCCCGGACCGACACTGGACATGCTGGACGCCGCCGAAGCTACCCCCGATCTGGATGCGTGGCTGGAGGCCAAACTGCGCGGCGGCGAACGCCTGATGGGCTTCGGGCACCGCGTCTACGCCGGCAACGACCCCCGCGCCGAGGCCATGCGCGCCGCGATGCAGCGCATGGGCCAGTTGGCGAAACGGCTGGACTTCGCCACAAAGGTCGAGGCGGCGGTGGCGGCGGCGATCGAACGGGTGAAGCCGGGACGGAAGCTGCCCCCGAACGTGGAGATCATGGCGGCGCTGCTGCTGGACGCCGTCGGTTTCCCGCGCGAGGGGTTCACCCCGGTCTTCGCCGCCTGCCGCGTCGCCGGCTGGCTGGCGCACGCGATGGAGCAGCAGAAAACCGGCCGGATGATCCGCCCGACCTCAGCCTATGTGGGGCCGGTGGTTGGGGAGTGAGCGGCGGCGTAAAGGGCGAGGGTCAGCGGGCGACTTCGGTTCCGGCCCGTTTCTTGTCGCCCAACTGGGCGAGACGCCGACCGAACGCCTCGGTGATGGCATCCAGCGACGCCCGGCCTTGCCGTTCATTGGAAATCACAACGTAAACCGACAGACCCGTGCACCAAAGGGCGGTGGCGAGCCCCAGCAAAGCCATCGACAAATCGAGACCGGTGAGGGTCATGGTTTGTGTCCTTTCAGACTGCCAGCGAGCCGCCGTATCCTCTCGGCTGCGACCGAACACCCAAGGGCGTACAATTTCAACTTCATGCGGCTGGTCGCGGCGGCTGCCAATCCTATGAGTCCGCCGGCCAAAAGTAAAACGGAACCGAACGTGCCGCCGGACACGACGGCCGAACCGATCGCGGCCACCGTGACCGAGGCAGCGATCGCAATCCCGGCTTTATCGATCAGGTCCACTTTGATGTCCGAAACCTTCGCACGGCTTTCCAAATCCACAGCGAAATCCTCGAGATAGTCTACGACCAGTTCGGACATGGCGGGGTCGTTGACATTGGATCGGAATATCTCCCGGAACTCCGCCAGGAGAGCCGGGTCGCGCGTAATCGTCTGGATGTCGGCGGAGGCGAAGGCGAGCCGTTGGGTTTCCTTGAGGGCGGCGCGCCGCGCCTCGTGGAAGAACCGCTGCGGCAGGCCTTCAACGTCTTTAGGTTGTGTATCATCCATTCAATACACGTATACCGAAGCCCGACGAAACTCAACGACATTCGGCTCGGATCACCCCCGCCGCGCCCGAAACCAAACCCCCGACCGGATCGCCGTCGCCAGCGTCCCGCCGTAGATCACCAGCGCGCAGGCCAGCGCCATGAACGTCGCGTGCAGCGATCCCGTCAGCCGGAACGCCAGCCACCCGCCGCCCACCGCGACGATCAGCCGCAGCAGCCCCGCGAACAGCGGCCAGAACAGCCGCCCGGCCCCCTGTGAGGCGAAATACAGCGACAGCCCCAACCCGAAGAACCCGTATGTCGGACCGACCGTCCGCAGATACGTCGTGCCGGTCGCCAGCATCGCCGGATCGTGGCCGAACAGACCGAGCCAAGCCTCGGGCCAGAAGGCCGCGAGTAGGCCAATGGTTTCGGTCAGCCCGAACGCCACCGCGCTGCCTGTCAGCGCGATGCGCAAGGCTCGGTCCTTCTGCCCGGCACCGATATTGGTCCCGACCAGCGCCACCAAAGGCGCCCCGAGGCCGAAGACCACCGGCACCAGCAGATACTCCAGCCGCGAGCCCGTGCCGAACCCGGCAACCGCGTCCGGTCCCGCGGCGACGCCGACCAGAGCGGTGGTCAGCCCAATCGTCAGATTGGTTTGCAGCGTGCTGATCGCGCCCACCGCGCCGACCCGCAGGATGTCCGCGAACAACGGCCACCGCAGCCGCGCCAGCACCGGCCGCACCAGGGCCCTGCCGCGCAGCAGGTAGACGGCGAGCACGGTCATCACCACCAGATTGGTGCCGACCACAGCCATACCGCCCCCGGCGATGCCGAACCCGGGGATCGGCCCGTAACCGAAGATCAGCAAAGGAGAAACCGGGATCAGCAGCGCCACCCCGCAGCAAATCGCCAGCGAGGGCACCAGCATGTTGCCGGTGCCTCGGATGGCGCTGGCCAAAGCGTTCATCGTCCAAACCACGATGTTTCCCGCGAACACCACGTTGGAGTAGGCCAACGCCGCCGCCAAGGACCCGTCGCGCCCACCCATCGACCGGTACAAAGCCGGGCCGAACGCCAGGAACAGGCCAGAGAACACCAGTCCCAGCAGCGCGTTGACCACCAACGCATGCAGCACCAGCGCATTGGCATCGTCCTTCCGCCGTCCGCCCAGCGCCCGCGCGATGGCCGACGAGATACCGCCACCCATGGCGCCGGCCGACAGCATCTGCATCATCATGAATCCCGGAAACACCAGCGCCATCCCCGCCAGCGCGTCGGTGCCGAGGCGGGAGACGAACCAGGTCTCGATCAGCCCCGTGGATGCCTGCGCCAGCATCACCAGGATGTTCGGCCACGCCATGCTCAGCAACGTCGGCACGATGGCACCGGCCAGCAAGCGCTGGGTGCGGGGGTTGATGGCGGTGGCGCTCATGCGCGTTGCTCCAGAAGGGTGCCGCGTTGGGCAAGGCGGCTGCGCACGGCGTCGGACGCCGCTGGGCCAGGAGCCAGAACGAAATCGGGCGCGGCAATCGCCCGCCCGGTGCGACGGTCGACGATCACGGGATCGGCCGGCTCGCCGGTCGCGGCGTCCACGATCTGCACCCGGACGCCATCCGGCGTGAAATGCCGGTTGCCCCAGGCCAGCATGGCGATCAGCACCGGCCGGAAATCCTCCCCGCGCGGCGTGAGACGGTATTCGTCGCGGGGCGGCTTGTCGCTGTAGCGGTGCTTTTCCAGCAACCCGTTCTCCACCAAAGCATTCAACCGCTTGGTCAGCATGGCCGGCGCGATTCCGAGGCTTTTCTGGAACGCGTCGAACCGCGTCATGCCGGCGAAAGCGTCGCGCAGGATCAGGATACTCCACCACTCACCCACGCGGTCGAGACCGCGGGCAATGGGGCATGGCATGGTACGGAAGCTGGTGTGCTGCATGAAGGCCTCGGGGTAACTATCGTCATGATAGTCACCCCGAGACCCCCTGCGTCAAGAGGCCAGGCCGAATGCGGCCTCCAACTCGGCACAGGTCGCGTGCAGCAGCTGATCGAGCGAGACCGGGCACGTCGCGGGGGATGGACGAGGCGCCGACCCGCCAAGCCGCATGGGCGCAACCTGGGTGCGCGCCCGCTGATAAATGGCCTCGAGATCGAGTTTCTGGCGCATGGAAGGTGCGAAATGGTCCTGTGCTTCGGTCTGAAAGGCGACGATTTCGCTGCGCCAGTGATGGCCGGCGGACAGGTCCGGCCAGCCTTGCAGCTTAAGAAGGTGTACGAGCACCTGCCGCAGGTAGGACCGTGCGGCATTGAGTTCCGAGAGACCCACGTCCTCGATCTCCTCCACGACATGGTCCCAATCGACGTCGTTGATCCGCTCCCCCCGCGCGACACGGCGCAGCAGCGCGGCCTGGTGTTCCGACCAAGCGAGGGCGTCGCGATGATAGAGATCGTCGGGCATGGGGGGATCATAGCGTCGCGGCGCGACGCGTTCCACAGCCAAACGCCGCTCAGTGCTTCGCCCGCCAGGCCTCGAACCGGTCGGCATTGCCGTACGCTTCCTGCTCCACGGCCTTGCTGTCGCGCACATATCGTTCGGCGAAACCGTCGATGCCCCAGCGGTCGTATTGCTGAACATGCGTCAGCTCGTGCGCCCACAGCTTCAAATCGGATTCGGCGCGCCAACGATCGCGAAACACGATCGTGTCGCCCAGGGTCATCGCCGCCGCGTCCCCGTAAGCGAATGCCAGCGCTGGCAACGCATTGCCTTCCATGGTGCCCGCCGCGAACCGCACCTTTCGCAGCAGCGCGTCGGGGAAATACCCCGCCAGTCCGCGCCGCACCGATTCCGGCATCTTCTGTACCCCTGCAGCGATGGCCTGCGCCCGCGATGCTTCGATCAAACGAGCCAACAGGGGTGCCAAAGTCTCCGCGTTTTGGCTGGCCGCCGGGCGGCACAAAAGCGCCAGCGCCGCACCCGCCAAGCCACGCCGGCCTAACGCACCCCGCTCGGCCACAGAACCTCCCGCATGGTCTGCAGCAGGATGACGAAATCGAACAGAATGGAAAAATTCTTCACGTAATAGAGATCGTAACTCAGTTTCGACCGAGCATCGTCGACCGAGGCGCCATAGGGATAATTGACCTGCGCCCACCCGGTCAGCCCGGCCTTCACCATGTGGCGTTCGTTATACAACGGTATCTGCTTCGCCAGTTCCGCGACAAAAATCGGCCGTTCCGGTCGCGGTCCGACGAAGGACATCTCGCCTTTCAGAATGTTCAGCAACTGCGGCAGTTCGTCGATGCGGACGCGGCGGAGGAAATTACCGACCTTGGTGATCCGGTTGTCCTGCGTCGCGGCCCACACCGCGCCGCGCGCTTCCGCGTCCACCCGCATCGTCCGCAGCTTCAGAATCCAGAACGTTTTGTTGTCCAGCGTCACCCGCTCCTGCCGGTAGAACACCGGGCCCGGCCCCTCCCACCGGATGGCGATCATGCCGGCCAGCAGCAGCGGCGCGGTCAGCAGCAGCACCAGACTGCTGACGATCAGATCGAACACGCGCTTCAGGAACCGGTCGATCGCGCTGAACGTGAACCCGTCGGAAAACACCAGCCAGCCGAGCTCCATGCGCTTGAGGTCGATGCGCCGGATTTCCGCTTCGATGAAGCTCAGATACTCCACCACCGGGTAGCCGGCCTTTTTGCAGTCCAGCAGCCGATGCAGATCCATACCGCGCCGATCGTCCGGCGCCACGACGATCTCGTCCGCTCGGAGCATCTGCGCCGCGGCCAGCATGCCGCGTTCGTCCAGCGAGACGATCCGAATATGCGGCTCCACCTGGAGCCGTGCGTCGACCGGCCCCAACTCGGGGTCGTGCAGAAAGGCGATCTCGTAATGCAGATTGCTGCCTTCCTTGGTCAGCATCCGAACCAGATCGTAGGCGCGTTGACCGGCCCCGATCACCAGCAGGCGGCGGTGCAGCACCCGAAAATGCAGCAGAAAACCGAAAATCACCCGTGCCAGGAGGGATGCCAGGGTCAGCGACACCGTCGCCAGCCCGAACAGCATGGCCTGATCCTTCCCGCCGAACCAGCCGAAGGATTTCGCGCCGAGCCACGGGGGAAGGACCGAACACAGGATAGCCAGGACGCCGCCCATGCCGACGACCAACGGAATCCGGGTCGCGGTCTTGCGCATCTCCAGGATCGCGTCGCGGCGGTACAGGCCCATCGCATACAGGACGAGCAGATCCGCCGCCGGATACACGATACCGCGTATGTCCAGCGGTTCGGCGAACACATCCAGGCTGGCGGGGCGTCCCACCCAAAGCGTCAGCGGCCAGACGAGCGCGATCAGCACCAGATCCAACACGAACAACGCCGAGCCCGTGGTGGTGAAGGATAGCTTCAGATACCGCATAACTGGCTGCGCACAACCGGAGGTGGCATATCTGTCATAGGCGCAAGTCTCGATATCCTCTCAGATATCCGATTTTCGGTGCGCCGCTTCCCGATTGCAAGGGGTGATACGCTGACAAATGCGTGCGGAGCGCCGTGTCGGCACGGAATCCGCATCCGCGCGCTAAATTAGCGCATCCCGTCCCATGTCCAGAAATTTCTCCCGTCGCTGCGCCTTCAGCATCGCGCCGTCCAGGCCGAGCAACGGCTTCAATGCCTCCCACACCGCGGCATCGACGGCCTTGATCGTGGCGTCCCGGTCGCGTTGCGCGCCGCCCATGGGTTCCGGCACCACGGCGTCCACCAGCCGCAGCCGGCGCAAATCGTCCGCCGTCAGCCGCAACGCCTCGGCGGCTGTCGCGGTCTGCGTCGGATCGCGCCACAGGATGGACGCGCAGCCCTCGGGGGAGATGACGGAGTAAACGGCGTGTTCCAGCATCAGCACCCGGTCCCCGGCCGCCAGCGCGATGGCGCCGCCGGAGCCACCTTCGCCGATGATGGTCGCGATCATCGGCACCGGTGCTTCCAGGCAGGCCTCGATCGACCGGGCGATGGCTTCGGCCTGACCCCGCGCCTCGGCCTCGATGCCCGGAAAGGCGCCGGAGGTATCGACGAAGCTGATCACCGGCAGATGGAACCGGCCTGCGAATTCGATCAGCCGCCGAGCTTTGCGGTAGCCCTCGGGCCGCGCCATGCCGAAATTATGCTTCACCCGGCTGTCGGTGTCGTTGCCCTTTTCGGTGCCGAGAACCACGACGGACCGGCCATGAAACCGGCCGATGCCGCCGATCACGGCCGAGTCCTCCCCGAATGCTCGGTCGCCCGCCATGGGGGTGAACTCGGCGATTAAACCGGCGATGTAGTCGGTGGCCTTCGGCCGCTCGGGATGCCGCGCGACCTGGGTTTTCTGCCACGCCGTCAGCTTGCCGTAGACCGCCCGAAGCTGCCGGTCGGCGGCCTGCGTCAGTTTTGTCACCTCATCCGCGAGGTTCAGACCTTCGGGCTCCGACATCCGCCGGAGCTCCTCGATCTTGCCTTCCAGTTCGGCGATGGGTTTTTCGAAATCCAGGTAATGGCGCATGGGGCGGGGCGTTTAGCACGAATTCGGGTGCTGGGAAGCATAGGCTTCGGCGAGGGGGTGATGCGCCTCCACCAACGCCCGCAGGCGTTCCGCCAGGACATGGGTGTAAATCTGCGTCGTGACGATGTCGGCGTGGCCCAGCAGCACCTGCAACGTCCGCAAATCCGCCCCGCGTGCCAGCAAATGGGAGGCGAAGGAATGCCGCAGCACATGCGGGGAGACTCGGGCCGGGTCCAGGCCGGCATCCAGCGCCACCAGCTTCAGCAGCTTGAAAAACCCTTGCCGTGTCATGGCCAAGCGCGGATCGCGCCCGGGAAACAGCCAGCGGCCGCGCGGTTCCAGGATCGCCGCCAGTGCCGCCGCCGCGTCCTTCGCCGAGTCCGACAGCGGCACCACCCGTTCCTTGCCGCCCTTGCCCTTGATCATCAACAGCACCGCGTCGCCGCTAAGCGCCGAACGGGGCAGGGCCAGCAGTTCGGAGACGCGCATGCCGGTCGCATACAGGATCTCCAGCGCCGCCCGGGCGATAGCGCCCGGGCGCCCGGTCTTGCGGCCGGCGGCTTCCAGCAGTGCATCGACCTCCGACTCCGAAAGGTATTTCGGCAGGGAAGTCGGCAGGCGCGGCGTATCCAGCAGCGTGGTCGGGTCGTCGTCCCGAATGTTCTCCCGCAGCAGGAACCGGTGGAACTGGCGCAGCGCTGACAGTCGGCGGGCGGCGGTGCGGGCGGACAGGCCGGCAGTCTGTAGCCCGGCCATGTAGGCCTGCACGGTCGCGGCGTCCGCCCGAGCGACGGCGGACCCCCGGCGTTCGGCGAAGGCGGCGAAGTCGGTCAGGTCGAGCTCGTAGGCCAAGCGCGTGTTGCGCGCCGACCCGCGTTCCGCCGCCAGCATTTCCAGGAACGCTTCCACATGGCGGTCGGAGGTGGCGGGCATGTCAGGGAAGCGCCGCGGTGTCGAACCCGCTATTCTGGATTTGGTTGCGGGGAGCTGGCCTCTCCCCCTCCGTCATCCTCGGGCTTGACCCGAGGATCGCCCCGCGCACGAAACGCGCAGTTGTCGGCCACCACCCCAGCGACGACGCCAATGGCGATCCTCGGGTCAAGCCCGAGGATGACGGGAGGAGAGGGCGGTGCCCGCGCTGGGCGGGCATCCCGGCATTCTGGGCAAAAGGCCCGTCCACCCTCAACGCGCCCGGAACTGGTCGTTCGGCAGCGTCTTTTCGATCGGATGGGTCTGCGGCTCCGGCGGAAACGCGCCCAAAAACACGAATCCCCCCGCAGCGGCCAACAGGCCCAGGGCCACCACGATCAGGATGATTCGGGTCATGGGCGAAATCCGGACTCCGGGTTGCGCGGGCCATCATGGCCGCGCGAGCGAACGATGTGCTAGCCTCCGTCACCATGACACGCAACACCGACTTGCGGGAGCTTTCTCCCCCCGTGCATCAACTCGCCGGCAAATCCATCGTGCTGGTGGGTTTGATGGGCGCCGGCAAGACATCCATCGGCCGCCGCCTCGCCGCGCAGTTGGGCTTGCCGTTCCGCGACGCCGACGCCGAGATTGAACTCGCCGCCGGCTGCACCATTCCCGAGATTTTCGCCCGTTTCGGCGAACCCGCGTTCCGCGATGGCGAGCGGCGAGTGATCCAGCGGCTGCTGGCCGGCGACCCAATGGTGCTGGCCTACGGTGGCGGCGCCTTCATGGACCCCGCGACCCGCACGGCGACAAGGCGCGATGCCGTGTCGGTATGGCTGCGGTGCCCGGTGGATACCCTGGTGCGCCGGGTCGCTGGGCGCGATAACCGGCCGCTGCTGGCCGACGGCGACCGGGAGGCCACCCTCCGCCGCCTGACCGAAATCCGAAACCCCGTCTATGCGGAGGCCGATGTGATCGTCGATTGTGGCGAGGAATCGCCGGACCACACCACCGAACAGGTGCTGGAAGCGCTGGCCGCCTGGACTCCGCCCCGGCGGCTGTCGGTCGTGCTGTCCGCGTCGGCCTACGATGTCGTGATCGGCGACGGGCTGCTGTCCCGCGCCGGTGCCTTGCTGGCGCCCGTGCTACCGCAGAAACGCGCGGTGGTCGTCACGGACCGCACCGTCGCCGGGCTGCATCTGGACACGCTGATGGCGGGGCTTCGGGAAACCGGGTTCGTCGCTTCGTCGGTCGTCATCGATGCCGGCGAGTCATCGAAAAACCTCGAAACCTGGCAAACCATCGTCTCCGCACTGCTGGAGGCGCGTGTCGAGCGCCGCACCGCCGTCATCGCTTTGGGCGGCGGCATCGTCGGCGACCTCGCGGGGTTCGCGGCGGCGACCACGTTGCGCGGGCTGCCGTTCGTGCAAATCCCCACCACGCTGCTGTCACAGGTCGATTCGTCCGTCGGCGGCAAAACCGGGGTGAACACGCCGTTCGGCAAGAACCTCGTCGGCGCCTTCTACCAGCCTCGGATGGTGCTGGCGGACACCGCCACGCTGGCAACCCTGCCGCCGCGCGAACTCCGGGCCGGCTACGCCGAAATCGCCAAGGCCGGCCTGATCGGCGATGCCAACTTCTTCGCGTGGTGCGAGGCCAACGGCGCCGCCGTGGTCAATGGCGACAGCGAAGCCCAGGCCGAAGCCATCCGCCGCGCCTGCGCTTTCAAAGCCGCCGTGGTCGGCGACGACGAACGCGAAGAAAAACCCAACGACGGCCGCGCGCTGCTGAACCTCGGCCACACGTTCGGCCACGCACTGGAGGCCGATTACGGCTACGACGGCGGCCTGCTGCACGGCGAAGGCGTCGCCGTCGGCATGGGACTCGCCTTCAAACTCTCCGCTCGGCTTGGCCATTGTTCCTACGAGGACGCGGAGCGTGTGGTGGCGCACGTCGCCTCGGTCGGCATGGCTGCCGATCTGCGGATGCTGAACCGGCGGTTCTCCGCGTCCACGCTGATCGGGCACATGCGCCGGGACAAAAAGGTCCGCGACGGGGCACTGCACTTCGTGCTGGCACGCGGAATCGGGCAGGCATTCACGTCGAGCGACGTGCCGGCGGAGGCGGTGGAAGGGTTGTTGCGGGATGAGGGGTGCGGGGCTTGAGGGTATCCTAGGGCCCCGACCCTCGGGATTGCCCCTTAAAACTATCATATTGACAGGTAAAAATCGCCTCGCTACAAAACCCCAGAGGGAGCGCCGATGGCAAGCCCACCGTCTCGCAAACCTGCGAATGCCGCGCGCCTAACACCATCTATGGCGGAGCGACGGATACGCGCGCTGGCGGCGGACAGTGGAAGGATCGTTTGGTCCCGTCACGCGCTGGAACGAATGACCGAAAGAGAGATCTTCGACGTCGACGCATTGCGGATCTTGCGTGGCGGGATGCTGGAGGGGATGCCGGAGGCGACCGGGACCGATGGCGAATGGAAATGCAAGATGACCATGCGATTGCGGGGCGTTCGGGAGGCAGGCGTGGTGCTGATTATCCTGAAATCAGATCGTTTATTTATTAAGACAGTGGAATGGGAGGATGTGCGGTGAACGATTTAAGCGTGAAAATGGGGTTTCATTATACCAGCTGCGGCCTTCCTAATATTTGGCTGTCCAGCGGCTACGAGATCGAATGGATCGACGGCGAGGAGGCCGTGACGATTCATGATCTGGATGGGCTGCACGCGACGATCGGGCGCGCGCTGGTCATCCGTAAGAAGGTGCTGGACGGTCCGGAAGTCCGGTTTCTCCGTCTACAGATGAATCTGACCCAGGCCGAGCTTGCTCGGCTGATCGGATGCGATGTGCAGCAGATTGCGCGGTATGAGAAAGGGCAGAACAAAATCCCTGGACCGGCGGATCGGCTGTTGCGGGTGCTTTATCGGGAGCATCTGCACGATCGTGATTCGCTGATGGATGTTCTGCGGGCGATGGAGAGATTGGATAGCCGAATGGATGACGCGCAGGTGTTTGCTGAGACGTCGGAGGGATGGCGGACCGCGGCTTGACCGGTCCAGGCCGGGAATCGATTGGCGCTGGCCCAGTACGACCGGCCCCAGCCCAACAAACCGGATTGCACCCCCCGCCCTGTGGCGCTACCCTGCCCAAATCATGGGCAACTGTCGGTTACAAATCACACACCCCGCTCTCAAACCAATCGACCTCGGGGGCGGGGTCCGCATCGAAACTCCGGTGATCCTGGCACCGATGTCAGGCGTCACCGATCTGCCGTTCCGCCAAACCGCCAAGCAGTTGGGCGCCGGCATGGTCGTGTCCGAAATGATCGCCTCCTGGGCCATGATCCGGGAGAATCGGCGCACCCTCGACATGGCCGAAATCGACGGCTGCGGCGGCGTCTCCGCCGTCCAGCTTGCCGGCTGCGACCCCGTGGCGATGGCGGAAGCCGCGCGGATCGCGGTGGACCAGGGTGCCCACCTGATCGACATCAATTTCGGCTGCCCGGTGAAGAAGGTCGCGGTCGGACAGGCCGCCGGCTCCGCGCTGATGCGCGATGAGGTCGCCGCCAAGGCCATCCTGGAAGCGACCGTCAAAGCGGTGAGCGTTCCGGTCACGCTGAAAATGCGCATGGGCTGGGATCATGACAGCCTGAATGCGCCGGTTCTGGCCAAAATCGCCGAAGATGTGGGCATCCGCATGGTCACCGTGCACGGCCGCACCCGCCAGATGTTCTACACCGGTCATGCCGACTGGGATTTCATCGCGAACGTCAAGAACGCCGTGTCCATCCCGGTGATCGCCAACGGCGACATCCTGACCGAGGACGACGCCGCCTCCGCCTTGGCCAAATCGGGTGCCGACGGCGTGATGATCGGCCGCGGCTGCTATGGTCGCCCCTGGTTCCCGGCGCAGGTGGCGCATTTCCTGAAAACCGGCACCAAAAGCCCCGACCCGTCGCTGGCGGACCAGAAAGCCATCCTGCTGTCCCACTACCAGGGGATGCTGACGCGATTCGGCACCAATGCCGGTGTGCGCCTCGCCCGCAAGCATGTGTCCTGGTACTCGCGCGGCCTGACCGGTTCGGCGGAATTCCGCGCGACGATGAACCGACTTCCCGATGCCCCATCGGTGCTCGGCCTGATCGACGGGTTCTACGACCGGCTGATCGAACGCGGCGCGGTGCGGACCGCCGCCTGGCAAATGGCGGAGGCGGCGTGAGTTCCTTCGCCTCCCGCCTGCTGCCCACTCGCAACCGCGGCCCCGATACCGCGGCGATGCTCAGCGCGATGCCGGTTCCGGTGGTGCTGCTCGACGCCGACAACCGTTTTCGCTTCGTCAACCATGCCGCCGAACAATTCCTTGGCATGTCGGCCGCGACCCTGGGGCAGCAGCGGCTGCAGGATATTCTGCCGCCCGACAACCCGCTGTTTCTGTTGATCGATCAAGTGCGCCGCAGCGACGCCACCGTGTCCGATTACGATCTGTCGCTGGAAAGCCCCCGCCTGCACAAGGTCGGGATCACCGTACAAGGTTCGCCGCTGCCGGAAGAAGCCAATGCGGTGCTCCTGATCATGCAGGATGCCTCCGCCGCACGGGCGCTGGATCGGCAACTGGCCTTCCGCGGCGCGGCCCGCAGCGTCACCGGCATGGCGGCGATCCTGGCGCACGAGGTGAAAAACCCGTTGTCCGGCATTCGCGGCGCCGCGCAGCTGCTGGAATCCAGCGTTGGCCCGGAAGACCGCGAACTGACCGATCTGATCCGCGACGAAGCCGACCGTATCCGCGCGCTGGTGGATCGGATGGAGGCATTCGGCGAAAAGCCGATCGCCCGCACATCCGTCAATATTCACCGGGTACTGGAACATGTGCGCAAGCTGGCGCACACCGGCTTCGCCGAACATGTGCGGTTCGCCGAACAATACGATCCCTCATTGCCGCCGGTCTGGGGCAACCGCGACCAGTTGGTCCAGGTCATGCTGAATCTGGTGAAAAACGCCGCGGAGGCCGCCAGCCATGCCAATAACAGCCGCCCGGAAATCACCCTGATCACGGGCTTCCAGCACGGCATGCGCATCGCCATGCCGGGAACGACTCAGCGGCTCGATCTGCCGTTGTTCGTTACCATCCGCGATAACGGACCGGGCATTCCCGACGATATCAAGCCGCATCTGTTCGAACCGTTCGTTACCTCCAAACCCGCCGGAAACGGTTTGGGGCTGGCTCTGGTCGCCAAAATCGTCGGCGATCACGGGGGCCTGATCGAGGTCGACAGCCGCCCGGGCCGGACCGATTTCCGCCTGCATCTTCCGGTCGTGACGGAAAAGGACGCCGACCTGTGACATTGCCGACCATTCTTATCGCCGACGACGATCGCTCCATTCGCACCGTGCTCACCCAGGCGCTGGGACGCGCCGGGTATCAGGTGCGGGCATCCTCCAACGCCGCCACGCTGTGGCGCTGGGTGGAGGAAGGAGAGGGCGATCTGGTCATCACCGATGTCGTCATGCCCGACGAAAACGGCCTCGACCTGATCCCCCGGATCAAGCGCGTCCGCCCCGATCTGCGCATTATCGTCATGAGCGCGCAGTCCACCCTGATGACCGCCGTCAAGGCGGCGCAGCGCGGCGCGTTCGAGTATCTGCCCAAGCCGTTCGATCTGACCGAACTGCTGGCCGTCGTCGGGCGCGCCCTGGCGCAGCCAACGGAACCCACCGCCAACATCAGCGAACCCAAGGACGCGGAAGAGCGGCTGCCGCTGATCGGGCGCAGCGCCTCGATGCAGGAAATCTACCGCACGATCGCCCGGCTCACGACCGCCGACCTCACGGTCATGATCAACGGCGAGTCCGGCACCGGCAAGGAACTGGTCGCCCGCGCGCTGCACGATTACGGCAAGCGCCGCGCCGGGCCGTTCGTGCCGATCAACATGGCCGCGATCCCGCGCGAACTGATCGAAAGCGAACTGTTCGGCCACGAACGCGGCGCCTTCACCGGTGCCACCAACCGGTCCCAGGGCCGGTTCGAACAGGCCAACGGCGGCACGTTGTTCCTGGACGAAATCGGCGACATGCCGCCGGAAGCGCAAACCCGGCTGCTGCGCGTGTTGCAGGAAGGCGAGTTCACCTCGGTCGGCGGACGCCAGCCGATCAAGGCCAATGTCCGCATCATCGCCGCCACCCATCGCGACCTGCGCGCCGCCATCCGTCAGGGCCAGTTCCGCGAGGATTTGTTCTACCGCCTGAACGTCGTCCCGATCCGCCTGCCGCCGCTGCGCGAACGGGCGGAGGATGTGCCGCTGCTGGTGCGCCATTTCCTGGATCGCGCCCGCGACGACGGCCTGCCGTCGAAGATGCTGGATTCCGGCGCCATCGAGCGGCTGAAGCAGCATTCCTGGCCCGGCAACGTGCGAGAGCTGGAAAACGTCATGCGGCGTCTGGCCGCGCTGTGCCCGGACGAAACCATCACCGCCGAGACGATCGGCGCCGAACTCACCGAAGCGATGGCCCCCCTGCAAATCGCGGCGTCCGACGCCCCGTCGGGTTCGGCCCAGAGTGGACCGGAACCGCTGACCTTCTCGGTCGAGCGTCACATCAAGGCCTTCCTCGCCACCCATAACGACGGGGCCGGCGTGACCGACCTGTACGACCGGATCATCGCCGAGGTCGAACGCCCTTTGATCCGCATGACCCTCTCCGCCACCCGCGGCAACCAAATCAAAGCCGCCGCCATGCTCGGCCTGAATCGCAACACGTTGCGCAAGAAGATTCGCGATCTCGCAATCCCGGTCGTACGGGGTCTGATGTGACGCATGAACGCCTCACCGCCGCTTGAGACGCTCCAGCCGGCGACGCCCCCCGCGAGCGCGGTGCGGCGAAGCTGGCTGTCCCACGTCGCCGCGGCGATCGTCGGCAAAGTCGCGACCCTGATCCTGACCGCTCTGGCCCTGGCGGTCGGGCTGGCGACCTTCATCGTCCTCGCCAATGGCTCCGTCGTCGATCCCCAGCCCTGGCTTGGCTTCGCGTTCCTCGCCAATCTGTCCCTGCTGCTGCTGTTGGCGGCGGTCCTGACGGTGCGGGTCGTGCGGGTCTGGGCGGACCGGCGACGCGGATCGGCGGGGTCGCAACTGCACGTCCGGCTGGTCATGCTGTTCAGCGGTGTCGCCGTCGCGCCCACCATCGTCGTCGCCTGCTTCGCCGTCGCCTTCTTCCATTTCGGCATTCAGTCCTGGTTCAACGACCCCGTCCGCACCGCGTTGACCGACTCGCTCCAGGTGTCCCGCGGCTATCTGGAGGAGCATCGCAACAACATCCGCTCCGTGGCTCTGGAAATGGCCAACGACCTCAGCCGAGCAGGACAGTTCTTGTCGAGCGATCCGTCGGTGTTCGCGGAGGTTTTGGACACCCAGACGACTCTACGCGGCCTGACGGAGGCCGTGATTTACGAGCCCGGCTCCGGTCAGGTTCTCGCCGCCGCCGGTCTGTTCGTCGGCATGGTTTCGGAGCCGCCGCCGGCATCGGCCACGCAGCAGGCCTTGGCCGGCGAGGTCGCGATCCTGAACAGTGGCGACGGCACACGGGTGCGCGCGGTGGTGCGTCTCGATTCGACCCCGCCGCTGGCGCTGATGGTGGGGCGGCCGATCGACCCGGTGATCTTGGGTTTCCAGCAGAGTTCCGAACAGGGCGTACTGGCCTACCAGCGGCTCGACCGGAACCGCTGGCTGCTGCAAATCGCCTTCGCCTGGATTTACGTCGCCGTCGCGGTGCTGGTGCTGCTGACCGCCGGGCTGATCGGTCTCGCGATGGCCAACCAGATCGCCCGTCCGGTGGGCAACCTGATCAACGCCGCCGAACGGGTTCGCGCCGGCGATCTGACGGTGCGCGTGGCCGAAACATCCACACGGGACGAACTCGCCGGCCTGTCGCGTGCCTTCAACCGCATGACCGGTCAGTTGGGCGCGCAGCGCAATGAGCTGATGGACGCCTACAGCCAGATCGACGAACGCCGCCGCTTCACCGAAACCGTGCTGTCCGGCGTGTCGGCCGGCGTGATCGGCCTGGACGTGCGCGGCCGGGTGGAGTTGCCGAACCGCGCGGCGGACGAGCTTTTGGGGATGGACCTGCTGGCGGCGATCGGCCGCCCCTTGGCCGATGTCGTGCCGGAATTCGCCCCGCTGCTGCATGCGGCCGAGGCGGCGCCGGAAAAGGCCCGGACCGCCGAAATCCAGATCGGTCCGACGAACCGGCGCCGCACGCTGCTGGTCCGCATCGGCGCCGAGTTGTCGGCCGGCCGGACCGACGGGTTCGTGGTGACTTTCGACGACATCACCGAACTGCAATCGGCGCAGCGCAAAGCCGCCTGGGCCGATGTGGCGCGCCGTATCGCGCATGAGATTAAAAACCCACTGACGCCGATCCAGCTTTCGGCCGAACGCCTGAAACGGCGATTCACCAAGGAAATCCAGTCCGATCCGGACATTTTCGCGCAGTGCGCCGACACGATCATCCGCCACGTCGGCGACATCGGCCGCATGGTCGACGAATTCTCGGCCTTCGCCCGCATGCCGCAGCCAGTCGTCAAGCCCGAGGATATCGGCATGATCGCACGGGAGGCTCTGGTGCTGCAGAAAACCGCCCGGCCGCAGATCGAATGGACGACGCATATCCCGGACCGAGGCCCCGTCGCCCCTTGCGACCGGCGGATGATCCGGCAGGCGCTGACCAATCTGCTGCAAAACGCCGCCGACGCCGTCGCGATGCGGGACGGGGCTTCCCATATCGCCCTGACCGTCGCCGCGGACGATCGCGACGTGCGACTGACAATTGCGGATGACGGAATCGGTTTACCGAGGGAAGATCGCGCGCGGCTGACGGAACCCTACGTCACGCACAAGCCGAAAGGCACCGGGTTGGGATTGGCGATCGTGAAGAAGATCATGGAAGACCACGGCGGCGCGCTGACGCTGGACGACAACCCGGAGGGCCACGGCGCGGTGACCTGCCTGGTACTCCCCCTCGCGGCCGGCGGCGCGAAGATCGAGCAGGACGAAGCAACGCATGGCGCATGATATCCTGATCGTCGACGATGAGCCGGATATCCGGCTGCTGATCGAGGGCATCCTCAACGATGAGGGCTACGAGACCCGCATTGCCGGCGATTCCGACACCGCGCTGGCGGCCTTTCGCGCACGCCGGCCGTCGCTGGTGATCCTGGACGTGTGGCTGCAAGGCTCTCGCCTGGACGGGCTGGGCCTGCTGAACCATTTCCACAGCGAGGAACCGCACGTTCCCGTGGTACTGATCTCCGGCCACGGGACGATCGAGATCGCGGTTGGCGCGATCCAGCAGGGCGCCTACGACTTCATCGAAAAGCCGTTCCAGTCCGACCGGCTGCTGCTGGTGATCCGCCGCGCGCTGGAAGCCGCCGCGCTGTCCCGCGAAAACGCCGAGTTGCGGCTGCGCGCCGGGCCGGAGGCGACGCTGACCGGCGAATCCTCCGCCACCCAGCAGCTCCGCGGCAATGTCGAGCGTGTGGCGCCGACCGGGTCGCGGGTGCTGATCCAGGGACCGGCCGGATCGGGCAAAGATGTCGTCGCCCGCATGATCCACACAAGGTCCCGCCGCGCCGACGGCCCGTTCGTCGCCCTGAACTGCGCCACCCTGAACCCGTCCCGGTTCGAGGAAGAGTTGTTCGGCACCGAAGCCGGCCCCGATCCGGTCGCCCATCCCCGCCGCGCCGGGGTGTTGGAACGCGCCCACGGCGGCACGCTGTTCCTGGACGAGGTGTCCGACATGCCGCTGGAAACCCAGGGCAAGATCGTCCGCGCCTTGCAGGACCAAACGTTCGAACGTCTGGGCGGCTCTGCCCGCGTCAAAGTCGATGTGCGGGTGCTATCGGCCACCAACAAGGATTTGCAGGCCGAAATCGCCGCCGGGCGGTTCCGCGAAGACCTGTTCTACCGCCTGTGCGTGGTGCCGGTGAAAGTGCCGTCCCTGAAGGAACGGCGGGAGGATGTGCCGGTCCTGGCACGGTATTTCATCGCGCGGTCAGCCGAAAGCTCCGGCATGCCGGAACGGGAATTGTCCGCCGACGCCTTGGCCGCGTTGCAGGCGTACGATTGGCCGGGCAACGTACGCCAGTTGCGCAACGTCATGGACTGGCTGCTGATCATGGCGCCGGGCGGCACGACCGATCCGATCCGCGCGGAGATGTTGCCGCCGGAAATCGGCTCCCGCGCGCCGGTGCAGTTGAACGTCGATCCCGGCGCGGACGTGATGGCCCTGCCGTTGCGGGAGGCGCGGGATCTGTTCGAAACGCAGTATTTGCAGGCGCAACTGGTGCGTTTCGGTGGCAATATCTCCCGGACGGCACAGTTCGTGGGGATGGAACGCAGCGCGCTGCACCGGAAGCTGAAACAACTCGGTGTGCATTCGGACGAAAAAATCGCGGGGTAGGATGATTGTTTCGCGCTTCGTCATTGCGAGCGAAGCGAAGCAAACCAGGGGAACGCGGCACTGGTTTGCTTCGCTTCGCTCGCAATGACGGCAGTGGATGGAATGGGAGAGAACGATATGCAAAACGATCGGTACGGGCTGACGCTGTCCACGCAATCCGCCGATGCGGCGGCGGCCTATCGCGACGGGGCCGAACGACTGCTGACCCTGTATCCCGGCGCGCCGGAGGCGTTCGATCGTGCCATCGCCGCCGATCCCGGCTTCGCGCTGGCGCACGCGGGCAAAGCGCGGGCCGAGGCGATGCGCTTCGATATGCCGGCCGCGCGCGCCGCCATCGCCACCGCGCAATCTCTGGCCTCCGGCGCGACGGAACGGGAAGCCAGCCATATCGGCTTCTTCGCCCTGATGCTCAGCGGCCAATCCGCCGCCGCGCTGGACGCGCTTTACACCCATTTGAAAGCCTGGCCCCTGGATGCCCTGGTCTACAGCACATCCTCCAGCCCGCTCGGGTTGATCGGCACGTCGGGCCGAGCGACGCTGAAGCAGGAGCAGTTGGCGCTGGCGGAGGCCCTGGCCCCGCATTACGGCGACGACTGGTGGTTCCTGCCCAACCACGCCTTCGCCTTGGCCGAAACCGGGCAGCACGCGCCGGCCCGCGCGAAGGTGGAACGTTCCATGGCCGAACATGCCGCCAATGCGGTGGGCGCACACACGCTGGCGCATATCTGTTACGAGGACGGCCACCAAACCGAAGCCCGCGCCTTCATCGCCGATTGGCTGCCGTCCTACCCGCGGGAAGGTTTGTTGCATGGCCATATCTCCTGGCACGGCGCCCTGTGCGCCTTGCAGCAGGGCGATGCCGACGCCGCGTTCGCCGTCTATCGCGACACGGTCGGTCCGGGCGCCAGCATCATGCCGCCGTTCTTTACGGTGATGGATGGATCGGCATTCCTGTGGCGCGCGGAACTCGCCGGATACGCCGTGCCGGACGGGGAATGGGACCGCATGCGCGAGTTCGCGGAACGGAATTTTCCGAACCCCGGCATGGCCTTCGCCGATTGGCACATCGCGATGGCCGAGGCCGCCGGCGGTGCGCCGGATGCACTGGCGGATCGCGTGAGCCGGATGGAAGCGCTGGCGGAAGCCGGCCGCTACCCCTCCGGCCCCGTCGTGCCGGCGATGGCGCGGGCATTCGCGGCGTTTCGGTCCGGGGATTACAACGCGGCCATCGCGGTGATCGAGCCAGTACTGGCGCAGCGGGATCGGGCAGCGGGAAGCCTGGCGCAGACGGATTTGTTCGAATTTACCTTGTTACGCGCCTATATCGCCGCCGGCCGCCGCGACGATGCGTCCCGCCTGATCGCCGCTCGGCGGCCGGGGCCGGTCGGGATACCGGTGGCGGGTGTACACTGATACCAGCGGCTATCGCCCCCCTCCCCTCGCCTGCCATTCCGGCCGGAGGATCGACAGGATCAGTTCGTCGTAATGGCGGCCGTACAGGAAGACGTTGCCGCGGGCGATGCCTTCCGCCGTGAACCCGACCGATTCGTAGATGTGACGAGCACGCGCGTTGTCGGGGAATTGACCGAGCCAAAAGCGGTGGCAGGATGTTTCGGTGAAAACCTTATCGATCAGTGCCCGCAGGAAGGCCGATCCGTGGCCGTTTCCGGGCTCCGCCATGGCGATGCGTATCAGCAACGTAACCCCGTCGGCGGCGTTCCAGTCGCGCAGAATGGCAAAGCCGGCCGGGCGGTTGTCGTGGCTGGCGATGAAGTGGGCGCAACGGTCGTTCGCCATGCGGGCGCGGTGTTGAGATTCGTCCGAACGGCCGATGAAGGCGTCGTAGCCCGGCAACCGTTCGGTTCGCATGATGAACGGGATATCGGATTCCGTCGCTGGGGTTATGGCGATCATTCCGGCGCCCTCGCGCACCCGTCATGGTCGGGCCTGACCCGGCCATGACGGGTGGGTATCAGGTCCCGATCCCGCCCAACGCGATGTATTTGATCTCCAAATAATCCTCGATCCCGTATTTCGAACCCTCGCGCCCCAAGCCCGAGGACTTCATGCCCCCGAACGGCGCCACATCGGTGGAAATAATCCCCTCGTTCACCCCGATAATCCCGTATTCCAGTGCCTCCGCCACACGGAAGATGCGGCCGACATCGCGCGCATAGAAATACGACGCCAGCCCGAATTCGGTATCGTTCGCCATCTGGATCGCCTCCTCTTCGGTCTTGAAGCGGAACAGAGGCGCCACCGGCCCGAAGGTTTCCTCCCGGAAGATCAGCGCCTCCCGCGGGACATTCGCCAGCACGGTCGGTTCGAAGAACGTGCCGCCCAGCGCATGCCGCTTGCCGCCCGTCACCACGGAGGCCCCCCGCGACAACGCGTCGGCGATATGTTCTTCCACCTTCGCCACCGCATCGGCATTGATCAGCGGCCCCTGGCTGACACCGGGTTCCATGCCGTTGCCGACTTTCATCGCTTCTACCGCCGCTTTCAGCTTGGCCGCGAACGCGTCGTAAACCCCATCCTGCACCAGCAACCGGTTCGCACAAACGCAGGTCTGCCCGGTGTTGCGATACTTCGAAGCCATGGCACCCAGCACGGCCTGATCCAGGTCGGCGTCGTCGAAGACGATGAAGGGCGCGTTCCCGCCCAGCTCCATGCTGGTCTTTTTCACCGTCGGCGCGCACATCGCCAAAAGCTTGGCGCCGACTTCCGTCGATCCCGTGAACGACAATTTCCGCACGATCGGGTTGGAGGTGAGTTCCTCGCCCATCGGGCCGGACGGTCCCGTCAGCACGTTGCACACCCCCGCCGGCATTCCCGCCCGTTCGGCCAGCACCGCAATCGCCAGCGCGGAAAAGGGTGTTTGCGAGGCCGGCCGGATCACCCCCGTGCAGCCCGCGGCCCAGCCGGGACCGGCTTTGCGCGTGATCATCGCGGCCGGGAAATTCCACGGCGTGATCGCGGCGAACACGCCGATCGGTTCCTTCGTCACCAGAATGCGGCGGCCCTTGGCGTTCGGCGGGATGGTGTCGCCGTAGATGCGGCGGCCTTCTTCGGCGAACCATTCGATGAAGCTGGCGGCGTAGGCGATCTCGCCTTTCGATTCCGTCAACGGCTTGCCTTGTTCGGCGGTCATGATCGCGCCGAGGTCGTCGGCGTTCGCCAGCATCAAATCCGACAGCTTGCGCAGGATCATGCCGCGATCCTTCGCCAGCATCCCCCGCCACGCCGGCCACGCCTTGTTCGCGGCCTCGATCGCGCGCCGGTTTTCGGCGGTGCCCATGGCCGGCACTTCGCCGATGGGTTCGCCGTTCGCGGGGTTGCGCACGACGATGGTCCTGCCGTTGTCGGCCTGCACCCATTTGCCGTCGAGGTAATTGGCCTGACGGAACAGGGTCGGGTCGGTCAGATTCAACGGGGAGACGGGGTTCAACATGGCGGGTCCTCCTGGCCTCGGGGTTGTCGGGACGATACGCCGATATATGCCTGCCGATCCAGATCCCACGTACCGAGCGGCGTCGCTATGTCGGCGCGATGGACACATCGGCGCCGATCAGCGCCAAGCCCTCGGCAACCGATACGAATTCTCCGCCGCCGGTGACCCGGGCCGCACCGAAACGTTGCGTGAACAGGCGCCGCACAGCGGGAACCAATGAGGTGCCGCCGGTCAGAAAGACGCGGTCGATGGCCTTTTCGCCCAGACCCGCGTCGGCCAGCGCCGCGTCCACGGTAGCGCCGATCCGGTGCAGATCGGGTTCGATCCAGTGCTCGAAATCCGCGCGCGCAACGGTTTCCTCGATGGCGAAATCCTTGTGCTGAAACCGTAGAATGGCGGTTTCGATTTGCGACAGTTCCGCCTTCAAACCGGACACCGCCCGATACAGCGCGTATCCGAGTTCGTCCTGAATCAACCGCAACAACGCACCCAACCGCTCGGGATGGGCAGCCGCTCGGGCGACGGCCTCGATATCCCGCAGCATCTTCGGTGCGCGCATCAGCGACAATTGGTGCCAGCGGGCGAAGCTGGAATAGTAGTCTGGCGGGACGGGCAGGTCGGCGCCCATCACGTTGTAGGTGGTGCCCTTGCCAAGGCGGGGGGAGACGATGGTATCGATGATACGGTAGTCGAACGTATCGCCCGCGATGCCGATGCCGGCGTGGCCGAGCGCGGACACGGTTCGGTGTGCGCCGGGTTCGAAGCGTAAGACGGAAAAATCGCTGGTGCCGCCGCCGAAATCGCCGATCAGAACGGTCGCGGGGGCGGTGAGGTTGCGGATGAAACGGTATCCGGCGGCCTCGGGTTCCAGCGCAGTCCGCACGTCGGTCCATCCGGCGGTCGCGTAT
>Ga0214182_1000265_pt1 | contig 23308 bp, 27 predicted proteins | sample TroBogEpilimnion_8_FD_153020 | JGI IMG/M metagenome (GOLD analysis project Ga0214182, IMG submission 153020) | Freshwater microbial communities from Trout Bog Lake, WI - 14NOV2007 epilimnion | ecosystem: Environmental > Aquatic > Freshwater > Lake > Epilimnion/Euphotic zone | place: Trout Bog... | reverse complement strand
GATGGCGCTGGCTGCCAGTGGTCCGGCAAATCCAGGCAGCGGGTGCCACAACCCACCGCGCCATTGCCGAGGCCCTGAACGCTCGGGGCATCCGCACCGCGCGGGGTGGCCAATGGCACGTCTCGACGGTCCAGAACCTGTTGGCGCGGGAGGGCGTGGCAACGTAGCGTTCGCGGCTTTTCGCCCGCTTCCAGAACACGCTTAGTTGGTAAGGTGGTTGGTAAATCGTGGGTCAGCGGGCGCACTCGCCATCTAACCCATTGATTTGATTGGCGTCCCGTAGGGGATTCGAACCCCTGTTGGTGCCGTGAGAGGGCACTGTCCTGGGCCTCTAGACGAACGGGACATCGGCCAAGGCGCGCCTTCTAGCCCCGAACGCCGGGAACCTCAATCCCCTATCGCGCCAAAGAAATCCGCCCCGCCACCGTCGCGGTATGCGGATCGACGAACACGATCCGGTCCGGACCGCCCCCGTGCAACTGCACCGCCAGCCGGTCGCCAACAACAGCGATCCCGACAATCCCCGTCCCCTCCGGCTCGTCCATCACCGCCGCGGCCGATGCCGTCAGAACCGCCGGCGCCGCCGGGGCCGTCAGGCGCTTGAACACCGTGACCACGATCACCGTCGTGCCCAGCACGATCAGCACCGCCATCACCGCCGCCGCGATCTTCACCGCCCGCATACCCAAATCCTTTCCCAACGCCGCCGAAGCGCGTTAAGCCAAGCGGGCATGACAGACCAGCCCCCTCCGACCGTTCTGACCGTCCCGCCCGAAGATGCCGGCAAGCGGATCGACGCCTGGCTGGCGGAGGCTTTGGGGACGCTCTCCCGCTCCCGCGTCAAAACATTGATCGAGGAAAAGCGGCTACGACGGGATGGCACGCTTGTGTCCGCCCCGGCCGAACCGGCGAAGGCCGGCGCCACCTATACACTGGACATTCCGCCGCCCATGCCGGCCCGGCCGCAACCGCAGGATATCCCGTTCGCAATCCTGTTCGAGGATAAGGACCTGATCGTTCTGGATAAGCCGGCGGGGCTGGTGGTGCATCCGGCGCCGGGGAACCTGGACGGTACGCTGGTCAACGCGCTGCTGGCGCATTGCGGGCCGGGGTTCACCGGGATCGGGGCGGAGAAACGGCCGGGGATCGTGCACCGGCTGGACAAGGACACCTCGGGCGTCATGGTCGTGGCCAAAACACAGCTCGCCAACGACGCCCTCACCGCCGCCTTCGCCGCTCGGGATTTGGACCGCGCATATTTGGCGCTGTGCTGGGGGTTGCCGGCGGCGGCAACGGGTGAGATCGAGGGCGATATCGGCCGCGACAAACGGGACCGCAAGCGCATGGCCGTGGTCGGGCATGGGGGCAAATACGCGCTGACCCGGTATCGGACAGTGAAAGCGTTCGGGACGGCGGCGTCGCTGCTGGAATGCCGGTTGGCGACCGGGCGGACGCATCAGATCCGGGTGCATTTGGCGCATATCGGGCATCCGGTGGTGGGCGATCCGGTCTACCTCCGCCGCATCCCCGCCCCCGCCAAGTTGCTGCGCGAACCGACCAAAGGGCTGCTGCTGGATTTCCCGCGTCAGGCGCTGCATGCGGCGCGGCTGGGGTTCACACATCCGCGTTCCGGCCAGGCCATAGCGTTCGAAACACCGGTGCCGCCGGACATGCAGGCCATTCTGGATGCGCTGGCGGGCGACGCCTGAGGCAAACGCCCGCGCAAATCCGCCATTGCGCCGCCGGACGCCCTGCGCTACACGCCCCCCCTCGCCGGCACCCCTGGAGGCCGGCGGTTATACATATCAAGGAGTGTCACATGGCCAACGTCGTCGCGATTGAGGCCGAGTCACGTCCGCGAGCCGGTAAGGGGGCGGCGCGGGCGACTCGGAGGGATGGTAAAGTCCCAGCTGTTGTATATGGCGGTCATCAGGAACCGACCCTGATCTCGCTGGATCCCCGCGTGGTGATCCGCGAACTGCACCGCGGCGGCTGGCAGTCCCGCCAGTACGAGATCCAGACCGGCGGCGAGCCGATCCGCGCGCTGATCCGCGGCGTGCAGTTCCACCCCGTGAGCGATGCGCCCACGCATGTGGACTTCCAGCGCCTGATCTCCGGCGAACGCATCCGCGTCACGGTGCCCGTGCATTTCGAGGGCGAGGCCGTGTCCCCCGGCCTGAAGCGCGGCGGCAATCTGAACGTCGTGCTGCACGCGGTGGAGGTCATGTGCGACCCCGACCAGATCCCCGACCAGTTCACCGCCGACCTCAGCGCCAAGGACTTCAACGACAACGTCCGTTGGCACGATCTGACCGGCACCGAACACTCCCGCCCGGTTTCCACGCAGGATTTCGTCGTCGCGACCGTCGCGCCGCCGACCAAGCAGGAAGCCGCCGCCGCCGAAGCAGCGGCCGGCGGGGCCGCCCCGGCGAAGGGTGGCACGCGCGCGCCTGGCAAGGCCGCCGCGAAGAAGAAGTAACCCGACCGGCCCTGACACGAGGGGAGGATCCCCATGTTGCTTTGGGTCGGCCTCGGCAATCCCGAACCCAATATGGTTCGGAATCGCCACAATATCGGCTTCATGGCGCTGGACGTCATCGCTTCCCGCCACGGGTTCTCCCCGTGGCGGCAACGATTCAAGGGTCTGACAGCCGAAGGCAATATCGGCGGCCAGAAAATCCTGCTGCTGAAACCGATGACCTACATGAATTCCTCCGGCGAGTCCGTGCAGGCGGCGGCGGCATTCTTCAAGCTTCCGGTGTCGGATATCGCGGCGTTTCACGACGAGCTCGATCTGGCGCCCGGCAAGCTGCGGGTGAAGCAGGGCGGCGGCGCGGCGGGGCATAACGGGCTGCGCAGCATGGACCGGATGCTGGGCGATCCGAATTATTGGCGCGTGCGGCTGGGCATCGGCCACCCCGGTTCCAAGGAACGCGTTTTGGGCTATGTCCTCGGCGATTTCGGCAAGGACGACCGGGATTGGCTGGTGGGACTGCTGGATGCCGTGGCGGATTCCGCGGCGCTGCTGGCAACCGGCAAAATACCGGATTTCATGAGCAAGGTCGCTCTCCTGACACAGGAACCTTCGTGATATGGGCTTCAACTGCGGTATCGTCGGGCTGCCCAATGTCGGCAAATCGACCCTGTTCAACGCGCTGACCGCGACGGCGGCGGCACAGGCGGCGAATTATCCGTTCTGCACGATCGAGCCGAATGTCGGCCGCGTCGGCGTGCCCGATCCGCGGCTGGCGGTGCTGGCGGAGATCGGCAAATCCATCAAGGTCGTGCCCACGACGCTGGAATTCGTGGATATCGCCGGTCTGGTGCGCGGCGCGTCCAAGGGCGAGGGCCTGGGCAACCAGTTTCTGGCGAACATCCGGGAGGTGGACGCCATCATCCACGTCCTGCGCTGCTTCGAAGACAGCGACATCACGCATGTGGAGGGAAATATCGATCCCGTCCGCGACGCCGACGTGGTGGAAACCGAGTTGATGTTGTCGGACCTGGAAAGCCTGGAACGGCGGCTGGTGCAGGCACAGAAGCGCGCTCGCGGCGGCGACAAGGAAAGTATTTTTTTATCAGGGCTGATGGAACCGCTCGTGGCGGCTTTGCAGGATGGTCGTCCGGCGCGTTCGGCCATTCCGCCGGGTCAGGAGGACGCGGTGCGGCAGCTTAATCTGCTGACCTCCAAGCCGGTGCTTTATGTTTGCAACGTCGAGGAAGCCTCGGCCGCGACGGGCAACAAATTCTCCGACGCTGTCATGGCGCATGCCAAGGCGACCGGCGCCCGCGCGGTGATCGTCTCGGCGGCGATCGAGGCCGAGGTATCGCAGTTGCCGGAAGAGGAACGGGCGGAATTCCTGGAAGGCCTCGGCCTGTCCGACAGCGGCCTGGATCGCGTGATCCGCGCCGGGTACGAATTGCTGGGCCTGCTAACCTATTTCACCTGCGGTCCGAAAGAAACGCACGCCTGGACGATCGTGAAAGGCACCCTGGCACCGCAAGCCGCCGCCGTCATCCACAAGGACTTCGAGCGCGGGTTCATCGCCTGCGAAACCATCGGCTACGACGACTACGTCGCCTGCCGGGGCGAAGCAAAAGCCAAGGAAACCGGCAAGATGCGGATCGAGGGCAAGAGCTACACCGTCAAGGACGGGGATGTGTTGCTGTTCCGGTTCAATGTGTAGCGTCCACCCTCGCCCCCCGTCATGGTCGGGCCTGTCTTTCCCGTCATGGTCGGGCTTGACCCGACCATCTTTTTCTAATTGGCCTGAGATGGTCGGGTCAGGCCCGACCATGACGGGGTAGCCATGTCCTACGCCGTCAAAGAAATCTTCCTCACCCTGCAAGGCGAAGGCGGCCAAGCCGGCCGCGCGTCCGTGTTTTGCCGTTTCGCCGGCTGCAACCTCTGGTCCGGACGGGAAGAAGACCGCGCCTCCGCGACTTGCCAATTCTGCGACACCGATTTCGTCGGGATGGACGGCGAGGGCGGCGGGCGTTTCGCCTCGGCCGCCGATCTGACCGCCGCCATCGTGGCCTGCTGGGGGACCGAACGCGACCGCCGCCATGTGGTCTTCACCGGCGGAGAGCCGCTGTTACAGCTCGATCCGCCGCTGATCGCCGCGATCCACGCCGCCGGGTTCGAGATTTCCATCGAAACCAACGGCACCCTGCCCGTCCCGGACGGCATCGATTGGATTTGCGTCAGCCCCAAGGCCGGTGCCGATTTCGTGCAACGATCCGGTACCGAACTAAAACTGATCTTCCCCCAACCCGGCATCGACCCCGAGGAACTGCTGTCGTTGCCGTTCCGGCATTTCTGGCTTCAGGCGATGGACGGGCCGAACCGAACGGCGAATACCGCCGCGGCAGTGGATTATTGTCTACGGCACCCCCGCTGGCGCCTCAGCGTGCAAACGCACAAATATATCGGCATTTCCTAACCCGCGATCGCCCGCAGCGCCTCCAAAATCGCCTCCGGTTCCGCTCGGTCTGCGACATCGCCGCTGACATACGCGAACCGAATAATTCCGGTGCCGTCCGCCACGAACAATCCCGGCATTGGCAACAACCCGGATTCCTCGCCGTGACGGGCATCCAGGTCGATACCGCCATTCCTGTAAAATTCCCGCAACGTATCCGGCAGGCGATAGACCACGCCGAACTGCATCGCGACCGCGGAATCGACGTCGCACAAAACCGGGAACCGCAACGCCAAACCGGTCGCGGCGGACACCGCATGTTCGCCGATATCCGGCGTTATCGCGATCAACCGGCCGCCCAACGATTCGATATCCAGCACGATATCGTTATAGGCGGTCAACGTCGTTTTGCAGAACGGGCACCAGTCGCCGCGGAAAAATATCGCGACCAGCGGACCGGCCGCCAGCAGTTCGGCGGACGACACCAATTCCCCGCCGGCGGTCGGCAACACGAAATCCGGCATCGGGTCGCCGGGTTTCAGCACCCCATCCGCGGCCGTACGGCGCAGCCGAACCGTGAGTTCGTCGAGCATGGCGCGATAATGGCTGGGGCGCAGGCTCATCATGGCCCGCAGGCGTTCGCGCAAACTCATGTCAGGCTGCCGCCGCGTCGCACGTGTCCAGCCCCCAAGCCCTGGCCCGCAGCATTTTCAGAAACAAGGCCGGCGTCGGTCCCAACGGACGTCCGGCGACGGCACCCAGAACGATGTGGCGCCCGCCCGGTTCCGCCACGATCGGACGGCGCAGCATCGGCGCCATCGTCGCCATCCGTTCCCCGGCCAGCGAAATCCCAAGCGACGCCTGCACCATCTCCATGATCTGTTCGAAATTATTGGCGAAATGCTGCCGGCGCGGCTTGGTGTCGGCGGTTTCGCACAACGCGCCGACAAAGCGGCGCACGGGACAGGCTGCGTCCTCGTTCAACAGCAGACATTCCTCGGCGATGTCGCGCACGCCGACGGTTTCGCGATCCTTGAAGCGGTGATCGGGCGGACAGATCACCATATAGCGCTCGAAAAACAGCGGCCAACGGTGCATCCGCTCGGGTAATGTCGGGCTGTCCACCAACAAAACCAGATCGAGCTCGCTGCCGAGCATCCTGTCGTACAGGTCGGTCTGCGATCCCTGGCGGAGCGTGAGGGAAATATCCTGATTGTGCCGCCGCAGCGTGGCCATCGCCGGGGTCAACAGGGACGCGGGCACGGAATATTCCAAACCGACCCGCAGCGGCGAGTTTTCCCGCCGGCCGAACGCCTGCGCTTCGGTACGGGCCTCGCGCACCGATTCCATGGTCCGTTCCAAAGCCGGACGGACGGTACGGCCGAGTTCGGTCAACTGCGTGTGCCCGCGCTCCCGATGGAACAGCGGGCCGCCCAGTTCTTCTTCCAGCTTTTGGATGGCGCGGGTCAGCGCCGGCTGCGACACCGCGCATTCCTCGGCGGCCCGCGTGAAATGCAGTGTGCGGGCAAGAACGGTAAAATACCTGACCTGACTGAGTTCCATGACACCCCGCTGCCGCCCCACCCTACCGTCGGCCGCGGTCCCCAACAAGACGGGACACGATAACCCGCACGCATCGATTTCATAACCGTAGCAAAGACGATGTTCGCCGGTCTTTGAGTCGATTGCCGCGAACGATTGCGCACCCCGATGTGCCGTCGAACCCGTGGCGATCGCCAACCTAGGACAATGGAGCATCGCCATGGATACCGCACCGCCTACCGCCGCGACACCGCCGGCTCGGCCGCTGGCCGAACGGGTCGCAATCGTCACCGGTTCCACCAGCGGCATCGGGCTGGGGATCGCCACGGGCCTCGCCGAGGCAGGGGCGTCGATCGTCCTGAACGGCTTCGGCGCCGCGGCCGAGATCGAAAATCTCTGCCACGTCCTGGCCGCGCGGCACGACGTGAGCGTGCGCTACGACGACGCCAACATGATGGACCCGGCCGCGATCGCCGGCATGATCGCCCGCACCGAACAAACGTTCGGGCCGGCGGATATTCTGGTGAACAACGCCGGCATTCAGCACGTCGCGCCGATCGACGAATTTCCGCTGGATAAATGGGATGCGATCGTGGCGATCAACCTGTCGGCGGTGTTTCATGCGACACGCGCCGTCCTGCCGGCCATGAAGCAGCGCGGCTGGGGACGGATCGTCAATATCGCCTCGGCGCATGGGCTGATCGGCTCGCCGTTCAAAAGCGCCTATGTCGCGGCCAAACATGGCGTTGTCGGTTTCACCAAAGTGACAGCGTTGGAAACCGCGGAACAGGGCATCACCTGCAACGCGGTGTGCCCCGGCTATGTCTGGACACCGCTGGTCGAAAAGCAGGTGGCGCAGCAGGCCGCCGCCCACGGTCTGCCGGAGGACGAGGTCGTGCAAAAGATTTTCCTGCACGAGCAGCCGAACCGGAAATTCGCGACCGTCGCGGAAATCGCCGGCACGGTGGCGTTCCTGTGCGGCCCGGCGGCGGGTTCCATCACCGGCACTTCGATCGCCGTCGATGGCGGCTGGACCGCGCATTAATCCACGATAACCGCCGTGCATGCGGTCCAAAACCAAACGGTATTTTACCGCAACAGCCAGTGCCCCTCATCTGCCACTCGGAAGGCATTCCGCCGATCCGATCGAAGGAGAATAAAATGACCCGCTTTCCTCTCGCTTTCGCCGTCGCATTGACCGGATGCCTTGCCGCCGGATCGGCGTTCGCCGGAAGTTGCCCGGCCGATAAAATCGTCGCCGATGGCGCCGGCCAGCCGCAATCGTCCCTGCCCGCGTCGGGCGTGACCGACACCGTGATCGCGTCCACCGACCTCGCCAAGGAAAACATCGGCATCAACGACCGGCTGTTCCGCCTGCGCAAACTGGTGATTCAGCCCGGCGGCGTGGTTCCCTGGCACAGCCATGGCGACCGTCCCGCGATCATCTACATGATCACCGGACAAATCGTCGAATACGCCAGCAACTGCGCGGTTCCCATCGTGCACAAGGCCGGCGACCCGCGCGTCGAAACCCATGCGACATCCCATTGGTGGAAAAACACGGGCAAGGAAACCGTCGTGCTGCTGTCGGCCGACCTGTTCCACAAGGCCGGCCCCGACGATCACATGATGTAATGTTCGGCCGGGGCGGCGTTTCGGCGCCGTCCCGTTCGGCCATGCCGATAAGGAACCATCGCCGATGGCACCCGCTAAAACGCCCCGGGCAGCACTTCGTTTTGCGATTGTCGCCGCCACCGCCTTCCTCACGTTGGTCGACCTGTTCGCCGCGCAGGCCATCCTGCCGGCGCTAACCGGCGCCTATGGCGCGAGCCCGGCCGCCATGAGCTTCGCCGTCAACGCCAGCACCATCGGCATGGCGGCGGGCGGCCTCGGCGTCGCGATCTTCGGCCAAAGGATCGACCGGCGGATCGGCATTTTCGCGAGCCTGGGGTTGCTGTGTATCCCCACATTGGCATTATCCACTTTACCGCCGCTACCCTTGTTCACGCTGCTGCGGATCGTGCAGGGCGTGTGCATGTCGTCCGCCTTCGCCCTGACGTTGGCGTATTTGGGCGAACGGCTGGACGGGCGGAACGCGGCGGTGGCGTTCGCCGCCTACATCACCGGCAACGTCGCGAGCAACCTGGTCGGGCGCCTGCTGTCGGCCGGCGTGGCCGACCACCTCGGGCTTTCGGCCAATTTCCTGGTGTTCGCCGGCCTGAACATCGCCGGTGCGCTGCTGGTGTATTGCACCGTGCCATCGGCGCCGCGGCGGATGGACCCGGCCCCCGCCATGACCGGCGGCAGGCTGTTGGCACATTGGCGCGATCCGCGTCAGGTCGCCGGGTTCGCGATCGGCTTCTGCCTGCTGTTCGCCTTCATCGGCACCTTCACCTTCGTGAATTTCGTGCTGGCACGGCCGCCGCTGGCGCTGACCATGATGCAAATCGGCGCCAGCTATTTCGTGTTTCTGCCGGCGATTTTCACCACGCCCTTGGCGGGGACCGCCGTGCGCCTGTTCGGTGCCCGCCCGGCCATGTGGGCGGGTCTGGCGGTCGCGCTGGCGGGCCTGCCGCTGCTGCTGGCCGACACCGTGTCCGTCGTGCGGGCCGGTATGGTCCTTGTCGCCGCCGGAACTTTTTTCGCGCAGGCCATCGCCACCGGTTACGTCAGCCGCGTTGCCGAGTCCGATAAGGGAGGCGCGAGCGGGATCTACCTCGCCAGCTACTTCCTCGGCGGTATGACGGGCAGCATCGTGCTCGGTCAGTTGTTCGACCGGATCGGCTGGTCCGCCTGCGTCATGGGAATCGGCGGCGCCCTGCTCGCCGCCTGCGTTTTGACCCGACAGCTGCGCGCCGTCGCACCGCTTTCGATGCCCATTGCAACCACTTGAAGGGAACGACACTCATGGCCAAACCAGCCCCCACGCCCCCAACCGTCGCGAAGCACACGGTTTCCAGCGGCACCCCGCCGCGTATCGTCCTGGTCCTGCAAGGCGGCGGCGCGCTGGGCGCCTATCAGGCCGGCGTCTACGAAGCCCTGCATGAGGCCGGTTTGCGGCCGGACTGGGTGATCGGCACGTCGATCGGGGCGATCAACGCGGCGTTGATCGCGGGGAACAAGCCCGAGGATCGTCTCAACCGGATGAAAGCGTTTTGGAAGCGCGTGGAACATAGCCTGCCCGCCAATACGGTCGGCAATATCCCCGTCTTCGGCGCGCAGCTCGCGAACTTCATGACGATGGCCGGCGGTTTGGACGGTTTCTTCACCCCCAATCCGCTCGCGCAGGCCAGCCAGACCTGGCCGCTCGGCCCCGAACGCGCGGGGTATTACAGCACCGACCCGTTACGCAAGACGCTGTCGGGGCTGATCGATTTCGGGCTGACGAACAATGGCGGCTGCCGCCTGACGGTGGGCGCGGCAAACGTTCGGACGGCGGAAATGTGCTATTTCGACAGCCGCGACATGGCGCTGGATGTGCGCCACGTCATGGCGTCGGGTGCGTTGCCGCCGGCATTTCCACCGGTTCGGATCAACGACGAATATTATTGGGATGGCGGCATCCTCTCGAACACGCCGGTCGAAGCGGTGTTCGACGACTATCCCCGGCGCAGCTGCCTGGTATTCGCCGTGCATATCTGGAACCCCGCGGGCCCCGCGCCCAACACGATGGCCGCCGTCATGCACCGGCAAAAAGACGTGCAATATGCCAGCCGGGCGCATTCTCACATTGTACGGCAGCAGCAGCTTCACCGGCTGCGGCATATCGTGTCCGAACTCGCGGCCCGCCTGCCGCCGGAGGAACGCGCCAAGCCGGAAGTCGAGGAGTTGGCGGGGTACGGCTGCCTGACCCAGATGCACGTCGTACGGCTGCTGGCCCCCCCGCTGGACGGCGAAGACCAGAACAAGGACATCGACTTCAGCGCGAAGGGGATCGCGACCCGCTGGCGATCGGGGTACGAGAACACCAAAGCGACGGTGGCGCGCGCGCCATGGACCGATCCCGTCGATCCGCTGGAGGGATTCGTGCTGCACGACGCGGCGGCTTGAGCGGAACCGCCGGCCGGCGTCAAAGCGGCTGGATCAGGCCTTCCCGATACAGGCGCCGGACCAGCACCAGCTTGCCCGCGTCATCCAGGTCCCCGGGAAGGTCCGCCGCCGTGAACGATGCGGTGGTCAAGGCAAAACGCACATCGGGTTCGGTGAACGACGGCAGGCTCAAGTCCGGGCCTTGCCATACGATCCGGATTGCCTCGTCATCGACGGCGAGGCGGAAAATAAGCTCGGGCCATGCCCCCAGGCGGGTGTCGGGCCCGATCTCCGGCGGCGTTGCCAATGTCGCCAAGCGACGCTGCGCGACAGCCGGGCGGTCGGCGATGAAGCCATCCGCCAGCCGGTCCAGCAATTTGTCCGCGTTCGTCGCCTCCGCCAGGCGGGTGGTCAGGGCGCGAAAGCGGTTGGCCGCGGCCGCCCGGTCCCAGCCTTCGCCGGCGTAGCCGACGGGCAGCAGACGACGGAATTCGACGTCGTTCAGTGCCATTTCGGCGACCGCCTCGATCAGCAGATCGGTCCAGGTCAGCCCTTTCAGGCCGAGCGTAATGTGCAGCGATACCGCGCCCCCGGCCTCCGCATCGTGCATCAGGCCGCGCGGGCAATACAGCAGATCGCCGGGGTGCAGCACGAACTGGCGGCTGACCGGTCCGGGTTCGGGGCGGAGCTGCGCGAAACTCTGTCCCGGCATCGGTAACGGCAGCGGCGAGTCGAACAGGGTCCAGGATTTGCTGCCCTCGACCTGCAATACGAACACGTCGTGGTTGTCGTAGTGCGGCCGCAGCCCGTGCGAGCCGGCCGGGGTGAGGTAGATGTTCGTGTCGCAGGCGACGCTCAGGCGCTTCTCGACCGACCGGCACAGCGCTTTCAGCGCCGGGATGCGGTCCTGAATGCCGAACAGCACGATGGTCGCACCATTGGCGAACTGGTCGTACAGGCGGCGCAGGTCGATGCGCTGATTCGGGCCGCAGTAATCCGACGGCTTCAGGTCCGGATTGGCGGCGTTGACCAGATACACATCGGGATAGACGTGATCGGCGCTGGCGAGGAAGCGATCCACGTCCTCCAGGCTGAGCAGGCTTTTATAGCGATCCGGGCGATCGCGGCCGACGACGGCCGCGGACTGCTCGTAATGCCGGTCCAGGAACTCCTGAGCCGACAGCGGTGCGATCAGGGCTTCGAAACTGGGGGCGGTCATGCGCCGGTCACGCGGGTCAGCAGGCCTTCCCGCATAAAGCGGTTTGCCAGGACGATGCGCGCGTCGTCGTCGATGGGGCCGGGAATGTCGGCGACCGCGAAGGCGGGTTCGGTCAGCATGAACGTCAAAGCCTCCCGCGTGAAAGCCGGCAGGTCGATCGTGGTGCCCGGCACTTGCAGCTGTAGGGTCTCAGCCTCGTTGCCGAACCGCCAGATCAGGTCCGAACGCACCGCCAACCGGTCGGTAAGGCCAAGCGGGGGCGGGGCCAAGCGTTCGGCGAGATGGCCGCGCATGGGCGGCTGGCGCGATGCCAGGAAGTTTTCGGCCATGCCGTCCAGAGCCTTGTCCAGGTCCGCGCCGGTATCGGCGATCCGGCGCAGCAGGGCTGCCAGAGTTTCCCGCAATGCCGTCCGGTCGAAGCCTTCGTTGGCGTAGCCGGGGGTCAACGTGCGATGCAGCTCCGGCTCCGCCAGACACGCGGCGGCCACCGCTTCGATGATCAGCTCGGTGCGGGTTTTGCCAAGGAGACCGAAGGTGATGTGCAGCGAGGGTTGGTCGGTCGAGCGGGCGTCGTGCATCAGGCCGCGCGGACAATACAGCAGGTCCCCGGTTTCCAGGGTAAATGCGTCGGTCTGCACGCCGGGGATATCGCGTTCCTTGTCGAAGCCCTGACCCGGCAACGGCAGCACGATCTTGTTGTCGTAAAGGCGCCATTCCTTGGAACCGGCGGCCTGCAGGACGAACACATCGTGCGTGTCGTAATGGGTGCGGAACCCCTGCGCGTTGGGCGGCGACAGGTAGATATTGGTCTGGAACGGCATCGAGAACAGTTTCTCGGCGCCGCGGCACAGCGCGGCGAGCTCGGGCAGATGACGTTCGAGATTGTTGACGACAATGGTCGCCCCCTGTTCGAACCGGCGGAACAGGCGCTCGGGATCGATCTTGCCGTTAGGGTCGGCGAATTCGGATCGTCCGATATCGGTTTCGTGCTGCACCAGCAACACGTCGGGGTAGCGGGCAACCCCGGTGTTCAGCCAGGCTTCGAGGCCTTCCATGGTCAAAAGACCGGCGTAGAAGCCGGGATCGGACCGGGAAAGGCGGAGCGGTTCGGATTCGTAGTATCGATTGAGGAAGGCGGACAGCGCGATCGGGGCGATCAGGGTCTCGAACCGGTAAAGTAACGTCATGAGGGCGCCGGTTCCGCGAAGGGGACCGGACGGCGCGTTGTCGCGCCATCCGGCCCGCCGTTCGGATCAGTCGTTGTCGGTGCTGGGGCGACGGTCGTTCGCGTCGTTGTCGTAGGTGTTCGCCTTGTCGCTGGAGGCATGGGCCGTGCCGCTGGTGGCAACGATGGCGCCAATGGCAACGGCGGCGGCGCCGACGGCCCGGCCGGCGGTCGCCAGCATGGAACGGCGATTGAGGGCAGCCTTCGACACGATGTCCGAGTCGGTCAGGCTAAAGAATTTCGAGCGGGTCTTATCGGCCATAGGCTTCTCCAAACGGGCACGGAGCCCGGTGTCTCGGGTGCCGACAAGATTTAAGGCCTCTTCGCCGTGCCGGCAAGCACGAAACCACCCGCCGGATTGAAACGCCTGCACAAGCGCGTCACAAGCGGCCGTAAATCGTGGGAGTTAGGTTATGCAGACCCGCAACGTCCCTGTGACCGGCGTACGGTATTGGATCGGCATGTCGGCGGCCAGCGTGTTCGGCGTCAACATGGGCGACTACCTGTCCCGCATCGCGCATCTGGGCGACTGGAAGGGTTTGCCGGTCATGGCCCTGCTGTTCGTCCTGCTGCTGGCCGCCGAACGGCGGGTTCGGCCGGGGATCGAGGCGATGTACTGGCTGGCGGTGGCGCTCGAACGCACGGCGGCCACGAATATCGCCGATCAGATGACGCACGATTTCGATTGGCACTACGGGCTGGTGCTGACCGGGTTGGGGGCACTGCTGGCCGGCATCATCGCCCTGGGCGGCGTGGTGCCCCCGCGGTCCGCGCGCGATGCCGCCTTGCCGGCAACCGGCGGGATGGAACTCGCCAACTGGCGATATTGGCTCGCGATGCTGGTCGCCGAATCGCTGGGAACGGCTTTGAGCGACGCGTTCAGCGATTGGCTCGATCTGTCGTTTTATATGGAGTGGTCCGTCCTGGCGGCGATGTTCGCCGTGGTGTTCGGCCTAAGGACGCAACCCGCCTTCACGAACCGGCTGACCTATTGGCTGGCCGTGCTGGTGGTGGGGACATGCGGGCCGACAATCGGCGATTGGCTGGCCCACTCAGGACACCTGCGGCTTTCGACGGCGCTGACGGGTGTGTTTTTCGTCGGATTGCTGGCTGTGTGGCCGCGAGACCGGGTGGAAACCGCCGCGTGAGGCTGGAAACCTCGCGCGGCGGCCCGGTCCGAACGGTCAGTTCGTCAGGTTGTAGAACTTCGCGGCGTTGTCGCAGGTGATCTTGCGGATCTGGTCCTGCGTCAGGCCGGCGAATTGCTCATCGATGTACTTGGTGGATTCAGGCCAGATCCCGTCGGTGTGCGGGTAGTCGGAGCCCCACATCAACGTGTCTTCCGTCATCAGGTTGTTGGTGTTCAGCAGCTTCGGCCCGATCGGGTCGTACTGGAACGTCGCCTTGCACTGGCGCTGCCAATACTCGGACGGCTTCAGCTTCATCAGGTCGCGGAAGCGGTCTTCGAACTCGAAGTCCATCCGATCCAGCGCATAGGGAATCCAGCCGATGCCGCTTTCGCCGAAGGACACCCGCAGGTTCGGATAACGCTCGAACACGCCGGCGCCCATCAGGGCCGCGAGGATATGGATCAGGCCCATCTGGAAGGCGGACACGCCGGTGAACATCGCGGCGCGGCGCACCTGGACGTTCATCTGCTCCCGCGCTTGCGGCGCGGTGGTCGGGAAGGTGTGGAAATGCAGCGGCAACTGCACGTCGTTCACGGCTTTCCACAGGGGTTCCCAGATCGGATCCCACATCGGCTGCATGTCCCAGGAGCAGGACACTTCCACGCCCTTCAGGCCCATCTTCGCGCAGCGGTAGACTTCCTGCGCCGCCACTTCCGGGTCGCCGTAGGGGATGCAGCCCAGGCCGATCATCCGGTCCGGATAGGGCTTCACGAAATCCACCAGCCAGTCGTTGTAGATTTCCAGCATGTGGTTGGCGGCCTCGACGTCCTGCATCTTGGACGCGCCGCCGAGGATGCCGAAGATCACTTCCGCGTCGACACCGTCACGCTCCATTTCCTTGACGCGCAGATGCGGGTCGGACGGGCGCTGGATCGCGGTGCGGGCTTCCGGACGGCCGATCTTGCCGTCTTCGAACATGCCGGTCTTGGCCATGATGTCGACGCGCTTGTTCTGGCCGGGGACCAGCTTCGCGCCGCCGGGGCCGACGCCGTTCAGCAGGCCGAAATTGGCGCCGGATTTCGTGGTCCAGAACGGGCCATCGGCGCCGTCCGCCACGAACGGCATACGGTCCTTCAGCTCGCTTTTGGAATTTTCGGTGAACAGGGTAGGCGGCATCCACGGCATATCGAGGTGGCAGTCCGCCGAGATTCGGTTGTACTTCATGGCGTTCCTGATGCTCCTTGCTGGTGAAGGGTTACTCGCCGGTACAGCCTAAGCCCAAACAGTCGGGAACCGCAAATCGGCGGGGCGTCGCCTCTTGCGTTTTCGCGGCCTGTATCCGACATCGGACGCATGAAAACACCGCGCCGTCCCGCCAAACGGGCCAACACGCAGCGACCCGCCTTCATGACGGTGCCGGAGGTCGTGTCCCGCCCCGCGCCGGCCGCGCCGCCGGCGGAACCGCAATCGGCCGCCGACATGCAGCGGGACGAGGAAATCCGCCGGATGCTGGAAGCGGCTTACACCTGAGCCGCGCCGATCGGGACCTCGCCCCGCACCGTGACGCGGTAGCCGGACCGTGTGTTCGGCCAGTAATCCCACATCGCGCGATGCTGGACGCAGCGATTGTCCCAGAAGGCGACCGAATTTTCCCGCCACTGGAACCGGCACTGGAACAACGGGTTGGCCATGTGATCGTAGAGGAACCGCAGCACGCCTTCGCTTTCGTCGCGCGGCATGCCGACGATACGGCGGGTGAAGCCCTTGTTCACATACAGGCATTTCCGCCCTGTCATCGGGTGCACGCGCACCACCGGATGCACCGCGCTGGGATAGGTGTCTTTGTCCTTCACCCCATGATGCGCGTAGACGCCGCGATAATCGCCGACATGCAGGGCCGTCAGACCCTCCAGATAGGTTTTCATCCGGTCGGATAACGTTTCGTACGCGGCGTACATGCTGGCGAACAGCGTGTCGCCACCCAGCTCCGGGCAGGTGCGGATATACAGGATGCTGCCCAGCGGCGGGACCGGATCGCAGGATACGTCGGAGTGCCAACCCTCCCCGTCGGCGCGAGGGCTGTCCTTGTCGGCATGGATCAGCATCATGCCGGGATGGCCGGGGGCGGACGGCGCGGCGGGGTGTTCGTGCAGTTCCCCGAACAGGCGCCCGAAAGCGTCGTGCTGGTCCATCGTCAAATGCTGATCCCGGAAGAAAATCACCTGATTTTCCGCCAGCGCTCGGCTCACCTCGGCGAATTGCCCATCGGTCAGCGGTTGCGACAGGTCGATGTTGCCGAGTTCCGCGCCGATCACCGGGGTGAGCTTGCGAACGGTGATCAGCTCGTAAGGCGCGGCATTGGTGCCGGCGTGTTTGTACGTCGGGCCTTGCAGTCTTCCGGCGGTGTCCATGGTTGGCTCCTTATCCCACGCGTCGCATCCAAGCGCCCGCCGCCGCGACGGCGTCACGGGCTTTTTGCACATGCCCGGTGGCGCGGAGGAAACCGTGCACCACGCCGGCGAACGTCCGCGTTTCCACCGGATTGCCGGCGGCGCGGAGCTTTTCGACCAGCGCCTCCCCCTCGCTGCGCAGCACGTCCAGTTCCGCCAGCAGCACGCAGACCGGCGGCAGGCCGCGCAGATCGGCGCGCAACGGCGCAGCAAGCGGGTTCAGGCGGTCGGCGGCGTGGGCCACGTAGACATCCCAGTAGAACGTCATCCGCTGCTTGTTCAGCCCATAGCCCCCCGCCCCGAACTCCTTGTAGCTGTCTGTATCGAACCGGCTGTCCGACACGGGATACTTCGCTAAAATCCCGCGCAACGCCGGACCGCCGGTATCGCGCAGCAGCAAACCGGTCGCCAGCGCCAGATTACCACCGGCCGAGTCGCCGCCGAGCAGAATGCGGGACCCGTCGAGGCCCCATTGGGCACCGTTTTCGGCGATCCAGCGGACGACGGCGGCGCATTCCTCCAGCGCCTGCGGGAACTTGGCCTCCGGCGACAAGGCGTAATCCACGCTGACGACGTTGACCGGGCCGGAGGCCGCGTATTCGCGGGTCATGCGGTCATGCGTGTCCACGTTCGCCCAGACCCAGCCGCCGCCGTGGAAATAGATCAGCGTGGGAAGTTCCGAGTCCAGCATCGGCTTGAACACGCGGCAGAAGATGCGGCGCCCGCGGGCGGAGACCCAGCGATCGGTCCGCTCCGCCATCTCCGGCCCGCCCGTGGCGGTGCGCATGCCCAGCAGATCGTTAATCCGGCGGTGCGGTTCCAACGGCAGTTCGGCTTTGACCGGCGGGTATTTGGCGGCTTCGGCCTCGGCGGCGGCGGTGAACGCGGCCATTTCCGGGTCCCAGCGTGAGCGGTCGGACATATTCTTCAACTCCCTGCGATTGCCGGTATCATGCAATCGCAGGGGCCTGAGGATTGCAACTCCGGCGGGTTAGCCGATCGCGCCGACGACGATGGTGATCAGGCCGAGGATCAGGTTCACGCCGATCAGCTTGCGGATCGTATCCAGCGACGCCGCCATCGCGGCCTTGTCGGTGGTGCGCTGAAAGCGCTTGTAGGGGCCGAAGAAGATATACAGAAACAGTGCGCTCATGAGCAGGCCGAGGCCCAGCATGGCGTGGACGCGGGGCGTTTGGTTCGCCATGCCGCCCATGAAGATGAAGATCATGCTGAAACCGGTAATCACGATCAACGGCATGGCATGCCAAACCGCTCGGAAAAACCGGCGAAAAATCTGGGTGTGCAGCAGCAGCCGCTGGTTCGGTTCCAGGACGATCAGGCTGGGGCGCAACACCAGATAGGCGAAGAACATGCCGCCCACCCACACGACCGCGGCCAGCAGGTGCAAGGTCTTCACCACCAGAAACAAGTTCATCGCAAGGACTCCATGATCTCCGCCATCAATGCCCGAACTTCCTGGGCGGCGGAAGACCGGGGGGCGGATTCGGTCACCCCCTGCCCGGCCGCGAAGGCATCGACGAAGGCGGCGCGGTTGCCGATGGTCGCGTGCAGCAACGGCAGGTTCCGTTCGGTCAGGCCAGCAATGACGGCGTCCTTCTGGCGCGAGGCCGATGGCACGCGATTGAGCACGATAGCGGCTTTGCGCCGCTCCTCGGACGCCAGTTTCAGCGTGCCCTCGGCTGCCCAGACGTCGGGCGGGCTGGGTTGCACGGGGATCAGGACCAGGGTGGCCCCGCGGATGGCGAGGCGGGCGTCGGTGTCGATCTGCGGCGGGCTGTCGATGACGACGATATCGTGGTCGCGCTTCAGGCGATCCAGCTCCAGCGACAGGCGCCAGCCGGCGGGGTTGGCGAAGGTTATGGGCGCCGCGGTTTGGGGCCGAAGTGCGTGCCAGCGGGTCAGGCTGCCTTGCGGGTCGGTATCGAGCAGCGCGACCTTGCGCGTAGCCGCCAAAGCGGCGGCGAGGTTGGCCGCCAGCGTGGTTTTGCCAGTGCCCCCTTTCCGCTGTGCCACCGTGATGACGACCGCCATGGCGCGACTCCGTTTGCTGCACATGCGAAGGGGAGCATGGCGGGGTGGGGAATGGAAGGGGGTTGTTGTAAAGGTCCCGGGGTGACTGCATTTGGCAGTTTCGCGGGTTTCCCGTCATGGTCGGGCTTGACCCGACCATCTCAGGCCGAAGGGGAACGGTCAGAAAAACCCAGTGTTTTCAAAGGTGCGTAAAATCGCAGGAGTTGGTCGGGTCAAGCCCGACCATGACGGGAAGGCGGCCTCCGCGATCATATGCGATCACCCCGGTAAACGCCCGATCCCGCGACATTGACCCCGCCTCGCTCCAACGGCACCCTCCCCCCCGTCTTAGAAACCCAGGAAAGCACCCCCATGTCAGCCTCGGCGCAAATCACCAACCTGCATCCCCCCAAGCACGGCTTCTCCCCCGAGGAATGGGAGGCGCGGCTGGAACTCGCCGCCGCCTACAGGCTCGCCGCCCGCTTCGGCTGGCACGACATGCTCGGCAACCATTTCTCGCTCCGCGTGCCGGGGACCACGGATCAGTATCTGATCAATCCGCTCGGGCTGTTTTTCGAGGAAATCACCGCGTCCTCGCTGGTGAAGCTCGACACCAAAGGCAACGTCCTTAGCGACGCGCCGCACGGCATCAACAAGGCCGGCGAGGTCATCCATGGCGGCATCTACGCGGCACGGCCGGATGTGAACGCGGCCATGCATTTGCACTCGGCCGTCGGAGCCGGCGTGTCGGCGCAGAAGGACGGGCTGCTGCCGATTTCGCAGAACGCACTGATTCTCATGAGCCGCATCCGCTACCACGAGTACGGCGGTCCCGCGAACAACGCCGAGGAGGAACGCACCGCTCTGGCCCGCGATCTGGCCGACGGCAGCATCCTGTTTCTGCGCAACCACGGCACCCTGACCGCCGCCCGTTCCATGGGCGAGGCGTTCGTGCTGCTCGGCCGTGTGGAACGCGCCTGCGAGATCCAACTGGCGGCGCAGGCCGGGTCGGCGGTGCATTTCCCGACGCAGGACGCGATCGACCGCACCATCGCCATCGGTGCCCGGATGTATGCCGACAGCAGCCACTCCCCGCGCGCGGCGCTGGAATGGGCCGCGTTCCGCCGCAAGATCGATCGCGAAGACCCCGGCTACGCGGTTTAAGCAACAACTCCGAGTTTAAGAGGCCCCCATGTCCACCCCGCTCGCCGGTATTACCGTTCTCGACTTCGGCCAGATTTACCAAGGCCCTTATGCCACCATGCTGATGGCCAAGGGCGGCGCCAATGTCATCAAGATCGAACCGCCGGGCGGGGAGCCTTTGCGCAAGCGCATCATCGCGCAAGGCGGAGAAACGACGCTGCCGATGGCGATGCTGAACGCCAACAAACGGGCGGTGACGCTGAATTTGAAATCCGAAAAAGGGCGGGACCTGCTGAAGCAAATGGTGTCCCGAGCGGACATCCTGCTCGAGAATTTCGCGCCGGGCGCGATGGACCGGTTGGGTGTCGGCTATGCCGACTTGGCACCGGTCAATCCGCGGCTGATCTATGCGACCGGGACGGGCTATGGGATTTCCGGTCCCGATCGCGACAATCTCGCGATGGATTTCACCATCCAGGCGGCGTCTGGGATCATGAGCGTCACTGGCGACCCTGAGGGACCGCCCATGAAGGCCGGCCCCACGCTGGTCGATTTCATGGGCGGCATCCATCTGTACGGCGCCGTGATGACCGCGCTGTTTCACCGCACCCAGACCGGACTTGGCCAGTTGGTGGAGGTCGCGATGCAGGAAACGATTTATCCGACGCTCGCCTCCAGCTACGATTATTTCGTGCGCACCGGGAAGACGCCGCCTCGCGCTGGCAATCGTCAGGCCGGGCTGAGCAGCGCGCCCTACAACACCTTCGTCACCAGCGACGGCCATGTCGCCATCCACGTGGTGACCGAGCAGCACTGGCAGAATTTGCTGGTGGCAATGGGGCGGGCGGATTTGCAGTCCGACGGACGCTTCCTCACCAACCGCGAACGCACCATCAACATGAGCGAAACCGAGGCGCTGGTCACAGCATGGACCAGCGGCCAAACCAAGGCGGAGGTCGCGGCGACCCTGAAGCGGCTGCGCGTACCCGCCGCGCCGGTTCGGTTCGCGCAGGAAGTGATGGAGGACGCGCACATGCACGCACGCGGCATGTTGCAGCATGTGAACCATCCGTCGCTGGGCGATGTCATTCTGCCGAATTCGCCGTTGCGGCTGCACGGGGCGGACCGGGTCGATCCGGTGCCGAGCCCGCTGTTGGGGCAGCATAATATGGATGTTTATGGGGAATGGTTGGGGCTGGGGGCGGATGCGGTGGCGGCGTTGACGCGGGGTGGGGTGATTTAGGCAACGCAAAATTTATCGATTGGGGAACGGTATCGCCCCGGCCATGATCCGTTCCCGAAAAGCCGGATCGACGGTTGCAAGGTCTACCAAGTCCACCTTGTAGGGCAGATCGGATTCCGACAGCGCCTCGGCCAATTGCCCCAGTAACTCCAGGCCCAGGGGGCGGCTCCAGGCCAAGGCGAGATCGAGGTCGGAATATTTCCGCGCGCCGCCGCGGGCGCGAGACCCGAATACGAACACTCGGACCCCCGAGGGTAGGAACCGGCACACGATGTCGCGGACAATCGCGGCATGGCTTTCGGCGATTTCGAGTACAACGGTCATGGCAGGCGCCGCGCCAACGCATCGCGCAAATGGATTGCGTCGGCCAAAAAATCCGGAATGCCTTTCACGACGTCTTCGGCGACCTTGGCGGCGTAGGCATGGCTGGTGCGAGACCGCATATCCCTAAAGCGCCGCCATGCCGGCCAATCGCTCAGCAGCAGGCCATGCTCATTGCCGGTCCGGATCAGATCCTGGAATGGCATTTGATCGAACGCATCGGGGTTCGCGGATATCGCACGCATGTAGCGGCGCAGCGTACGGTGTGCCAGTTCGTAGGTAAATTCAAAGCGCTGAATCAGGCCGTCGCGGAGTTGATCGTCCTCCGGTTCGCTTTGGTGCCGGGCAAGCCCTTCCCCCAGCCGTTCGACCGCGTTGACGAGCGGCGTTATGTCGAGCGAGTGTGGCTGTGCGGTGTCGCCTGTGCCGATCAGCTGCGTTACTCCGGTGTTCGGTGCGCCTTATACCGCGCGGGGATCGCATCGGGCCAGAGTTGGGTCACGGCCTTCGCCCTACGCCTCGAAAATCAGACACGTCGTCGTGCCATGCGCCAGCAACCGTCCCGCGGCATCGGTGATCCGGCCCTCCGCCGTGCCGATCCTTCGGCCGCGTGTCAGCACCTTGCCCTCGGCACGCACCGGTCCGGTGTCCGGCGTGATGGCGCGCACGAGGGAAACCTTGAACTCCAGCGTCGTCTGGCCGAACCCCTTTTCCAGCAGCGTTTGCAGCGTCAGCCCCATGCAGCTGTCCAGCAGCGCGCCGGCGAAACCGCCATGCACGGTGCCGGCGGGGTTCAGCAGCCCGTCATGCGGCGTCGCGGTGACGACGACGCGGCCCGCTTCGACCTCGGCGATGTCGTACCCCAGGGTCTCGGCCATGGTGTTCAGCGGGAATGTGCCGTCGGCGAGGCCTTGGATGAAGGCCAGCCCGGTCAATTCCCGCCGCACTTCGGGGCTGACGGTTCCGTAGGTTTTGGGCATGGGGCAGGCTCCGGCGGCGACCGGACGGCAATACCGGAATCGAGCGTGCCCGCCCACCCGGGATTTGCGGCCCCCGCCGAAACGGTCAGTCGGCGGCCTGACCCAACATGCCCAGAACGGCCGTGCGTACCGTGCGGCGCTTCGCCGAAGCCTGTGCCTGGGGTGGCACCGGCGTCAGCGCGACGGCGCCCCGCTGCGCCGCCCCATCGGCGCCATGGACGACGACGAAATTGACAAACCGGCGCACCGCGTCGCCCCGAGCCGGGTCTTTCGGGTTCCGCGGCAGTACGATGTATGTGGCCAAAACGAGCGGCCAAGTCCCCTCCCCTTCGAGATCGACCAATCGTGGCACGATGTCCGGCGCATTGCCCCAATCCACGCGGTCCACGGTCGCACGCAACGAATCGAGGCTGGCGGCGACGGCATGGCCGGCTTTGTTGCGGAGCATCACGGTCGTCATACCGGCCGCGGTTGCCGTGCCAAGGGCCATATAACCGATGCTGCCCGGCAGGAGCTTGATGGTCGCCACCATGCTTTCCGCGCTGTCGGTCACCGACCCCACCGCCCAGCGGCGGGGAACCTCGGTGCCGTATTTGTCGCGCCAATCCTGGTTGGCGGACAAAAGGTATCGGGTAAACGTATAGGTCGTGCTGAACACCGAACCGGCGGGCGTATCCAGACGAATCGGCCGTATGGCCAGATTCGGCAGTTTCGCGCCCGGATTGGCCGCGGCGATTTTGGGATCGTCCCAGGTCTTGATCGCCCCGCCGTAGATGTCGCCCAATAGTTGCGCGGTCAGTAGGATCTGGTTGGACGCGATTCCCGGAATGTTGACGACACAGACCAAGGCGCCGAACGCCACGGGGACCTGCATCAGATCGCCATCCGCCAACGTTTTGGCCGGCAACGGCAACTCCACCGCCGCGAAATCGATCTCTCCGGCCATGACCGCGGATTGCGCGACGCCGGTGCCGACGGACTTGAACGTGACGGAGACGCCCGAAGCTTCGGGCAACAGCTCCCCCCATCGTTGCATAACAGGGCCTATGAAATTCGAACCGGCCCCGCCGATC
>Ga0214182_1000259_pt1 | contig 23592 bp, 21 predicted proteins | sample TroBogEpilimnion_8_FD_153020 | JGI IMG/M metagenome (GOLD analysis project Ga0214182, IMG submission 153020) | Freshwater microbial communities from Trout Bog Lake, WI - 14NOV2007 epilimnion | ecosystem: Environmental > Aquatic > Freshwater > Lake > Epilimnion/Euphotic zone | place: Trout Bog... | reverse complement strand
AGAACGCCCATGGAAACTTTATTGAGTGGAAAACAGATTTGGCTAACTAAGAATTTGAACCAAATCTAATCTGACAGACACCCTATAAAAATCGGTAACTGTCAGATTAGGTCTGAACTAGTACATATAAGGTCTTGATTTTATATTCGCGTTAGGGTCTTCGCTTAAAGTTTGCGCATTTCGCTCTGCTTGGCGTTGATAATATTTCGCTGCTTTTTCTTTTTCAGCAAAATGATCGTCTAATAACCCACCTGCTTCATGCCATACAGCAATTGGGCCAGGAATTGCACCTAAACTCGTATTTACTTTTGATGCGGCAATACTCCATGCACCTAAAAAAAGCATGAATGCAATAATGGGAACACCCATGATTAAAAATAATTGGCGTAGTTGCTGAGTTGGGTTTTCTCCCGCCGCTATCTTTATCAAGGGCACAAACCATGTTAGGCCAGTGATATTAAAAAATTTGATGAGTTGCTTGTGCATGGTGTTTACCTATTGCAGTTCTATAGAGTTCTTAGTGCGAGTGCTTGCTATTACTCAACGACTTTGCCGCCAACTACTTTTTGTTTGCCTTTCAAGCCAATAGCAAACTTATTTAGATAGTCATTGGGTTTTGTTGCGTCAAAAACTACACCATCAATGTAATCAGAGCTGGGTGTTTTAATGCCGGTTTCTTTATCGGAAGGAAAGTCACTCGCCTTGGCTTTACCTTCTTTAATTAAGGCATTGGCTGCGGTCATAAAAATATCAGGGCGATAGACTTTTTTAGCCGTTTCTAAATACCAAGCATCCGGTTTCTGTTCGTTAATTTGTCCCCAGCGACGCATTTGGGTCAAGCTCCAAATGGCGTCACTGTAATAAGGGAAGTAACCGTTATAACGTGCAAAGACATTAAAATCGGCTAAGTTACGTTTATCCCCTTTTTCATATTCAAAAGTGCCGTTCATGCTGTTAGCTATGACATCGTAGTCCGCACCGACATATTGTTTTTGTGAAAGCATTTCAACACCTTCGTTACGATTCTTGTTGTTTTCTGCATCTAACCAAAGTGAAGCTCTTATCAATGCTTTAATAATAGCTAGATGCGTGTTTGGATTTTTATCCGCAAATTCTTTTGTAACCCCAAAAATCTTTTCTGGACTATTTTTCATCAACTCATAATCACTGATGACAGGAACCCCAATGCCTTTAAAAACGGCCTGTTGATTCCAAGGTTCACCGACGCAGTAACCTACAATTGTGCCTGAATCCATAGTGGCAGGCATTTGTGGTGGTGGGGTGACAGACAAAATGGCTTCTGCGTCAATTTGACCCGAAGTGTCTTCGGGTGGCGCATAGTAGCCAGGTTTAATACCACCAGCAGCTAACCAATAGCGTAACTTCATGTTATGTGTGCCAACAGGAAAGGTCATTGCCATGTTAAAAGGCTTGCCGGCGTTTTTATATTTTTCTAAGACGGGCTTCAATGTATCCGCTTTAATAGGATGCACGGGTTTGCCGTCAGCCATAGGGATTTGCGGTTTCATTTGTTTCCATACATCATTAGAAACGGTAATCGCATCCCCATTGAGGGTCATCGTAAAAGCACTGACAATATCTGCTTTTGTGCCATAGCCAATAGCAGTGCCAAAAGGCAGAGTCGCTAGCATATGCGCCCCGTCTAACTCACCATTAATGACTCTATCTAAAAGTACTTTCCAATTAGCCTGTGCTTCAAGTTGTACTGAAAGCCCTTCGTCTTCAAAATAGCCTTTTTCAAAGGCAACTGCTAAGGGTGCCATGTCTGTTAATTTGATAAAGCCGAGTTTAATGCTTTCTTTTTCAAGATGTTCAACAGCGCTCACCTGAGTAGCAATGGTCAATGCAGCAATAGCTGTGAGAGTTGATAGTGTAGTTGCCAAACTTTTGAGCGATAGTTTTCTTGTTTCTTTCATGATAGTTATCCTATACATAGATTTTGGGCAAAAAAAAACGTCGCTGAATCGAGTGATAGATCACTACGATTAAGTCGACGCCTTTGTCTGGTGCTCAGCTTTGAGCAAATAGTTAGATTCCGCCTTTGGAATCCTTTAGTAATATTAAAGCATTAGTTGTGCCAACTTTTGGTATAAAGGCTTTATTTTTAGATTATATATTTTATAACAATGGCTTACGTCTTATTAATGTTATTTTTGAGGATTATGTGATTTAAAGTGATTCTGCTTTAAATACGCGATATTGCTTTAAAAATGTGCGCCAAATTATATTTTCGCACCAATCCGAGTCTTTAAGGTTTCAGAATAAGAAGCTTACAATCGCTTTTAAATGTCCTTGTTCTATTACCGGTATAGCCAACATGGTACTTAGGTTATTTAATTCAGGGGTGTAATTTGTTTCATTATCACCGGTGATAATGGGTATGCCAGTTAGCCATACTCGACCTAGCGCCCCGACACCCTTAGTTACTGGAAGTGTTTCAAAAATTGCGGCTAAATCATTAGCATCTTTACTGAAACCTTGTTGACAAATGAGTTGGTTGCCTTCTTTGTTAGGTATCCAGAGTTGGATACGTTTAGCAATGGGAGTAGATTTTGCCGAAAGAAACGCCATTATATAAGGTACTTCATGATGGTTATAAACGGGAATACTAATACCAACGGTGATGCCCTCTAATTGAGCTTCTTTTGCTCTGATAAAATTATCAGCTTTCCCTAGATCTTCAATGAGTATTGGCATCCCTGTTTCCCATGCTAACCCCGCTATTCCTTGGTTTTTTGGTACGGATAGTTCTCTAGAAATCGTTTCAAAATGTTTTAAAGTGCCGTAATAACCATCCATGATACTGAGCGTGTTTTCCATGGTTTCTGATCGACTCCAGACTTCTATCGCTCCGGCATGGTCTTCATCGTCACCGTCACCGCATAAAAAAACCACCACTGCCATTAAAAACTCACCTGAGAATATAGGTAAGGCAATGCCACAGTTTAGCCCAGCATTTTGGGCTGAAAGAGTGCGTTTAAAGTAAGAGTGTTCAAATTGGTTGAGAACGATGGGATGACCTTCTGCCCACGCCTTACCCGGTAATCCTTCGTTATAGGCAAATTTTTGTTGAGCACTATCTGCTTTAAAGTCATTAAGGTCACCATATAGGCCAGAGCCAAATTCAAGATGCGTTCTGGTTTTGTCTGGAACCCATATTTCAGTGACTTTGATAAATGTTTTCATAGTTGTATATGCAGTAACTCTTATTTAAACAATTCTGACATGGCAATGACATTTTTAGCCATTTCACCTAATGTGATTTTTCTATCCATCGCAAGCTTTCTAAGCGTGTGATAAGCCTCATCCTCACTAAAGTTTTGAGTTTTAATAAGAATGGCTTTAGCACGATCGGTTAGTTTCCTGTTTTCTAGTTTTTCTAAAGCTTCTTCTAACTCGCTTCTTAATGCTTGTTGGTGATTAAATCGACTGATTGCAATGTTGATAATAGACTTAATGCTGGCTGGTTTATCATGATTGATAAACAGTTCGCTGATATCCAATTTAATTGCAAGCTCGATAGCTTCTGAAGACGCTTCTCTACTGAAAATTATGATAGGTAATGCTTTAAAGGCACTAAGCTTTTTTAAATCTAATAAAGTTGACTCCGCGAGAGTATTTAAATTAAATATAATTATATTAGGCTTGATTTCTTTGATTAGCGTATGGGTGCTCTCTTCATAGCTAGATTTAAGATGTGCATAGCCTTCTGTTTTAAGGAGATTTTCTAGGCTGAAGTCGATCGGATTGTCTTCAACTAATAGTGTATTAATGCTATTCATGAAATATGCAGTTAACAGTGACGAGTATTGGTTCGATATTCTGAATCAATGCGCATTAGATTTTGCCAATTTTGTAATTAGCGCGAAGCTGAAACTCACTTTGGGGGGGGACTTCAATAGTATCGCAAGAGACATTGCCTGATTCAACACAGACAAAGCGTTGGTAATCGTCAGTCTCTAAATCGGTAATGGTCGGGGGTAAGTCTACGCCTGGGTTCCAGACGACCGCTGTTTTGTGATGTGTTGCCGTAATAATGATCTTTCTTCTAAAGGCCTGATCTTGAATGACCAACGGGTTTTCGACATCTTTATAAATCCTATTAACTTCGGTGTTAATAGTCAGGTGCCCCTCTTGTTGGTATTCTTCTTCATTTTGTGCTTTGTCTAAGTAAGCAGAATTATCTAAGCCTAAAATCTTAATGTCGTTGATGTGCCCTACATTAAAGTAGGCGTGGAGCGCTTGCGTAATAGTAAAAGATTTATCACCGGTATTACGGGTGATTAAATTTACCGTGAGCGTGTCACTGATGATGACTTCTAATTCTAAACTGAAGGGTTGTTGCCAATAAGCTTCGCTTTTAGGGGAGTTCTCAAACTGAAACACAATTTTAGTTTCATCTTTAGAGAGCGCTTCGGTCTTTAAAATATCCCACAAGCCATTACGCACAAAGCCGTGATCGGGTCTTTTATCTTCTGAGGGGTCTGGGCCAAACCAGGGCCAGCATAGCGGTATACCGCCTCTGATAGCTCTGCCTTCTTCATACCATGAGTTTTGGCTGACAAAGAGTAAATCTTCTTCTTCCCTATGTGGTTTATAGGACAGGATTTGCGCACCATGCAGAGAAATAATGGCGCTCGCACGGGCATTGTTGATAAAAATAAAGGGTAAGTGACCATTGCCTTTATCGAATTTGAGGTGGCCTTTAATGCCATGGTCACGATTTAAATGCTCAATTCTCATGTGTTTATTTTAACATGCCTAACGGGTTAGATTTTAAAATAAACTCAGTAAAGTAGTACGTCTGCTGGGAGTGCTTTCAAAGATAACGACCGTTTTTTCATGAACAGTGTAATGGCTACCTTTGTATTGTTTTTGCTTGGTTGGGGTAATAATATCGTAAGGTGCTTGCTGCGAAGTGTCTAATGCAACACACCATTTTTTAGCTTTAATCAGCGGGAGTCGAATAGAAGCACTTTCATCTGACATATTCATGACAACATGTAAATCTTCTTCATCTGCGTCAAGACCCGTTAAGGTAAAAGCAAGAATGCGTGCTTCGGGGTCAAACCAGAGTGGTTCATTAATCTCAGTGCCATGCCAAGATACATCAGGTTTATCTTTGCCGGTCGGCACTTCTCCGGTGAGAAAGCGTCTGCGCATAATGGCGGGATGTCTTTTACGTAAGGCGATCATTTCTTGCACAAAGCGTAAAACATCGGCATTTTTTTTAGCCAGGTTCCAATCTATCCAACTCGTATCATTATCTTGGCAGTAACAATTGTTGTTACCGCGTTGGCTGTGTAAGATTTCATCCCCAGCCAATAGCATCGGTACACCTTGGCTAAGCAATAAAATAGCAAACACGTTCTTAGCTTGTTTCTTACGAAAATCTAAAATGTCCGCATTGTTTGTGTCCCCTTCAACGCCAGAGTTATAACTTAGATTGTTACTGCAGCCATCACGATTATCTTCGCCATTGGCTAGATTATGTTTTTCGTTGTAACTGAATAAGTCGTATAACGTAAAACCATCATGACAGGTGACAAAGTTGATGCTGTTGATGGGTAAACGACCTTGGTGTTGATAGAGGTCGCTACTGCCACAAATACGGGTGGCTAATTCTGATAATAAACCTTTATCCCCTCTGACGAATTGGCGAATGATGTCTCTGTAGCGACCATTCCACTCTGCCCAACGATAGCCAGGGAAGCTGCCTACTTGATAAAGCCCTGCGGCATCCCACGCTTCTGCAATGAGTTTTGTTTTAATCAGTTGCTCTGAAAGCTCAATGCCCCACAATACAGGCGGATCTTGTAATACTTCGCCGTTTTCGCCTCTCGCCATGGCGCTGGCTAAGTCAAAACGGAAGCCGTCGACATGCATTTCTCTGACCCAATATTCTAGGCAGCTAATGATAAAGCGGGCGACTAAGGGGTGATTGGCATTAACCGTGTTTCCACAGCCTGTATAGTCACGTAGGATGCTTTTATCTGCGTTGTCGGTGTGATAGAAAGATTTACCGCCGATGCCTCTAAAATTAATAACGGGGCCGGTCGCGCCTGCTTCAGCCGTATGATTAAAGACTACATCCATAATCACGCCGATGCCTGCTTTATGGAGCGCTTTAACTAAATCTCTAAATTCTTGAACATGTGTACCCTCTTCAGGTGTTACACAGTAACCGGGGTGTGGGCTAAAGAAGCTGTGAGTACTGTATCCCCAATAGTTTTTTAAACCGAGTTCTGCTGTTTTGGGCGGCACGTCTTGTTCGTCAAAAGCCATGACGGGTAATAGTTCTACATGGCTAATGCCCAGTTTTTGTAGATAGGGTATCTTTTCAATAAGACCTGAGAACGTACCTGGATGTTTAACTTTTGATGATGAATGACGGGTAAAACCGCCCACATGTAGTTCATATACGATGGCTTTTTCACTACGAATGGCTAAAGGCACGTCACCTTCCCAATCATATTGATCATCGGTGACCATGCAGCGCATTGAGCTCAGTACGTTATCACCTGGATTGCAAGCCGCTTTTCTATCCCAGCGTTTATGGCTTACAGCTTGTGCCCATGGATCAAGTAGATGTTTTTCTTTCTCAAAACGGAATCCAGAATCACGCTCTTGGCCTTGGCCGTTCATGCGCCAGGTGTACCATGTGCCCACAGGTAGTTTTGAGACGTAAACATGCCAAGAGAAAAAGGTGCGGTTTATGTCTTTATTGAGTGGGATGATTTGGAACGGTTCGTCACTATCAGCACTCGAGAATAATAGTAATTCCACTTGTTCGGCATAACGACTAAAAATGGAGAAGTTAACCCCTTTTTCGTTATATTTTGAACCCGAAGGATAGGGCTTTCCATGCTTTAGTTGATAGTCTTGTTGCATATCTCTGCTTTATACCAGCTGAACCCTGAATCTTTATATTAGACTAATAATTCAAGCAAAAAACAAGCCATATAATTAGTTTACTGATTTTTATGGCTTATTATCTGTGTAGGGTGTTGAATGATGCCTTAATTGCAACAATTGAGTGCGTATTGATTTAAATTAGCGCGTTATCAAGGGTCTAATCAACTGTTTTTAGATTGTATTTTCTAACGCGATAACGCAAAGTTTCTCGCGTTGCGCCCAAGTCTCTAGCGGCTGCTGTTAGATTGTTATCGGCTCTGTCTAAGGCTGTTTTGATGATAAAACGATCCATATCATCTAATGCCATACTGCCATCTAATGGCAAGTAGATACCTGACTGATGGGCTTTAGCTTGGTTTGGATCGGTAATCTCTTCAGAACCTTCCATTGGTAATGAAGGCGATGATTTTCTAGGTAATTGTAACCATTGAATCGGGAAAATATGACTGTCTGCAAAGAGCACGCAACGTTCAATAACATTCCTTAATTCTCTTACATTACCGGGCCAATGGTGACTTTTTAGTTTTTGCCAGACCTCATCCGATATATTCTTAACTTGGCGACCCGCTTTAGCATTGTATTCTGCGATAAAAAGCGGTACGAGTTCATCCAGATCATCGATCGCTTCACGTAAGGGCGGCAAGATCACTTTAAATACACTCAGGCGATGATATAAGTCTGCTCTGAAATGACCTTCTTGGGTCATCTGTTCTAGATCGCGGTTGCTGGCGGCCACTATTTGCACGTCAACATTGATTTCTTTTTCGCCACCTAAGCGGCGGAATTTATGATCTTCAATGGCTTTTAATAATTTAGCTTGCAGATCGAGGGGCATTTCACCAATTTCATCCATAAAAAGAGTGCCACCATCGGCTTGTTCAAGCAATCCACGGTGTCTTCCTGAAGCGCCAGTGAATGCCCCAGGTTCATGTCCAAATAATTCGGACTCAAGCAGTTCTCGGGGTAACGCAGCACAGTTGACTTCTATCATAGGGTTTTGAGCTCTCGGCCCCCCATAATGTAATATGCGCGCTGTTAACCCTTTGCCGGTGCCACTTTCGCCACCTATGATTAAAGCGCTGAAAGGTACATTGGTCAGTTTGGATAATAACGCTCTAATATTGATGGCTTGCTCACTTTGGCCTAAATAAGCATCAGGGGAGTATCTTCGGTAACCTTGTTTTGTTTGATCAATAACCCGGCGTTTCATTAAGGCACTGCGCGTTGCACTGGTTACAACGAGATCTAAGCGCTCTAAATCACAAGGTTTTTCTAAAAAGTCATAAGCTCCGAGCCTAAGCGCTCTAACGGAATCAGGTACGCTGCCATAGCCAGTTAGAAACAACCATTCAGCATAGTTCACTTGTTTTTTTATGGACTCCATAAAATCAAGTGCATTACCATCAGGTAGGTTCATGTCAGACAGTATGAGCAATGGCTCAATGCGATCTTTTAAAATAAGATTTTTAGCTTCCTCTAGGGTCTTCGCTAATATCACCTCCCAGCCATGTGAGCGATAATGTCTAGAAAGCTCCGTTCCTAGTAATTTTTCATCTTCTATAATCAGTAAGGTTTCTATCATGATTTTTGTTTAGTTAGGCAGGCTTTGGGAATTAAAATAGAAACACAAGCGCCTTTAGGATGAAGGTTGCTGAGTTTGATTTTTCCGCCGATGTCTTTTACAAATCGTTGAACCATGGCTAAACCTAAGCCGGTGCCATCTTGATGGCTGGTTCTGAAAGGTCTTATGCCGTAATTAAGCATGTCTTGAGAGAAGCCAGGGCCATTATCAAATATTTCTATAGATAAGTTATCCGCTTCTGCCTTTGTTTTAATATGAATGATACCTGCGTTGTTTCTTAGCGCGTCAGCTGAGTTGAGTATCAAGTTGAGTAGTGCCTGACGGATACCACTTTCAGGTAAGTGAACACTCAGGTTATTAGGTGAATCGATGATCAGTTCTATTCTTTCAGGTATTTGATAACGTGTTAATGTGATTAAATCTTGAATCAATTTAGTGATATTAAAATGGGTAGCAACTTCGGGCGAATGTCGACTTTGATTCAGCATGTCATTGAGTAAGCGACCTAGGCGCTTGAGTTCATTACCAATCAATTCTATTCTTTCGCGTTGGTTTTCGTCCGCTATTTCACGTCTTAGATTACTAAAAGCCATTTGGATGCCTGCTAATGGATTCCGTATTTCGTGGGCTAATTCTGCAGCGACTTCACCAATGGCGGCTAATCGTTCCGCTCTAGCTAGGCTGTATTGTTGTTCTAATAAGGCCTGTGTGGCCAAACGTACTTCGTGCTGCAGAGAAAGAGCGTAGCGTTGTTGGGCTTCTTCTAGCTCTGCTAAATGCAGGACCATTTCGTTATAACTATTAAAAACAGGGAATAATAAAGGGTCTAAATGCGCTGTTTTTATAGGGGTGTAGTTTTCTTCGGTGAGTCTTTCTAATAAGAGCCTTAGGTCATTAAGGGGATGAAGAATTCTAAAGTGCAAGAATAACATTGCTCCCGTTAAAATTAGGGTAAAGGTGATCAGTGCGATGTAGAGTTCTGTCTGGGTATCAAAGTTAATATCTTCTAAGAGTTTTTCTCTTCTTAAGCCTTCCTCTTCCAAGGTTTGGGTCATAAGTTTTACGGCTTGGATGAGTTGGCTATTCTTTTGCGCCTTTTCTAATTTATCGATGTTTAAAAGTAAGCTTTTTACAGTTTCTAAGCGATCTTTCGTGGAAGGAGATAAATAGTGGTCATCGTCAATTAAGGTTTGCATCTCAGTTAATGTTTTATTTAAAACAATAGGCTGAGACTCGGTAGTGGTTTCCGTTATAAATCCAATTAAAGATTGCTGCAAATCGACTGAGATGCTTTGGATACGATGAGAGTAATTGACATACGATAAGACGGTTTCAAAATGATGTAGATTTCTCCATATCATGCCGCCGAGAATAGAAAGCGCTAATAATAATAAGCCGAGGAACGCAATTGCGCGAATTTTCGCGGGTAGATAGAAAATTGAGTTCACGAATGAGGATCTATTTTTATTTTATAAATACTGTTGCCTATAACTCGTAATTTCATCCGAATAATTAGGGTTGGCTATGACTAATTTATCCAGCGTGTTAGCCAAAAGTGCAGTAAATTGATTAGACCGAGTGGGCGTTAAATCTGCTATTTTCTTCAGTTCATTCTCTACTCCAGCTTTATCTCCTTGGAGATACAGACTGACAGAAAGGCAGAAGTAAGCGTAACTCTTTTTCTCTTCTAGACTGCTCAGGTCCATGTAATTATCCGAACTCATCTCAACGGACCAAGGCTCTTGGTTTTCCGGCTTCGCCATGATGGCTTTGTCGTTTAACCACTCAATGGCCTGATTTTGATAGTTGGTTGCCTGACTAAGGTATTCAAGGCGCCAATAAATCTTTGAGCTCTCAATGGCTGAAAAGGGATATTCTTTATTTCTACCGTATTCTTTGACGGCTTCTTCGTATCGTTTTTGTTTAATGTAGACAGCGCCTAAATTATTACGATATTTAGGTCTGGCTGAGTTATCGATAGCATTTAGAAACTCAATTTTTGCAGTTTCGTAATCACCCAGATGCACATAAACAATCGCTAAGTCATTATGCGCCTCAGCTAATCGTGGGTTTTCTAATAGGGCTTTCTCAAAGTAGGGGATTGATTTATCGTATTCTTTATTGCTAACGTGAAACTCACCTAGAAATAAATTGATGCTCGCGTTATTGGGATCTTCTTCATGAAGTTGATCAATGGTTTCTTTAAATCCTGGTTGCCCCATTGCCTCTTTAACTTGGGTTATCTTGACTCCCCAAATCGCTTGTTGGTTTTTGGGATTTATACGGAGCTCTTCTTCAAAAATAAGTTTTGCTTCACGGTAATGCCCATCATTTAAAGCATTTTCTCCTTCTACTATCGATTGTGTGTAATCTATGGGTGGGGTTTTTGATTCTTCGTAAATAGAGAGAGCCCAGCCACCAGCAATAATGATGGTGATTAAAATGATGATGGAGCTAATTTGTGAGATTGAAGTTGATACTTTAGAGGGGGCGTTCATCATTGGCTCCATAGAGTAAACGACATTTTATGAAGAGTAGTCATGTGTTTGAGTCGTTCAATTTATAGGGGTTCAGATTGCGTTTGTTTTATATTAACTATATAAATTACTAAGATAATATCAGATTAATCCACCTGACCATCTTATTCTTATTAATTGTATTTTAATTAAACCGTTTTTTAAATAGTACACGCATTTAAAAATTTACTATGCTCTAATTTAGTGGGTAATCCGACTCTAGCTCCTACTTTTGTACAACATAATGCGCCTGCCGCGCTAGAGAACTTTAAAATTTCCTGCCAATTCATCTGTGTTGTGAGAGCTGCAGCAAAAGCACCATGAAAAGCATCTCCCGCACCGGTGGTATCTAGCGCCTTAATATTAAAAGCATTTAATTGCCCTGTTTCATGATCACGTTGCCAAATGAGGCCACGTTCACCCAGCGTAATAACGACATTAGGCGACAGTTTAGCTAAGCTAGAAAGGGCGTCGGTTTCATTACCTGCAAACTGAATAGCAAACTTTTCTGAACATACTAAATAATCCACTTTATCCATTAAGCATAGAGTTCCCTCATGAACAGAGCCCGCATCTAATACCGTGGGTATATTTTGTTTTTTAAGCTGCTTGAGTAATGACAGGGATATATTAGGTTCATGACCATCGAATAGCACTACTTTGGCCTTTAGAGATGAAAAGTCAATTGCATCAGCAGTTAGAGGGGTAGTGGAGCCTTTGTAGTTAATAAGCGAGCGTCTACCCTCCGGTTTCACTAAAATGGTCGAGAGTGGGGTAGGGTGGTGGTCACGGGCTATCAATTGGGTGTTAACACCCTCTTTGATTAATTCTTGATAATGATTTTCGCCGAAAATGTCATTGCCTAGATAGCCAGCAAAGCCCGCATTAAATCCTAATCTAGTGATGGTTACCGAGGCATTAGCGGCTGGCCCTCCGCCACAACTAAAAAAATCATCGGCTGATATTTTCTCGTCCGCAAGGGGGTGATGATCAATCGAGAAAATGAGGTCATAAGATGCGTGACCTACACAAAGTACATCTACGTCCATAGTTATAAATTAATGACGGGGTCTTGGTTTAAGCCAACCCTTTAACAAGATCATTTTTTATATCTTCGATCGCTTCTAGTCCCACTGAAATACGCACCAAGCCGTCTTTAATGCCTGCTTTAGCCCTAGCTTCTGGACTTAAACGACCATGCGTTGTTGTAGCTGGATGCGTGATGGTGGTTTTTACATCGCCTAAATTAGCGGTGATCGAGATCATTTGAGTTGAATCAATCAATTTCCATGCATGATCTTTGCCCGCTTCTAGTTCAAAGCTGACAATGCCGCCAAAGCGACTTTGTTGTTTCTTGGCTAAATCATGTTGAGCATGAGAGGCTAGGCCAGGGTAGTGAACTTTAGCGACATTTGATTGTTGTTCTAACCATTTTGCTAATTCAAAAGCGTTGTCACAATGTGCTTTCATTCGAATGGCTAAGGTTTCTAAGCCAGACAAAAATACCCACGCATTGAACGGACTCATCGTTGCGCCACCTGTTCTTAGGTAAGGATAAATATGTTTTTCAATAATTTCATCACTGGCGATTACAGCACCACCTACACAGCGACCTTGTCCATCGATATATTTAGTGGCTGAATGGATAACAATATCAGCGCCGAGCTCGAATGGTTTTTGCAGTACGGGGGTACAGAAGCAATTATCCACAATTAAAAGCGCATCATGGGCATGCGCAATATTAGCTAACGCTTGAATATCGGCAATTTCAATGAGTGGGTTAGAGGGTGTTTCTATAAATAAAAAACGGGTGTTTGGTTTTATGGCAGCTTCCCAAGCGGCCGTATCGATTAAATCAACAAATTCAGTTTCGACACCAAACTTTGCAAAGTAATTTTGAAAAACTAAGACGGTATTGCCAAACACACTGCGTGAACAGACAACATGATCGCCTGCTTTAAGTAAACCCATGCCGACCGCCATAATCGCGGCCATGCCAGATGAGAAAGCAAGGCAACGCTCGCCTTTTTCCATAAAAGCTAATCTTTCTTGAAAAGCATTAACCGTTGGATTGGTAAAGCGAGAATAGATGTTTCCTGATTTTTTGCCGGTAAAACGTAAAGCCGCTTCTTCAGCACTTTTAAATACATAACTGGAAGTCGCAAAGATGGGGATGCTGTGTTCATCTTCAGGCGTACGAACATGACCTGCTCTAATAGCTTGTGTTTCTAGGGAGTAATCGTTCCAGTTTGTATCAGTCATATCTTTGGGGTTATCTTTTCTTTATACCGTCTTATATCATTTCAATAATTGATTTTGCCGAGTTACGTTCCGCCTGAGCGTTATCGTTACGTAAAGCCTCCGTTTTTTCAAGATAAGCGTCGTCAATATCGCCTGTGATATATTCTTTGCTAAAGCAAGAGGTATCGAAGTGCTCGATACTAGGGTTCCCTTTACGAACGGCTTCAATCAAGTCTTCTAAATCTTGATAAATTAAACGGTCTGCACCAATAGCCTCGCACACTTCTTCTTCGGTACGATCATGAGCAATTAGCTCATTTGCAGCAGGCATATCTATGCCGTAAACATTAGGATATCTAACTGGCGGCGCCGCTGAGGCAAAGTATACTTTTTTAGCACCCGCATCACGCGCCATTTGAATAATTTGAGCAGAGGTTGTGCCTCTTACTACTGAGTCATCAACTAGTAAAACATTTTTGCCGTTAAACTCAAGGTCTATAGCGTTCAACTTTTGACGAACAGATTTTTCGCGCATTTTTTGACCTGGCATAATAAAGGTTCTACCGATGTATCGGTTCTTCATAAAGCCTTCACTAAATTTAACGCCTAACTTGTTAGCCATTTGTAATGCGGCCGTTCTGCTGGTATCTGGAATGGGAATGACAACATCAATATCATAATCCGGCCACTCTCTAATGACTTTCGCAGCAAGTTTGTCTCCCATACGAAGTCTGGCTTTATAGACGGATATGTCGTCGATAATTGAGTCAGGACGGGCAAAATAAACATATTCGAAAATACAAGGGCAGTGATCTACGATTTCTGAACATTGTTCGGTATGAAGTACACCTGACGCCTCTATGAAGATAGCTTCACCCGGTTCTATGTCACGGATAAGATCGAAACCTAATACATCAAGAGCGACACTTTCTGAGGCAATCATAAACTCTGGACCGTCTTCTGATTTTCGCTCTCCGAAAACAATGGGTCTTATACCATGTGGATCTCTAAAGCCTAATATGCCAACACCTGCAATCATTATCACAACGGCATAAGCGCCACGGCAACGACGGTGAACACCTCGCACAGCTTCAAAGATGTCCTCAACACTCAAGTCCAGCTTACCTAATATGTGGAGTTCATGAGCAAAGACGTTTAAAAGTACTTCCGAGTCAGAGTCGGTATTGATATGACGTTGATCTTCAACAAACAACGCTTTTTTTAATTCTTCGGTATTGGTTAAATTACCGTTGTGAGCAAGGGTAAGACCAAAAGGTGAGTTAACGTAAAAAGGCTGTGCTTCCGCAGAACTGGTGCATCCCGCTGTAGGGTAGCGAACATGTGCAATCCCCATGTTGCCTTTTAATTTGAGCATTTGGGCATTATTAAATACATCGCGTGTTAGGCCGTTATCTTTACGTAAATGTAAACGGCCTCCTTCGCAAGTGACTATACCTGCAGCATCTTGTCCTCTGTGCTGTAAGACAGTGAGAGCGTCATAGAGTTCTTGGTTAACAGCTTGATGTGAAACAATTGCAGCAATACCACACATAATTTTATTTTTTGCTTAAGGTTTATTAAGTGATAGTTAATAGTTCTGCCTATTTAGACAGAGTATGCCCTCTTACCCAGATAACGTATTGTTACAGAACCAATGCGTTATTCAGAAATCATTAAAGATTGAATTTTTAGATTATCTAATTTGGCTTTCATGTCGTTGGCGCGTTTTTTATCCAGCGTAGGGCCTACTTTGAGTCGATAAATAACACTATTGTTAGCACCATTTACCGTATCTAGAGTGACAGGTAAACCTTGTTTTTTGAGCGTTTCCATTAAAGCCGTCGCATTTTCTTTCTTACTAAAACTACCGGCTTGGAGAGTCCAGCGACTAAATTCAGATTTTACTTTTGGCGTGTTGGTAATCGCGCTTTCGTTACTAACAGGATTAGTAACAGGCGGTGTTGTGTTCTTTACGGGTGTTTTAGGGGGCGCTGGAGTTGGTTTTTTAGGCTGTTCTATTGATGTGGGCTGCTCAACTGGTGCAGGGGTCGGCTTAACAACAGCAGGCTGAGTATTTTTGCTGGTTATGACTTGGTTTTGTTCATTAATCATGCCTGTATCTAAAGAAGTCGAAGTATTATCAGGTTCTTCTTTTATGTTTGCTTCTGCGGGTGGTATGGTTTCAGCTGATAATTCAGATTCTTCTGCGGCGTTTAAAGTAGTTTCAGGACTCGGTTCTTGTGATGCTAAAACCTCTTTACTATTACTGGGGAGTTTATTGGCTGAAATTTCCCCAGTAGTGATAGGAGCGGAAGGAATTTCAAGTTCAGTTACTGATTGCCCGCCTTGGTCAATCGGATCATCAAACAACATGGGAATGAATATAGCGGCAAGTGCAGTAACAACTACAGCACCAATTAAGCGTTGTTTTAACTCTGGATTCATATTGTTAACTCACTCTTTTTAAATTCATTCAAACATTCAGATACTAAGAAAAAAGACCCAAAAACGAGAAGTAAATCATTTGGTTGAGACTGACTTTGTGCAGTGTTAAATGCATCATTAAAATCTTTATATCCAAAAGAAACTCTAGAAACTGAACTTTGAGAAAAGATATTTTTCATCGTTTCTTCTGCTACAGTTCTGGGGTTACTTAATGGCGTAAAAAACCAATCGTAGATGACAGGATTCATAATTTCCAGCACGCTGGCGATATCTTTATCCTTCATCATTGAAAAGATAGCGTGTATTTTTTTATCGGGAAAAGCCGTCGTTAAATAATCAACTAGCGTTTTCACGGCCTCTGGATTGTGCCCAACATCTAACAGCACAGGGATTTTATCATCAATTAGTTGAAATCGACCGAGTAAATGGATATTTTTAATTCCATTTCTGATGGCATCATTATCAACGAATAGCTTTTTTGATAACAAATCGACGGCCAAAATCGCAGAAGATGCATTACGATATTGATGCTCACCTTTTAATCCAGGTTCTGGGATGTCGGTAATAATGCGTTGCTTCGATGTCCAGTCCCAAGTCGTATCGTGCTTGGAATAATTGAAGTCGCTTTTAATGAGATAAAGCGGGGCTTTTTTATCGGTAGCAATTTCTAGTAGTGTCTCTGGCGGATTAGGATCCCCCACAATGGCAGGTATGTCGGTTCTAAAAATACCTGACTTTTCTCGGCCAATTGCTTCTCTTGTGGTGCCTAGCCAATCAACATGATCAATCGCTATGCTAGTGATTAATGTTATATCGGGTTCCACAATATTAACAGCATCAAGACGACCGCCTAAACCCACTTCAAGTAATTGGATGTCTAAATGAGCGTTTTTAAAGATTTCTAGAGCGGCTAAGGTGCCAAATTCAAAGTAACTGAGTGATGTTTCGTCACGAACAGCTTCTATTTTAGAAAATGCATCGCAAATAAGAGCATCCGAAACGGGTTCACCGTTTATTTTTATACGTTCGTTATATTTTAGTATGTGTGGCGAGGAATAGGTGCCGACACGATAACCTTGGGCTCTGTATATGGCTTCTAGATAGGCGATACAAGAACCTTTGCCATTTGTTCCTGCGACTGTAATAGTCGTTGGTTTCTTTCGGCTAGGGTTAAGGGCGCGATAAACTCGATTGACACGGTCTAATCCTAAATCTATCGAAATAGGGTGGAAGTTTTCTTGCCAATCCAACCACCCTTTTAGCGAGTCAAAGCGCATTATCGTTTAAAAAACTTTGAGGTTTACGCTTGTTCTGAGCTAGGCTCGGTCACTGTATTTGTTTCTAGAGAGAGTGATGTTGGAGGAAATAAGACCTCTTTCTCTAATTTAGCGGCGGTTAATAGTTTTAAGACACTTCCAATTTTGCTGCGAATTTCGCTTCTGCTGATAATCATATCAATCGCGCCATGTTCCTGAAGGAACTCACTGCGTTGAAAGCCTTCGGGTAACTTTTCGCGTACAGTTTGTTCGATGACTCGAGGGCCTGCAAATCCTATGAGGGCATTAGGTTCGGCAGCATTAATATCTCCGAGCATGGCTAAACTAGCTGATACACCGCCCATAGTAGGGTCCGTCATAAAAGAGATATAAGGTATGCCTGCTTCAGAAAGTTTAGTTAAAGCAGCACTGGTTTTTGCCATTTGGAACAAAGAGAATAATGACTCTTGCATTCTAGCGCCACCACTGGCGGTAAATACAATAAAAGGAATGCCTAATTCTAAGCTTCGGTTAACACCACGGACAAAACGCTCACCTACCACAGAGCCCATTGAGCCACCCATAAAACTAAAATCGAAAGCGGCAACAACAAGGTCTTGCCCTTCTAATTTGCCTTGTATAACAACAAGCGCGTCATGTTCTTTCGTTTGTTTTTGCGCTTGGGTTACTCTATCTTTATATTTCTTAGTGTCTTTAAATTTTAGAGGGTCAACAGGCTTAATGTTTTTGCCTATTTCTACTCGACCTTCTTCATCAAGAAACATGTCGATACGTGTTCTAGCTGAAATACGCAAGTGATGGTCACACTTTGGGCATACGTGCAGGTTTTTTTCTAATTCATTGTTATAAAGAATGGCATTGCAACTAGGACACTTTGTCCACAAACCTTCGGGTACAGTGACTTTTTTTGTAGATCCTTCAGTTCTAATGGTTTTGGGTAGTAGTATTTCAAACCAACTCATTGCGTACTCCGTAATGCTTATAGGTGATGTTTTTTCTAATTATCCATCGCTTGGCGAATGGATACTAATAATTCTATTATTTCTTTGTGCGCTTGCTCAGGGTTGTCGAGGTTAGCTTCAATTTTACTAATCAAGGCGCTACCAATAACAACACCGTCACCCACATTAGCAATGGCTTGTGCCGTTTGTGCATCTTTTACACCAAAGCCAACAGCTATAGGCAATTTTGTATGCGCTTTAATTTGTTTTAGCTTGTTTTCGACATCTGTAATGTTTAAATGTCCGGCGCCAGTAACACCTTTTAGCGACACATAATAGATGTAACCACTGCCGGCTAAATCCATTTTTTGCACGCGTTCATCAGTGCTATTGGGGGCTAATAGAAAAATAGGATCTATGTCGCGTGCTTTTAATAAAGCACTGCATTCCATGCCTTCTTCGGGGGGTAAATCAACGGTTAATACGCCGTCAATGTCAGCACGTTGAGCGGCATTGGCAAAGTCTTCATACCCCATTGCTTCAATAGGGTTTAAATAGCCCATTAACACAACCGGTGTTGTTTGATTTGTTTTTCTAAAATCTATTGCGATTTCTAGGGTACGTCTTAAGCTCATCTTATGAGCTAAAGCCCGTTCACTGGCTCTTTGGATAACCGGACCGTCTGCCATGGGGTCAGAGAAGGGGATGCCTAATTCAATGACATCAACGCCCGCTTCAACCATGGCATGCATCAACGGTACAGTAAAATTAGGTCTGGGGTCGCCGGCAGTAATAAAGGGGATTAATGCCTTGCGACCTGTTTTGGCAAGTTCTTCAAATGTACTAGCTAAGCGACTCATAGTTCAATACCTTCACGTTTTGCCATGGTTTGCATGTCTTTATCGCCACGACCTGACAAATTAATAATCAGTGTTTCATCTTTGCTCATAGTAGGGGCTAGCTTCATTGCATAGGCCATGGCATGACTAGATTCTAAAGCCGGAATAATACCTTCCATAAGAGTTAAGGCATAAAAACCTTCTAAGGCTTCAGTGTCAGTGATGTTTACATAAGTAGCGCGGCCAGTATCTTTTAACCAAGCATGTTCAGGACCCACACCAGGATAATCTAAGCCCGCAGAAATAGAATGTGTTTCGATAATTTCGCCATCATCATCACACATTAAATAAGTACGATTACCATGTAAAACCCCCGGGCGACCTGCACATAAAGGCGCTGAATGGCGACCCGTAGCAACACCATCACCGGCAGCTTCAACACCGTACATTTTTACCGAAGCATCATCTATAAAAGGATAGAATAAACCGATTGCATTAGAACCACCGCCAACACACGCCACTAAAGCGTCTGGTAAACGGCCCGTTGCTTCAATACATTGTTCTTTAGCTTCTCTACCAATAATAGACTGAAAATCTCTAACCATAGCAGGGTAGGGGTGTGGGCCTGCTACCGTACCAATGATATAAAAAGTGTTATCGACATTGGTTACCCAATCTCTGAGTGCTTCGTTAAGTGCGTCTTTTAAAGTTTTTGAACCGGATTCAACCGCTACCACTTTGGCGCCTAATAACTTCATTCTATAGACATTAAGTGATTGTCTGGCCACGTCCACTGCGCCCATATACACAACACACTCTAAGCCTAATCTTGCTGCAATGGTTGCAGTGGCAACACCGTGTTGTCCGGCACCTGTTTCTGCAATAATACGGGTTTTACCCATACGCTTAGCAAGCAAAGCTTGACCGACCGTATTGTTGATTTTATGAGAACCGGTATGGTTAAGGTCTTCACGTTTTAAATAAATTTGTGCGCCACCCAGTTCACGACTCCAGCGTTCTGCATGATAAAGCGGTGAAGGCCGGCCTACGTAATATTTTAAGTCTTTATCTAGCTCAGCTATAAATTCTGGGTCATTAATGTAACGTTGATACGCTTCATTAAGTTCTTGAATGGGCGGCATTAATGTTTCTGCAACAAAAATCCCACCATAGGGGCCAAAGTGCCCCCGATCATCGGGCATATTATATTTATTATTCATAGTGTTACCTGGTCACCCTCATTAACTTGTTCTATAAATGCTGCTATTTTTATTGAGTCTTTAACGCCCTTTGCTATTTCGACACCGCTACTGACATCTAAAGCATAAGGTTTTACACTTAAAATTGCGTGCTTGGCGTTTGTTTCATCTAATCCACCCGCCAAAATAATGGGCAGAGTGCAATCTGTTGGAATTAAGTCCCAATTAAACTGGTGTCCTGTTCCGCCTTTAGCTTTAGCGTCATACGCATCTAGCAATAAACCATCTGCATCATGATAGGCAAGGGCTAAGGCATTGACATCAGTATCATTTTGCATCGGCACCGCTTTAATGTAGCGTTTGCCATAAATTCTGCAAGCTTCTGGGGTTTCATTGCCATGAAACTGCAGACAGTCAATCGGTACCCTAGCTAAAACTTCTCGAATCCGAGCTTCTTCTTCATCAACAAATAAAGCCACTACCGAAGTAAATGCGGGTAACGCATTGACAATCGTAATCGCTTGCTCAATATCAATATTCCTTGGGCTAGGTGGATAAAATACCAAGCCGATAGCATCCACACCTAATCGAGCGGCAACAACAGCTTCTTCAGGGCGGGTAAAACCGCAGATTTTAACGCGAGTTCGCATAAAGTGATATGAGAATTTATTGAATAAAATTTAGCCGAGTAGGATAACACAAAATATGACTTAAATTGAGAGGGCTCTAACGCTAGGGGATGATTAAAATTATGTGTTTGACTCTCCTGCAAGCACGCACAGATATTGTGTGAGATGGTCGAATGTCTGTGCAAGCTAGCACAGGTACTGTGCGAGGAGGTCGAGTGTCTGTGCAAGCATGCATAGGTACTGTGCGAGGAGGTCGAGTGTCTGTGCAAGCATGCATAGGTATTGTGCGAGGAGGTCGAATGTCTGTGCAAGCATGCACAGGTATTGTGCGAGGACGTCGGGTGTCTGTGCAAGCACGCACAGGGATTATGCAAGGTGGTCTAGAGTCTGTACCACGAGGTCGAAGCATTGCACCTGCATGTGTAGTGTTTGCGGTAGTTTCATGGCAAAGTCACTCTCCGCAAATCATTAAATAAGCGTCATAACTTGTCGTTACCCTTGATTATATTAGCCCCCAATCTTAACTAACCAGACAGGGGTAATTATGGTAAAGTTTCATTAAAGCCTTACCATTAAAATAATCTAATGCGCAAATTACTAACATCTTTTTTTATAATCACTCTAGGCTTTAACTCTACTTCCACCCAAGCCAAAGTTATTGATACCCCCTACACGACTGAGAGGTTAATCTTTAGCATTAAAATTAATGCCGATGGGACTAGCGAAAAAGTCCAAGAGTTAACCACTCTATACAATACTCAGCAAGCCGCGAGTGGTTATGCCTATGATGAAATTTCTTATAGTGCAGAAGATGTAAGTGTTAAAGTCACAGAAGCCTACACAATATTGCCTGATGGCAAACGTATTGCCGTGGCTAAGAATAATATTATTACCAAAGATGCAAGTGGAAATGCTACTGCCAGTATAGACGACTCTAAAACAGTGCAAATTATTTACCCCAACGTAGTGGTAGGTAGCAAGACTTATTACAAAGCGATAAATACAATTCACAAGACACTGTTTAAACACCAATATGATTTGTTCGTACCGTTTAACCCACATACGGATAATCGTTATGTGGAATACAATATCCAATACCCCAAAGGTCTAAAACTATACATTGATATAAAAGAACTTAATGGGGGGCGTCTCAGTGATACTAAAGACGGCCAATTACGCTATCAATACACCTACTCACACCCACAAGCATTGAAAGAAGAAGCTAATGAAGTGGATTATTCAGACTTTGCCCCCCACCTACATTTTACGACTTTAGCAGATCCCACTGCCTTAGCCACGCTATTTGAAAATGCTGCAGCACCAAAGGCTAAGGTAACTCCAGAAATACAAGCCTTAGCAGATAGTATTACAAAAGGCATAGATGATGATTATCAACAAGCCAAAGCGATTTACAACTGGGTCAGTAAAGAAATACGTTATGTGTCTGATACTTTGGGCGCACATGATTACACTCCGCATGAGGCCAGCTATATCCTGCAAAAACGTTTTGGCGACTGTAAAGATCATAACAATTTATTGATTACACTCTTAAAAGCCAAACATATTGAAGCGAGTAGCGCATTAATCAACTCTGATAGAAAGTACAAAATACCCACGTTGGGTTCATTTGGTGCTTTTGATCATGTCATCACCTATTTGCCTAAATGGCAACTATACGTAGACTCCACACGAGGACTTAATGTTTTCGGAATCTTGGTTGAGTCCGCCATGGATAAACCCACTTTACTCACGGCACTTAAGGCAATCGGCCACACAAAAACCTTTAACAGCCGAGACGAACAATCAATTAATCACATAAAACTCGATATACAGCCAGACGGAACCATCAAAGGCACACATGACGTAAGTTCGAGTGGCAGTAAAGAGTTTACCGCTAGAAATGAATTTGAATCTTATCAAGGTCAGAATAAAGAGGTGTTAGAGAATCACTACTTTACAATTAATGGTGAACTGGGTACAGGGTCATTTACGCCTACTGATGTTTATGATTTAAATACACCCTTTAAATATAGTAGTGAGTTTATGTTAGAACCCGTCAGCAATATGCCGGGTAATGGTGCCATGACAGTGCCTTATGGCTTAGCAAACAGCATAATACATAAAAAATCCGTTACTAAGTATGATGACTCAGTAGAGTTTCCTTTTGTGTGCAGATCTTATTACACAGAAGATTCAATCGAGCTTAACTTTCCTAATAACGTAAAAGTGACCAAAATACCCGAACCAGCACACTTTAATGATAACGGTATTGAATATGACGCCACTTATCAACTTGATGCTAATAAGGTCAATGTAAAACGAAACTTAACCATCAATAAACCTTCAGCTGTTTGTAACAGCAAAGACCATGAGACTTGGTTGGCGTTTCATAGGGTGTTGGTGAGGGATTTAAGAGGGCAGATTATTTATGAGTAGAATTTAATCACTAGAAATAACTCATATGTAATAAATGTATTTTGCATTACATAATTAATTATATATTTTATTATTAACGACAATTAATAATCTATAGGCAATATATCATGACAATAAAACATAAGTTTCTGGTTGGATTACGTTGGGTATTATTTATTCCCGTTGCTTTGATTGCCGCTTGGATTACTTGGCTCATTGTTTATTATCTTAATCAACTCACATTAGGTGTAAGAGGGGTTGAAACAGATAGTTTCCTGATAAAATTTTTTATTGAAAGTATAAGCTCTGCAGCAATGGGTGGTGTATTTGTTTATGCTGGTGCAATTGTTGAGAGATGGCCCCAATTGTTTAAACAGACATTATCAATTTAAAAGTGAATACCTGTCATTTTATTAAGCTGCCTTTTTTAAGGGTGACAACAAACCATAATAGGCTTCATCGGGTGTCAGTCTATTCAGATTTGAATGAGGCCTTTCCTGATTATACCAGTCCAAGTATTTTTGTATTGAATGCTTAGCGTCCTTGACTGAGTCATAGGCATACAAATAAAC
>Ga0214182_1000258_pt1 | contig 23632 bp, 19 predicted proteins | sample TroBogEpilimnion_8_FD_153020 | JGI IMG/M metagenome (GOLD analysis project Ga0214182, IMG submission 153020) | Freshwater microbial communities from Trout Bog Lake, WI - 14NOV2007 epilimnion | ecosystem: Environmental > Aquatic > Freshwater > Lake > Epilimnion/Euphotic zone | place: Trout Bog... | reverse complement strand
TAACATCGTTATGCAGAAAAAATACTTGGCCACCGCGCTTAATCTCACGCAAACAGGCTTCTTTAACTTGTGCGTCTATCCATTCAGTAATAAACGTTTTAATAGCATGACGATTAGGCGGTGGGCTTGCAATAATAGAAATATCTCTTAAACCTGACATAGCCATATTTAAGGTGCGTGGTATCGGCGTTGCTGTCAATGTGAGCATATCCAGTTCACTGCGCATTTTTTTAAAATGCTCTTTTTGGCGCACACCAAAACGATGTTCTTCATCAATGATCACCAAACCCAAGGCTTTAAATTTAAGCTCTTTAGATAATAAGGTGTGGGTACCAATGACGATATCAACTTTGCCATTAGCCAAATCCGCAGCAATTTCTTTTAGCTGTTTGGGGGTAACAAAACGCGACATTACTTCTATGCGGAACGGCCAATCGGCAAAACGATCTCGGAAGTTTTGATAATGTTGTTGTGCTAGTAAAGTAGTGGGTACTAATACTGCGACTTGCTTACCACTTTGTACGGCAATAAAGGCAGCGCGCATAGACACTTCGGTTTTACCAAAGCCAACATCACCACAGATGACTCTGTCCATCGGTTGGGGACTGGCCATATCTTCTAAGATCGCTTCAATCGCCGAATACTGGTCGGGTGTTTCTTCAAAGGGAAAGGCATCAGCAAACACTTGATAATCAAGGCTTTCGATATCAAAAGCGTGACCTTGCTTAACAGCTCTTTTGGCATGGATTTCTAATAACTCAGCTGCAACATCACGAATTCTAGCAATTGCCTTGCTTTTAAGTTTGCCCCACTGATCTCCGCCCAGTTTATGTAGTGGCGCACTATCAGGATCCATGCCTGTATAGCGACCTATTAAATGTAATGAAGATACGGGTACATAAAGTTTGTCGTGGTTTGCATATTCCAAGGACAAAAATTCTGAGGCGATACCGCCTATTTGCAAAGTTTGTAAACCCAAATAACGACCTACGCCATGTTCTTGGTGGACGACTGGCGAACCTATGGAGAGCTCATTAAGATTATTAACAATGTTTTCTAGTTCACGTGCAGCCGATTGTCTCCGTCTGCGGCGTTGCTGGACTTTTTCACCAGACAACTGGCTTTCGGTAATAATAGCGATCGCAGGATTGCTTAGCCATAAGCCAAAGGCCATAGGCGCGACTAAAATACAAGGTGAGAGTTCCGATTTTAAAAAGGCCGACCAGCTATCCACTTGTTTGACGCTAATCTTATAAGATCGGAGCTTTTCAATCAGAGCTTCTCTACGACCTGCTGATTCAGCAACAAACAAAATCTTGCCATCAAAGTTCGCTATAAACTGTTTTAATGCTTGAGCGGGTTGATTAAGTTTGCCATCAATAATCAATTCTGATGGAACGTGGCAAGCAAAGTTAACGCTTAGGCTATTAGTTGCATCTGCTAGCTTAGCATCCTTCAATTCTATGCTAGCTTCTGGATTATCTAGGCTAATCTGAGCAAATGATTCCATACCGACTGCTAAATCTTCAGCTGATAAGAATAAGTGCTCAGGCTTTAATAACGGTCTGTTGACATCATATTTACGCTGCAAATAACGCTCTTCAGCTTCCGCATAAAAAGCGACTGCCGTTGTATTAAAATTCGTTGGCGATACCACGATAGCTGTTGAAGGTAAATAATCAAATAAGGTCGCTGTTTGCTCTACAAAAAGTGGCAAATAATATTCTATGCCACTAGGAGTAATGCCTTTGCTGACATCAACATATAAGCTATTTTTGGGTGAAACTTCGGGGAAATAACTGCGAAAAGCTTGACGAAAAAGCTTGATCGACTCATCAGTCAAAGGAAACTCACGGGCTGGGAATAATTGAATAGCGTCAATTTTTTCTAAGGAGCGTTGGGTTTCTGGATCAAAAGTACGTATAGATTCAATTTCTTCATCAAACAACTCAATACGAAATGGGACTTTACTTCCCATAGGAAACAAATCAACAATCGCACCTCTTACCGCAAATTCAGCATGTTGATAAACTTGTGATACACACTGATAACCCACGCTTTCTAACTTAATGCGATTAAGCTCTAAGTTGAAATTATCACCAACTTTAATGGCAAAACTATTCGCTAAAACATGTTCTCTAGGTGCAAGTCTGTGCATTAAAGTCGTCACTGAAACCACTAAAGCGCCACGCTTAATCTGCGGCAATAAGGCCAATGTTTTTAGACGTTCTGAAATAATTTCTGGCAAAGGTGAGAACACATCGTAAGGCAACGTTTCCCAATCAGGAAAATGCAAAATGGTAAGTTCATCTTTTAAGAAGAACGCTAACTCATGCTCCAGTCGCAAAGCCGTTTGATTGTCCGGGGTAACAATAACAAATAAATGGTCTTCATTATTAATGGCATTGGCCAGAACCAAGGAGTCGCTGCATCCAGCTAAGCCAGTCCATAATACAGTCGTTTCTTTTGAGGGAGGAATTTTTGGGGAAAAAATCGGTGAATTAGCCATTACAATTTAAGTGTTCAAGATGAAATCCGTAGTTACAGTCATGATAAACTTCACGCTACAACCTTTATATTAACGATCGAGACCTTATCTGATGCCCGAACTACCCGAAGTTGAAACCACTTGTCGTGGTATTGCACCCCATATTGTCGGTCAAACTATCAAACAGCTTATAATTCGTCAACCTCAATTACGCTGGCCGGTACCAGAAACACTTAATAAAGTTTTATCAGGCCTAGAAATACGTTCGGTAACTAGGCGAGCTAAGTATTTATTATTTACTACCGATGCTGGCACGATGTTGATACATTTAGGCATGTCGGGCAGTTTAAGGATTATGTCAGCAGGACAAGTTCATGGCAAACATGATCATATTGATTTTATTTTCAATAATGGCACGGTGTTACGCTTTAATGATACTCGTCGCTTTGGTGCCGTATTGTGGACAGATGCACCGGTAGAAAATCATCCGCTACTTAAAGACTTAGGGCCAGAACCTTTGTTGGAAGAATTTAATGGTGAGCTACTTTTCAAACGTGCCAACAATCGAAAGGTACCCGTCAAGTCGTTTATTATGGATAGCCATGTCGTCGTTGGCATAGGTAATATCTATGCCAATGAAGCTTTATTCATGGCAGGCATATTGCCCTCACGACAAGCTGGCAGCATTTCTTTAGTTAGCTATGAAAAGTTAGTGGAATGTGTTCGAATTATTTTAGAACGCTCTATTACTCAAGGCGGCACCACGCTGCGAGATTTTGTTAATGAAGCCGGAAAACCGGGCTATTTCAAACAACAACTCAATGTTTATGGTCGTGCCAATCAGCCTTGTATTAATTGTTTAGAACCCTTAACAGAAATTAGAATGGCTAATCGAACCACGGTATTTTGTAAGACTTGTCAGCACTAAAAACTAATGGATTCTTTTGTGGGAGCGGCTAAAGCCGCTCCCACAAATTGCTATTGCAGAATAAACTTAAGACCTATGAGCATTAAAATAGAAGCCAAAATAGGACGTAAGAATCTTTCTGGAATCTTTGCGCTTAAGTGACTGCCTATCCAGATGCCGGGCAAAGAACCCATCAATAAACTGCCCAATAAGACCAAATCTACATTACCTAAACTAAGATGGCCAATTCCCGCCACTGCCGTTAAGGGGATGGCATGTGCTAAATCGGTACCGACAATTTTCAGCGTGCTCATTTTAGGATAAAGAAACAACAAGGCAACCGTACCCAAAGCACCTGCACCGACTGAAGATAGTGTGACTAATACACCCAGTACAGCACCTATTAAAATAGTAACGGGTATTTGTAAGCGCTTAAAACGTGCCGCATTCTCGAGTGTAGTCTGTTGATCATCAATCACAGATGCATTCGCCGCTCTTTTAATGAGTACGCTACGTACTAATAAAGAACAGGCTGTTAAAACCAGTGCAATCCCCAGTGTAAAGGTAATCGTTCCTGTAATTTCTTGCCCTACCGACATCAGGTATTTCAGTACTAATAGGGTCGCTACAGCAAAAGGTAAACTACCCAACGCTAGCCAGCCCACAATTTTCCAATCTACTGAACCATGTTTGCCATGATGCACCCAAACGCCACCCGTTTTAGTAATCGCGGCAAACAGTAAATCGGTGCCGACCGCCACTGCTGGTTTAAAACCGAATAAAAACACCAATAAAGGTGTCATTAATGAGCCTCCACCGACACCAGTAACACCCACCAATAAACCCACGGCAAAGCCAGAGAACGTATATGCCAAATTCATTAAAGCTAACCTTCTATTGTCACGCTAAAAAATTTTGGGATTATAACAGCTAACTAGCAAGGCTTTAAATTTAATGCCATCTAAGTAAAATCTAAAAGTCTTAAATCAAGTCACCTGTTAAATTGTTGTTGAAATTGAATAGTATTGGTTACTGTTTTACATTCATTGGGCTTTACATCAATAGCCTATATGGTAAGCCCATCTTATATTCCTATTAGGAAAGACCATGAAAACGGTAAATGTCAGCGGTTTAAAAAACAACCCTAGTGAAGCATTTCAAATGGCTAACACTGACTTAGTGTTGGTGATAAATAGAAACCAACCTGACGCTTTAATGGTTGGGCTTAAATCATCAAAAATAATTGATATGCCAGGCGTCCGTATAGCCTTAGCAACAGCTTTATTTAAAGAAGGTGACTATCCCTAGCACGCGCAGCTAAACTAGCTAATGTGCCCTTGGCTAATTTTATATCGCATATATCAAGGCTAGGTGTGCCGGTTATTAATCAAACAGAAGAAGACGTAAAGCAGGATTTAGACACATAGGATCAATGGTTAAAGGAAGCGTAAGGCTTTATGGAACGAATAGTTATTATTGATTCCAGCTCAGATTTGAGGGTATCAATAAATGACATAACAATTATTTGTTTAGATACCTATGCTTATGTGGCACCACTTAGTTCCTAGATACTGAAAAGCTAGGGATGGAATTACAAAGCCCACTTGACTTGTGCTGTTCCAGATGTCTTTCTAATCGTGGTTCGCCCCCTATTATTGCTATATCTCCCTATTTATTTTCGGTATTATGGCTGCTTTGTTCCAGACTTAATTCTTATGTCATTTATTGATAACCTCAAACCTGAGCTGGATAAACTCCCTCCTGAATTAGCGCTTACAGTCGCTACGTCTTTAAATCAATGGCTAGAAAAACTTACTGACCTTAAGCTAGATTTTTACCCATCAGCTGAGATAACAGTCTCTATCGTTAAAGTCTGGTGCTCTAGCTTATTTATTGCTGAAAGTTGTATCCGAAGACCTCAATTATTGCTTGAGTTAAGTACTAGCGGTGATTTGTTAAGGCCTTATCCTGATCATCATTTTACTCAGCAATTAGTGCAATTACAGTGCACTAACGAAGCCGAGCTTATGCAATCGCTACGACAATTTCGTCAACGTGAAATGATTCGTATCGCTTGGCGTGATTTAGCCGGTTGGGCTCCTTTATCCGAAACCCTGTTGGATGTGTCTTTGTTGGCTGATGCTTGCATACAATATGCATTGGACTTTCTCTATCAAATAGCCTGCGATAAGCGCGGCACACCTTTGTTGTCAGACGGCAGTCCTCAGCAAATTATCGTATTAGGCATGGGTAAGCTCGGCGCTTATGAGCTGAATTATTCTTCTGATATCGATTTGATTTTTGCTTATCCAGAAAACGGTGAATTACCCGACAAAAAAGCAACGAGTTACAGTGAGTTCTTTACGCGCTTGTGTCAAAGTCTGGTTAAAGTGCTGGATGAAATGACCGCTGATGGTTTTGTGTTTCGTACTGACATACGCTTAAGACCTTTTGGTGATAGTGGGCCTATCATCATGAGTTTTGAAGGCATGGAAAACTATTACCAAACTCAAGCACGAGAATGGGAGCGTTACGCCATGATTAAAGCGCGTCAAGTCGCAGGCGACTTTAATACTGGTAAACACTTAATGGCCATGCTAAATGCCTTTGTTTATCGCCGTTATTTGGATTATGGCGCTTTTGAAGAGTTACGTTCTTTAAAGTCACAGATTAGCCAAGAGTTAAAACGAAAAGATCGCTGCGATAATATAAAGCTAGGTCCTGGAGGGATTCGTGAAGTTGAGTTTATAGGCCAAGCCTTCCAATTAATTCGAGGCGGCAAAGAAAAGACCTTACAAACACGCGGCATCTTGGAGGTATTGCAGCGATTGGGCGAGCTAAAATTAATAGCCCTAAACGATGCAGAACAACTAACAGAGTCCTACTGTTTCCTACGTAGAGTTGAAAACCATATTCAACAATATCAAGATCGACAAACCCATGATTTACCCTCTACTACAAGCTTGCAGCAAATATTAGCTTATTCTTTGGACTATACCGATTGGACTAGCTTTAAAACGCGCTTGGATAAAGTAAGGGCGCAGGTACAAGAAATATTTGATCAGGTTTTTTCTTTGTCTAAGCAAGAAGCAGCAGAGCAGCATAGTCTACAAATATGGAGACATGCTGCAGACGATCAGCAATTACAAAATGACTTAAGTGATTATGGTTTTTTGCAAAGTGCAGCTAGCCTAGTCTTGATACAGCAGTTTAAAAACTCTTCAGCCATTCGGCATTTAAGTGCTAAAGGCGCCAAGGTGCTAGATCAATTAATGCCACAGGTCATTGAAGCTATGCAATCGCTAGCTAATCCTGACGAAACCTTAAAGCGCTTGCTGACTTTGTTTGAAGCCGTTGCTGGGCGTAATGTTTATTTATCTTTATTAGCTGAAAACCCTGATGCCTTAGCGCAATTGTTACGTCTGTCATCAGCGAGTCCTTGGATTTGCGACTATTTATCGCGCTATCCACTATTATTTGATGATTTACTCGATTCCCGCAGCCTCTTTGAACCGCTAAAAAAAGCACATCTTGATGAGCAACTGACAAAATTGCTAGCCAATATTGAGATAGATGATTTAGAACAATTCATGATAGTGCTGCGACAATTTAAACACACGCAAGTATTAAGAGTTGCGGCAGCCGATATAATGGGCGCGATTCCGCTGATGGTAGTTAGTGATTATTTGACGACTATCGCAGAAAGTATCGCCTCACAGGTCTTAGCGCGTGCTTGGTTAATACTTGTAAAAAAACATGGTTTGCCGCCTGATATTGTAGAAGAAATGGCAGGATTTGCTGTGATTGGTTTTGGTAAGCTCGGTGGTATCGAGTTAAGTTATGGCTCCGATTTAGATTTAGTGTTTTTATATGACTGCCAAGATGGTAATGCCTTAACTAAGGGCGAACAGCCTATTTCCTGCGCTCAATTCTACGGACGTTTAGGACTAAAAGTCAGGCATATATTAGACACTAAATTATTATCGGGTCTGCTATACGAAGTCGATATGCGTTTACGACCTAATGGTGATTCTGGTTTATTAGTGACGCATATTAATAGTTATGAAGCTTATCTTAAAAATCAAGCTTGGACTTGGGAGCATCAAGCATTAGTCAGAGCACGTTTTATTTGCGGTGATGTGCGTTTACAAACCTTATTTGAGCAAATTCGTACTAGAATCTTGAGTTTACCTAGGGACTTAGGTCAATTAAAAATCGAGGTGCGTGACATGCGTATTAAGATGCGCGAGGCGCTAGCAAGTAAAAAATCGGATCTGTTTGATTTAAAACATAGCAAAGGCGGTATTGCTGATATTGAGTTTATAGTACAATTTGGCATTTTAGCGCGGACTGCAAAAAATAAAGCCTTAACGACCTATACTGATAATGTAAGGTTGCTGGATGGCTTACAAGACGATGGTTTTGTAGCTAAAGCCGATGCAGAAACCTTGAAAAAAGCTTATTGCAGTTATCGGGACATGGGGCATAAGTTGATTTTGCAGGGACAGAAAACGCTGGTCAATGCCTTTGAAGTGCAAGAATTAAGCAGTAAAGTTGGGCTAATCTGGGATGATTTTATGGAATAAGAATATTCCGCTTCGGCATAATCGGTGGATGCGTATTGCTTATCCACCCTATATTAAGTACATAACTAAACAAAATGTTGGAGAATAAATGATGACTATGGACGATAGAGACGGCGTTATTTGGCTGGATGGACAATGGGTTGAATGGCGTGAAGCTAAAGTCCACGTATTAACACATACCTTGCATTATGGTTTAGGTGTGTTTGAGGGTGTCAGAGCCTATCATGCTGAAAAAGGTACCGCTATATTCAGGATGCATGAACATACCGATCGTTTATTCCGTTCTGCACATATTATGAACATGCCTATGCCTTATACCAAGGATGAGATCAATCAGGCCTGTCTTGATGCGGTTGCCAAAAATAATCTGGATAGTGCTTATATTCGCCCTATGTGTTTTTATGGCTCTGAAGGTATGGGCTTACGCGCGGATAATTTAAAAGTTCATGTCATGATCGCCGCTTGGCCTTGGGGTGCTTATCTGGGCGCAGATAGCATCGAACAGGGTATTCGTATTCGAACATCTTCTTATGTTCGCAACCATCACAACAGCACCATGTGTAAAGCAAAAGCCAATGGTAATTACATCAATTCTATATTGGCGCTGCAAGAAGCTTTATCTAATGGTTATGATGAAGCGTTAATGTTGGATCATGAAGGTTTTGCCGCAGAAGGCAGTGCAGAAAATTTGTTTGTGATACGTAACGGTAAAATCTTCACGCCAGAAACCACCTCGGCATTAGAAGGGATTACCCGCGATTCTGTTATCACTATTGCCAAAGAACAAGGTTTTGAAGTGATCGAAAAACGTATTACTCGCGATGAAATATACATCGCTGATGAAGCTTTCTTTACGGGTTCTGCTGCTGAGGTAACACCGATCAGAGAATTGGACAATCGTCAGATTGGTTGTGGCAGTCGTGGTGTTATCACCGAAAAACTACAATCTTTGTATTTTGATTATGTGCATGGACGCAGAGACGATCATGCCGATTGGTTGACTTACGTTAACTAATACTTTGAGTTTAGCACCTAAAATATTAGTCGTCGGCCCATCATGGGCAGGCGACATGGTGATGGCGCAAAGCCTCTTTATCACCTTAAAAAAAGCTCAGCCTGAATGTCAAATTGATGTATTAGCTCCAGCTTGGTCAATTCCCTTGTTAGATAGAATGCCAGAAGTGCATAAAGCGATTACGATGCCGCTATCACATGGTCAATTCGGTTTATTGGATAGAATTAAACTTGGTAAAAGTTTACGTACCAATAACTATCAGCAAGCCATAGTATTACCTAACTCGTGGAAATCGGCGTTAATTCCTTATTTTGCCAATATCCCAGTACGCACCGGTTATATTGGTGAATGTCGCTGGGGCTTATTGAATGATGCCAGAAAGCTTGATAAAGCTTTATTAACCATGACTGTTCAGCGTTTTGTTGCTTTGGGTTTGCCTAATAACTCCAATTGTGTTGGTCGGGTTAGCGATAGCGTAGCCCGACATGTCGAAGCAGAGGATGCAATAAACGTCGGGTTACGCTCCGCTAACCCGACCTACGCATCTGTGCCTGTAGCGCCTGAATATCCAATTCCAAAATTGGTCATTACTCATGATCAGCAACAAGTCGTTATCGATAAATTCAAATTAAACGCCAATTGTGTAGGTCGGGTTAGCGATAGCGTAACCCGACATCTTGATGCAAAAAATCACTCGTCAACAAAGATATTAGCTCTATGCCCAGGAGCCGAATACGGTGCAGCAAAACGCTGGCCGGCAAGCTTTTATGCTGAAGTTGCAGAGCATAAAATAAAGCTAGGCTGGCAAGTTTGGCTGTTTGGTTCTGATAAAGATAAAGACGCCGCTACTGAAATTAACAGCGCAGTCTCAGGTGCATGTTTAGACTTTACAGGGCGTACCTCATTAGACGAAGCTGTTGATTTAATGTCCTTAGTGGATGTAGTCGTTAGCAATGATTCCGGCTTAATGCATGTTGCCGCTGCTTTGGATAAAAAAACCATCGCTATATATGGTTCATCCGATCCAGCATTTACACCACCGTTGAATGCAAAAGCCCAAGTCATTACCTTAAGTTTAGAGTGTTCACCGTGCTTTAAACGCGAATGTCCTTTAGGCCATACTCGCTGCTTAACAGATATAAAGCCGCAACAAGTGCTTGATAGTATTGAACTGAGCTCATGAGAATTGCCATCGTTAAACTCTCGGCATTGGGAGATATCGTACATGCGATGGTGGCCTTGCAATTTATTAAAGCACAAATACCTGATCTACAAATAGACTGGATAGTTGAGCAGCGTTTCGTGGGTGTGTTAGAAAATAATCCTGATATCAATGCTATTTACACTGTTAATTTAAAGTCTTTAAAAACCCATAAGGCGGGTGTTTTTGAGCAAATTAAAGCGCTCCGTAATTACGCAAAAAATAACTATGATTTAGTTATAGATGCACAAGGGCTGCTTAAGTCAGCGATCACTGCTAGGTTATTAGGTAAAGCTGTCGCTGGATTCGACAAAGACTCTATTCGAGAAAAAGCCGCTTCATGGTTTTACACTAAAAAAGTCAACTGCGCTTATGATGCCAACACCATCGATAGAAATGCTTTGGTGCTTAGTCAACCCTTAGGTATCAGCATTACGCCTGAACAGATACTCAACAAAAAACCTTTTTTGTTTTTTAGTAATGCCGATCAATCATTCGATGATTTTTTATCCGCAGATAAACACAATATCGTCTTGGTTATCAGCTCTACGTGGGAAAGCAGAAATTATCCTGCGGAAAAGTTTGTCGCCGTTGCCGAAGCCTTGCAGCAGAATTGCTTGGTGATTTGGGGTAATGAGCAAGAAAAACAAAAGGCTGAGTGGATGGTGACTCAGTCAAATACCATTAAAGTCATGCCTAAGCTGGACTTTAATGCTTTAAAAGCACTGATCGCAAAGGCGGACTTATTGATCGGTAATGATACTGGACCTACCCACATGGCCTGGGCTTTAAACAAACCTTCAATCACTTTGTTTGGCCCTACACCGGTCAGCCGGGTTTACCAAACCGACATCAATAAAGTGCTTAAGTCAGCCTCTATCGTTAATCCCTATAAACTCAATAAACAAGATTATTCGATCAAGGACATAGCAGAGTCTGACATTATTAATCTTGCAAGAGACTTATTGGGCAGCTAACAACTTAAGATAAGATAGCGAGAATAACATTATTGGACGTAGGTTGAGTTAGCGATAGCGTAACCCGACATTGTTTCGTATTATGTCGGGTTACGGCTAGCGCCTAACCCGACCTACAGAAGCACTTTGTCCTAATGTTAGGTTGCTAAGCAATTAGGCTAAATTCCGTAAAGACTTTGATAAGTTTGGATAGCCTTGAGCTGTTCATCGCTGGCTTCCGCTGTTAAATATTCAATGATATTGGCCAAGGTGATAATAGCGATCACCGGCATAGCAAATTGCGCTTCAACTTCTTGTATCGCCGAACAGTCATTAAGTCCCTTTTCTTGTCTATCCAAAGCGATTAAAACCCCAGCAGGGGTAGCATGAGCCTGATTAATGATCTCCACCGATTCTCTAACCGAAGTGCCAGCGGTAATGACGTCATCAAGAATAATAACGTTACCAATAAGCGGAGCACCGACCAAGCTGCCACCTTCGCCATGATCTTTGGCTTCTTTGCGATTAAAGGCAAAAGGAATGTCATCGCCAGTAATTTGAGCATAGGCAATAGACGTTGCACTCACTAAGGGGATACCTTTGTAAGCCGGTCCGTATAAGACATCGGCTTTTATATTGGCTTGTAGTAAAGCTTGTGCATAAAAATGTCCCAACTTACCTAATTGAGCACCGGTATTAAATAAGCCGGTATTAAAGAAGTAAGGACTGGTTCGACCAGACTTTAATTGAAACTCACCAAATTTAAGTACGCCGCAATCGAGTGCGTAGGAAATGAAATCTTTTTGATAATCAAGCATGATGTAAGAACAGGTTAAAGGTTAAGGGTTCAAGGCTAAAGGCTCAAGGCTACATGTCTGTAGGCCGGAATAAGGCTTTTTAAGCGTAAGCGATTGAGCGTTTCCGGCATAGGTACTGTTGCTGTGCTGGAAACGCCACCACTCGCAACGCTAGCATGGTCTTATTCCGGCCTACAGTTTAAAGCATAAACTTTTCAAGTATATTATCCATAAAATTCCAACCTTGCGCAGAACAAAAATAACGGCCGTTTTGATTTATCAGCAAACCTTGTTGCAGACTTTCAGATAATGCCGGTTCTAGCGTGGCAATACTAAGCCCAGTGCTTGCAAAATAGTTTTCTGCTGTAAAACCCTGTTTTAAGCGCAACTGATTCATAATAAATTCTAATGGTAATTCCGCTACGGGAATTGCTGTTGCTCCAGAAAGCTTATGAGTGTCTTGTAAATACTGTTCTGGGCTTTTAGGTTTAACGGTACGAATAATAGCTTGCGGTAAGGTTTGAGTAATCTTACCGTGAGCACCCGCTCCGATACCTAAATAATCGCCAAACTGCCAATAATTAACATTATGCTTACACTGTAAACCTAGCTGACTGTAAGCTGAGACCTCGTACTGTCCATAACCATGATCCGCTAATAATTGTTGCCCGCGCTTTTGGGTATCAAAAATAAGCTCATCATTAGGCAGTTGCGGTGGAAACTTATGGAAATAAGTATTGGGCTCTAAGGTTAATTGATAAAAAGAAATATGAGTCGGCTTTAGGCTAATGGCTATTGCCACATCGGTTTGGCTATCATCAGGGCCAGCGCCTGGCAAGCCGAACATTAAATCTAAATTAAAATTATCAAAGCCCGATTGCTGAGCAATTTCAGCGGCTATAAGCGCTTCTCGACTCGAATGAACTCGACCTAAGCTTGTTAAAAGCACGTCATTAAAACTTTGTATGCCTATCGACAAACGATTAATGCCCAGCGCTCTAAATTCAGCAAACTTATGACTTTCAAAAGTACCTGGATTAGCTTCTAAAGTAATTTCAATATCAGGCTTTAAAGTCAGTTGTTGTTCTATGCCACGTAACAAGCGATTAATAGACTCAGGAGAAAACAGACTTGGTGTGCCACCACCGATAAAAATGCTATTGATGGGGCGAGTAATGGCATAGCGCTGTATATCTTCGGCTAAATCGGTCAGTAAAGCATCGATATAAGCGGCCTCAGGGGTATCAGCTTTAACAGCATGTGAATTAAAATCACAATAAGGACATTTTTTAATGCACCAAGGTATGTGTATATAAAGACTTAGGGGCGGTAAAGGCATTATTTTTGAGTTCTGGCGCGTATCAGCGATAAAATAATAACAATCAGCAGTGCAGCCAAAGAAAACTCTAGCAATATAAAAGCGCCAATTTTAAAGTATGCAAATAGCGGGTGAACAAACCTAACTAACCAGCCGCCAGCTTCATCAGCCAATGCTGAAATGTAAATTAAGCTATTCAACCAAATTTTTAAACGTACCGGAACATCAGTCATCAACATTAAATGCGTTAAGGTCACTATTAACATGCCCATCGCAAATAGATGAAAGTGAGAAACTTCCAGCATGCCTTGGTAACTTCTGGGCGGAATAAAGTTTTCTTCTGAGCCTAAATAATAGCTAATCACAGATTCGGGCATTAAGGTCATGTGATGAAAATACATCAGGCCGTTACTGAGCCACAATAAGACGATATATCCCAAAAACATTAACACCACAGTATTCAGTAATGATTTGCGCTGTTGTTCGCCGGTAACAAAATAACGCATCAATTTTGACCTTTAGTTTTTATCATCACTTGATATATCGCCATGACTTTACGAATACTACTGATGGCTGCTCGAGTACTTAATGTTGCACCACTTATGCCATCAACGCCTTTATTAAAATCCATTTCAGATAGGGGGCGTTTATATAACTTGTCAAACCATGCTTGAGGTGGTTGATATTCTGGTGGTTCATGAAAGGCAAGCGTATAGACTTTACTGAGTTCACCATCAGGGTTCAATACTATCATTAAGGTCTCTGGTTTAGTTCTGACAGTGATTGTTTCAATCGCAGCATAACCTAAAGACTTACCTTGATCTTTGCCGGTATAAAACGTGAATAAACCTGACTCTAGTTTAATTCTAGCACTTTGCTCAATCTGGGCGACTTGTTGTTCATCAGGAAATAATGATAGCAATTCAACTTGCACACCTTTACCAAAGGCCAATTCTATCGCCTCGTTTTTGCTGTAAAAGATTTGAGCAAAACTGGGAGTGATTCCGCTTAGCAATAATAAGAAAAGGACAAGCAGTTTCCCTAGGTTAGTTATTTTCATAGAGTCTCTCGCTTAGAGTTGTAATAAACTTCAAATAAATAAAGGCGTGCAGTTTAACACGGCTATCAGCCTAACAAGGGACAAAACGCTTGTGTAGGTCGGGTTAGATACTAGCCGTAACCCGACCTACAACTGTCTTGTCTTTAGTGATAGCCAATCTTTCGTCTTAAGCTTAACTGCTCTAAGTAAAGTGGGTAGCCCTAAAAAATGAAACCAAAGCCCAGATTGAAGTCATCCGGCAATAGACCTTGCTTTGCAACATAATTGCGATAATCGGCTTTGATGACTACATTAGGAATAGGTTTGTATTGCAAACCCACCTGAAATATTTCCCAGTCTTTACTAAGATCAACAGTATAACCATTCGGTACCTTAGACATCGTATTGAGTCGCTCATAACGGAAGAATGGCGCCAGATATTGTGGCGTGTTTTCCCATAATAGGGGCAAGATATCGTAACCGATCTCTGAATACCAACCATAGTTTTGAGAGCCTATCGTCGTTCCGTTAGCTGCACTAAGAATAGCTGCATCATCTATAAATCCCCAAGAACCTAGAGTACGAAATTCAAGGCTACGATATTTCCATTGCACATGAGTTTCATACAATTGAGTGAAGGCATTAGCCTTTTGCCCAGCAAAGACTTGATTTTGTCCAGAATTACCCACATAAGCCGAACCACCGACAGTAACACCAGGCAACACAGCAGGGTCATAGTCCAAGCGAGCGACATAACCAAAGTTTTCAGCCTTAGCATTACTACCACCACCACGACCTTCACTAATTCCATCTGAGGTAAATTTAGAGGCATCCAAACCATTAACTACATAGGCGGTATAGGTCAGACTCGGCGTAATTGCACCAAATAAACCCGCGCCCATTTCTCGCCAGGTACTTGGGATGATGCGTTGCTCAACTTCGGGACGATGATTGCCGAAGTAAAATAATGGTTCATGAGTCCTGTTGATTAAGCCCATCGGCATCAAGACCAAACCGGCTCGGGCATTAGCCCTAGTGTCCATAAAGAAATCTAGCGAAGCAAATTCGACAGAGACTTCACCTTTTGATTCAGAACCTTCACCGGTCGTCGCATGTTCAAATTCAAGTTCACTGTTAAACAAAATCTTATCCGTGAATTTGTAACCTGCATATAAAACCATGCGTTCCATATCAGCGCTGTCATTACTGCTACCTTTGTCACCCACTTTAGCCGAATAATTACCTTCGCCATAACCGCCAATAGAGAGACCTTTACCTGCACCATAAACTTTCGATGCAGCAGGTCCCATACCATAAGCACTTTTATATTGGGCTTCTTCAGGAATAACCAGATTAGTACGTAATTTTTCGACTTCCTGACTTAAGATGTCAGTTTTGCGCTCCAAACTCTTTACATTGCTAGTAGCGATGTTTGTTTCAGGACTGGCTGTGTTGTTGGTCGCTAGTTTATTTTCAGGATTTTGTACATTATTGACAGTCACCTTGTTTGTTGCCGCATTCATGCTGGCTTTCATTTCGTCTATTTGCTTTTGCTGTGCCTGAATAATTTGCCACATATCTTCCATAGTTTTTGGCTTATCCAACGCTTTAACTGGCACACTTAAAACAATCAGAACTATAAGTAATATTTTATTTACTAATGATTGGCTGTTCATTTATATAACCTCATCTTTTTATGGTTAATATATTCTAGCCTGATAAACACATAAATACAAATGATTCTTATTTACGAGAAGTAGTAGCCTACTTCAGTTAAGGTTTTTGGAAGTATGCGGGAGTGACTTTAGCCACGCACTCTTAGCTAAAGCCACTCCCACTGTAATCGGAACTCAACCAATTGTCGGCAGTGACTAACTTGTTATAACTAAACAAATATTTCACATTTGCCAAAGAAACCTGTATATATACCGAGCTTAGCGCATAAAGGCCGCTTAACTCGCTAAATAAGGCGAACAAGCTATACGGGACAGGGCATTGCGAATAGGGATAATTACAACCCATCAAATTAAAAGTAGGAGTAAGGTTATGTTTGAAATATTTTTTATGTTTACGGTCATTTTTGTAGCTTATGTGGTTTATCACATGTTCAATGAGCAGAAAGAAGCTCCTACCAACTCGAGCAATCCTGTAGTTAAGCCCCTACACGATGTTTCTGCTGTGCTAGCAACCAAACCCGCTGTCGTTCTTGCCCCTAAGACGTCTAATCAAAGTAAAAAACCTGCTGCAGTTAAGGCTAAGACTAAGGTCGTTAAAAAAACGCCCGTTACCACAACAGCCAAAAGTACAGACATTAAAAAAGGTTTACGTGATCCAAAAACTGGCGAGGTAGCAACGACTTATAATAATTATCGTTTTACAAAACGATGGATAAAAGATGCCTTGGTTAGCGAAGGTTTTTTAGAAAAAGTTTATAAGAATAACGAGCTAGAGCCAGAGATTGAAGCCACTATAAAAGCTGCTATTGTTAAACTTGAAGCTTTAGAAAAATATAAGCCTTAGTTGTGTCTTCTGGCTCATAGGTATCTACACAAATAATTGTTAGCAATCCCACGCAAGAACGATAACATTGTGGTGAAGATCGTAGGGGCGTATTGCATACGCCCTATTAAAAACGCGTTTCTAAATACATTTTATTGAAAGCATTATCAGCAATCTACAATTTTTAATGTTTGATAAATGAGCCTATGCAATATGCCCTTACGGTTTTTTTGTCTTTTCCGGTAGATAATCGGTTTGGTTGCCGGAAACGCTCAATCGCTTACGCTCGAAAAGTCTTATTCCGGCCTAAAACCACTAAACATCGTAGGGACGGACAGGTCGCGACCTGTCCCTGCATGCCTAAATCTGCTCCCACAAATAATCTAAGCCTATCAATACTCTATCTTTACTGGCATTTACTATCACCGCAATTCAAGCAAGTCATACAACCATCCATCATGACCATGGCTTTGGTGCTGCACTTTTGGCAAAGTATGGCTTTTTCAGGGAATGCCTGACCTCCTGACTCACCATGTTGCGCTTCAAACTCGCGGCGTTTTTCATCTAAGAAGTTTTTTTGATGATCAGTCATAACATCGGGCTTAATCATGCCTATATGCTTTAGATGCGATTCAATCGCATAGCCGATTTCAGCAACTAATGACGGCATAAATACCCCGCCTTTCTTAAAATAGCCACCACGCGGATCAAACACGCCTTTCATTTCTTCTACTAAGAAGCAGGCATCTCCACCCTTACGAAATACCGCTGAAATAACGCGTGTCAGTGCCAGCACCCACTGAAAATGCTCCATGTTTTTAGAGTTAATGAAAATTTCATAAGGACGGCGTTCTTCATGAGAAGTGCCAAGATTTAGCACCATGTCGTTAATGGTGATGTACAAGGCATGTTCAGACTGCGGGGTTTTAATCTTATAAGTTGAGCCTAATAAAACTTCTGGGCGCTCTACTTTTTCGTGCATGCTTTCTAAGGATAACTCAGGTTTAATTGATTCCTCGGTTTCTTTGTTCAGCACTTTATAGCTGACGATTTTTTTAGCAATTTTGTGTGTCATATTCATGTCTCTGTTTAGTATTAAGGCTGCGGTTAACTTAGAATTTTCCGTAGTAACCTTCTTTTAGTGCATCAAATAAATTAGCAGCACTATGAATTTCGCCATCGTACTCAACATCTTCATTGCCTTTAAATTCGACGACATGGCCATCTTCTAAAGTAAATTGATAAGTGGTATTTTCCAAGTCAGATTCTTTAACGAGTACGCCTTGGAATACTTCTGGATTAAAGCGGAAGGTCGTGCAGCCTTTTAAGCCTTTATCGTAGGCATATTCATAAATAGACTTAAAGTCTTCATAAGCAAAGTCGGTAGGCACATTAGCGGTTTTAGAAATAGATGAATCTATCCATTTTTGCGCAGCGGCTTGTATATCAACATGTTGCTTAGGGGTGACATCATCAGCGGCAATAAAGTAGTCGGGTAATTTTTGCTCAGGATCTTCGCTATAAGGCATAGCCTTAGGATTAACCATTTCTCTATAGGCTAATAATTCAAAAGAAAATACATCGATCTTTTCTTTAGATTTTTTACCAGCACGAATCACATTACGTGAATAATGATGAGCAAAACTAGGCTCGATACCATTACTAGCGTTATTGGCTAAAGAAAGCGAGATAGTGCCTGTCGGTGCAATAGAGCTGTGATGAGTAAAACGCGCACCAGTTTCAATTAATTCAGCAATTAACTCGGGTTCTTCCTTAGCGATTTGTTGCATATAACGACTGTATTTTGCATGTAAGACTTTGCCAGAAATAGAGTCGCCTAGCTTATAACCATCGGTAATCATTTCTGGGCGCTTGTGCAGCATTTCACCAGTCACGGTAAAGATTTGCTCCATAATAGGTGCAGGGCCTTTTTCTTTCGCTAAAGATAAGCCTGCTTTCCAGCCTTCTATTGATAACACTTTAGTCACTTCTTCAGTAAAACTTAAAGATGCATCGTCACCATAGCACATACCCAGCATAGTTACGGTTGAACCTAAGCCTAAGTAGCCCATGCCATGACGACGTTTACTAATAATTTCTTCGCGCTGTTTAGGTAAAGGCAGGCCGTTAATTTCGACGACATTATCCAGCATACGTGTAAAGATTTTGATGGCTTTACGATAAGTATCCCAATCAAAATAGGCATCACTGGTGAAAGGTTTTTTGACAAAGCGAGTTAAATTAATAGAGCCTAATAAACAGCTACCATAAGGCGGTAAGGGTTGTTCTCCGCAAGGATTGGTGGCGCGAATCTTCTCGCAAAACCAGTTGTTATTCATCTCATTAACTTTGTCGATTAAAATAAAACCAGGCTCAGCATAATCGTAAGTGGAACTCATAATGATGTCCCATAAGCGACGAGCTGGTAGGGTTTTAGATACTTTACAAGCAACCAAGCCATCGCTATTTAGCACATAACCTTCTGTAACAGGAAGATCGCGCCAAATAATTTTTTGGCTGTCATTTAAATCTAATTTATCGACCAGAACTTCCTTTTCAGTGACAGGAAAAGACAGCGACCAAGGTAGATCGCCTTTAACCGCTTGCATAAATTCAGCGGTAATCAACAATGACAAGTTAAATTGGCGTAAACGACCATCTTCACGTTTGGCTCTAATAAAATCAATAACGTCAGGATGTCCAATATCAAAAGTGGCCATTTGTGCGCCACGACGACCACCCGCAGAAGAAACCGTAAAGCACATCTTGTCATAGATATCCATGAAAGAGAGTGGTCCAGAGGTATAAGCGCCTGCACCAGAAACATAAGCGTCTTTTGGTCTTAAGGTAGAGAATTCATAACCAATACCGCAGCCGGCTTTTAAGGTAAGACCTGCTTCATGCACTTTACCGAGAATATCATCCATAGAATCGGCGATCGTGCCTGATACAGTACAATTAATAGTAGATGTCGCGGGTTTATGATCGAGTGCACCGGCATTCGAAACGATTCGTCCAGCAGGAATAGCGCCTTGACGTAAAGCCCAGAGAAATTCTTTATAGTATTGTTCTTGTTTGGCACGACCTTTTTCTACATCTGATAGCGCCCTAGCAACCCTTTGATAAGTTTCATCAATAGAGTCATCTACCGCTAAGCCATCTTTGCTTTTTAAGCGGTATTTTGTATCCCAAATATCCATAGAGGCATCTTGGAAAGGAATTTCCGTAACAGTATTAGCGATAACGTGAAGTTGTGCTGGCATAGTTTTATGAGTCTCAGGATTAATAAATGAAGGTGAATAATGTAAAAGTTGTTAGTAGGTATTTAGTAGAGCTGCTGCTCTTGAATACCCATATATAGTTAGATATTTAAAGTTGAGACACAATATATAGTGTTTTTTGAAAGAAACAACTGATTTGTGCTTTAAGCAAATAGCTGTCATCAAAGCGTTATACTAGGTGCTTGTTTTGTAAGCTATGGCGTTTTTTTGAGCTTAGTTTTCTAGGTAAAAAACTAAATTGTGAGCGCAAAAGAGGGCGGCGTAATGATCATTGCCATTAACTTAGTGAAATTAGGTAGTTGGATAAAGTATGTAGAAGCTGCACGATCGACCTCTAAATTACGATCGATATCTACTTCTTCACACTCATGACTTGCATAGGCTTTTCTGGTATGGCTATTTTGTGGCAAACAACACAGCACTTAATAATGAGGGATAAGCCAACTAATAGCCGACAATCTGTCGCTATCTTTTGTTAAAAACAGAATGTCTGGACAAAATATTACAAAACGGTAAAATTATCGGCTGTTATCATCCTTGAGCTGACTTAAATACCTAAATGGCGTCGATTACCGTTTTAAATGGTCCAAACTTAAATCTATTGGGACTCCGTGAACCTAGCCTTTATGGACACAAAACCCTCGCTGATATACGCGACTCGCTAGAAAATAAAGCCGCTGCATTAAATCATCAACTCGACTTTCATCAAAACAATGCTGAGCATGAAATTATTGACTTGATACATCTAGCATACAAAAAGCATACAGATTTCATCATTATTAACCCTGCTGCATTTACCCATACCAGCGTGGCTATACGAGATGCTTTACTCGCAACCAAAATTCCCTTTATAGAGGTTCATTTATCAAACGTCCATGCACGTGAACCTTTTAGAAAACACTCTTATTTCTCAGATATTGCTCAAGGCGTTATTTGTGGGTTAGGAGCAATAGGATATGAACTGGCCTTAAACGCCGCCAACCAGATATTAACCGAGAGACCATAAACCATGGATATTAGAAAAATAAAAAAACTCATCGAAATTATCGAAGAATCAGACATTGCTGAACTAGAAATTAAAGAAGGTGAAGAGTCAATTCGTATTAGTCGCTATTCTGCTGCACCTACTCAAGTAGCTTATGCGCCCGCACCTATTAGCGCAGCACCTACTGCAATAAGCGCAGCACCAGCTACTACTTCACAAGAAGAAAAAATCACAGGGCATGTAGTTAAATCTCCAATGGTAGGTACTTTTTATCGTTCAGCCTCACCCGGCAGTAAAGTTTTTGTCGAAGTAGGTCAGTCTGTTACCACCGGTGATACTTTATGTATCATTGAAGCCATGAAAATTCTTAATCAAATTGAAGCTGATAAAAGTGGTGTTATTACTAAAATACTGGCTGAAAACGCTGAACCGGTCGAATATGGTCAACCCTTATTCATCATTGAATAATCTACGGGGCCCCCATGTTCAATAAAATTGTTATTGCCAATCGCGGCGAAATTGCTTTACGTATCCTTCGTGCCTGCAGAGAATTAGGCATTAAAGTCGTCGCAGTTCATTCAGAAGCCGATCGCGATCTTAAACATGTGCGCTTAGCCGATGAATCTGTGTGTATAGGCCCCGCCTCTTCCGCAGACAGCTATCTGAATATTCCAGCCATTATTAGCGCTGCTGAAGTCACTGATGCAGAAGCGATCCACCCAGGCTATGGTTTCTTATCCGAAAACGCTGATTTTTCTGAAAAAGTAAAGCAAAGTGGTTTTGTCTTTATTGGCCCCAATGCCGAAACCATTCGCATGATGGGCGACAAAATTTCTGCTAAAAATGCCATGTTGGCTGCTGGCATCCCCTGTGTTCCAGGTAATAATGATCCGTTATCAGACGATGATCAAAAGAACCTGAAGATGGCAAAGGAAATCGGCTATCCAGTTATTATCAAAGCTGCAGGTGGTGGTGGCGGTAGAGGTATGCGTACTGTACATACTGAATCTGCGCTCATCAATTCTATCGCAATGACTAAAGCCGAAGCAGGTAGCGCCTTTGGCAATCCAACCGTTTACATGGAAAAATTTCTGGAAGATCCTAGACACATTGAGTTTCAAGTCATGGCAGATTCACACGGCAATGCCATTCACCTAGGTGAACGTGATTGCTCTATGCAACGTCGCCATCAAAAAGTTGTAGAAGAAGCACCAGCCCCTGGTATTACTCCAGAACAACGTAAACTCATCGGTGAACGTTGTGCTAAAGCCTGTATCGATATTGGTTATTTAGGCGCAGGTACCTTTGAGTTCTTATATGAAAAAGGCGAATTCTATTTCATAGAAATGAATACCCGCGTACAAGTCGAACATCCAGTCACTGAAATGATTACTGGTTTTGATATTGTGAAAGAACAACTGCGTATCGCTGCGGGTGAACCACTCTCTATTACCCAAGATCAAGTGACCTTTACTGGCCATGCTATTGAATGTCGTTTAAACGCTGAAGACCCTAAGACTTTCATGCCTTGTCCTGGCACTATTGATCAATTCCATATGCCAGGTGGCCCTGGTATTCGTTGTGAAACTCATATCTACAATGGCTATAAAGTACCGCCTTATTATGACTCTATGATAGGCAAATTGATTGCTCACGGTGAAGATAGAAAAAGCGCTATTGCCCGTATGAATACAGCTCTAAGTGAAATCATCATAGATGGCATTAAAACCAATATCCCGCTACAGCAAGATATTATGAATGACAGCGCTTTTGGACTAGGTCAGCAAAACATTCATTATTTGGAAAAGAAGCTAGGGATTTATTAGTTTTTTGATTCTGTGTTTTAAGGCATAGGTATCTATACAAATAATTGTTAGCATTCCGACGCGCGAACGATAAGATTGTGGTGAAGATCGTAGGGGCGTATTGCATACGCCCTTATAAAATAAGCTCTATAACATTGGACTTTCCCCACGCGAAACGGGGTTTATAACCCCGTCTCAAACGGTTGATATTGCAATTATTTTCGAAAGATCACCGGTTTTGGCTATATAGCGCCGTTTGGATGCATCTAAACGTTTCGATCGGGGTTGCCCTGCATTGCGCGTCAGCTTAGGGTATCGCGCCCTTGGTGTTCCAGTTGATTTAGGTGTGCAATGGTTTTGGATTGGCAATCATGCCGACTATGATAAATTGCTTGCTTAACTCCTCGACAGTACAGCATTGTTATACTTACATTTTAAAAACCGTAAGCTCTGCGACTTACTCTCTCTAACCTCACCTACTATCCATCCTAAACCACATCTCTCTATGGCCTGGCATCAAATTTCCGTTATTACCCAAGAAAACATTGCTCCCCAACTGGCAGACTTTTTCAGCGACCTAGGCGCGGTATCCGTTACCTATATGGATGCCGAAGACGAACCCGTCTATGAACCAGCTATCGGTGAAACCAAAATATGGAGTAATACGCAGGTTATTGCACTTTATGAATTGGATGCTGATCCCGAATTAATAAAGTCTGAAGTTTATAAGCAATTTAATCACGATGACTTGCATG
>Ga0214182_1000253_pt1 | contig 23858 bp, 26 predicted proteins | sample TroBogEpilimnion_8_FD_153020 | JGI IMG/M metagenome (GOLD analysis project Ga0214182, IMG submission 153020) | Freshwater microbial communities from Trout Bog Lake, WI - 14NOV2007 epilimnion | ecosystem: Environmental > Aquatic > Freshwater > Lake > Epilimnion/Euphotic zone | place: Trout Bog... | reverse complement strand
TCAAAATTCATGACTGGGATAAATGGGAAGACCCATTCCGGATGACTATGGATGCGTACTGGAAATATCAAGCTGAAAAAGAGAGAAAGCTTTATGCCATTATTGATGCGTTCAATCAAAATAATGGGCACTTAGGGATTACTGATGCTCGTTATATAAATTGCATAAAATTATTTTTATGTGGTATTTCACCACTTGAATATACAGCCTCACGTGGATTTACCCATGTTGGGCGCCAGTTCCGCGGTGTTGGGCCTCGTGTTGCTTGCTTAATGCAAGCTTTGGATGAGGTACGTCATGCGCAAACCCAAATCCACTCAATGAGTAACTACAACAAGTATTACAACGGTATGCATAACTGGCATCATATGCGCGACCGTGTATGGTACCTCTCTGTGCCTAAGTCATTCTTTGAAGATGCTTTCTCAGCCGGCCCATTTGAATTCATGATTGCCATCGGATTCTCTTTTGAGTATGTATTGACCAACTTACTCTTTGTTCCATTTGTTTCGGGAGCAGCTTATAACGGTGATATGGGGGCCATGACGTTTGGTTTCTCAGCTCAATCAGATGAAGCGCGTCATATGACCTTGGGATTGGAATGTATTAAGTTCATGCTTGAACAGGATCCAGCCAACGTACCTATCGTTCAAAAATGGATTGATAAATGGACATGGCGCGGATATCGCGTTTTATCTCTTGTCTCCATGATGATGGATTACATGCTTCCTAAGCGTGTAATGAGTTGGAAAGAAGCGTGGGAAATTTACTTTGAAGAAAATGGCGGATCTCTATTTAAGGATTTAGAGCGTTACGGCATTCGCCTTCCTAAGTACACGGAGCAAATGGAGGTTGATAAAGAGCATTTGTCACACCAGACTTGGGCGACATTTTATCAATATGCTGCAGCGTGTAATTTCCACGCGTGGATACCAAGCGATGAAGAAATGGATTGGCTGTCTGAAAAGTACCCAAATACTTTTGACAAGTACTATCGTCCACGTCTTGAATATTGGCGAGATGAAGAGGCGAAGGGTAATCGTTTCTATAGCAAAACCTTGCCCCAGCTTTGCCAAGTTTGCCAGACGCCGATGATTTATACGGAGCCAGGTGACCCTACACAAACCTGTTACAGAGAGTCTGATTTCAAAGATGACAAATATCACTTCTGCTCAGATGGTTGTAAGGATATTTTTGATGACGAGCCTGAAAAATATGTTCAAGCCTGGTTGCCAGTACAGCAAATTTATCAAGGTAATTGCTTTACGCCTGAGGCAGATCCCACTGCACCAGACTTTGATCCATTAATTGAAGTTCTGAAGTTTTATGGAATGAATATTGGCAGGGATAACTTTGACTTCAAGGGCTCAGAGGATGAGAAAAACTTTGAAGCTTGGCGTAATCTTTCGACCAAAAATTAATTAGATCAATTAAAAGGAGACCAAAATGCCTGTTGTTGCCCTCGGAGATTACGATTTTCCAGCTAAGGATACCGTTGATAAATTTCACGGAAACCAAATGCTATTTATTGGCTGGGATCAGCACTTAATGTTTTGTGCTCCCTTTGCATTTCCATTTCCTCCAAATCTTCCCTTTGGAGAGATCCCCAAAATCATGAATAATCCTGGCTGCTTTGGATATCACCCTGATTACGCAAAAATTAATTGGGATACAGCCACATGGTTGAAGTCTGGTAAGCCATTTAAGCCTGACTTCAGTAAGAGTCTTTCTGAGAATGGTCTCAAGCATAAAGATAGCTTGCGTTTCCAGACCCCTGAGCTCACTGGAATTAAGGGTAGTGCATCCTAATGATTATTAATTTATTGCGTAAAAAATGAGCTATCAACTTACCATCGAACCGCTTGGGCAAACCATCACCATTGAGGATGGGCAAACTATTCTGGACGCCAGTCTGCGAGCTGGAATTTATTTGCCACATGCTTGTTGCCATGGGTTGTGTGCTACCTGCAAAATTCAAGTGGTTGATGGTGAAATTGAGCATGGAGAGGCATCCAACTTTGCCTTAATGGATTATGAGCGCGAAGAAGGTAAGTGCCTGGCTTGCTGCGCTATACCAAGTTCAGACTTGGTAATTGAGGCCGAAATCGATGAAGATCCTGATGCACTTTTTTTACCTGTGCGTGATTTCATTGGGAAGGTAAGTCAGATAGTTGATTTAACTCCAACTATCAAGGCAATACATCTTGAGCTAGATCATGAGATGCGTTTTCAGGCGGGTCAGTACATTAACTTATTTTTGCCAGATGGTGAGCAATCACGCGCATTTTCAATTGCGAATCCACCTGAAGATAATCAGAGCGTAAAAAAACTTGAATTGAATATTAGGATGGTTCCGGGAGGTAAAGCGACTACCTGGATACATCAGCAATTAAAAGTTGGCGAAAGTGTAAAAATTGCAGGACCATATGGTAGATTTTTTGTTCGCAAATCTACAGCAAAGCCAAGCCTATTCATGGCTGGAGGGTCTGGGCTATCAAGCCCACGTTCCATGATTCATGATTTACTTAACGAAGGATCCGATCATCCCATCACCTTGGTTTACGGCGCTAGAAACTTATCAGAACTGTATTACCACAATGAATTTTTAGAGATGTCTCGGAAGTATTCTAATTTCACCTATGTTCCAGCTTTGTCGGATGAGGTGAAAGAGTTGCCATGGGACGGCTTTAACGGTTATGTGCATGATGCAGCTAAAGCCCATTTTAGTAATGATTTTAGAGAGATGAAGGCCTACTTATGTGGCCCGCCGGTAATGATTGAGGCATGCATTGCAACATTAATGCAGGGGCGATTATTTGAGCGTGATATTTACACAGAAAAATTCTTTTCTGCCGCAGATGCTCAGCAGGTTAGAAGCCCCCTATTTAAGAATATTTAATTTTAAATCTGAATATTATGGGCTACTACGAAGTAATGATTGAGGAGACGGGCGAAAAATACCGATGCTCAAGTGCGGAATCATTGCTATCTGGGATGGAGCGTCTAGGAAAAAAAGGAATACCCGTTGGGTGTAGAGGTGGTGGATGCGGTGTATGCAAAATCAAGGTATCCCAGGGAGATATTGAGAAACGTGTGATGAGCAGGGATCATGTTTCTGAGGCAGAGGAAGAACAAGGGTTGGTTCTTGCCTGCCGAGTAAAGCCTCTCAGTGATATCCATCTTTGTGTAATTGGGAAGATGCAAAAGACAGTATGCGCAAAAAAAGCAACGCCATCAGACTCTAATCCTGGGAGTGCCAGTTGAATTTACTTCTAAATCTCTTTTACTAATTTACTGAAAGCCTGAAAAGTTAATTCAATGTGCTCAGCCAAGATAGCGGTTGCCAAAGAGGCATTCCGATCCATAGTCGCCTTTAATAAGTCCTCATGCTCACTATGAACATCTCTTGGAATGGGTCTATGGTAGAGCGCAATGCGGCGATAACGCTCTGCTTGGTGATGAAGAATCGCCAAAAAGTGTTTAAGCCAGCGTGATGGGCAGGCTGCAATTAAGACTTCATGGAAAATGCGATTTCTTTCTTCCCATTCTTCGCGACCGCCTTCATCGGATAACTTTTCTTCTGCTTTTGAGAGTCGATGAAATGCTGCCAATAGATCCGCCTCCCATGCTTCATCTCCCAAGCCGATCGATTGTCTTAGTGCCTCACACTCAAGCATCACTCTTGTTTTCGTTATATCTCGAAAGTCCTCAATGGAGGCTGGTGCTACGCAGAAACCTCGTTGACCTTGGCTTATTACTAAGGCATCCGACATTAGTAGGGAGAGGGCTTCTCGCAATGTGCCTGCACCAACTCCATAACTCTCTTTTAAATGCTCAACACGTAGTTTCTCACCAGGGGATAAGCGTCCTTCGATGATATCCCGCCTCAATTTGCGATATGCCATTTCAACTAGGGTTTTTGGCTCGGGCTCAGCATTAGAGGCCCTCAACATATTGTTTTTTAAGAGTTTTATTTTAGGCATTACTCAATATTTTTATGGAGTGAAGGTATAGGTAATTCTACATGATTTTCTTAATAAGCAAAATTATCTAAAAATATCGAGAAAATAGTTTGACATCGAGATTAAATAATAATATTGTTATATTTAATCAATCTTAGTTGGCTATGGCTTTCTTAAAGATGGATAAAAAAAGAAAACTATGAATTGCCTTGGTTTTTAAACATAGGTTTAAGAGTGGTTATAAGGAGATTGTTATGGCTTTGACAGGTGTATTACGCCCCGGACATGCGCAAATTCGTGTCTTAGATATGGATGAAGCAATACATCACTACCGCGATGTATTGGGATTGATTGAAATGGGTAAGGACAAACAAGGACGTGTTTACTTGCGAGCATGGGATGAGCGTGATCACCATAGCGTAATTTTGCGTCAAACCGATAGAGCTGGAATTGACTTCTTCGCCTTTAAAGTTGCAAATGCCGAAACATTGGCAAAGATGGATTCTGATTTACGTGCGTATGGAGTTAAGACGGAAAAGATTCCTGCAGGAGAGTTGCTAGAAACGGGTGAGCGTATTCGTTTTGAAATAGCAAGCGGCCACCAAATTGAGCTCTATGCTGAAAAAACAAAAATTGCTACATCTGCAAATCTCTTGAATCCCGAGGCCTGGTCGCCTTTACAGGATAAAGGAATTGCACCTTTAAGGCTTGATCATTGCTTGCTATATGGACCCGATATTGAGAAGGTGCAAAAGCTCTTTACTGAGGTTCTGGGTTTCTTTCTCGTCGAGCATATTGAGATTGAACCAGGCAATGATTTAGCCATTTGGCTTTCCACATCCACAAAGGCTCACGACATTGCTTTTGTGCGTCATCCAGAGCCAGGCAAGTTACATCATATTTCGTTCTTGCTTGATAGTTGGGAAAAGGTTTTGCGCGCTGCTGACATCATGTCCGCTAATCGTGTTTCGATTGATATTGGCCCAACACGACATGGCGTAACTCGCGGAACCACTATTTATGCATTTGACCCATCTGGAAATCGCTTTGAGACATTTTCTGGTGGTAATTTTGGCTACCCAGATTGGGACCCTATTAAGTGGACGATGGATGAGGTTGGCGCTGCTGTTTTCTACCATGATCGTAAGCTAAATGAAGCCTTCCTCAGTGTAGTGAGTTAATGAAACTATGTGAAGATACTCCGGGAATCTCATGTGAGGCTGCTGCAAAGGTGGTTGAAGCGGCGGTTCAATATGCAACCTCACGGGACTTAAAAATCAATGTTGCCGTAGTTGATTGAGGTGGTAATTTGATGACTTTCTTAAGAATGCCCGGTGCATTTTTACATTCAATTCAAATTGCCATTGACAAGGCATATACAGCATCTAGCTTTGGATTTCCAACAAAAAATTGGATGTCATTAATTGGTCATGATGAGGGGATGAAATTGGGATTCTCAAGTCAACCAAGGTTGATTGTATTTGGTGGCGGGGTTCCGATTTCATTGAATAGTCAGGGAGCATGGATTGGTGGTATCGGGGTATCGGGCGCTTCCGAGGGGGAAGATGAAGCCTGTGCAATAGCTGGACTGGCGGTACTTAATTTGGTTTGAAGTACCCCTCTACTAGAGGGGTTTAGGAGAAAAAATGAAACAGATTCTGAACTTTATCAATGGCGACTTCGTTGCTACAAAGAAGCAATTTGAAAAGCGTACCCCAGTAAATAATAGTTTGATTGGCTTGGTACATGAGGCTGGAAAATCAGAAGTTAATGCAGCAGTTGAGGCGGCACGCGCTGCGTTAGATGGACCATGGGGCAAGATGACAGTGGTTGAGCGTACTGACATACTCAATAAAGTGGCTGACGAGATTATTCGCCGTTTTGATGAATTTGTAAAAGCAGAATGTGCCGATACTGGTAAGCCAGAAACTTTAGCTTCTCATTTGGATATTCCTAGGGGTGCGGCAAACTTTAAAATATTTGCTGATGTAATTAAGAATGCCCCTACAGAATTTTTTGAAATGGCCACCCCCGATGGTAGAGGTGCATTAAATTATGCTGTGAGAAGACCGGTAGGGGTTGTTGGGGTAGTCTGCCCGTGGAATCTCCCTTTGCTTTTGATGACGTGGAAAGTTGGCCCAGCTCTTGCTTGCGGTAACACGGTAGTTGTGAAGCCTTCCGAAGAAACTCCATCAACTGCAACCTTATTAGGCGAGGTGATGAATGCATGTGGGGTACCTAAAGGTGTGTACAACGTTGTTCATGGATTTGGTCCAAATTCCGCCGGTGAATTTTTAACCTCTCATCAAGGGGTTAATGCAATTACCTTTACCGGTGAAACACGTACCGGCGAGGTAATTATGAAGGCGGCTGCAACAGGGGCGCGGCCGGTCTCTTTGGAGATGGGCGGGAAAAATCCGGCCATTGTCTTTGCTGACGCTAATATGGATGTTGCAATTGAGTCAACACTACGTTCTTGTTTCGCTAACAGCGGCCAAGTTTGCTTAGGTACTGAACGAGTGTATGTAGAGCGCCCTCTATTTAATGCCTTTGTTGCCGCTTTAAAGAGGGGGGCTGAAGCACTCAAAATTGGTGCGCCTTCAGAGGCCAATGTCAATATGGGTCCCCTGGTAAGTCAAGAGCACCGCACCAAGGTTTTATCTTATTATAAAAAAGCGGTTGAAGAAGGTGCAACAGTAGTTACTGGCGGCGGCATTCCAAAGTTAGACGGTGAATTAAATGAAGGCTCTTGGGTTGAGCCAACGATTTGGGTGGGTCTGGATGATTCTTCCACTATCGCTCGTGAAGAAATTTTTGGCCCTTGCACTTTAATCATGCCATTTGATGACGAAAATGAAGTCATTAAGCGTGCCAATAACACAACGTATGGCCTAGCAGCGTCAATCTACACACAAGACATTACTCGTGCACATCGCGTAGCTGGCCAGATGGAAGTCGGTTTGGTTTGGGTCAATAGTTGGTTTTTGCGGGATTTGCGAACTCCATTCGGAGGGGCAAAACAATCGGGAATTGGTCGTGAAGGTGGGGTCCATTCTCTCGAGTTTTATACCGAGCTTAAAAATATTTGCGTGAAACTTTGAGGTAAAAATAGAATGCCAAAAAATATTGTGACGCCTGAGCTGGGTACCAGCCTTACAGTCGCAGGCATCGCAACCAATCTGCATGATGTTGGATCAGGGGAGCCAGTTTTATTGCTTCACGGTTCCGGCCCAGGGGTTACTGCTTGGGCAAACTGGAGATTAACAATACCTGAGCTGTCTAAGCGACATAGAGTTATTGCGCCAGATTTATTGGGGTTTGGATATACCGAAAGAGTTAATGGGACTGATTATTCATTGGATAACTGGGTGAGTCATGTCCTTGGTATTTTAGATGTCTTGGGTATTGAGAAATTTAGCGTGGTTGGGAATTCATTTGGCGGCGCAATAGCATTGGCGCTTGCAATAAGGCAGCCTGACAGGGTTCGACGTTTGGTGCTGATGGGTAGCGTAGGTATTCCATTTTCAATTACTCCTGAGTTAGATGCCGTTTGGGGATATCAGCCTTCCCTCGTGAATATGCGCAAACTACTGGATATTTTTGCATTTGACCGAACTCTTGTAAATGATGAGTTGGCGGAGTTGCGATATCAGGCAAGCATTCGCCCTGGCTACCAAGAGTCTTTTGAAAAAATGTTTCCTGCGCCACGACAAAGATGGGTTGATGCCTTATGTAGCTCATTTGCCGATATATCTGACCTTGCTTTACCGTCATTAATTATTCATGGCCGGGATGATCGGGTGATACCCCTCGAGAATGCATTGATTTTTAATAAATTAATCAAAGATTCTGAATTGCATATTTTCGGGAATTGTGGACATTGGACGCAGATAGAGCGAGCAAAGCATTTTAACCAATTATTAATGAATTTCCTCTCAGAAAATTAAGGAATTGATCGCACATGGAACAGTTACAAATACAGCAGTTGGGTGACGAGCTTTACGATGCATTAATTAATCGCAAAACAATCAGCCCATTGACCTCGCGTGGTTTTGATATCAGCATTGTTGATGCTTACCATATTCAGCAGCGTGTACTGGCAACTCGCATTGCAAAAGGTGAAAAAATTATCGGCAAAAAGATTGGCGTGACAAGTAAAGTTGTTCAGAATATGTTGGACGTCCATCAGCCAGACTTCGGTTATCTATTAGATGGAATGGTTTACAACGAAGGTGAATCGATTTCGATGTCAAGCTTGATTCAGCCCAAGGCAGAGGGTGAAATTGCTTTTGTTTTAAAAAAGGATTTAATGGGCCCTGGTATTACCAGTGCGGATGTATTGGCCGCTACTGAGGGGGTCATGGCATGTTTTGAGATTGTCGACTCACGTATCGAAAATTGGAAAATTAAGATTCAAGATACCGTTGCCGATAACGCCTCATGTGGGGTTTTCGTTCTCGGTGATCGACTCGTTTCGGTTAAAAATTTAGATTTAGCACTATGTGGAATGGTCGTAGAAAAAAATGGTGAAATCATTGGCACTGGGGCTGGTGCCGCTGCCCTTGGGTCTCCTGTTAATGCCGTCTGCTGGCTAGCAAATACTCTAGGTCAATTGGGTATTCCGCTTAAAGCGGGGGAGGTAATTTTATCCGGCTCTCTCGCTCCTTTATTCCCCGTCGTTGCAGGTGATAGCTTGCGAGTTTCCATTGGCGGTATCGGCGGTTGCTCCGTCAGATTTGTTTAACAGTAACTAAGGATTTGCTTATGAAAAAAATTAAATGCGCAATTATCGGCCCTGGAAATATCGGCACTGATCTCCTTTATAAACTTCAGCGTAGCCCAGTCCTAGAGGCTGCTTGGATGATTGGGGTGGATCCTGCGTCCGAAGGATTGGAAAGAGCTCGAAAATTGGGGCTGAAAACTACGGCAGATGGGGTTGACGGATTCCTTAAGCATGCTATTGAAGATGGCGTTCAAATTGCATTTGATGCAACTTCAGCTTATGTGCATGCAGAAAATAGTCGCAAACTCAATGCTCTAGGAATTATGGTGATTGATTTAACTCCGGCAGCAATTGGACCCTTTTGTGTTCCACCAGTAAATCTTGCTGAGCATGTTGGGCATCGTGAAATGAATGTGAATATGGTTACCTGTGGAGGTCAAGCCACAATTCCAATTGTAGCCGCTGTTTCAAGAGTGCAAAAGGTGAAGTATGGTGAAATTGTTGCAACCGTCAGCTCTAAATCTGTAGGTCCTGGTACTCGTAAAAATATTGATGAATTTACTCGCACCACTTCTGGGGCCATAGAAAAAGTCGGCGGCGCAGAAAAAGGCAAGGCCATCATAGTAGTCAACCCTGCAGAGCCTCCATTGATTATGCGAGATACGATCCACTGCCTAACTGCTGAAGAGCCTAATGTTCAAGCAATTACCGAATCCATCCATAATATGATCAAAGAGGTTCAAAAATACGTTCCTGGATATCGCTTAATAAATGGACCCGTCTTTGATGGCAATCGAGTTTCGGTATTTATGGAAGTGCAGGGTTTGGGCGATTACTTGCCTAAGTATGCAGGTAATCTTGACATCATGACTGCGGCAGCGGCACGAACAGCAGAAATGTTTGCTGAAGAAATCATTAGTGGCAAGCTTACCCTTGCTCCTGTATTAGTTTGAGGAGAGACGACATGAATTTAAGCGGAAGAAAAATTACAGTGCATGACATGACTTTACGTGATGGCATGCATCCTAAGCGGCATCAGATGACCTTAGATCAAATGATAAATATAGCTACTGGCTTGGATGAAGCGGGAGTGCCATTGATTGAGGTTACCCATGGAGATGGGTTGGGTGGGGCTTCAGTTAATTACGGATTCCCTGCTCATTCGGATGAGGAGTATCTCGGTGCAGTAATACCAAAAATGAAGCAAGCAAAGGTATCTGCATTGTTAATACCTGGTATTGGCACTATTGAGCACCTTGTGATGGCTAAAGATTTGGGTGTAAATACTATTCGCGTAGCTACCCACTGCACCGAAGCTGATGTATCAGAGCAGCACATTACTATGGCAAGAAAATTCGACATGGATACCGTTGGGTTTTTGATGATGAGTCATTTATCAAGCCCGGAAGCATTGGTCGCACAAGCAAAGTTGATGGAAGGCTATGGCGCTAATTGTGTATATATTGCTGATTCCGCTGGATATATGCTTCCTGATGATGTAAAAAATAGTGTAGGAGCAGTTCGTCAGGCCTTGGATCCAAAAACAGAACTCGGCTTCCATTCGCATCACAATTTAGGTATGAGCATAGCTAACTCATTGGCTGCCATTGAAGTTGGAGCCAATCGCATTGATGCGGCAGCCGCTGGTTTAGGTGCGGGTGCAGGTAATACTCCAATGGAAGTATTTATTGCAGTTTGCGAGCGCATGGGAATTATTACTGGCGTCAATACTTTTAAAATTAGCGATGTAGCAGAGGATCGCGTTGTACCAATCATGGATCATGTTATTCGCATCGATCGTGACGCATTAACCCTAGGGTTTGCCGGAGTCTATTCATCATTCTTATTATTTGCTAAGCGCGCTGAAAAAAAATATGGAGTTTCGGCTCGAGATATTTTGCTTGAACTTGCCCGCAAAAAAATGGTTGGCGGTCAGGAAGATATGATTGAAGATACTGCACTGACTCTCGCAAAAGAAAAAGGCATATTAGTATGAATCTCGATAAAAAAGTAATAGCAAATTTAGCCGAGCTTCTTGAAGAGGCCGAATTAAAAGCCTCTGATGTGGTGAAGATTACAGATGCATATCCTGGTATGGATTGGGATGATGCATACGCGATACAGGCAGAAATTTTACGTCGTAAATTAGCTAGGGGTAACAGGCTCGTGGGTTTGAAGTGTGGATTAACCTCACATGCAAAAATGAAGCAAATGGGGGTAGATACTGCATGCTTTGGTTTTTTGGTAGATGCTTTTAGCATTCCGTCTGGTGGTGATATCAAAATTAGCGAGTTAATTCATCCAAAAGTTGAACCTGAAATCGTATTTGTCTTGAAAAAGGCCTTAAGCGGTCCAGGTTGCCATGTTGGTTCAGTTTTGGCAGCTACCGATTTTGTAATGGCGGGAATTGAGGTTATTGACTCTCGTTATAGAGACTTTAAGTTCGATTTAAAAAGTGTTATTGCAGATAATTGCTCCTCTTCAAAATTTATCCTTGGAAATCAATCAGCGTCAGTTAATGATGTAGACCTTCGTACACTAGGTGTGGTGATGGAGATTAATGGTCAGGCGGTATCAATTGGTGCGGGTGCAGCTGTATTGGGTCACCCGGCCGCAGCAATCGCAATGCTTGCCAATCACTTAGGTAGACGTGGAGAGGAGATTCCAGCTGGAACTATGATTCTTTCTGGAGGGGTTACTGAGGCCGTTTCAGTAAAAGCTGGTGACTTTGTAAATTTGAACATTCAATCATTGGGTAGCGTGAGCGCCCGATTCGTCTAAATAAATTTCTTTCATGGAAAAATAATCATGCCTTTTGCACAAATATTTTTAGTATCCGGACGCACAGATGAGCAAAAAAAAGCGGTAATTGAGAAAGTTACAGATGCTTTAGTAGAGGCAGTTGGTGCTCCGCGGGAGAATGTTCGCGTATGGATCCAGGAGGTACCAAATACACAATGGGGAATTGCTGGAAAAACAGCGAAAGAATTAGGGCGGTAGTAGGGGAAACTAGCATTAGTCTTAATCATTATTTGCAAGTAGTATTGATCCTTGAATGTTTCGGGTCACGCAAATTAATTTTGGGTAATCAGTCATATTCCTACTGAATAGTGTGGTATTGCACGCTAACAGAAAAAACTACCCATGAACAAGGATTTGATTCCAAAAACGCTTACTAATATTGCCCCAGTTCCAGTTAAAGGGGTGGTATTAGGGGCTAATGAACCCCCAGAAATCAGACGTCAAAAATACTCTCGCATCATTCTGGATGCAATGTATCAATTTTTGGGGCTTCTCGATATAAATGGTTTAATTCTCGAAATAAATTCTGCCGCACTAGAGGGTGCTGGAGTTCATCTAGATGAACTGGTTGGAAAACCCTTTTGGGAGACGCATTGGTGGGCGGTTTCCGAGGATGCGCGTAACCTCGTTAAATCAATGGTGGAGCAGGCCAGAAATGGTGAGTTTGTACGTTGCGATATAACAATTTTTGGTGATTTACATGGTCAAAAAACAATTGTTGTAGATTTTTCTTTAACCCCAATCCGCGACGATGAGGGTAATGTTGCATATTTACTTCCTGAAGGAAGAAATATCAGCGAAAAAGTAGCCATGCAGTCCGAATTAACTAGAAAAAATGAAGAGTTAAATAAAGCTTTAAATAAGCTACAAGAAATTGACGGATATAAAACAAAGTTTTTTGCAAACGTTAGCCACGAACTTCGCACTCCTTTAGCTCTGATATTGGGACCGGCAGCTCAACTCTTAAAGGATGCAGATCAAGGGAATGAACGAAATCTGAAAAGATTAGAAACGATAAATCGCAATGCCTTATCGTTACATCAGCAGGTAAATGACTTGCTGGATTTGGCTAGAATTGATGCAGCTCAGATGCCTTTGATTTATGTATGCACCAGTCTAAAGACATTTTTATCTGATATTTTATCGAGCTTTTATTCTGCTGCAGATGACCATTCTATAAGTCTAATAACCGCATGTGAAAAGGATATTTATGCAGATATCGATCGTTCAAAGTTTACAAGAATACTAGTTAACCTCATATCGAACGCTTTAAAATTTACGCCAAACGGCGGTCGAATTACTTGCTCTGTTGAGCTTATATCAAGCTCACATTTTTTATTGAGCATTCAGGATACAGGTCCTGGCATACCCCCCAAATTAAAAGAGGATATTTTCAATAGATTTATTCAGGCGCCTAGAGAATTTTCTAGAAGTGGTAGTGGCCTTGGCTTGAATATTGTTAAAGAGTTTGTGGAGCTTCATCGAGGTACGGTTTCTATACATGATGCAGTTGGGGGCGGCTCCATTTTTCAAGTCGAGATTCCTCTTCGCGCACCAGATGGAGCATTTTTTCGCGAAAGTGGCAATATTGTTTCACCTGCAGCTCACGAAGATGTCTCATGGAAATCATTTAAATCATCCAATTTTCCAGATCAATTAGCTAAAGAAGGAAGCGCTCATGTGCTAATTGTGGAAGACAATCCCGAGCTGCGAAATTTTTTATATGACGTCTTGATAGATGACTTTAATGTATCCTTGGCTGCCAATGGAAAAGAGGCACTCAACAGGATGGGTGAGATTGCTCCTGACATTGTAATCACTGATTTAATGATGCCAGAGATGGATGGCGAGCGACTCGCTTTTAATATTCGTGAAAATTCCTTGTTTAATAGCATTCCAATCATGATTTTAACTGCTAGGGGCGATGATTCGGTTAGGGAGAATCTACTTAAAAAGTATGCTCAAGATTACCTAACGAAGCCTTTTTCACCGCAGGAGTTAATGGCGCGAGTTCGTAATTTAATATCCGTTAAGCGAACGGTTGATATTCTGCAAAAGGAATTAGCAACCCAAGGATCTGATGTTTGTGAGCTCACTCAAGATTTAGTGGAAAGTCGAAAATCATTGCAAGAAAGTCATCTTGCATTGCAAGTTTCAGAGCGACGTTGGCATGGGTTATATATAAATACAGCTGTTGGGATTGGATTAGCGGGTAGGGATGGCCGAATATTGCATGCTAATCCCGCATTACAGGCAATGCTTGGATACAGGGGGAGTGAGATTATTGGGATCTCATTCATTGAGATTACCGAGAAGTTTCTGCGCAATAAAACAAAACATAACATAGATGATGTTTTTGATGGAAAAATCGAGAGCTATCACATTCAAAAATCCTACCAAAAAAGAAATGGCGAAATTTTTTGGGCAAATGTTAGTGTTTCGCTTATTCCCGCCATTGGTGGTGAAGAGGCTCAATTGGCTGTTATTGTTGAAGATATCACCACGCAAAAAGAATCAGAAAAAGCGTTAAAGACTTCACAATCTGAGCTTGCTAGGGTTTCTCGTTTTTCAATGATGGGTGAGTTAGTTGCCTCAATTGCACATGAAGTAAATCAGCCGCTTGCTGCAATTGTTGCGAATAGTCAGGCTGCCTTGAGGTGGATCTCAAAAGATCCACCAGATTATGACGAGGTAACAGGTACCATTAAGAGGATTGGTCGAGACGCTGATCGTGCAAGTGATGTAGTTAAGCGCGTAAGGAATTTCTTGAGTACTGGTTCGTTAAAGCTAGAGCGAATTCAAGTCTATGAAATGTTGCAAGATTTAATTTTAATTTTGCAGGCCACCATACTAGAAACAAAAACAGAGATTATTTTAAATATAGAAGAGGATCTACCTGTCTTCATGGGTGATCCCATTCAGATTCAGCAAGTATTGCTTAATCTAATTGTGAATGCTATAGAGGCAATGCGTGAGCAATTAAGCATTAAACGTACACTCCACATTAATGTTCTCAATAATTTACGGGAAGGCATTATTTTTTCCGTGAAAGATAGCGGTTCAGGAATAGCACCTGAATTGCACGAAAAAATATTTGAAGCACTTTTCTCTACGAAAAGTAAGGGCCTGGGAATGGGTTTGGCAATTAGCAAGACTATTATTGAAAATCACGCCGGAAGATTGCGCTTTGTTTCCAAAGTAGATGATGGAGCTGAGTTTATATTTAATGTTCCAATACAATGACTATCTCTAATAAATCTGCCATTTCAACCGTTTATATTGTAGATGACGATCTTTCAATTTGCGAATCGCTAAGCAGCCTCATTCGCTCTGAAGGAAATGGCATTATTGTCGAGTTTTTTACATCAGCACAAGATTTTCTTCAAAATGCCAACTTAAAGTCTTCTGCTTGTCTAGTTTTGGATGTTCGAATGCCGGGTTTAGATGGTCTTGGGCTGCAGGATCATTTATGTGAGCTTGGCAATCGAATTCCTATTATTTTTATATCTGGTAATAGCGAAGTTCCTCAGGTGGTGAGGGCAATAAAAAAAGGGGCAGTGAATTTCCTTAATAAGCCCTTTAAGGATACCGACCTTTTAAGGGCAATAGATGAAGCATTACTGCAATCCACTTTATCTTTTTCTGAGAAAATTAAACTGGATCAGTTATGCGCTTGCTTTGAAAGTCTCACCTTAAGAGAAAAGCAAATCATGGTTGAAGTAGTAAAAGGTAAACTTAATAAATCAATTGCCAGTGATCTGGGGGTTACTGAAAGTACTGTTAAAGTCCATCGGCACAATGTCATGAGTAAGATGAATATTAAATCGCTTCCAGAGTTGACCCTAGCACTTCAGCAGCTTAAAAAAATCTATCAAAATGGATTTGATTGAACGGAACCTTGTGATCAAGCATTAGCAATTCCTGAAGAGCTTGAGTCATAGGTGGTGGTCCTGCAAAATAAAATTCAAAATTACCCAACTCTCTATTCAATATGGAGCTGAGTTGTTGATGTACAAAGCCTCTTTGGCCGCTCCATTCGACGCCTTCTTCAACATGCGAAACAACGGGAACGTAGATAATGCGATCCCCAAATCCTTCAAGATTTGATAGCATCTCTTCGCCACAAACGTCATTAGGGGTTCTTGCACCATAAAAAAAGTATAGTTTTCTATTTTTTAGCAAGCTGGACTCTACCGCACCCCGTGTTATTGAAATCATTGGGGCTAAACCGGAGCCTCCTGCTACACAAACAATATCTCGCTCAACGTCTGGGCGAAGGTGCGCCAAGCCATAAGGCCCATCAAGATTAATCTTTGCGCCTTCTTGTAGCTCATCAAATAATATTTTTGTTCCACTTCCATTGGTCACTTTTCTAATTTGAAAATGCCATTCGCGTGAATTGTTTGTCGTATTGGCCATTGAATAGGCTCTTGAGCTTTCAACTCCAGGTATATCGAGAAGTGCGAATTGACCAGGAAGAAAACTCGCATGCTCATCAGCTAAAAAACGAAACTCTCTTATATCGTGGGTAATGGCTTTAGATCCCAAGAATGTAGCTTGCTGCCGAGTGGGTGGGAGCAGGGGCGTACATTCATTCGAGATAGTGGCTTTAATGCTAATGTCATCGAGTGCCCTGCACTGACAAGCTAGGTGACGGCCACGACTTCGATCTCGATCACTTAATCCTGGTGCATTTGACCACAAGGTTTGGATTTCACCGGAGATGAGTTCGAATTTACAAGCTCCACAGCCTCCAGAATTACACTCATAGGTCATTCCAATTCCAGCTCGCAAAGCAGCGCGCAGAATGGTATCCCCGGGTTTCTGGCTAAACACGGAGCCATCTTTTACATTGGTAATAATGGGGTTACTCATGGAAGATCTCGGTATAGTTTGTGGGTGGCATCAGTCATTCGCTTAACCCAATCGCTATTTCCATTTGCATTTGCTTCAAGAAAAGTTACCTTATTTTTTGTGCAGAACTCTTCAAATGCCGTAGTGCTAAGTAATAGCTCGACATAAAGCTCTGGCTCACCAATGGCAAACTCAAACTCGATGAATCCATCCGGACGTTCTTTACAGATCCGCACATACCGTTTGGTGGTGTCAAACTCAGGCTTTGAAGGGGGCATATTTCTTCTCCAGACTTTCGGCTTTTACTAGGCTCCGCTTAATAATTGAATCAACCTACATCTGATAAACAATGAATTAAGCATGGCAAGCCCACTAAAAACAATATTCACACAAAATCTCGATAAAAGCAAATAATTTATGAATTATTGTAGATTTTCTAAGATTTAAGTCAGGGGAGGTGTTTGTTAAAGCGCTGCAAATACTGCATCGCCCATCTGTGCTGTCATTACCTTTTGGGTTCCTACCGTATGGATATCGGCGGTACGTAAACCTTGGCTTAAAACCTTTTGTACGGCAGTTTCGACCTGGTTTGCCTCTGCGGGCATATCCAGGGAATAACGCAGCATCATTGCTGCTGACAAAATTGTTGCTAGTGGATTTGCTATGCCTTTGCCGGCAATATCGGGCGCCGAACCATGGCTTGGTTCGTAGAGTCCTTTATTATTTTTATCTAAAGATGCTGAAGGTAGCATTCCAATGGACCCGGTCAACATCGCGGCCTGGTCAGATAAGATATCGCCAAATAAATTTCCTGTGACAATAACATCAAATGCTTTTGGTGCCCTCACCAGCTGCATTGCTGCGTTATCAACATACATGTGTGACAGTTCGATATCAGGATATTCTTTACCAACGCGAATCATGATTTCGCGCCATAACTGGGATGTCTCAAGGACATTTGCTTTGTCAACACTACATACTTTTCTATTGCGTTTACGAGCAGCCTCAAATCCAATTCTGGCAATACGTTCAATTTCGGGTTCGCTGTAGTGCATAGTGTCAAAACCCTCCCGGGAGCCCTTAAATAAAGGCAATTCAGAAGAGCGAATGCCACGAGGTTGTCCAAAATAAATATCTCCATTTAATTCGCGGATCAACAAAATATCGAGTCCACCAATGATTTCTGGTTTTAGGCTGGACGCACCAGTTAATTCTGAATAGCAAATGGCTGGTCTAAAGTTTGCAAATAACTCAAGATGCTTGCGCAATCCTAAAATGGCTTGTTCAGGACGTAATTCACGGGCCAACGAATCATATTTCCAATCACCAACGGCGCCAAATAGGATGGCATCAGCCCTTTTCGCGAGTTCAAGTGTTGCTGGGGGTAATGGATGGCCGGTAATTTCATAAGCTGCGCCACCAACTGGAGCGATCTCCAGATCCAATTTATGATCTAACCCGCTTAGCACTTTAATTGCTTCAGCAATAATTTCTGGGCCAATTCCATCGCCTGGAAGAACTGCAATTTTCATGTAAAACCTTTAATTTTTTAAACGAGTCTCAGTTGCATACCAAATCTATATATTGTTATGACTCAAGAGGGCTCTCAAAAGCATTTTGTCGACAACATTGCACAATGTTGCCTCTTGAATGGGTTTCTGAATGAAATCAATCGCCCCTTGTTTAATGGCTTTGACGGCCAATTTAACTTCACCATGCCCTGTAATAAAAACGGTTGGCAGGTTGTACCCTTCTTTGATTAGTTTCTCTTGAAGCTCAATTCCAGAAAGCCCTGGCATTCTAATATCAGATATTAGGCACGCTACTGGATGCAAATCTTTCGCTGAAAGATCATGTAAAAATTGCTCAGAATTTTCATAGCTGTGGACTTTATATCCATTGCTCTGGAGAAGCGAGGTTAATGAGTTTCGCATCGCTTGATCATCATCAACTAAGTAGACTACGCCACAATTCTTAGGGTTATTTTTCACTTGCTGTATAGATGTATCGAGCCATCTAAATTTAAAGATCCTAATAATAGGCTACTGTGGACTCGTTGAACTTAGGATATAACCCTAATAAGGGGTACTAGGTGGAGGCGGAAACCTGGAATTGAACCAGGGTGATGAAATTTGCAATCTCATGCATAACCACTCTGCCATTCCGCCAAATTCTAATCAATTGAGAACTTAGTTTTCCCGATGAGTTGATAGTTAAGGCGCTATTACTTATAAAGTTTGTCTTGTATCGGGTGTTTCTTGATGTCTATTGGTAAGGCGATCAGGAGTTTCTCCGCTACTTATTGTTGGATTAATTATTAAATTTTATTTTTAACTCAAATACCGTGGGACCGTTTAATGAAGCTTGAATATGCTCTGGGCTAATGTTTTTGTTAACTGAAGGGGAGGTAATGTGGTCCCCAAAATCAGACACCTCTACATCAAGCTTGGGGGATGAGTCTATTAAGTCCTTAACCCACTCTGGATAATTGCCGAAAGAAGCTTTAAATACTTCATTCGCCTGAAATCTTTTAAATAATGGCTGCGAATACCCAAAGGTGGTCACTAAACCCATGATGAACTGATCTATTTCAGACCAAATTTTATCTGGAATAAGAAATAAATAACCCATAAGAACATTGCTCACTATCCATGCCTCATTTAGGGTTAGGGGTAGGAGGACTAATTCTTGACCTTCTTTTCTTAGGCTCTCTAAAAATTTAGGATTGTTTGAGAAAAGCTTCTCTATTAGAAGATTCAGGTCCATGAGTGAGTTTTTAAGGGACGCATTCTCTTCAATGTCGTAAAACTCGTGTTCGGCATCATATATTGCCTCCAAGTCATCCCTTGATGCGCTGGCCGTTTTACAAAGGATTTCGTACTCATTAAGTGATAGTACAAAGTTATGCTCAGATATATTCATATTATTTTGAAAAATTAGTATTTTTAAAAAATGTTATCAATCATACTAATGCTTCCTTGAGTATTGGGCGAGCTTTTTGGTTTTTATTGGCAGGGTTTGACGAATTTTTTGTTTGTTACGCTGCGCATAATTGGGTTTATGTTAATTGAAAAGCGGATACATTATAGGGATGCTATTACGCAAGATTCTTCAGCCCACATTTCTTAAGAGGTTGGTTATAAATCTCTCTAGTCGAGAGATTGAATTGCAACCTGGCCTTATCCTTCGAAAAGGGAATGTATTTAAATACAAGCCGCTTACTTCGGGCGCTTCATTAGCGCAAATCTTGGAAATAATTACTGATAACAAAATTTATTTCCCCCGCCCATCTCAATTGAATGACCCTGAGGAGGGTAGACCTAAATTATTTATCGGAGATATCTCAGATCCCACATATTGGCCAAGAGTGAAAGGTTGGGTGAGAAGATGTGTTTCCCAACGACGCCCGCAGCCAAATGAGTTACAAATTCAATCAGAATTGAAGCAGTTAACTCAAAAGGGTCTTGAGGAAATGGTTAATCAGGCTGACATTGATTTTAAAGCGGCAATAGAGAATCGTTATCGAATTCTGAGTTTTGCAGGCACGCCATCAAATCGACATCTTTGGGAAAATTACGCTGGAAATTTTAATGGCGTCAGCATTGAGTTTTGGGCTGATTCAAAATTTGGAGAGAACTATTTGGTCCAGTATTCCGATAAACCCAGAAATTTGGATCTGACAAGTATTAATGATTTCGAGCACCTTATTCAGACCGTCTTAGTCAAGGCCACCAATTGGCGTAGAGAGCGTGAGACTCGGATGGTGTTTGGGGAGCCGCCAATAGATCAACATCAGCCGGCATTGGTTGATCAACGTTATAGTTTTCCTGCGGATTGCCTAATTGGGTTTTATATTGGGCACAGAGTTGCACGAGATCAAATGCGATTATTGCTTTCTGCGATTAAGGGACGAGAGTATCCAGTTCGTTGTTATATTGCTCGACCAATACCATGGGGGGAGAGGGTTTTACTCACTCCTATCTAGCGATTATATTTAACCTTGAAAGTTAGCGGGCTTAATTGGAGTTATGTAATTTTCATTTGCCCTATTTAAGGTTGAGGCCTTCTCTCTAAATCCAAATGCGATTAATCTCATTATTTTAGGGATATCAGGGCTAAGGGGGTATTTTGGAAGAAGCTACGAATGACTCTATTACTCGTGAGGATTTATACGCTTTAGTTTGGTCGCAATCTTTGGGTAAGATTGCGCTGCGATTTGGCGTAACCTCTGGCGACATTACAAAGGCCTGCACCGCTCTGGGTGTACCTAAACCAGAACAAGGCCACTGGACTAAGGTCGATTTGGGTAAGGCTGATCCCGCCCCGCCTTTGCCTGTGGCCGCGCCTTCTCAAGCATTGACTTGGACTTTTGTCCCGAAGGCTATTTCAAGCGCTATTAGGAAACCAAGGCAGAGACCTACTCTCCCACCCAAACGACCAAAAGACCAGGTAATTCAAAATGTGGAACATCATTTGTTAAATGGCGCTAGACGGTATATCACGGCATCGCGTTATCACACCGATGCTGGGTACTATAAGCCGGATAAAAAACTCCTAGTAGATATTGTTGTGTCTAAGGCTGGCTTGGATAAGGCATTGATTTTAGCTAATATGATCTTTTTGGCTATGGAGGCTAAATCGTATCCAGTAGCGATTCGTCCCAATGATGACAGACGGTTCTATCGGGAGGCTGTTGATATTCGGGAACTCATCCCTAAAAAGGAGCGAAATGAGTATTACGGGAATAGGGGGGTTTGGTCCCCCTATCGCCCAACTACCGTAACTATTAACGGCGTTGAGTTTGGCTTAACGTTGTTTGAAATGTCAGAAGAGGTATTGGTTCGGTATGTCAATGGAGATTACGTCAAAGAGTCTGAGTATGTTCCCCCAAAGCAAAGTCGGTATTGGCGAGATCATACTTGGACCACTAATAAGGAGTACCCATCGGGACGTTTTTGTTTGCAGGCTTACTCCGAGGGTGGATGGACCCATCAATGGCGCGAAACAAAAGACAAGGATTTAACAAGCCAGATTCCCGGCATTATTAAAGAGCTAGAAGCTTCGGTTCAAGAGGCAAAGCGATTAATTCAACAGCGAGAGCGGGAGGCTGAAGAGCGCCGCCTCAAATGGGAGGAAGAGGATCGCCTTCGAGAGATCAACAGAGAAAAGCAGCGGGTTGCCAGCGCAATTGAAGTTAGTCAAAAAGAGTTGCTTGGGGTTGTGGAGCGCTGGGGCTCCGCCATGAATCTGGAGCAATTCTTTTTACAAGCACAAGAAAGACTCCCCCAATTGCCTGAAGATCAGCAGTCAAGGCTAACCAAACAGTTGGCTTTGGCAAGAAAGCTTATTGGTTCTGTAAATCCACTGGATTATCTTTTGGAGTGGAAATCTCCGCAGGAGATTCTGGGAATGTCCGTTCCTGAGGATGATCACGATGGGGGCTGAGTTAAGGTGTTGGGAGTTATGTAAATTAGACTATTCCAGCCAAGTTTTAATGGCTTCTTTTATTTCTGCTTTATTTAAATGACCATTTTCCCAAAGTAGTTGAATAATTTCAGTCATGATCTTTGGCTCATGGCCGAGGTTGTGAAGAAAATTTATTAATTCCATGCGTTCAACAATTTGGTTGGTACCTCGCTTAATAAGGGACTTTTGCGATAAGTAACCCTGAACAAGCGCTTCCGCATTGGCTGATGGGAGCAGGATCTCTTCGGGAGATTTGCTCCAAAGCCAAATCTTGGGTTTTTTGAGAGCCGATCTTATTTTCCTAATTCTCTTTTGTCGTATATCAACCTTTAATTTACTAAGATCAGCGGCATTCAAAGATCCAGTATTGGTGATAAATTTTCCAATGACCGAGTGTAGGAAATCATACTTAAATTTCACTTTGGCGGATTTTAATTCATCAATAAGATTATTTATTGACTTTAGAGGTTTGGATTTTTTTGGTCCATTGGAATACATGTTTGACGTTATCAGTGACAGGGTAATCCCCCCATTTTTAACTTAAGCTAAAAGTAGAAGCTGGTACTGCAAGTGCTAGTTTTTGCTTTGGCGTAATTCCACCTAAGCCCATGTTCGGTCTTTCATGATTGTATGTCCACATCCAATCGGTAGCAAAGTCTTGAACTTCATCAATCGATTCAAAGAGGTATTGATTAAGCCAATCGTAACGTACGGTGCGGTTGTATCTTTCAATATATGCATTTTGTTGTGGCTTACCAGGTTGGATATAAGTCATCTCTATTTGATGTTTCGCAGCCCACTGCACAAGCACACTACCCACAAGCTCGGGGCCATTATCGCAACGTATTTTGAGTGGTTTTCCACGCCACTCAATGACTTGATCTAGTGAGCGTACCACTCTGGCTGCTGGCATAGAAAAATCAATATCAATGGCTAAGGCCTCCCGATTAAAGTCATCAATTACATTAAACAAGCGGATGGATCTGCCATCGTGCAACTGGTCATGCATAAAATCAATGGACCACGTATCGTTGATGCCCTCAGGCACTGCCAATGGCACAGGCTTCTCGCGAACCAAGCGTTTATGGGGCTTGATCCGGAGGTTCAGTTCTAACTCCCGATAGATGCGATAGACCCGCTTATGGTTCCAAGTAAAGCCCTTCACATTACGTAAGTACAAAAAGCAAAGCCCAAAACCCCAGTTACGCTGGTTCTGAGTAAGGCGCACCAGCCAATCAGCAATAAGGGCATTGTCGGTTGATAACTTGGCCGTATAGCGATAGCAAGTCTGGCTAATGACAAAGGTATCGCACGCTAAACGGATGCTCATCCGACCACTGTGAACCTGTTGGCTGGCCATCTCGCGCCTACGAGATGGCCGAGTTACTTTTTTTGTAAGACTTCTTTAAGGACATCGGCTTGGAGCTGAACCTCCGCATACATCTTCTTTAAGCGGGCGTTCTCAAGCTCTAGTTCTTTAACGCGAGACATCAGTGAGGCATCCATGCCGCCATACTTGGCGCGCCACTTGTAAAAGCTAGCAATGCTAATGCCGTGTTCACGGCATAGTTCAGGGGCTGGCATGCCAGCTTCGGCTTGTTTGAGGATGGCCATGATTTGGCTATCGGTGAAGCGGGAGGTTTTCATAGAATTTCCTTTAAATCAAACAACTTAGAAATTCTACTTTTAACTCAGGTTAAGGGGCGGGGGTATTACCGGATCCTGCCAGCAGAACCATATACTGTATGGGTCTTTTGCCGGATAGACTCCTTGGATTTTGTACGACACCCTGGTTTCACTAAATAGCTCGTTTTATCCTTATTTATCCTCTTTGGGATGATTGATTTGAGGCAAATACTTTATAAAGCCCATCTTATGTCTGCAAATAGGGATATTTCAGTCATTCAACTCGATCATTTTTAGACTTATTGACAGTCTCAGAACGGCCAAAAGCAGCCATTCCACTACTCACATAATTTCAAAAGTCAATAAAAGTACTGCGGCGCCCATCAGTATTAATGCCAACATGAAAACCTTATCAGCAAGATCTT
>Ga0214182_1000252_pt1 | contig 23902 bp, 17 predicted proteins | sample TroBogEpilimnion_8_FD_153020 | JGI IMG/M metagenome (GOLD analysis project Ga0214182, IMG submission 153020) | Freshwater microbial communities from Trout Bog Lake, WI - 14NOV2007 epilimnion | ecosystem: Environmental > Aquatic > Freshwater > Lake > Epilimnion/Euphotic zone | place: Trout Bog... | reverse complement strand
TGATTAACAGCTTGATGAGAAACGATAGCAGCAATACCGCACATTATTTATTACCCAAAGTTAGATGATGAGATAGAAAGTTATGTTGGCGCCAGTAACTCTGCACCTTTAGATTATTAGCCAATGTTTTATATAATAAGTTTTGATTAATCATATTCATAAAAAGACACTAATTGCGATAAAAAGCTATTAAGTATCTTTTTAAATCATTCACCGTATTTTGGATAATGAACATTATTAGTCAGTTCGGATGGGATTTTATCTCGCAACCAAATTGCGGATAATTGAAAAGGAGGCAACACTATTGATTGAGTCCACCAAAGTTCTTTAGGTAAATTTGATAGCCCTGCTAATAGAATCATTATCAATACTAAGACTAGTCCGTTTATTAGCCCAACTATCATGCCTGCCAAACGATCCATAAAAAACAACTGTGGTTTCTTTATGATTGCGCCTAATAATAGCCGGATGATCATACCGATCAGTCTCGTTATCAATATCAACGAAACAAAAGCAGTGATTGTTTTTGCTATGGGCAACTTAATTATAGAATCAAAATAAACCGAAAAATCATGGCAAAAGCCAAGGCCAATTGCCATAGCCAATAACCAGAACACTAAGGAAAAGGCTTCTATTCTAAAACCGCGTATAAATCCTCTGATAAAGGAAATTGCAATTATTCCAATAATGACAAAATCTATCCATAACAAACTATTGAAATCGATCACTTTGACTTTATTTCAGTTAGGTAATGCTTTTATAACCAGAGTAACTATTACTCTGACATCATAAGAGATTGTATTTTTTGGGCATCTAATTTTGCTTTCATTTCCGATGCGCGTTTTTTATCAAGGGTAGGCCCTACTTTAATACGATATAAGGCTGCATTTCCTGGCCCATTAATTGGCTCCAAAATAGTCGGTAGACCTTGACTATGAAGCAACTCTATCAATGACAATGCATTTTCTTTTTTACTAAACGTTCCAGCCTGGAGATACCAGCGTTTTAAACCAGAACTTGCTTTTACTGGCTTACTGGTACTTTCAACAACCAATGGTTGTACTGGAACAATCTGCTTAGGCTCAGTGTTTTCTATTTTCTTTATCGCTTTTATAGGTTTATTGATAGCGCTATTCAACGATGAGACTGGATTAGCATGCCTAGTTGTAGCCGAAGCTTCTTCTGGCTCCATTACAGGACTATCTTCCACAGGCTCATCGAAAGCTTGTTCTTTATTAGCGCTAAGCTCTGGCCCATCTTCAGCGCTAAGAGCCGTTTCAGTCTCTGTATCTTGTTTGTTTAAAACTTCAGCTGAGCTGGTCGCTAATTTATTAGCGGATTCATCAGCAGTATTAACAGGGGGGGGCGGTATAACTAATTCGCTGACCGTCTGACCACTATTATCAACAGGATCATCGAATATCATAGGAATAAATATAGCAGCAAGCGAGGTGACCACTACAGCACCAATTAAACGTTGTTTTAATTCTTGATTCATTTTTTCAACTCACTTTTTTCAAATTCATTTAAACAGTCAGATATCAAAAAGAAAGATCCAAAAACCAGCAGCAAATCATCTTGTTGCGCTTGATTTTTAGCCGCATTAAATGCCTCAGCAAAGCCAGTGTAGCCAAAAGATACCTGCTTAACCGAGCTACGTGAAAAAAACTCACGCATCATCACTTCCGTTGCTGCTCTTGGATTTTTTAATGGCGCAAAAAACCAATCGGAGACGACAGGATTCATAATTTCGAGCACAGTGGCTATATCTTTGTCCTTCATCATTGAAAATACGGCATGTATTCTTTTACCAGGAAAAGTCATGACTAAATATTCAAGTAATGTTTTAACCGCTTCAGGATTATGACCAACATCCAATAACACTGGAATTTTATCATTAATTAATTGAAATCGACCGAGTAATTGAGTATTTTTCAATCCGACTCGAATTGATTCATCAGTAACGGGTAATTTTTTTGCTGACAATTGCACTGCCAAAATAGCTATTGAAGCATTTCGATATTGATGCTCACCTTTTAATCCTGGCTCAGGAAGATCACTCAGATGCGTGTTACCAAAATACCAATCCCAAGTTGTTGCTTGTTTTTGGTAATGAAAATCTTTGTTAATGCAAAATAAATGAGCCTTTTTTTCGATAGCGCTTTGCACTAAAGATAAAGGCGGTTCGCAGTCGCCTATAATGGCTGGGGTATTGATTCGAAAAATACCTGCTTTTTCTTGGCCGATACTACTACGGGTTGCACCTAACCAATCCACATGATCAATACCAATACTGCTGATCAAGGCGATATCGGGATCAATAATATTGACAGCATCCAAACGCCCACCTAATCCGACCTCAAGCAATTGCACATCTAAGTTTGATCGCCTAAATATGTCCAATGCGGCCAAAGTACCAAACTCAAAATAGCTTAAAGAAGTATCGGCTCGCACCGATTCTATTCTCGAAAACGCTTCGCAAATTAACTCATCGGATACAGGCTTGCCGTCTATTTTTATTCTTTCGTTATATTTAAGGATATGCGGAGAGGAATAAGAGCCTACACGATAACCTTGAGCCCTGTATATATTCTCAAGATAAGCGATACATGAGCCTTTACCATTAGTGCCTGCTACAGTAATAGTCAGTGGTTTGATGCCATCGGAGTTAAGAGCCTGATGAACACGGGCAGCACGCTCCAACCCCAAGTCTATCGCTAAAGGATGTAAGCTTTCCTGCCAATCCAGCCATCCCTTTAACGAATCAAAGTTCATCATAAAACAATTACTGAATTATTCCTGATCTATCGGTGCTAAGTCTATCGCTACATCATCAACGTCAGACTCTTCGACAATCAATGCAGGCGCTATGGAAGTTTTTGTTACTGTTTTGCTTGCCGTGAGTAAGCTCAAAATACTGGCAATTTCATCACGCATTTTACGCCTGTCGATGATCATATCGATTGCACCATGCTCTTGCAGAAATTCGCTACGCTGAAAGCCTTCAGGCAATTTCTCACGCACCGTCTGCTCTATGACTCTAGGGCCTGCAAAACCAATTAATGCTTTGGGTTCAGCAACATTAAGATCACCCAACATCGCTAAACTTGCAGAAACACCACCCATGGTTGGGTCAGTCATAAATGATATATAAGGAATTCCTGCTTCAGATAATCGAGTCAATGCCGCGCTGGTTTTCGACATTTGAAACAAAGAAAATAATGACTCTTGCATTCTTGCACCGCCACTTGCGGTAAATACAATAAAAGGGATCCCTAATTCAAAACTTTTATTGACGCCGCGAACAAATCGTTCACCGACCACAGAGCCCATAGATCCGCCCATAAAATTAAAGTCAAAAGCGGCAACGACAATTTCACTGCCTTTAAGACGACCTTTCATTACAACTAAGGCATCATGCTCTTTAGTCTGTTTTTGCGCTAAAGTAATACGTTCTTTATATTTTTTAGTGTCTTTAAATTTTAAAGGATCGACGGGCTTAACATTCTTTCCAATTTCTTCACGACCTTCTTCATCCAAAAACATATTTAAGCGAGCTCTGGCTGAAATACGCAAATGATGTTCGCATTTTGGACAAACACTGAAATTTCTTTCCAGCTCAGTGTTATAAAGAATAGCGTTACAACTAGGACATTTAGTCCATAAGCCTTCCGGCACTGTGCCTTTTTTATTAGAACCCTCTGTTCTAATTGTTTTTGGAAGTAATATTTCAAACCAACTCATTATAGGCTCCGAGATGTTTTATGACGCTGAAAGACTATCTAATGCTAGGCGCATAGTTGTTAATAACTCAACAATTTCATTTTTAGCAAGCTCTGGCTCATCTAAATGAGCTTCGATTTTACTAATCAAAGCACTGCCGATAACGACTCCATCACCAATATTACCAATGGTTTTTGCTGTTTCTGCATCTTTTACACCAAAACCAATTGCTACCGGCAAACGAGTATTCTTTCTAATTTCTTGTAGCTTATTTTCAACATCAACACTATTTAAATGGCCCGCACCGGTAACACCTTTAAGCGACACATAGTATAAATATCCACTACCTATCTCATCCATTTTCTTTATGCGCTCATCACTACTATTAGGTGCTAATAAGAAAATAGGATCTATTTCACGCGCCTTTAAAGAATCAGAAAACTCTTTAGCTTCTTCAGGTGGCAAATCAACCGTTAATACACCATCGATATCGGCACGTTGCGCTGCATTGGCAAAGCCTTCATAGGTCATCGCTTCAATAGGGTTTAAATAACCCATCACTACGACGGGAGTTTGTTGATTTGTTTTACGAAATTCACTGGCTATGTCTAAAGTACGTCTTAAACTCATTTTATGAGCCAAAGCACGCTCACTAGCGCGTTGAATAACCGGGCCATCTGCGACAGGATCAGAAAAAGGTACACCCAATTCAATAACATCTACGCCAGCCTCAACCATAGCATGCATCATCCCTACGGTAAAATCAGGATGCGGATCGCCTGCGGTAATGAAAGGAATTAAAGCTTTGCGACCTGAATTGGCAAGTGCTTCGAAAGTAGCGGCTAATCGACTCATAACTCTATTCCTTCACGTCTTGCCATTGTTTGCATATCTTTATCGCCACGCCCAGACAGATTAACAATAATAATTTGATCTTTACGCATAGTGGGGGCTAATTTCATTGTATAAGCCATCGCATGACTCGATTCCAAAGCAGGAATAATGCCTTCCATCAACGTTAAAGCATGAAAACCTTCTAAAGCCTCATTGTCAGTGATATTAGGATATTCAGCACGACCTGTATCTTTCAGCCAAGCATGTTCAGGGCCAACACCCGGATAATCTAAACCTGCCGATATAGAATGCGTTTCGATAATTTCACCGTCATCATCAGACATCAAATAAGTTCGATTGCCGTGTAAAACACCAGGACGACCTGCGCTCAGCGGTGCAGAATGGCGACCTGTTTCAATGCCGTCACCTGCGGCTTCAACACCGTACATTTTAACTGAAGCATCATCAATAAAAGGATGAAACAAACCAATGGCATTAGAGCCACCACCCACACAAGCAACTAAGGCATCGGGCAAGCGTCCAGTTTGATCCAAACATTGTTGCCTAGCTTCACGGCCAATAATGGCTTGAAAATCACGTACCATGGCTGGATAAGGATGTGGGCCTGCTACTGTGCCGATAATATAAAAAGTATTATCAACATTGGTTACCCAATCTCTAAGCGCTTCATTTAAAGCATCTTTTAAGGTTTTTGAGCCTGATTCAACGGCAACCACAGTGGCACCAAGTAGTTTCATACGGTAGACATTTAATGATTGCCTGGCAACGTCCACAGAACCCATGTAAACCACACATTCTAAACCTAATCTGGCAGCTATGGTCGCAGTTGCCACGCCATGTTGGCCAGCGCCGGTTTCAGCAATAATACGCGTTTTACCCATACGTTTAGCTAGTAATGCTTGACCTATGGTATTGTTGATTTTATGTGAACCCGTATGATTTAAGTCTTCACGCTTTAAATAAATTTGCGCACCACCTAATTCATTGCTCCAGCGTTCTGCATGATAAAGCGGTGAAGGTCGACCTACATAATGTTGCAAGTCAGCATCCATTTCCGCGATAAATTCTGGATCATTCATATAGCGCTGATAAGCAGCATCAAGTTCTTGAACAGGTGGAATTAATGTTTCTGCAACAAAGATGCCGCCATAAGGTCCAAAATGTCCGCGCTCATCGGGCATATTATATTTTTCGGTCATGTTATTATTCTATTACCTTCATTAACTTGTTTTATAAATGCCGCCATTTTAAGCGAGTCTTTAATGCCTTTTTTTACTTCTACTCCGCTACTGACATCCAGCGCGTAAGGTTTTACAGCTTGTATCGCTTGTATAGCATTGGCAGCTTCGAGTCCACCAGCGAGAATAATCGGCAAACTACAGGATTGAGGAATTAACGCCCAATCAAATTGACTACCCGTACCGCCTTTTTCATCAGGATGATAGGCATCCAGTAATAAGCCAGAAGCATCATGATAGTGTTGTGACAGTGCCGCAATATCAATGCCTGCTTTCATGCTGACCGCCTTAATATAACGCTTGCCATAAATTCTGCAAGCCTCGGGAGATTCATCACCATGAAATTGAAGACAATCTATATTAACTTGTGCCAATACTTCTCGTATGCGCGCCTCTTGCTCATCAACAAACAATGCAACTACCGAAGTAAAGGCAGGTAGTGCAGAGACTATATTGATAGCCTGCTCAATTTCAACATTTCTTGAGCTAGGCGCATAAAAGACTAAGCCTATCGCATCCACGCCTAATTGAGCTGCATAAACAGCTTCATCAACACTAGTAAAGCCGCAAATTTTAACGCGAGTTCGCATAAAGTAATATGAGAAATGATTGAATAAAATTTAGCCGAGTAGGATAACACAAAATAGTTATGAAATTAGTCGGAAAAATACACCACTATGATAATTTTTAACCCAGAGGAAAGGCTCAAGGCGAAAGACTAAGTTTAGTAGGCTAAAAATTGTGGCGTAACAGATACTAGACTTCGCCCTTCGCCCTTCGCCCTTCGCCCTTCGCCTTTAGCCTTTAGCCTTTAGCCTTTAGCCTTTAGCCTACCCTCAGATCAATCCTGTCTAAAAGTAAACGATTAAGCTAAAATGTTATATCTTAAATTTAATAACTTGCACTCCTAATAATACCCACCCTCTTGATTAACTTATGACCGAAACGAATACAACAAAAACCAAGACAGCAGAACAAGCTCCCCCAAAAATGCCGGGAGCATTACCACTACTGGGTCATATGCTCGCCTTCGGAAAGAATCCTTTCGATTATATGATGCGACTAAGAAATACACTGGGAGAAATTGGTGAGTTTCGTATGTTCCATCAACAAATGGTACTAATGACAGGACCTCAAGCTAACGAAGCTTTTTTTCGTGCTCCAGACGCTCAATTGGATCAAAGCCAAGCCTATAAAATAATGACCCCTATATTTGGCAAAGGCGTGGTATTTGATGCGCCTGCGCATAAAAAAGACCAGCAACTAAAAATGCTGATGCCAGTATTGCGCGATAAGCCGATGCGGGGCTACGCACAAGTCATCGTTCAAGAAGTTGAGCAAATGATTGCTAATTGGGGTGATAGCGGAGAAATCGATCTACTTGAGTTTATGAAAGAACTCACTATTTATACCTCAAGCCACTGCTTACTCGGCAACGAATTCCGTTACGAACTTAATGATGAGTTTGCCAAGATTTATCATGATCTTGAAAAAGGCGTCAATCCACTGGCTTTTGTATTTCCCTATCTGCCCTTACCTGTTTTTCGGAGACGTGATAAAGCCAGAGTTAAACTGCAAGAACTCGTCACAGGCATTATCGCCAAAAGATCCCAAAAAACACAGAAAAGTGAAGATGCTTTCCAATTATTGATCGATGCACGTTACGATGATGGCAGTCCTTTATCAGCTCATGAAATAACCGGCATGTTAATAGGCACTATATTCGCCGGACACCATACCACTGCAGGCACTGCCGCTTGGACTTTACTGGAATTGGCTAAACGACCAGAACAACTAAATCGTGTACTAAAAGAATTGGACCAACACTTCGGTGTCGATGGCGAGGTCACCTTTCAATCCTTACGTGAAATTCCCATCCTAGAAAATGTCATCAAAGAAGTATTGCGCCTACATCCACCTTTAATATTCTTAATCCGCAAAGTGATGAAAGATTTTCACTTTAAAGATTACACCGTTAAAGCCGGAAAATATGTGTGCGCCTCACCTCGCGTATCACATCGAATTTCAGAAGTATTCCCTGAACCAGAAAAGTTTGATCCTGATCGTTACCTTGAAGATCGCCAAGAAGATGCACTGCCTTTTAGTTGGATTGCTTTTGGCGGCGGCAAACACAAATGTACCGGCAATGCTTTTGCCATGCTGCAATTAAAAGCGATATTCAGCATATTATTACGTCGCTATACTTTTGAATTGATCGATCAGAAAGATTACTATCAAGATGATTTCACTCAAATGGTCGTACAACCGCGCTCACCTTGCCGAGTTCGTTATATAAAACGCACCGAACTTAAAGTTGCTGCCGAAGAGATTACACAAAATAACGTAAAGACTAGCTCATCGTCTGCTCCTAGCTTTCAAATTCATTTGGACAGAGACCTATGCCAAGGCCATGCAACCTGCATGACTGAAGCTCCCGAACTTTTTCATGTGGACGAAGCGGGTCAGGTAACGCTATTACAAGAACATCCGACCTTAGATTTACTCACTAAAGCCCAGCAAGCAGTAAAATATTGCCCTAGCAAAGCACTTAAAATCGAACTGAACTAAATAGAGACAACGAATGGCCGCATATCCCCGAGCAGAATTAGAAGAAATGGTTGAACGCTGGTTACAAGCCAATCGTGATGCTGAAAAAGCAGGCAATTGGCCAAAATACTTAGGCGCCATGTATACCGATAATGCAGAATATCGCTGGAATATTGGCCCTAATGAAGAGTTTGTGGCACGTAGTCGTAAAGAAATAGAAGAATGGGCCTTAGGCGTGCAAATGGAAGGCTTTGAAGAATGGCGATATCCTTATCACCGCATTCTAATTGATGAAAAACAAGGCGAAGTGATTGGTTTGTGGACGCAAATATCACCCGCATTGCGAGAAGACGGCAGTCACTACGAAGTCGCAGGTATCGGTGGCTCTTGGTTTCGTTATGGTGGTGATTATAAATGGGAATGGCAACGGGATTTCTTTGACTTAGGCAACGTCAAGGCTTTGTTTTTTGAATTAGCGGCCGATGGCAAACTAGATCCTGCGGTAAAAACAAAAATAGGTAAACTCGCTAAAGGGCAATTATTGCCTGGTCATGAACATCTACGCAAGCCCCCTAGCTTGTTGAAAAAACTTAAAGGCTTTATAGCTATGGTACGTATCGCGCTATTTAGCTGAGTATTGGAATATCGTTACCACTCTCTGCATCACTGCCCACAGTAGGTCGGGTTAGCGTAGCGTAACCCGACAAAATCACCTACGAAATGTCGGGTTACGCTACGCTAACCCGACCTACGAAACCAACTCAACCACATCACTATGCTCTCTATAAAATCTTCTTGGAAAAACTGGCAATTACTCACCGATAAAGGTCGGCATATTTGGTCATATAAATCGGATTCAAGAAACATAGACGAACATCTAAAAAACGCCAATAACATTTCTGATGATGAAATAGCGCAACTCGCACTAGACTTTCAGTTTAATAAAGCTAACAACCCCAATTCTGGCGATCAAGTTTTTAGGCACGCTGCTGTTAACAAAAACTTCAAAGCATTTACTGGTACTATCCCGCAAGCAGAAAACGCTGACGATCAAAACATCACCGACGCACTAATTAAAGCCATGAATTACTATGCCTGCTTGCAAAGTGATGACGGCCATTGGCCTGGCGATTACGGAGGGCCATTATTTTTATTACCTGGCTTATTGATAGCGGCTTATATTACCGACACAGCTTTTCCTAAAGCACATACTGAAATGATGAAACTTTATTTATTCAATCATCAGAATCAAGATGCGGGCTGGGGTATGCACATAGAAGGTGAATCGACCATGTTCGGCACCGTCATGCAATATGTGTCTTTGCGCTTATTGGGCATTAGTCAAGATGATGAACGCATGATCAAAGCCAGAGCTTGGATCAAAAACCACGGTGGAGCTATAGGTATACCATCTTGGGGAAAATTCTATCTGGCGATTTTAAATTGTTATGACTGGCAAGGATTTAACAGCTTATTTCCTGAAATGTGGTTATTTCCAAAATGGCTGCCGATACATCCATCACGCTACTGGTGCCACAGTCGCATGGTTTATTTACCCATGGCGTATTGTTATGCACATAAAATTAAAGCGCCTGACAATGAGCTGATCCTATCATTAAGAGAAGAACTCTATAACGAAGACTTTGAAAATATAACTTGGTCTGAGCATCGCAATAGCGTTTGCGAGAAAGATTGCTACACCACGCTTTCTCCTGTTTTAAAATGGATGAATTTCTTCACCAATCATTATGAAAACTTTGCAAATAGCTGGATAAGAAGTAAAGCGAGCGACTATATCTTAAAGTATCTGGATGCCGAAGATGCGCAAACCGATTACATCAATATAGGCCCCGTCAATAAAGCCATTAATTCTATTTGTAGCTGGCATGCCTACGGCAAAGACTCCGCACAATTCAAAAAGCACGTAGCACGTTGGTATGATTATTTATGGATAGCCGAAGACGGCATGAAAATGAACGGCTATAACGGCTCCCAACTTTGGGATACCGCCTTTGCAAGTCGTGCCTTGCTTGAAAGCGATTTAGGCAAACTCTTTCCTGAAACCCTTACAAAAAGCTATCAGTTTATTGATCTCTCACAAATCAAAGCAGAACATGCAAGTCATGCCGAGTTCTTTCGACACCCCATGATCGGCACTTGGCCCTTTTCTACCGCAGAAAATGGCTGGCCAGTGGCCGATTGCACCGCAGAAGGCCTCAGTGCAACTTTAGCTCTACATCAATCGGGCCTAGTCGATCCTGCAATATCAGAGACTCGTTTACAACTAGCTATAGATTCATTGCTGTCTTATCAAAATCCAGATGGCGGCTGGGCGACTTATGAATTAACGCGCGCGCCAAAATGGTTAGAGAAACTAAATCCCTCTGAAGTCTTTGCTGATATTATGATTGATTATTCTTGGACCGAATGCACCGCTGCTTGTGTGATTTCTCTCATTGAATTTCAAGAAAGCTACCCTCACTTTAGAAGCTCTGAAATACGCAAAGCTATCAAAACTGGCTTAAAGTTTATTTTAAATCAACAAAAGCCAGATGGCTCTTGGTATGGAGGCTGGGCAGTCTGCTTTACTTATGCCAGTTGGTTTGCCATAGAAGCACTCAGCAAGGCTAAAAACAAAGATTATTATGAGGATGTATTACTCTCAAATAGCCTTAATAAAGCCTGCGCTTTTTTAATCACTAAACAAAAAAATGATGGTGGCTGGGGGGAGACTTTCGAATCTTGCTCTAAAATGGTTTATACTGAGTCCCAATCTTCGCAAGTAGTTAATACTAGTTGGGCTCTATTAGCCCTAATGGCTGCTGATTTTAAAGATAAAAGTCTAATTAAATCTGGCATAAACCTATTACTGGATAGACAAACAGACAGTGGCGACTGGGCTCAAGAAAGCATTTCAGGTGTTTTTAATTATAACTGTATGATAACTTATGCCAATTATAGAAATATATTCCCTATTTGGGCTTTAAGCAGATACTATAGAATTAATGTACATCAATGAGAAAGCATCAACTTGGTAAAGCGGGAATCACAACTTGTCTAATATGAAATCAAAATTCGATATTTGCATTATTGGAGCAGGCATGGCTGGCGCCACTATCGCCGCCTATTTAGCTCCGAAAGGTATTAAAATCGCATTAATTGATCAATGTTTCAAAGAGAAAAAACGTATCGTCGGTGAATTATTGCAACCAGGCGCTGTTTTATCCCTAGAACAAATGGGCTTGCTAGATTTACTAGAAGACTTTGACGCCCAAACAGTAGATGGCTACGCACTCATACAAGGCGAACAAAAAACCACTATCCCCTACCCCAATCACTATAGAGGTATGGGCTTACATAATGGCCAATTTTTACAGAAAATCAGAGCTTCTGCCTTAGCCAATGAATCCGTCACAAAAATCCACGGCAAAGCTTTACATCTACTAGAGAATGATCGCCAAGAAATTATTGGCGTTAGTTATCGTGAAGAACTCAGTTCAGAAATAAAAACCATACACGCCCCCTTAACGATTACCAGCGACGGCTTCTTCTCAAACTTTAGAGATGACCTCAGCAACAATGAAAAGACCGTAACCTCCTATTTTATTGGCTTGATCTTAAATGATTGCGACATGCCCTTTCCTAAACATGGTCATGTGTTTTTATCGGGTCCGACACCTTTTATTTGTTATCCAATCTCTAGTCATGAGGTCAGACTGCTGATCGATTACCCAGGCGAACTACTGCCTAGAAAATCATTACTACAGGCGCACTTAGACGCCCACGTAACACCCTATATCCCTGAAAGTATGCGCTACAGCTATGATCAAGCCATACAAACCGGTGGTTTTAAAGTCATGCCTAATCATTATATGGCTGCAAAACCCATCATCCGAAAAGGTGCTGTCATGTTGGGCGACGCCCTTAATATGCGCCATCCCTTAACCGGCGGCGGCTTAACGGCTGTATTTTCAGATATACAAATATTAAGTGCGCATTTATTAGCGATGCCTGACTTTTACAATACAGATTTAATTCATAAAAAAATAGAAGCCTATTATCGTGACCGACAAAATGCCAACGCCAATCTTAATGTCTTAGCCAATGCCCTTTATGGCGTGATGTCTAACGAACTCCTTAAAACTGCGGTATTTAAATACCTGCAATGCGGTGGCAGCAACGCACTGGAATCCATTGCTATTCTGGCCGGCCTAAACAGAAACCATTATTCTTTAATCAAACAATTTTTTACTCTAGCAATGTTTGGCTCTTACGATTTAATTCGTCAAAATATTGCAAAACTACCCCAAGCCTTAAAAATACTGTTCGATGCTTTTACGATTATCAAACCTTTAGCTAAAAACGAATTAACAGTAGCAGCCGTCATCAACGATTACTTTAAAAAATAAACGAAGCTTTTACTTTTAATGAAAAGTTTCAGCTATTATTTCTTCATGGTAAAATCTCTAGCGTTTTAGCCCTAAGTCTAAGTTAATACACAGTAATTCACCTGTGTTATTTTAACTTGGCGTGAAACGATAACTCTAATAGAGAAACTCTTGCAGCTTTCTACTAATACTTGTCCAACCTCATACCTTACGATACTTATGAACAAACCAAAAAAAGTCGCTATTCTTACTGCAGGCGGCTTGGCACCTTGCCTAAACTCAGCTATCGGTAGCCTTATCGAACGTTACACCGAAATCGATCCTTCCATTGAAATCATCTGCTATCGTAGTGGTTACAAAGGTTTGCTTTTAGGCGACTTTTATACCGTTACAGCTGAAATCCGAGAAAAAGCAGGTCTTTTACATCGCTTTGGCGGCTCATTAATTGGCAACAGTCGCGTTAAACTAACCAATGTTAAGGACTGCCTAAAACGCGGCCTAGTTCAAGAAGGCCAAGATCCACAAAAAGTAGCTGCGGATCAATTGGTTAAAGATGGCGTCGACATATTGCACACCATAGGTGGCGACGATACCAATACCGCTGCTGCTGATTTAGCTGCATTCCTTGCTAATAACAACTATGGCCTGACTGTTATCGGCTTGCCTAAAACCGTTGATAATGATGTATTTCCAATTAAACAATCACTCGGTGCTTGGACGGCTGCAGAACAAGGTGCTCTATATTTTTCAAACGTAGTTGCCGAAAACAACGCTAATCCACGTATGCTCATCGTCCATGAAGTCATGGGACGTAGCTGTGGCTGGTTAACGGCTGCAACCGCTCAGCAATATCGTAAACGTCTTGATCGGGAAGAATGGTTGCCTGAACTAGGCCTTGATCGCAATGCCTTTGAAGTTCATGCCATCTTCATACCTGAAATGACTATCGACATCGCTGCAGAAGCACAACGCTTACGTGCCGTTATGGATAAATATGATTGCGTCAATATCTTCGTTTCTGAAGGTGCAGGCGTAGAGTCTATCGTTGCCGAAATGCAAGCCAAAGGCCAAGAAGTTCCACGCGATGCTTTCGGTCACGTCAAACTAGATGCCGTCAACCCAGGCAAATGGTTCGGTGAACAATTTGCCGACATGCTAGGTGCCGAAAAAACTTTAATCCAAAAATCAGGTTATTTCGCTAGAGCCTCAGCATCTAATGTTGAAGACATCCGCTTAATCAAATCTTGTGCTGACTTAGCGGTTGAATGCGCTTTCCGTCGCGAATCGGGTGTTATTGGTCACGACGAAGACCGTGGTGGTGTGTTGCGCGCCATTGAATTCCCACGCATTAAAGGCGGCAAACCTTTTGATCTTGACACAGCTTGGTTTAACCAAACACTCTCTGAAATCGGTCAAGCTAAAGGCGAAAAAGTTGACGTAAGTCATTAATAAAAACAAAAAGTAATCTTGTAGCTTAGACTCATACAGACAGACTAGGCTACAATCTACTGATAAGCACCTAACAACTCTGGAATATCTATGGCTACTTGGCTAGAAACTTGTCAACAACAACTTGCACGTTTGGAAATAACCTCTGTGCTGGCTGATAAATTAGTCACCTTGTGTAATAAAACCAACGAAGATATTGCTCCAGAGCTGGTGCAAAAACTCAACGCCGAACATACTCGATTAAACAGACAACTAGAACGCTTACATGCCAATCGTTTTGAGGTCGCGGTCATTGGCCTTGAAAAAGCAGGAAAAAGCGCCTTATTGAATGCTTGGTTAGGTCAAGAAATTCTGCCTTCCGCCCGCGAAAGATGCACGTTTACCAGTACAGAAATTTGGTCTGCCCAAACTGAACAAGATCAATTGTTATTTATTCAATACTACAGTAAAGAAGAAATAGCCCAGTTACAACAACAAAGAAAAGCAGCGCTAGACAATAACCTGGGTGACAAAGAAAGAAAAGAAATTCAAGAAGATTTCGAAGACACCGAAAAGCATCTGCTAGCCATTCATGAATTTACCAAACAAAAAAATGGCTATACACATGCTTTTATCGATATTAGTGAAATTAGCGAACAACTACAATCAGCCGTTTTTAAAAATCGAGCCCAATCTTTAGCGATTAAACGCATACAACTCAAAACTGTACGCTTACGCAGCGACAGAGATATTATTTTTCATGATGTGCCCGGCTTCAATTCTGGCATACAAATGCATTCAGAACAGGCTATAGACCGACTCAAAGGTTGTGACGCCATTATTTATGCCAAAGAAATGAAACAGCCTTCTATTACTGGGCCAGAAAAAGAAATATTAGTCATTGCCGACACCGAAGACCCCAATATTAAAGTATCCGACAAAATCTTTGTAGTATTGACTCAAGCCGATGCTTTAGATGATCCTATCGATTTTAAAGAAACCTTAATCAAACATAGAAACTACTGGCCTAGCGTTCCCGAACGCCGCATGATCCCAGTATGCGCACGCTCTCATTTGGTTGAATCTGGCATACCCTCAGAAGATACGCTACGACGCTCAAAAGCTGCCGACGATAAAAACAAACTTAAAAAACTCGGTATCACCGATGGCGTCTTAATCTTAAAAGATACCGTTAACTATTATATTGATCATGAACGCTCGGAAGTATTACAAAAACGCTGCGATGCCTTGGTTAACAACATTCGTTACTATGCTGCTGAAATTTTGGGCAAACTAGAACCCCTTTATGAAAATATTGCCGAAGGTGAAACTGAAGAAGATGACCTACTAGGTAAAGAATTTAATCAGTGGTGGGGACGTGAATGGCAACGCATCAAAAAAGATTTTGATGTCTGGTATGCCGAGAGTATTCAAGGTCGTAAAGAAGCCGATGCCATAGGTGCAGAGCATCAAGAATTGGCAACTTTACATGCCGCTTATGACGAAAAGATCGACGGCTTACTATCGAATTTAACGACTGGGCAAATGGATGAGCTTAAACGTATTTATACCGCAGGCCGAACTATTTCTATGCCTGATCCACGAGAAGGCAATTATAAAATTCGTGAAGAATTGTTTAGAGAAATTCAACAAAAGTTTGAAACCGAACTTACTGATCAATTAGCGCAATCATTACAAGTGTTAATCGATCAAATTGCCCATAAAACGCAATCTTTGTTGTGGGAAACACATGACGTACGTAAAACCTTACTCGATGCTGATGAAAACATAGAGCAAGCTCGTATACGCCATGGCTTTCAGGTGTTATTTTTACGTTTTGGTCGAGTGGCTGTTGAAGCTTTCATTGCTAAACCCTTGCAAGCACGCGAACGTTTATTAGATGAAAGATCAGCCGAAATTAAAACCCTAGAAGCCTTTTATCAAGGCAAAGACATGAGCAAACAAGATGTCACTCATTATTTGCGTTATGGTTTATGGGCAGATAAAACACCGACCGCTGCGCCTGTTGTGGGTAGAACTGTTAAAACAGCCATTAAAGCCGCGATGAATTCAGAATCTAATCTGCCCCCCGTTAATGAAGCGACTAATGCAGTTAAAAAACCAGCAGAAGAACTAGAAAAACAACCAGAACCGAGTAATTTTGAACAAGTAGTCGCCGAAATCAACGGTGATATAGCGGCTTTAAATGACTACTTAAAAAACAGTGTCTTTTATGCCGCAGGTTTTGTTACTTATTGTAATCAAGAACTAGAACGGATTCGTAATCGCTTTAAAGAAATGGAAGATAACGATCGTCAATGGATAGGCTTGATCCGCACTGCAGTCAAATACGAGAAAAACCCCAACATACCCTACAACATCGCCCATACCCGCAGAAATTTCCGTCTGCAACGTGAAATAGCCATAGAGCTAAAAGAAGCTAGAGTCAGTTATACGCAAGTTTATTGAGTAAAAACCCTCCTTCGGAACAGCGCCCGAGCTATTTAACTGTAGACCGGAATAAGGCCTTCAGAGCCTAGCGGTGGTTGCGTTACCGGCAGTTCGATCGGCAGCTATGCCGGTAACGCTTTTTTCGCTTACGCTCGAAAAGTCTTATTCCGGCCTACGGGGCTTCAATCCATTATAGGTTCTAAATAATGTAGGCCGGAATAAGGCCACCCGAGCGTAGCGAGTGGTTGCGTTTCCGGCAGTTCGATCGGCAGCTATGCCGGAAACGCTTTTCTCGCTTACGCTCGAAAAGTCTTATTCCGGCCTACGGGGCTTCAATCCATTATAGGTTCTAAATAATGTAGGCCGGAATAAGGCCACCCGAGCGTAGCGAGTGGTTGCGTTTCCGGCAGTTCGATCGGCAGCTATGCCGGAAACGCTTTTTTCGCTTAAGCTCGAAAAGTCTTATTCCGGCCTACTGCTATTCACGCTCCATGTCTTCCATATTGGGAGGCATAACGTCTCCCCAGTTGCTCTCATACCAGCCAAGCTCTACAAATCGAGCAAAAGAGCTATACGGCCATTCGCTTGGCGAAGAAACCCAACCATGTTTAACCGGATTATAATGGATATAATCCAAATGCATGTGAAAGTCGATCTCGTCACGAATACAATGATCATAAAAACGCGGTTGCCAAATCGTTTTAGCACCCTCTTTTCCTTTTTTAGCCGGTATGCGCCGTGAAAAGCTTGTTTTTAACATTTGCCATCGGGTAGAAAAATCGGCATCACCTTTAGGCAAAATCCACAGACAATGCAGATGATCCGGCAAAATCACCGCCGCAGGCATATTAAAAGGGCGTTTCGCCTTCACCTCCAGAAAAGAACGACGCAGTTGCTCCACCCGTTCGGCATCCGCAAAAATAGGCTGTCGGCAATAAGTCACCAAGGTAAAGAAATAAGTTGCACCTGGAATATAAACGCGCCGGTAATTGCTCATTGAACACCTTTAATCCATCGTAGGTACGAAATAATGTAGGCCGGAATAAGGCCACCTGAGCGTAGCGAATGGTTGCGTTTCCGGCAGTTCGATCCGCGGCTATGCCGGAAACGCTTTTTTCGCTTACGCTCGAAAAGTCTTATTCCGGCCTACGGGGCTTCAATCCATCGTAGGTACGAAATAATGTAGGCCGGAATAAGGCCACCTGAGCGTAGCGAATGGTTGCGTTTCCGGCAGTTCGATCGGCAGCTATGCCGGAAACGCTTTTCTTGCTTACGCTCGAAAAGTCTTATTCCGGCCTACTAGGCTTCAATCCATCATAGGTTCTAAATAATGTAGGCCGGAATAAGGCCACCTGAGCGTAGCGAATGGTTGCGTTTCCGGCAGTTCGATCGGCGGCTATGCCGGAAACGCTTTTCTCGCTTACGCTCGAAAAGTCTTATTCCGGCCTACTGACGCTATTTGCCGTACTTGAACACCAACCTAGTCAGTTTGTCTTCCTATTTGCTCTACTTGAACACCAACCCGGTCAGTTTGTCTTCCTATTTGCTGTACTTGAACACCAACCTAGTCAGTTTGTCTTCGCATTTGCCGTACTTGAACACCAACTCAGTCAGTTTGTCTTCCTATTGACTCAGTTGGAGGAACAACACAGCGACAAGTAAACAAAAGTGGCCGTAAAGTAAAGAAAGGTCAGTGACTTGAAGAACCAATAGCCGGACTAGGGCGAACATATGACTGACTCGGTGTACAAACTGCCTGACTAGTAAAAGGATTAAGCCATATAATGCACCAAACGCTGCCCAATCGCGGCTACTTTCGGCATTTGCAATCAATATTGTTAGTTGCGCATCAATGACTAGGCAAATATAAACGGATTTGTTCGGGACTTAAGCTAGTGATGTTTTTAGCTAATTCAAAACAGATGGTTTTTTTGAGGCGTTCGGGAAGACAGCCACGTAAGTAGCCTAATAAAGACGGCTCAGCTATGATCAATAACTGGTTAAATTGTTGATTATTCTGCGCATCTTCCAAATAATGCGCCAGCCTATGAGCAAATAAATCTATTTCGTGTTGTTTAGGGTCGGTGGCTTGTTCAAAGGCATGACCTATATGACCCGAGCCTTTAATTCTGCCCGGCAAATCCGAAGTCAACTCACGATCATGCAACCGAGCTTCACTATGTGTCAAAGCTCCGATTTCAATTAAAGGTGCCGAAGCTGTTTCGGTTTTAAAAATACGCGCCCGACTCTGGTCAGCGACAACAATTAAACTTGTTTTCATAGTCATACTCTCTAGCAGATTAAAAAGTTTTATAAAGAAACTACCCGACGACAATAAGACTTATAGGCTAACATCATGGGCTTACTCTTTGATGAGCACTCACTTTAACTGCTAAGAAGTAACAGCACTATTCGTATTACTACTTAATTGCGTGACAACTGATAGTTTTTTAGGGTAAAGTCTACCCCATTGAACTTGTAGGACGGAAGATTGATAAGTTTGCTTTAAACATTTCAAACCAATAAAAATCGCAGCAACTTTAGACCACTAACTGAAGCAGGCAGCAAATAACTTATCACTCAATAATTACCTAAGCAAATGATTGAGTGTAAACCGACTGACTACAAAGCCATAAAGATTATTACCTAGTTATGCTGTAGTAACTAAACTTATACAATGAAAAAATATTAGAAATTAATTTAACGCTATGCTAAAACTGCACATTAGGCAACTTAACCTACGCACTATTTTTCATAGGATAGCTCCGATGGATTTATTGCTTGATCAAACAAAACCAGAAAACACTGACATCAAAGACCAAGCTTTAACCGTAGTGGGTATTGGGGCTTCCGCTGGCGGCTTAGAAGCGCTAACCAGTTTCTTTAACCATCTCCCTATCAATACCGGCTTTGCCTTTATTGTAGTCACGCATTTAAGTCCTGATCGACCTAGCTTATTACCAGAGTTATTACAAAAATACACTGAACTTCCGATAATAGTTGCCAAAAATAACCTGACGTTAAAAGCCAATCAGGTGTTTATCTGTCCAGAAGGTAAAGACTTGCTTGTATCTAATGGCCAATTACAACTCGTCAACAACACCAAGCACTCTGGCATTTATCACCCCATAGACGGCTTTTTGCTGTCTTTAGCGCAAGAATATCAGACTAATAGTATCGGCATTATTTTGTCAGGCACAGGTACAGATGGCACTTTAGGCATTCAAGCCATTAAAGATGTAGGCGGCACTACTTTCGCTCAGGATACCGACTCGGCAGGCTATGATGGTATGCCGAGCAGTGCTATTGCCTCAGGTGATATTGATTTTGTGCTCTCGGCTGCAGACATGGGTCGTCAATTAATGACCGATTATCAGGCTCAAACTCATGGCAAGGCCGCTCCTAGAAACAAACAGCAGATAGATAATGAGGCGCTTTATGATATTTTGAAGCTGTTGAATAAACTGCTAGGCCATGACTTTTCTGAATATAAACCCGCCACCTTACAACGTCGTATTGCTAGACGTATGTCGATACATCAGATTAATAATGTTCAGCACTATATCCAATTTTTATTTGATAACCGCATAGAGCAACTGCAACTGCTGCAAGAACTACTCATTAATGTGACTAGCTTTTTTAGAGATCCTGAGGCTTTTGAGGCTTTAGCCACCAATGCTTTACCACTGCTCTTTGCCGACAAAGATGAAGGCTATCAGCTACGAGTTTGGGTGACCGCTTGCTCTACCGGCCAAGAAGCCTACTCACTAGCCATATTATTTCATGAATATTGCACCAAAGTTGGCAAGCCCTTAAATCTACAAATTTTTGCTACTGACTTAGACGAAAACTGTATTACTAAAGCAAGGTTAGCCCGCTATCCCTTATCGATTGCCAAAGAACTTTCTGACGTGCGCCTGAAGCGCTACTTTACTTTAGAAAACAATGAATACCGTGTTAATAAAGCAATACGTGAAACCGTCATCTTTGCCCAACATAACTTAATTTCAGATCCATCCTTTACGCGCATAGATTTAATCACTTGCAGAAACTTATTAATTTATTTAAATACCGAACTACAACAACAACTATTACCCAGCTTTCATTTTGCACTTAACCCTGATGGAATCTTGTTTTTGGGCAGTGCAGAAAACATAGGTACGGCAACCGAGCTCTTTAGTTGCTTGCAGTCTAAATGGAAAATATATCAACGTCGTCCTTATACTAAACCCACATCGTTGATAACTAAGATGCCTGCTCCGTTTCGCAGTGGTCGATTTCTGCATGCCTTGAATACCCCATTATCTGATCGAAGATCCTCCACTATTACTCTACAAATCGAACATTTTTTATTAGATAAATATGCGCCTATTAGCCTTATCGTTAATGACTCAGGCAAAATATTCTATATCCATGGAAAAACCGGCGCCTATTTACAACCACCCACGGGGCAACCCAATTGGAACATTATTGAAATGGCTAGAGAGGGCTTTCGTTACCCACTTGCCTCTACCTTACGTTTTGCTGCAAAAAACGCCAGCAATGAAATTATCAATCAACGCGTCATCATTAATAATGAAGGGCATTTAGAACACATCGTTTTTCATCTTGAATCTATACACTATGCAGAATCGCTCAAAAAACTATTCCTAATTTCTATCTTTCCTTGTCAAGCTGATCCTGAACCACCTCAACAGAGCTCCATCAACTTAGCAACACCCGACACTCTTAACGAAAAAGACTCACTGGAACATGAACTCTTCTTTACCAAAGAATCACTCAATACAGCAATTAATGAATTAGAAATTAGTAATGAAGAGCTACAATCCTCTAATGAAGAACTACAAAGTAGCAATGAGGAACTAGAAACGACTAAAGAAGAAATGCAGTCGCTTAATGAAGAGCTGTCCACTATGAATATGGAACTACAAAAGAAAATTGAATCGTTATCAGAATCTAACGATGACATGCAAAACTTACTGAATGGAACGGACATCGCCAGTATTTTTCTGACTTGTGATTTACATATAAAACGCTATACACGGCAAGCCAAGAACATCTTCAAATTAATAGATTCAGATATGGGCAGACCCTTAGCAGACCTAGTCTGTAACTTGCGCTATGAGCACTTACTAGACGATGCTCAGCAGGTCTTAGATACCTTAGTAATCAAAGAAACTGAAGCACAAACCCTTGCCAATGATTGGTATCTAGTGCGTATTTTGCCTTATCGAACCACCCAAAATATTATCGATGGCTTGGCCATTAACTTTATCAATATCAATAAACTTAAAGTCGCCGAACTGTGCATGCAGGAAGCTATTTTAATGACAGCAATTGTCAATACGGTTCCACAATCTATGCTAGTGCTAGATGATAGTCTATGTATCAGCTTGGCCAACCCTGCCTATCTTAAAAACTATGGCCTCAACCATGAGGAGTTTATAGGGCAATCTTTGTTTACTATTCATAATTGTGCGTTTAATACGGTGGCCTTGCGCGACCTGCTCAGCCATACTCTAAGCCATAACCAGGCCTTTAATGACTTTCAGATTGAAGTGCAGCTACCCCACATTGGCATTAAACAACTGCTATTAACAAGCTGTAACCTTCAATTAAATACAGAATTACCACCGCATATTTTATTAAGCATCAATGAAAGGCCTAGTTCATGAATCAGTCTCCAGATATTAACAACTTACGTCAGCGCGCAGAGCTCATAAAAGCTAAACATCAGGATCAGCTACTTAATCAAGCTTACCCAGATATGACTAAGATGACGGGGGATGAAATCCAAGCACTCGTTTATGAACTACAAGTGCATCAGATTGAATTGGAAATGCAAAATAATGAACTTAAAAGCACTCAGCAAGAGCTCAGTAAATCACAACAAGACTATGCGCGCATTTATAACTTAGCTCCGGTCGCTTACCTTAGCTTGTCGCAACAAGGTACTATTTTACAAGCCAATCTGGCGGCAACGACCTTACTCAATACGCCGCTATATGGCCTATTAGGTCAGAGACTAGAAAAATTTATTCATATTGACGATCAAGATAACTATTATCTTTTTTTTCATAAGCTACTCAAAGATCCGTCTAGCCCTCATCTACTGTCCGGCATCACTATTGCTAATCAAAGTACCCATAAACTCGACTGTCAAGGCTTAGATATCTTTCATTGCCTTCATGAAGAATGTCCAACTGACAGAGCATTGACTTACTTAGAATTAAAGGCTGTCGTTGATCAGCAAGAAAACAACGAAGTCATTGTTTATTTAGCCCTTAAAGATGTCAGCACCCATAAAATCCTAGAAGACACGCTAACCTGTCTCAATAACAAACTATTGAATGTCATTAATAATCAGCGCACCTCGCTGACTCAGCATCGACAACTTATAAACGATAAAACCTCAGAGCTCCAGCAATCTCATCGAACCAGTTCCGAACTCAAAGATAGCAGCACTCATATTTTTAATGCCTCTAGCGAAGGTATTGTCATGCTTAATCAATTAGGTAACATTGAATCTAGCAATCCTGCGACTTCCTTAATTTTAGGCTATAGTGAGGCCGAACTTTTAGGAACAGCTTTTAACGAACTCTTAATAACGCCCATATTTACTGATTTAAGTGTCGAACTGCTGTTAGAAAATAGTCAAGACACGCTAGGCTCCAGCTTTAGAGTAGACGGACTTCATAGCAATGGCTCTATCGTGCCTTTATCGCTGTCTTTAGTGAATTTTACACTTAACCAGTCAGAGCATTTTGCTATCGTGATACGAGACAACAGCTTACGCTTACAACAAGAGCAGCATGAAAAAGCCCACTTAGATGAAATAGCTCACATGACCCGCTTAAGTCTTATTGGCAGTATGGGCTCTGGCATTGCCCATCAAGTTAATCAACCTCTGACCGCCATCAGTAATTATACTAAAGCTTGCTTGCATCTGATGAAGGCTGAACAGCCAAATTTAAGCAAACTCAGTGAGGTTTTAATTAAAACCTATGATCAAGCCCAAAAAGCCGGCAAAATAATTCACCGCATGAAAGATTTAGCTAGCCAGCGCACAACTCTACGTAGCATGAACTCGATTGAGGCATTAATTGAGAGCGCTGTTAACTTCTGTGCGGATGAATGTTATCAGCACAATATTACTGTGACGCTGGAACTCAGTCCTGAGAGCCCTCAAATAGCCCTAGACAGTGTGCAAATTGAGCAAGTGATACTGAATTTAATAAAAAATGCCATCGATGCCTTAAAAGAACAAAAAAA
>Ga0214182_1000242_pt1 | contig 24799 bp, 18 predicted proteins | sample TroBogEpilimnion_8_FD_153020 | JGI IMG/M metagenome (GOLD analysis project Ga0214182, IMG submission 153020) | Freshwater microbial communities from Trout Bog Lake, WI - 14NOV2007 epilimnion | ecosystem: Environmental > Aquatic > Freshwater > Lake > Epilimnion/Euphotic zone | place: Trout Bog... | reverse complement strand
ACGGTGCGGGAACAGATGGGCTGGTTCAGCCCGGCTATCACCAATACCCTCAACACCTTCGATCTGGCGGCCGAGTGCGGCTATTCCTACACTGCCGACCTCTATCACGACGATCAGCCGTTCCCGCTTAGGGTTAAAAAGGGCAACCTGCTGTCCCTGCCGTACACGGTGGAACTGAACGACGTGCTGTCGCACCGCCGTGGCGAGGAAGCGGAGGAGTTCGCTCGTCAAATCCGCGACTATTTCGATACCGTCTACGAAGAAGGCGCCGAACAAGGCCGCGTCATGTGCATCGCGCTGCATCCTTATTGGGTCGGACAGCCGCACCGTATTCGCGCGGTGCGGGCGGCGCTGGAATACGTGCTGTCGCATTCCGGCGTCTGGCTGGCGCGTGGTGCAGAGATCGTGGACTGGTTCAACACGCATCATTTGCCGGCGATCGAATCGCATCTGGCGGCGCGGGAGGCGTCCAATGGCTGACACCAACACCCCGCCGACCGATGAGGTCCGGCTCCCCGGTATGGACCATGCCCATTACGGGTTCCGTACCTTGAATGACGCGCCGCGGTTTGTGTGGCCGGATGGGGCACGCGTCGCGCTGACCGTGACGGTGATGGTGGATCATTGGGAACTCGCGCCGCCCGACGATGCGTTTCCCGATCCGCGGATTGTGTCGCCGCTGGGGAAATTCAATCCGGATTGGCTGACCTGGAGCCAGCGCGCCTACGGCAACCGCGTCGGTATCTTCCGCATTCTGGAGGTGCTGGACCGGTTCGGCTTGACACCCTCGGTCGCGCTGGGCAGCGCGGCGGCGAAGCAGTGCCCGGAGCTGGTAGACGAGCTCAACCGCCGCAACGCCTGCTTCATGGCGCACGGCGATTTCGCGTCCCGCCGCATCACGGCGAAAATGACGGCGGAGCAGGAGAAGGCCTTCATCGCGAACGCGCGTGACGCCGTCGCGGCGGCGACCGGCAGCGCGCCGGTCGGCTGGTGCGGGCAGGACTTCAACGAATCCGCCGACACGCCGGCGCGTCTGATCGAGGCCGGCTTCGCCTACACCACCGATTGGGCCAACGACGACCGCCCGTATTTGCTGGACGGCGTCCTGGTGGCGTTGCCGCCGCAACCGGAATGGAACGATCTGGAGTGCATGCGCCTCCGCGGCGTGACGGTGCCGGTCTGGTCAGACAACCTCGCCGAGGCCTTCGCCGTGCTGCACGCGGAAGGCGGGGCGGTGTTCAACCTGACACTGCATCCCTGGATTACCGGACAACCCCATCGCATCCGCTGGCTGCGCGAGGCGTTGGCCCGCATGTTGGGCAAACCCGGCGTTTGGCGAACAACCACGGACGATCTGGCGCGCGCCGCTCGTGTGCAGCTTCAGGCCGGTTAGGCCGCACGGGCGGCGACACCGCAATCCGGGTATTGCGTCGCACCGGCGAGCGTTAGAACGATTTTGCGGGGCCCTCGGCCAGGAAGCGCAAGGCATTCCGCGGGCAGGGCCGCGCGGCCGTTCGTCCAACGCAAATCGCCGTCCGGTTCGTAGGCGTGGAAGCCGTCGGTCAGACGGGGATCTTCGGGTCGCACCGCGGCGCGAACGGCGCCGCGATGGATCTCGATCGACCGCAGCGCGACACCGAGGGCACGCGGATCGCGCGCGATACCCAGCTCCAAAGGCACGGCGTCGCGGGATGCGATTTCGATGCGGGCCGGTTGGCCGGGCACGAAGAACGTCCGATGCGGCCCGGCCGCTTCCGCGGGATCGAGACGTATGCCATCGACCAGCAAATGCAGATCCGGATCGTCCGTGAGAGGCATCCCCGGGCGCGGTCCGGCGCGTCGAAGCAACCGCTGCCAGATGGCGTCGACCGCCGGCCCGCCGGTCACGACCGGCGCACAGGGCGCGAGCGGCGGCAAGCCCCAGCCGGTGTTCGCATTGCGGAACAACCACCGATTGCCATCGTCGCGATAGGTCTCGGCCGGCGCGCCGTTGGCCAGAATGACGTCGTGCGTTTCCAGCTCGATATGGTAAATTTCCACTTCCCGCGCCCGGTCGTCCCACAAAATAGAGCGGTTGTTCACCAGGAATTCCGCGGGGATGAGGATATCGTCGAAGTGGAAGCCATGGGCTTTCGTCACCCGCAGATCGGCATTCGGTATGTTGTCGGCGAAGGCATTTTTGCGAATCAGCACAGGTGTCGCGGCGGTGCGGTGGCTGGGCGTCGCCAGCACGGCGCCTTTTCCGATCCAGACAATACGGCGCGCCTCCCCGGTTCGGGTCGCGACCATGTCCCCTGGCGATAATTGCTCGACCGGCCGTTCTCCCGTTGGTGTGGCGATTTTTGTGCCGCGCAGGAAGCAGGCGACCTGGAGGTAGTCGTCGCCGGTGACATTGTCGTGCCCGGTCAGGATGGTTTGCGACGACCCGGCGGCGAAGGCGACATTGTTGAACACGAAAGGATTGCCGGTGGTGACAACCGAGATCGTGCCGGGCGATGTCACCGCGGCGCTTTGGATCGTCAGGCCGGCCAATTCGATGCGGTCGCCGTTGTACAGGCCCGTCAGGGACTCGACCACCCCTGTCGTGCCCGGCGCGCCCAGCACCAATGTCGCACCGCCTTGAAACCCGAGCGCGCCGCCGCCGGCGAAGGCGCCGGTAATGGTCAGAACGCCGCTGTTCACCGTGACGGTGCCGGTGTCGGTCACGTTGCCGCCCAATGTGCCGTAGCCGGAAACGGCGCCGTTCACTTGGATCGGGCTCGCGGTCAGGTTACCGCCGGACAATACGACCGCGCCGCTGTCCCAAATCGTCGCGGTTGACAAGGCAACGGTGCCGCCCAGGCCGATCGACAGCAGGCCGTTGCCCCCGGAACCGGACGGCTTTCCGCCAACGTCCAACACGCCGCCGTTCAGCGACGCACCCGAACCGGCGATCATGATGACGCCCGATCCGCCGTCGCTGGCGCCGATCTCGATTGTCCCCTGACCGGCTGACCCGACCGCACCTTGGCTCACGGTCAACGTGCCGCTGCCGGTATCGCCAACGATCAGTGTCCCACCGAACGCGAGAGAGCCGCCTGAGATCGTGGCGATGCCCGTACCGGCGTCGCCGATAACGGTTTCGTCGGTGACCGAAACGTCCGATCCGGTGCCGGCTACCAGGACGTTCGCGGTCGCGGTGTTCGTGGCCGCGAGATCGAGCGTGCCCGAAATGCCAAGCGAGCCGCCGGCGGTCACACTTATCGCGGCAGTGCCGGCATACCCCACCTGGGCGTCGCCATTCACGGTCAGCGTGCCGCCGTTGACGACAATGGTGCCCGTCCCCGTTTGCGGGGCCACGCCCAATATACTGATGACGTCGATCGAACTGGCGCTGTCGATCGTCACCTGGCCCACACCGCCGAACCCGCCCGGACCGGTATAGGAACCGACGGACAGCGTGGCGAACGTGCCGGTGCTGCTGACGAGGTCGAGCGTCGCGTAGATGTTCATCCCATTGGATGTGACGGTGCCGTTGTTCACCTCGATATCGCCGAAGTCCTGCAGACCGGGCGACGGTGTCGACGGGCCATTGACGGACGAACCGGCGGTGACATCGAGCGTGGTCGTTTGGCCGACGATCAGCGTGGCGGTCGAGGTCAGATCGGCACCGGACAGCGTGAGCGGCAACGAACCGGCGGTTTGGCTGGCCGAGAGTTCGAAGAACGATGTTTCGATCGTGCCGCCATTGAACACGATCGGGGTCAGTAGCGCGGTCGGAACGGTGATGGCGTTGGCCGAGACATTGCCGGTCATCGTTCCGCCGGTGGAGAGATCGACGTTGAGGTCGTTCCCCGTGCCGGCGGGAATGGTTCCGGGGTGGCCGATGGGATCGCTGATATCGATCCAGTTGGGATCGTTCCACGCACCGTAGAACACGAGACCCAGCGTATCGGCCATATCGCACCCCTCGCATTTTGGGCCGGATGCCTTTTGGCGGAACGAACCGGCGCTTCGTATCCCCGTGTCCCAAACGGGAGATATAGACGACAATACGCATCGATCTCGCGGCCCGGCAATATCGGACCTGCGCGTTGTGGAACACCGGTTGGCGTACCGCCTGGATAATTGTATGGATTGAGGGAATACAACCGCGAAGGATAGACTATGCCCGCTCTCCAATCCCCCGGCTGGGTCGCCGATTTCAAAGCGTTCATCATGCGCGGCAATGTCGTCGACCTAGCGGTCGGCGTGATTATCGGCGCCGCGTTTACCGGGGTTGTCGGCAGTCTGGTGAAAGATGTCATCAACCCCGTTATCGGGCTGTTCACCGGCGGGCTGGATTTCTCCAACGTCTTTATCGCGCTGAACGGAAAGCACTTCGACACGCTGGCGGAGGCGCAGAAAGCCGGGGCCGCGACCGTCAATATCGGTCTGTTCCTGAACGCGATCATCCAATTCGTGATCGTCGCGTTCTCGGTCTTCTGGCTGGTGCGGGTGCTGACGCATCTTAAAGTCCGCGAGGATGCGAAGCCGGCGCCCGCCGCGCCGACGAAGACCGAAGTGCTTCTGTCCGAAATCCGAGACGCCTTGGTGAACAAGGGCTGATCGGTCGCCGTGATCCCCGTTTCCGTCGTCACGGGGTTCCTCGGCAGCGGCAAAACGACGCTGATCGGGCGTGTTCTGCGCACGCCCGGATTCGCGCGTACCGCGGTCATTGTGAACGAGTTTGGGGAGATCGGGCTGGATCACGACCTGATCGCCAGCAGCGATGAGACGCTGCTGGCGCTGACCACGGGGTGCCTGTGCTGCGCGGTGCGCGGCGATCTGGTGGAAACGCTGATCGATCTGATGCTGCGGCGCGATGCGGGCGACATTGCCTTCGACCGCGTGCTGATCGAAACCTCGGGCCTCGCCGATCCCGCCCCCATCTTGCACGCCCTGATGACCGATCGTGGCGTGTCCGCTGTTTACCGCATCGACAGCGTCGTGACGGTGGTCGACGCTGTCCACGGGGGAACGACACTCGATCGCCATATCGAAGCGCGGCGACAAGTGGCACTGGCCGACCGGCTGGTGCTAAGCAAGACGGACCTCGCAGACGGGACGGCATTGTGGGCGTGCCTGTCCGCCATCAACCCCGGCGCCGATTTCTCGTTCGCGGCGGCGACAACGCCGGATTTGCTTTTTTCCTCGGCCGATCCGGCGGCACGCGCGGCGCGGCTGGTGCGGTTGCCGGAACAGGAGGCGGCAGCCCTGTCCCCGTTCGCGCGCGGCCGCCATACCGACGGGATCGAGACCTTCGCGATCCAGCGCGACACGCCTCTACCGGCCCTGGCGCTGACGCTGCTGCTACAGGCGCTGACCGAACATTGCGGAGACCGGCTGCTGCGGGTGAAAGGGTTGGTGGATATCGCGGAAATTCCGGACCGCCCGGCCGTTATTCACGGCGTGCAGCACGTGTTCTCGGAACCGGTCTTTCTGGACGCCTGGCCGTCGGACGACCGGTCCACCCGGATCGTGTTCATCGTGCGCGGTGTGCCGCGGCATTTCCCGGCCCGTCTGCTGGCCGCCATCGAAGAAGAAGTGCGCGACGCCAACGAATAGCGTAGAGTGGCTGGGCCATGATCCGCATCACCCACTCCATTTGGCTCGACGAGAACGCGATCGAGGAAAGCTTCGTACGTGCCTCCGGCCCCGGCGGGCAAAACGTCAATAAGGTCTCGACAGCGGTGCTGCTGCGCCTGTCCCTGGAAAAAGCGAATTTGCCGCCGCCGGTTCGCGCACGGCTGGAAAAACTGGCTGGGCGGCGTTTGACGCTGGACGGTGAGATACTAATCGCGAGCCAGCGTCACCGCACGCAGGAACGCAACCGGGTGGAGGCGATGGCCATGTTGACCGAACTGATCCAGCGCGCCGCGATCGCACCTATACGTCGTGTGCCGACAAAGCCCAGCTTCGGTGCCAAGCAACGGCGCATGGACGAGAAAGCCCACCGCGGTAGCATCAAGAGCGCGCGCGCCCGCCCAGCGGACCGGGACTGAGACCGGGTGACACCGACCTCTCTCTGGCACGCGGCGCTCGCCAGTCCTCTGCTGCAAACCGTGGTCGCGCTGGCGACTGCCTTTGGCCTGGGGACCATGATCGGCTTCGAGCGGCAGTGGCGTCAGCGTTCAGCTGGGTTGCGGACCAATGTGCTGGTCGCAGTCGGGGCGGCAGCGTTCACCGACCTGGGCATGCGATTGCTGGGCGTGGAGGGGGCCACTCGCATCATCGCCTATGTCGTTTCCGGGATTGGGTTCCTGGGCGCGGGCGTGATCCTGAAGGACGGGACCAATATCCGCGGTCTGAACACAGCGGCGACGCTGTGGTGTTCGGCGGCGGTGGGCACCTTTGCGGGGGCCGGCTACGCGGCGGAGGCCGCGATCCTGGCGGCGTTCGTTCTAGCGGGTAACACGCTGCTGCGGCCTTTGGTCAATTTCGTGAACAGCCGCCCCATCGACACCGCTACGACCGAGGCCAAGTACCGCGTCCACGCCGTATGCGACCACGCCCGCGTGCCGGATGCCAGGGACCTGTTGTTCGAGGAGCTGGAGGCCGCCGGGTACCCGGTGCGGGAGATCGAGACCTTGTCGGAAACCGACGACCAGGTCGAACTGGCGGCGGTACTAGTGCCGACGACGGCCGATACGGCGGCGCTCGATGCCGTGGTGGCCGCGCTGGAACGCTCGCCCGCGATCGAAAGCGCGACCTGGACGGTCAGCACGACGTCGTGAGGCGCCGCCGTTGCCGACGCGATGCGAACGTGCTTCCAAGGTCACGGTGGGCGAGCGCTCGCGAGGCGGGCGCGGTTATTCGGGCCAGTGGCCGACGACTTGTCGAGACTGGGAGGCGACGTCGTCCCGAAACAGCGGCTCTGCGCGAGGTCGCCCCCCCTCTCGGATACTCGCCTGCCACTCCCCCCAAATAACGGCACCGCCCGCGACACCGCTACGCATCGGCGGCTTTGGCTAAAAGCGTGGTAAACGGCTTACCTCGCCTGTCGCCTGCGCCAAACAGGCAATCAAAGTCCGCCTCGCCGCAGCGGCGTCCCGAGCAAGGGCGATTAAAGTTGGAATCTGGCCAGGGCCGGCGAGGACCGCGCCGATCACGCGCAGAAAACCGATCGCACCTTGGTCATTCAGCGCGGACAGCGCGGCGGAGGGCAGGTCACGTTCGGCGGGATCGCAGATTGCGCGCAGCACGCCGAAGGGAAGTCGGTGCGACAAGGCCGTGAGCGCGACCGGCGCGCTTTCCAAATCGACGGCGGCACAGCCGGTGGTGAGCCAAAGCGCCTGCTTCTGGATGGCCGACGTTACGATATGCTCCCCACCTAGTACGCGAAGAGAGGACGGCGTGCCAAGTTCCGAGGTCAGTTCGCTGGATGTGGGGATAGGGCCGGAACGTGTCAGTACTGCCTCGGGGACGACGAGCGCACCAGGCCGCAATGCCGGATCCAATCCGCCAGCGAGCCCGAAGCTAAGCAAGCCCTGAGCGCCCCGCTCGATCAGGCGTTGTGCGGCGGCTTCGGCGCCGGCCGAAGTGCCGCCGCCGATCTCGATCATAGGGAAGCGGCGGCGCACGATTTTAGCCTCGGCGGTCAGGCCGACGACCACGCCGATGCGGCTAAAATCCAAACGCGACCTGCTGTGTGTTGCCGCGCGTCAGCGCACGATGCCGAGCCAGGGCCAGCAGCGGGAAATACAGCCGGTAGCCGTGATAGCGCAGGTAAAACACGCGCGGGAAACCGACGGCGGTGTAGGGCGCTTCATCCCACTCGCCATCCGGCCGCTGCGTGCGGGCGAGATACGCGATGCCGCGGGCGACCGCCGGATTGTCCACCTCACCCGCTGCCATCAAACCCAGCACCGCCCAAGCGGTCTGGCTCGGTGTCGCTTCCTTGTATTGGCCGGGAGGCGCCGAGCCGTAGCTTTCCTCGTCTTCGCCCCAACCGCCATCCTCGCGCTGCACCGATACCAGCCAATCCGCCGCGCGGCGGACCGAGGGATCGTCGCCGGAAATACCGGCGGCATTCAGCGCGCACAGGACGGACCACGTGCCGTAAATATAATTTGTGCCCCAGCGGCCGAACCAGCTGCCGTTCGGTTCTTGCTCCCGTCGCAGGAACGCCAAAGCGCGCGCCATCGTCGGATCGTTCGCCGGCATCCCGATCTGCGCCAGGAAGGACACGCAGCGTGCGGTCACATCGCTAGTCGGCGGATCGAGCAAAGCCCCGTGATCGGCGAAGGGAATGTGGTTCAGGTAGAGATGGGTATTCTCCGGCTCGAATGCGCCCCAGCCGCCGTCCAACTTTCCGCCGCCGGCGGACTGCATGCCAACGATCCACTCCTTCGCTCGGTCGATGGCGTCGGTATATTTCGGATCGCCGTTGCGGTGCAGCAGCATGCCCACCACGGCGGTATCGTCGACATCGGGGTAATGGGCGTTTTCGTACTGGAACGCCCAGCCGCCGGGCCGCAAATTGGGCCGGCGCACCGTCCAGTCGCCAGGGACCTCGGTAATCTGCTTCGACAGCAGCCAGTCGCAGGCGGCGGCGGTGGAGGCTCCGGCCTCGGCCAAAGCGTGGCCGGCAAGCCCTGTGTCCCAAACTGGCGACAGGCAGGGCTGGCAGTAGGCGCGGTCTTCCTGGATTACCAGCAGCTTGCGCACGGCTTCCCAGGCAATGGCGGCGTCGGGGTGATCCGCCGCATACCCAAGCGTGTCGTACATCATCACGCTGTTCGCGATGGCCGGGTAAATGCCGCCCAGCCCGTCGTCGCCATTCAGCCGTTCCTTCACGAAGGCCACGGCCTTTTCGACGGCTCGTTCGGCCGAACGCTTGGGAAACCAGGGCTGCACAACGCGTAGGACGCTGTCGAGGCGTTTGAAGAACCCGCTCCAGCCAGAATTGTCGGGACCCTGAACCCAGTCCTTCACCTGGGACGGCGGGGTGCGGAACAGTTCTTGTATATGCACGCCGTGCGGGTTCCGCGCGATGGGCCTGCGTGCCATCAGCACCAACAGGGGCACGATCACCGTGCGCGACCAGTACGACACTTTCGACAGGTGAAACGGGAACCAGAGCGGGAGATGCATGATCTCCAGCGGCATGACTGGAACAGCATGCCAAGGCACTTCCCCGAACAGCGCCAATTGTGCCCGAGTGAAGACGTTGGCCCGTTCCGCTCCACCCGCGGCGAGGATCGCATCTCGCGCACGCAGCATGTGCGGGGCCTCGGGCGAATCGCCGATGGCCTTCAATGCGAAATATGCCTTCACGCTGGCGGAGATGTTGAAGGCGCCGTCGTGAAACAGCGGCCAGCCGCCGTGGCTTCCCTGAATGCCGCGCAGATAGCCCCCAATTTTGGTCTCCAGGTCGAGGTCGATCCGGTCGAGGAAATGCTCCAGCAATACGTATTCGGCGGGAATGGTGGCGTCGGCCTCCAACTCGAACACGAAATGCCCGTCGGGTTTCGCCAGTCGCCTCAGCGCGTCGAGCGCGTTGTCCACGGCGTCGAAGGGAAGCGTGTCGAGCATGGGGCCTCGGGTTAGAGGGCGAGCAGCAGTGCCGCGGCGGTCCGGCCGGACCTGATGGCACCTTCGATCGTCGCGGGCAACCCGGTTTGTGTCCAATCGCCCGCCAGTGCCAAGTTCGCCAGGGCCGTTTTGGCCGGCGGGCGGCGCGCTTCCTGGGCGGCGGTCGCGGCGAAAGTGGCGCGCTTTTCCTTGATCACGCGGAAGGGCGGGATTTGCCGATCCATCGCCGCCGGCAAGCCGAGCGCGTCGCGCACATCCCGCCAAACGGTTTCAGCCAACTCATCGGCGGAATCGTCCATCAGCTCGTTGGCCGCGCTGACGGTCACAGAGATGTGCCCCTTCTTTGCGAACACCCATTCCGCGGTACCGGATAGGATCCCCAGAAAACCAGACCTGCCCAGCGGTCCCGCCGGGTCATGCTCGTGGAGGAAGTGGACGTTCAGAATCGCTTCGAACTTGTCGGGGGTCGTCAGGAAAGGCAGCACATCCGACGCAACCCATGGGGGGACCGCGAGAACAACTGAATCTGTAGCGCCGAGTTCAATCCGTCCGCCAGCGGTCCAGATCGACGTGACGCGATTTTCAGTCATGCGAATGGTGTTCACACGGCTGTTGTAGTGGATCCGCACCCCACGCTCCCCGAGCTTCGCAATGGCCGGATCGATCAACGCTTCCGACAAGCCTTCTTTTGGGAAGCGCGGAATGCAGGCTCGGCCGCCCCGTAACAGTGTTTCCTTCATGACGGCGCCGAGAAGTCGGGTCAGACCGGCTTGCGGGTGAGTGTTGAGCGCAGCAACCGCGAGAGGTTCCACCAGACGCCAATAGAGCTTGCCCCGTCGCATTGAGTCGCTGACGATGCTGTCGTCCTTGATTTTGGCGATGCGGCGCATTTCGACATAATCGGATAGACGTGTGTCGGGGACCCGACGGGATTTGGAGAAGATCCACCAGGGGATGCGACCGAGATTCGGCCTCACGTCCCACCGGTCGCCCGATTTAATATCCATAAAGGGAAAGACCGGTTCTTGGGGGCCACCCATGCCCTCGACCGAGCCGATTTCCGCGATATAAGCGAACGCGTCCTTATTGCCGGATAGCAGGAGATGATTGCCGTTGTCGATCCGTATCCCGAGCTCTTTGTCGAAATAGGACCTGCAACGGCCGCCCGCGGCAGGGCCGGCCTCATACAGTGTGACCTGGCGGCCGGCGGCGGACAGGCTCAAGGCCGCCGCCAGTCCAGCCAAACCGGCGCCGATTACGTGGGTATGGCTCATGCGCGCGGGGGTTTCGCACGACGGCGGTGGGGACCGCAATGACAATGTCGTGTCCGCCCATGTCCTCCGACCGAGCGGCCCGTCCGTGTCACGGCGTAAAGATATGTTGCCATTCTTCCTTGGCTTTTTTGATCTCCTCCGGTCCGATCTTCGACCAATCCATGGGGATGAGCTTGAGCGAGTCGATCGCCGGCGCGTATTCCGGTAGCGGACTAACAAAGCCGGCGCGGGATGAAACCAGCGCCTCCCGTTTCGACAGGATTTTCTGGCCAGCTTCAGACAGGTTGAAATCCATCCAGAGTTTCGCGGCATTCGGGTGCGGCGCTTTGGCGAGAATGAAGGTGGCATTGCCCAGAAGCAGGATACCCTCCTCTGGCAGCAGAAACTTCAAGTTCGCGCCGCGGTCGTTGTATTGCAGGATGCGTCCCGGCGAGCCGCCCCAGGCGATCAGGTCTTGGCCGTTGACCAGCCGTTCGGCCGTCTGTTCGGATCGCACGATGAACTGCGGTTTCATCTTGGCGAGGGCTTTGAAATAATCCAGGTCCAGGATTTGCCGCAGGCCCATGTAGGACAACAGACCGGTGGCGGAATTAGGGGAATCGTTGATACTGACTCGGCCGGGTGGCACCGCGCCCAGCACGTCGCGCCAGGATTTACCCTTGAAATCCAGGAATTCGGGATTCCAGGCCGGCACGAACATGTAAGCACCGTTGGGGGTGAACCAGCCTTTCTGCCCAAGCCCGGCGGCGTAGGCCTTTTCGTAGTGCTTGGCCTCGGGGCTGTCGTATTTCAGGATGTGCCCAGCTTTCACCAGCCCACCGACCCATGGGGCCGACGCGAGCGACGCGAGGTCGATGGTGACATTGCCGGAGCCGACTTCCTGCTCCACCCGCGTGACCACGCCCAGCGTCGGGCTGAGCGTGTGTTTGACGGCGAAGCTGGCGGGGAGGCCGTAGGCGGTGCGGAACAGCGGCACCATCTCATCGTTGGTTTCCGGCGCGATGACGGCGTCCCAGTAGCTGAGTACGCCCTCTGCCTTCGCCGCGGCGATGGTGGCGCGGATCGCATCGCGATCGGCGGGATCGGCGGCTATCACGGCCGGTGGGTCTTCTGCCCTTGCGGCGTGCGGCAGGGCGGTGACCAAGAGACCGCCGAACATCGTCATGCCGACGAAGGTCGGCATCCACGACCTTATCACGTGCCACGCCGAAGTCGTGGATGCCGACCTGCATCGGCATGACGGTTTCGTCGCATCCATCCCCATTCTCCCCACATTTACGGTAATACGATCCAGTCGTCCGCGGCCATGACCGCATGCACGGCGTCGCCGCGGTGGAACCCTGACGCTGGTTGGGTTGCCCGCAACGAAATGCCGCCGAGGTCGACGATATATTCCTCCGCCACGCCGAGGAAGGACATCGCCTCGATCGTGCCGGGTATCGAGCCCGGTGACCCCGCCCGATCCGCTCGGACGCTTTCCTTGCGGATGCAGGCGAGCACCGGTTTCCCCTGCGTCGTGTCCAGCCCGTCGCCGGCCACGCCGCGCACGGTGACACGGTCGTTCAGCGCCACGTCCACATACGCCGTCCCGGCGACCGGTCCGATCATGCGGGCTTCCAGCACATTCATGCCGAAGAACCGAGCGACGAAGGCGGAGGCGGGGCGGCGAAAAACCTCCCGCGCCGGGCCGGCGGTTTCGATTTTGCCCTGGTTCATCAGCACGACGGTATCGGCCAGACCGAACGCCTCGGCCTGATCGTGGGTGACGTAGACGGCGGTGAAGCCCAGCCGTTCCTGCAACATCCGCAATTCTAGCCGCATCTGCTCCCGCAGAACGGCGTCGAGGTTCGACAATGCCTCATCGAACAACACCAAGCGGGGTTCGTGCACCAAGGCGCGGGCGAGGGCGATGCGCTGCTGCTGGCCGCCGGATACCAACGTGGCGGAGCGGCTTTCGAACCCTTTCAATCCCACGATTTCCAGCATTTTGCTGGCCCTTGCGTGGCGTTCGGACGCGCCCAGGCCGCGCACCTTCAACGGGAAGGCGACATTGTCCGCGACTGTCATGTGCGGCCAGACGGCGTAGGACTGGAAGACGATGCCGAGTTCGCGCTTCTCCGGCATCAGGTCGATGCCACCGGCTTTGTCGAACACACGGTTGCCGCCAATTTCGATGGTGCCGGCGTCGGGTGTTTCCAGCCCGGCAAGACAACGCAGGATCGTCGTTTTGCCGCAGCCGCTGGGTCCGAGCAGGGCCAGGGTGCTGCCTTGCGGCACGTCGAAGGAGACGTCGCCGACGGCGGTGTGGGTGCCGAAGCGCTTGGTCAGGTTCGCGATGTGCACGAAACTCATGGATCAGCCTTGGGAGATCGAGGTACGGGTCAGGCGCAGCACGACGAACGCCGATAGCAGCAGCCCCAGTTGGATCATAGCCAAGGCGGCGACGTAGCCGGAGCTGCGCTCGCTCAGGATCACCATCGCGACGCTGATGGTTTCGGTGCCTTGGGCGAACAGCAGCATCGTGGCGCCGAGTTCGCGGATGAAGATCACGAACAGCATCAACCAAGCCGCGATCAGCGACGGGCGCAGCAGCGGCAGCACGATCATCCGCATCGTTTGCAGCCAAGTGGCGCCGGACGATCGAGCGCTTTGCTCCAGCTCCGGGTTGATGGCCAGGAACATGGCGGTGACGGTGCGGGTGGCGAAGGGGAAGAAGCGGGCGATGTAGGCGATCAGGATGATGGACAGCGTCGAATACAATGGCGTGCGGATTGCCATGATCAGAAAGCCCAACCCGAGGATGATCCCGGGAATCCCCAGCGGCAGCGACAGCAGCGCGTCCACCAGCGCGCGGCGCTTCGGATTGCCTCGGGTCAGGTAATAGGATTGCAGCACGCTCATCGCGACGGCGATCGTGGCGCCCGTGACCGCCAGGAACAGCGAATTGCCGATGGCGGTGCGCGTCAGATCGTATTTCGTCAGCACGTATTCGAAATTGCCGGTCGTGGCGGTGCGCCACATGAAATGCCCGGTCCACAGTTTCGAAAATGCCACCATCGCCAGCACTGTCGTGGGTAGAATCACAGCACCGCCGATGTAGCAGGCCTCCAGTGTCAGCGCGGCGATGCGCCCGCCGGTGCGCAGATGGATCGTCCGGGGCCGGTAGCCCTTGCCGGTGACGGTGTCGAAGCGACGGTTGGCGATGAAGCTGCGCTGCACCAGCGTCAGCACGATCGTCACCGTCAGCACCACGATCCCGAACGCCGCCGCTCGGCCGAAATCGGCGGGGTATTGGACCATCTGGAAAATCTCGGTCGGCATGAAGCGGATGCCGCGCGGCGATCCCAACGCCAGCGGGACATCGAACAGCCCGGCCGAGGTCACGAACACGATCAGCGCCGCCGACAGCAGCGCCGGCAGCACCAACGGCAGCGTGATATGCCGCAGCGTGTACCAGAAGGATGCGCCGTGGACACGCGCCGCGTCCTCGAACGCGGCGTCCATCTGGCGCAGGGGGGCGATGACGAACAGGTAGACGTAGGGGGTGTAAAACAGCGTCAGCACCCAGATCACGCCGGGCACACTATATATATTTAGCCACTCCATCGTCAGGCCGAATTGGGTGCGAGCGATCCAGGGGATCAGCCCGCCATGCGGCGCCAGCAGGTAAATCCACGACAGCGCGCCGACATAGGGCGACAGGAAGAAGGGAATGAGGTTCCCGGTCTCGAACCACGCTCGCCCCGGCATGTCGGTGCGCGCCACCAGCCATGCAAGGGTAAACCCGAGCGCCATGGACAGCACCGTGGTGCAGCCGCCGGCAATCAGGGTGTTGACGATGGCGTCGGCGAAGCGCGGATCGGTGAATAGGCGGACGAAGTTGTTCAGCGACAGGGAAGGGGATTCGCCGTCCCATGCCAGCAGGCTGCGGACGACCGTGGCCAGGAACGGGCCAGCGATCAGCAGGATGCCGGCCGCGACTCCGCCCATGGGCAAGCCAATCTGCATCCACCGGCCCAGTGGGACTTGGCCATGTCGGCTGGTCTCCACGCCTATGCATCCCCCCCTGCTTGCGCCCGATTCCATGGGCTTTATGATCGTGTAAGACATTACAGCGGACTTCCGGCGGCTGGCCAAGAGCAGCCGGGTTCGACCACAGGAGACCGGCGATGAAATTCGGACTTTTCGGCGCGGCGACCGCGCAGCGCAGCGCGAACCCGGACGTGGACAGCGCCGCCGGCTTCAAGGACTACATCGAATACATCATCGAAGCGGAAGCTCTGGGCTACGAAAGCTCCTTCATCGTGGAGCATCATTTCACCGGATTCGGTCAGGTCTCCGCCACCTTGAACCTTCTGACTTGGCTCGGCGCGCAGACCACCACGATGCGCCTTGGCACGGCTGTGCTGGTGCTGCCCTGGCATAACCCGGTTCTGCTGGCCGAACAGGCCGCGACTTTGGACTTGTTGTCTGGCGGCCGTTTGGATTTTGGCGTCGGCAAGGGCTACCGCCACAACGAATTCGCCAGCTTCCGCATTCCCATGGAAGAAGGTCAGGCGCGCTTCGAGGAAGCGATCGACATCATCACCCAGGCCTGGACGTCGGAGCAGCGCTTCGATTTCCGCGGCAAGTTCTGGAACTTCGACGACATTATCGTGGAGCCGCCGACCAAGCAGAAGCCGCATCCGCCGTTCTGGCAGGGCGCCGGCCATGCCGACTCCATCAAGCGGGTCGCGGCGCGCGGGCACAACCTGCTGCTGGACCAATTCGCTTCGATCGATGAGACGATGCGCCGGTTCAACGTCTACCGCGATGCGATGATCGCCAACGGTTTCGGCTTCCATCCGCATCAGGTCGGCGTGGCGCGTGCGTTCTTTGTCGCCGACACCAAGGCGGAAAAGGACGCGGCGATCGAGCGCCGCATGGCCGCACAGAAGCGTCTGCACGACATCAGCCAGCGCCCCGATCAGAACAACACGGCGTCGATCATGGCATTCTCCGACACGCGCGAAGCGAACGAGGAAGCGACCCTATTCGGCACACCGGATGAGATATGCGCCAAGATCGAACGCCTGCGGTCGCAGGGGGTGGAATACGTGCTGCTGAACGGCGGCGGCACGTCGCGCGAGAACCTGCGCCGCTTCGCCAAGGAAGTGATGGTGCATTTCCGCGACGAAGACCCGATCAAGGCGGCGGCCGACTAAGTGACCGCCACGCCCCTGGTTCTGCGCAAGGTCGAGCGTATCTACCGGGGGGAGGCGGGCGATCTGCCGATCCTGCGGGGGGCCGATCTGACCCTCCAAGCGGGGGAGATCGTGGCGTTGGTCGCGCCGTCCGGCGCCGGCAAATCGACGCTGCTGCATGTCGCCGGATTGCTGGACCGGCCGGATTCAGGGGCCGTTCTGGTGAATGGACGCGACGCCGGCACGTTGCCCGACGCCGCCCGCACGGCGGTACGTCGGGATACGATCGGATTTGTCTACCAGTTCCACCATTTACTGGGGGAGTTCACCGCGCTCGAAAATGTCGTTCTGCCGCAAATGATCGCCGGGCGTTCGCGCCGCGACGCGGTGGCGCATGCCGGCGCCCTGCTGGGCGCGTTTGGGCTCGCGGCGCGGGCGGAGCATCTGCCGGGGAAATTGTCGGGCGGGGAGCAGCAGCGCGTCGCCATCGCGCGCGCTCTGGCCAACGGACCGAAAGTGCTACTGGCGGACGAACCGACTGGCAACCTGGACGTCGCCACGGCGGCGACGGTGTTCGAGGAATTGCTGGCCATTGTGCGTGGGCAGGGGCTGGCGGCGTTGATCGCTACTCACAACCCCGAGTTGGCGGCGCGGATGGACCGGATCGTGACGCTGCGGGACGGGTTGGTGGTTCCGGGGTGAGCTAACCCATCCCCAACCGCCCGCTCGCAATTCTCGCCCCCTCCGCCATCGCTGCCAGCTTCGCCCAGACCACATCCTCCTGCACACGCCCGCGCCCGGCCGAGGTATCGAACCCGCAATCCGTCCCCGCAATGACCCGCGTCGGATCGCCGATTGTTTGGGCCACTCGTTCCAGCCGGTCCGCCACCGTTTCCGGATGTTCGACGAAGTTCGTCAAAGGATCGATCACGCCCGCGACGACCACCTGCCCGTTGTCCAGCGGCAGGTCCTTCAGGCAGCGGTATTCGTGTTGATGCCGCGGATTGGCGATCGGCAGCACCCAGCCGCCCACCTTCGCTCGGCTAATCGCCGGGAGGATTTCGTGCATGGCGACGTCGCAATCGTGCGGTGTCTCGTAATTGCCCCAGCAGGCATGGATGCGCACGCGGTCGCGCGGGACGTTGACCAGAGCGTTGTTGATTGTGTCGACGACCCGTTCGGCGAAACCGATGAAATCCGACAGCGGCTTGTCTTGGTAGGAAACATGCCGCTCCAGCGCCAAATCCGGGGCATCGATCTGCAACAGGAAGCCGCTGCGGACGATGGCCTCGTATTCCACCTGCAAGGCGCGGCCCAAAGCGGCGAGGTAGGCCTCTTCCGTGTCGTACCAAGCATTGCGCATCGCGGCAGCGATGATCCCGGGTGACGGCGCGGTCATGAAGGGTTCGGCGAACGAGCCCACCTCGGCCAAGGTGGCGGTGAACTCATCGCATTCCGCCTGAACCAGCGCAGGGTCCAGGTATTCCACGGCGGAAATTGCTTCCGGCACCCCGTCGCGGTTGGAGACCGACGGCCGGCCGGATGCGAGCACATCGCCCCAGGCCGCGAAGCCCGGATATTTGGCAAGATCGGCGAAGGGCTTGCGGTGCCAGCCGCCGCCGAAGCCGCTCATTCGATGGCGGACATACAGGAAGAAGGCCTCCCGCTGCTGTTCGCCGTTGTTGCCGATGTCGATGCCGGCCTCGCGCTGCTTGCGCACGACATGCCGGGTTGCGGCTTTGCCGGCGGCATCGAGTTCCGCGGCGTCCACCGCCTCCCCGTTCGATCGCCGAGCATACAGCGACGTCAACGCCAGCGGCCGGGGGAGGGACCCTGTGTGGGTCGTCAGGATGCGGTGTTCGCTGCGGATCATGGCGTCACGCCCCCATCGCCGTTTCAAGGTAGCCGGTGTAGCCGAACAGCCCGACCGCGCCGCCGGTGTGCAGGAACACCACCGTCTGGTCCTTGCCGATCTTTCCCGAGCGGATCAGGTCGATCATGCCGGCCATTGCCTTGCCGGAGTAGACGGGGTCCAGGAGGATGCCTTCCTCGCGCGCCAGCATCTGGACGGCGTTCGCCATGCCTTCGGTCGGGATGCCGTAGCCTGCGCCGACATAGTCGCAGTTGGCGACCACGGCTTCGCGCGGGATACCGCCCTTCATGCCGAGATAATCCGCCGTCGCTTCGGCCAGCCGGTGGACGTTGGCTTCTTGCCTATCGCGAGGCAGCCGCACGCCGATCCCCAGCACCGGCACCTGCGCGTTGATCCCGTGCAGCCCGACCACCAGCCCGGCGTGAGTCCCCGCGCTGCCGGTCGCGGTGACCAGAAGGTCGATCTTCAGACCCATCTCATCGGCCTGCTGCATCAGTTCCTGCGCGCAGGACACGTAGCCCAGCGCGCCGACGCGGTTGGAACCGCCGCCGGGGATCACGTAGGCTTTGACACCCTGCGCGCGCAGTTCCTCGCCCTTCTTTTCGGCCTCGGCGTTCATGTCGACGCCGCCGGGACGGTACTCGATGGCGCAGTCGAACAGCTTGTCCAGCAATACGTTGCCGGAGTTCAGGTAGTCGCGGTCGTTGGTCTCGATCCGGTGTTCCAGCAACGCGGTGCACTTCATGCCGAAGCTGCGGGCGACGGCGGCGGTCTGGCGCACGTGGTTGGACTGCACCGCGCCTTGCGTCACGATGTGGGTGGCGCCCAATTGCCGAGCCTCGCCGATCAGCCATTCCAGCTTGCGGACCTTGTTGCCGCCGGTCGCGACCACGGTGCAGTCGTCGCGCTTGATCCAGATGTCCGGCCCGCCCAAGGCGCGGCTGAAATTTTCCAGCTTCTCCAGCGGGGTGGGCGTGGGAAACAGGCGGACGCGGGGGAAGCGGGCGAGATGCATTTTTTCGGTCCTGAACGGTGAGAGGCGATGTAATGTTCCTCATCCTGGTGCGTCATACAACGTGAAACCAGTCAGGAGACACGCCATGCATATCGTCCGCCGCCGCGGTTGGGAAATTTCCGAATCCCGCGTTACCCCCGAATCCGCTATGCTGGGGCGCCGCGGGCTGCTGCGCGCGGCCGGCATGCTGTCGATCGCGGGTGCGTTGCCGGCGTTGGCTGAGCCGAATGCGAAATATGCCGGCGGGCGGGCGCTGACCGACGAGAAATACGCGACGACCTACAACAACTATTACGAGTTCGACGAAACCAAGAGCATCTGGAAAGAGGCGCAGGCCCTGAAACAGCGCCCCTGGACGATCGAACTTGCCGGGCTGGTGAAGCAGCCGCGCACCATTGGCCTGGACGATCTGCTGAAGCAGGTGCAGACCGAGGAACGCATCTATCGCCACCGTTGCGTGGAAACATGGGCCATGACCGTGCCGTGGAGCGGTTTCGCGCTGTCCCAATTGCTGGCGATCGCGGAACCTCTGGGCTCCGCCAAATACGTGGTCTTCCAATCTGCGGCCGATAAAGCGGCGATGCCGGGACTGCGCAGCCCCTATTACCCCTGGCCGTACACGGAAGGCTTGGCGATCGACGAAGCGGCCAACGATCTCGCGTTCATGGTCACCGGCCTGTACGGCAAACCGGTCCCGCCGCAGAACGGCGGACCGCTGCGAATCGCGCTGCCATGGAAATACGGTTTCAAATCCGCCAAATCCATCGTGAAGATTTCGTTTACCGAAAAGCGTCCGGAGACGTTCTGGGAAGGCCTCAACCCCAGCGAATACGGGTTCTGGGCCAATGTGAACCCCGCTGTCTCCCATCCCCGCTGGTCCCAGGCGCGCGAAAAGCTGCTCGGGTCAGGGGAGATGGTGCCGACGCAGATCTACAACGGCTACGGCGATTTCGTCGCCGGCTTGTATGAAGGGCGAAAGGGCGAGAAACTGTTCATGTGAACATACAGCGCGCCTTGGCCGTCTTCGCGGCCGTCATGATCGTCTGTGCCGTGGCTCTGGGAACCCTGGAGCCGCGGCCGACCCTGCTTGGCGAATTGCTGGCGCGAATCGATGGCGATATGCCGGGACGCATCCAAGCAGCTGTCGCCCGTTGGTTCGGCCCGTGGATATGGAACAAGCTGGCCTTGCCGCTGATGTTGCGCCCCGCGTGGTTGCCTCCGGTTTCGTTGGCCTTGGTCGCGGTTGGGCTCGCACTGTCGTTGACCAACCGAAAAACCCCCCATCGTTCTCGCCGCCGGAGTTAAGCGCATGGGACGGACGGTCGGGATCGCGATCGATCAGGCCTCATCCAGGTGCGTCGTATGAGCGCGGAGCTCGCGGGCAGCGGCGCGACACCCAGCCGACCGCGGCGTCTTCGCTTATTGCCGCTGGTCTTCGCCACGCTGGTCGCATTGCTGGCAACCGCCGCGGGGCTTTCGATATGGACCGCGCGCGACGCCGCGATCGCCCAATACGAAAGCAATCAGGCCAAGATCGGATTGGTCATCGGCGAACAGACGACGCGCGCGTTGCAGGTTGTCGATCTGGTCGTGCAAAACATTAGGGATCAGTTGGTCGACGACGGGGTGGACACACCGGATCGGTTCCGTGCGGCTATGTCGACCGAGGCGGCATACCGGCAGCTGCAGCAGCGCCGGGAACATATGCCGCAGCTGGAGGCGTTGGTCGTACTCGATTCGACTGGGCGGGTGATCGCCTCCTCACGGGCTTGGCCGCCGTCCGGCGCCATGGAGTCCGACAAGGACGTCTTCATTCACTTTCAGGCCGTCACGGACAACGGCAGCTACATCAGCATCCCGCAAAAGAGCGATCTGACCAACGACTGGACCGTGTATCTCGCCCGGCGTGTGACGGACCGGAACGGGGAGCCGATTGGGATCGTGTCCGGGGCGATTTCCCTGCGCTATTTTCGGGATTTGTTCGACGCCGCTCGGCCGGGTAACGACGGCAGCGTCACGATCGTGCGCGACGACGGTACCATCCTGCTGCATCATCCCGAAGATGGGGGCGTCGTTATCGGGCAACGCATGCCGGTCACCTTCCCCTGGTATCGTGTCGCCGCGAGCGGCGGAGGGCACTATGAGTCCCAGGGGCTGGGGGCAAACGGCCAGCGATCCGTCTGGGTGGAGCGTCTGCGGGATTTCCCGCTGTTTGTCGATGTGGTGGTGCCAGTCGGCTCGGCGCTTACGGCTTGGCGCCAACAAAGCGCCTACATCGTTGCCGGGACCATCGCGATCGTGGGCGTATTGTCGGTGTTGTTCGGCCTGTTGGGCGCGCAATTCAACCGCTTGTCGCGGTCGGAAGAATCGCTCTCTCAACGCAATGCGGAACTGGAGCGCAGTAGCGCACGTCTGGCGACGCAGGCGGCGGAATTGCGTTCCGCGGCGGAAGCGTTGCGCGTGAGCCAATCCGAAGTGGCGGAGAAATCGGCGCTGCTGGAAACGACCTTCGAACATATGGACGAAGGGATCATGATGGTCACGGCCGACCGGACCGTGGCGATATGCAACCGGCGGGCGATGCAAATGCTGGATTTGCCTTCGGATTTGATCGCATCGCGCCCGCATTTCGGCCAAGTCCTGGCATATCAGCGGCAGCGGGCGGAGTTCGACCGAGCGACGCCTGAAGTCGCCGAATTGTTAGCATCCGGCGGTATTCTCAATGAGCCGCATATTTACGAGCGGGAACGGCCGGATGGCACGATCCTGGAAATTCGCAGTGCGCCGCTCCCGGGCGGCGGCGTGGTACGCATTTACGCCGACATCACCGAACGCAAGGCCGCCGAAGCACGGGCCGATGCCGCTCGGGCGCAGGCGGAGGCAGCGCGTGCCCAGGCGGTTTCCGCCAACCAAGCCAAGACAGAATTCCTGGCGAATATGTCGCACGAAATCCGAACGCCGATAAATGGTATCATCGGCCTGACGGAGATTTTGTTGCGTGGCAACCTCGACCCCCAGCAAACGGAATGCGCCCAGGGGGTTTTCGATTCCGCCAAGGCGTTGTTGACGGTGATCAACGATATTCTCGATATCTCCAAACTCGAAGCGGGCCGGCTGGAGTTGGAGCCGAGCGACTTCGATTTGGACGGAACCGTGCGGGCGGCCGTGGGATTCATGGCGTTGCACGCGCGGGAGAAGCGTCTGACGCTGTCCGTGACCCTGCAGCCGGAACTGAGCCGAACGGTGCGCGGCGATCCGATCCGACTACGTCAGGTGTTGCTGAATCTCGTTGGGAATGCGGTCAAATTCACCGAACAGGGGGGTATCGAGGTCCGTGTGTCGGCGGCGCCGGATGCCGGACGGGACTGGGTCCGGTTCGAAATCGCCGATACCGGGATTGGTATGACGACCGAAAGCCGCGACCGGGTTTTCCAGAAATTCACCCAGGCGGACAGTTCCATTTCGCGCCGTTATGGCGGCACCGGCCTCGGCCTGGCCATCAGCCGGGAGTTGGTGGAGCTGATGGGTGGTACGATCGGCGTCACCAGCACGCTGGGGCAGGGGAGCTGCTTTCATTTTACCGTGCCGCTTCCGCCGGTTGCCGGAGAGGTAACGCCATTGGCGACGGCTGCGACCTCATTGGATGTCGCCGGTGTGGCCAGCCGAAAACTCCATGCGTTGGTGGTCGACGACAATCCCATCAATCAGCGTCTCCTGACGGTGCTGCTGGAAACAGAGGGGCATACAGTGACGGTTGCGAAGAATGGTCGCGAGGCGGTGGAAGCCGCGATGCGGGACACGTTCGACGTGATCCTGATGGACGTGCAAATGCCGGTGATGGACGGCGTGCAGGCGACGCGCCGGATACGGTCCTTGCCGGCACCGGCCCGGAATGTGCCGATTATCGCGCTGACCGCGGATGCGTTGGCGGGCGCGGAAGAGCGGTATCGTTCGGCCGGTATGGATACCTATCTCAGCAAACCTTTAAACGCCGCGGCTTTGTTCGAGAAACTGGCGGCCGTGACCGGGGAGGCCGCACGTGCTCCGCGTGCTGCGGCGGCGCCGGACACGCCGGTTGTCAACGCTGAGACGATCGAGACGCTGCGCGCGATTCTGCCAGGCGATCAGTTCGCGGCGTTCCTGGGTGAGACGATCACGGACATCGATGTGCGGAGCGACCGTCTGCGGACCAGTCTGACGGTCGAGGATACCGCGACGGCGGCGCGGGAAGCGCACGATTTGGTATCGGTGGCCGGTAATTGCGGCGCCATGGTCGTCAGCACTACCGCACGTGCGATCGAACAGGCGTGCCGGCGCGGCGACCTGGCGGAGGCTCGGGCTTTGCTGCGGGATTTCGACACGGCGGTGCCGGAGGCCCTTGCGCGGTTGAAGGCGTTGATGACAGCTTAGCGCACCGACGATCCTGTCCGGATGGAGGCACGACGATGGCCGCCCCAAAAACCGATCACGCCCGCTTCGAAGTGGTGAAGAACGCGCTTTACGCGGCGGCGGAGGAGATGAAGATCGTCCTCGCCAAAACTGCCTATTCGCCGCTGCTGAAAGTGGCCGGAGATTATTCCTGCGGGCTGTTCGATGCGATCGGCGATATGGTGGCGCAGGGGCCGGATTTGCCGATCCATTTGGGATCGATGCCCGATGCGGTGCGGGCCGTGGTGCGGGCGTTCCCGGACGTGCGGCCGGGGGATGTGTTTATCCACAACGACCCCTACGAGGGCGGTTCGCATCTGCCGGATGTGAATGTGGTCGCGCCAGCCTACCACGACGGTGTGCTGCTCGGGTTCGGGTGCGTGCGGGCGCATTGGCCGGATATCGGCAGTGCCACCCCTGGTTCCTATGGCGCGGTCACGGAGATTTACGGCGAAGGCCTGCGCCTGCCGCCGATCCGCTTGTATCGCGACGGGAAGCCGGACGCGTCCATTGAGGCCATTATTTTCGCGAATGTCCGTACCCCATCCGAACGGTTGGGCGATCTTCGTGCCCAGGTCGCGGCCTGCTGGCGCGGCACCCAGCGCATGGCGGAACTGGCGGCGAAATACGGGAGCGCGGAACTGCTGCGGATCATGACGGAGGTGCTGGATTACTCCGAAACCATGATGCGGGCCGCCTTGCGGGCGCTGCCGGACGGGGAGGCAGTTTTCGAGGACATCTTCGACGGCGACGGCGTGCTGAACCCCGGAGAATCCGAGGACGAGACGTTCAAGGTCAAGCTGCGGCTGATCAAGCGCGGAGACACGATTGTCGCGGACTTTGCCGGCTCCGATCCCGCCGTCGCCGGGCCGATGAACGCGCCGCTGACGGTGACGGCCTCGGGTGTATTCTGCGCGCTGAAGATGATCGCGGATTCCGGCAGCCTGATCCCTCCGAACTCCGGTTGCTGGCGTCCAGTGACCGTGACGGCACCGCCGGGTTCGGTGGTGAACGCGCAGCACCCCTCGCCGGTCGTGTATGCCAATCATGAGATGTCGCATCGCGTGGCCGATATGGTCATGGCCGCGATGTTCCGGATTTCTCCAGCGACCGTGATGGCCGGATCGCAGGGGACGTCGGCGGTGATTACCTTCGGCGGTTCGGATTATCGCAGTGGAGATCGCTTCGTCAGCTATGAATCGGTCAAGGGCGGGTTCGGTGCCCGGCCCGTGAAGGATGGCATCAATGCTGTCGCCAGTACGGTGTCGAACATGAGCAACACGCCCATCGAAATCATCGAGATGAGCTTTCCGCTTCGGGTGGAGGAATACGCTTTGGTGCCCGACAGTGGCGGGGCAGGGCGGTATCGCGGCGGGCTGGGCGTGCGGCGGACGTGGCGCGTGCTGGAACGGCAGGCGATGGCGTCGGTTTGTTGCGAGCGGACGGTGACCCCACCTTTCGGCTTGGATGG
>Ga0214182_1000240_pt1 | contig 24908 bp, 25 predicted proteins | sample TroBogEpilimnion_8_FD_153020 | JGI IMG/M metagenome (GOLD analysis project Ga0214182, IMG submission 153020) | Freshwater microbial communities from Trout Bog Lake, WI - 14NOV2007 epilimnion | ecosystem: Environmental > Aquatic > Freshwater > Lake > Epilimnion/Euphotic zone | place: Trout Bog... | reverse complement strand
AATTGCAAGATTCAACTGGCTAAACGTCGTGCCAGAGGCTATCGCAATATTAATAATTTCATCAATATGATTTATTTTCTTTGCGGTAAATTAAAATTCGATTACCCACTCTATTTCACATAGAGCCGTTTTATATCTATTAATGGCCTAGTATAATTTCCTTTTGAAGGATATTAAGAGAGTCAGATGCTAAAGAACTTAGAAGGCCTGTTAGATAAAAGACACACGATAGCTGAACCGGGCTTTAATCGCTGGCTGGTGCCGCCGGCAGCTCTGGCAATTCATCTATGCATTGGAATGGCTTACGGCTTCTCGGTGTTTTGGTTGCCTTTATCCAAAGCCTTAGGCATTAAAGACAGTATTGCGTGTGGGCCTGAAGTGGGTTTTTTTCAAGAGTTATTTATCACCACCTGTGATTGGAAAATATCTACCTTGGGTTGGATGTACACCTTATTCTTTGTGTTTTTAGGTTCTTCAGCGGCTTTATGGGGTAGTTGGTTGGAACATGTAGGGCCCCGCAAAGCAGGCGTTATCAGCGCTATTTGCTGGTGTGGTGGTATGTTACTTTCTGCGTTGGGTATTTATGTTCACCAATTTTGGATTATGTTGGTCGGTTCCGGTGTGATTGGCGGTATTGGATTAGGCTTGGGATATATTTCACCGGTATCCACTTTAATTAAATGGTTTCCTGATCGACGGGGTATGTCGACAGGTATGGCCATTATGGGCTTTGGCGGCGGGGCTATGATTGGTTCACCGTTAGCGACCTTGTTAATGAAACAATTTGCGACGGCCACTGATATGGGGGTTATGCAAACTTTTTTGGTGATGGCGGGACTCTATTTTGTATTTATGCTATCAGGCGCTTTAAGTTACCGTATTCCTGCAACTGATTGGCAACCTAAAGGGTGGATAGCGCCTATTAATAAATCGGATAAATCCATGATGACTCAGCATCATGTGCATGTAAAAAACATCTTCAAGATTAAACAATTTTGGTTGGTCTGGGGCCTGTTATGCATGAATGTCAGTGCTGGTATTGGTGTAATAGGGATGTCTTCTCCCATGTTACAAGAAGTCTTTGGTGGCCAGTTATTAGGTATTGCTAAAACTTATAATGAATTGGATAAAACCCAATTGGCGGCTATTGCTACGGTTGCCGCTGGTTTTACCGCGTTATTGAGTTTATTCAATATTGGTGGTCGCTTTTTTTGGGCAAGTTTGTCTGACTTTTTTGGCCGCAAAACGACTTTTTTACTCTTTTTTATTATCGGTGGTCTTTTATACATCAGTGTGCCAGGCAGTGTCATGGCCGGAAATAAAGTGTTATTTGTATGTGCGTTCTGCGTGATACTCAGTATGTATGGTGGTGGTTTTGCTACGGTGCCGGCTTATTTAGCAGATTTGTTTGGTACCCAAATGGTAGGTGCCATTCATGGGCGGTTATTAACTGCATGGGCAACGGCCGGTATATTGGGCCCTGTGATAGTTAACTACATGCGTGATTATCAATTGGGCTTAGGCTTACCGCGTGAGCAAGTGTATAACCAAACTATGTTAATTTTGGCTGGTTTATTAATGATAGGTTTGGTGTGTAATTTATTGATCAGGCCTGTGGCGGAACACTGGTTTATGACACCAGAAGAACTAGCGTTAGAAAAACAGCATTTGCAAGATAAAGTCGCAGAAGATACGCAGGAGTTGCTTGGGGATGATAATGCCACTGTTGAAACGATTAAGCCTACGCCTTTAATTAAAGTTTATTTGGCTTGGATTCTAGTGGCAATACCTTCGGGTTGGGGTATTTACAATACCTTGGTTAATACGGCTAAGTTTTTTAGTTAAATCACCATTTTTGACACAGGCGCACAAAAATCAGTGGTGCCTGTTGTGGTTATGCCGGCGACACAAAAATAATAAATTTGCCCCGGAATTAAATCGGCCACTTCAAATCTAGTTTGCGTGCTATAACCCATGATTTTAAACTCTTGTTCAACACCATCAATCATCGGGCCTTTCATCATCCATATATAAGAGCCCGCATGTTCGATTAGTTTAGCTATTAACACTACGATGCCTGAGTTACTGCCATCAATCACTGCTAAAGTGGCTTTTTCGCGTGCCGCAGGTTCTTTAGTAATGTCAAAGCCGCTGCTGAGTATGATAGCAGCGACGCCCGCCGCTGTTCTGTCTACATAACCCGCTTGGCTGCGATGCATAGTGTCCACAATGGCTTCATTCTCATGCATGATGGCTGTAGCGGCAAGCCCCCCATCAGCACAGGCTAATGCGGACGCCTCAAGGTTATCGATGGCAGTTTTCATAAGGGCCAAACTGATATCGGGATTGGTGAAGTGTGGGTTGGCGGTCATTTTGAGTAACACATTGCGGTAAAAGGTAATTTTAAGCGGGATGCTCAATTGAAAAAACGATAACAGCACTTTAATATATTTCATGGTTTTAATCCTTAGGTTTTGTGGGGTTCTAAGTGGGTATACGCACTTAAAATATAAATATACTTTTATTTTCAATAATTTATTTTAATTTCCTTAAGTCATCGTTAATTTTAAAATCCAGTATGGGCTGAAAGTACCATGCCTTATGATGAGCGCTTTAATTTAAACACCTAAGCGTTTAAGTATCCGTATTGGTCGCTCAATCGTATTTTTTAGTTTTTTAACAGGTGTTGCTTGAGATTTTAGATTTTGTACTAAACCGCTCAAATAGTCTGCTATAGCCTAAAAAATTGATATTAAAGGCTTAATAGGACGTATTAAGGGGGTGATAGTCATTTTTAAAAAGCTGAAAGTAAGTTTTAATGCGCTAATTTAAATTTTTAAGCGCACAAAAATTTGAGGTGGCTTTTTAATAAGGGGATTCGGGTTCTTAATAGGACCTATTATAGGCTTGAAAATTTAAGTTAAAAGAGTAATAGTCATTGTCAAAGTGTTAACAATTTTTTTGACTGCTTTCATACCCTTTTTTAAGAAACCGGTACCTATTTATAAGAGATTAATTCCAGTTTTTAAGGGGTTAGCGCTTTATTTGTAGCGTTTTACATAATGTTAAAATCTACTATAAAATGTCAGTATATATTTCATACCCCTGTTCATAATGTTGACTATCCCCTTTAAAACGTTCCTATTAAAAAGTCTAAGTATTGCAGGCGGCAGCTTAGATTCTTTTACTGCGGCTTTAGCCGGTGATATGCTTGAGTTACCTGATATTGTTGTTGAGGTACCTGCCGAGAAAAGCGATTGGGTTACACAAGCTAATGTATGGTTTTAATTATATGGGTATCGCTTTTTATGGGGGCGTGCATGTGGATTATTAAGTCTGCTATGATGTTAGCTACATTATCTTAATAAGAATCTATTATGAAGCCTATCACCCAAAGACTAAGTGATCGTATTTTTGTGCATCGTTCATTAGAAGCGACCATTCAGATTGGTTTGTTACTGATGATTACGGTGTGGTGTTTTAAGATTGTTGAGCCGTTTATTATTCCCATTATATGGGGCGCGATCATAGCGATTGCGGCTTATCCACTTTATCGTTGCTTACAGTCTGCTTTAGGGCAGCGTACTAAACTAGCGGCCACTTTATTTACCCTCGGTTTTTTAATCGTGATGTTGGTGCCCACCTTGCTGCTCACAGAAACCTTAATCCAAGGCTTGAGTCTATTGGGTGACAAGATTAAGAATGGGTCGCCCTTAATTCCGCCGCCACCCGAAAATCTGCATGCTGTGATGCTTATCGGTGAACCTTTAGCTAAGTTTTGGTTGTTAGCGTCCGAAAATATTCACAGCGCTTTACAACAACTAGAACCGGTACTTAAAGTGATTGGCAGTTGGTTATTATCGGCCGCTACGGGGGCGGGCGTGGCAATTTTACATTTTGTAGTGGCTATTATTATTGCCGGTTTTTTGTTGGCGAATGCCTCTGCGTGCGATAAAACCATGCGCGCGATTACGGGGCGTTTGGCTAATGAAAAAGGCGATAGTTTTGCTGATTTAACAGAAGCGACCGTTAGAAGTGTGGCGAACGGTATCTTAGGGGTTGCGTTAATTCAGAGTCTGTTAGCAGGTGTGGGATTTATTGCAGTGGGTGTGCCTGCGGCCGGTTTATGGGCCTTGTTGTGTTTGATTTTGTCGATTGCCCAAGTCGGTATCGGTTTAATCGTTATCCCGATGATTATTTATTTGTTTTATACCGCTGACACGTTTACGGCAGTGGCTTTTTTAGCGTGGAATGTACCGATCAGTCTCATCGATCATATTCTTAAACCTATTCTATTAGGTCGAGGTGTTAAAACCCCCATGGCCATTATTTTTATGGGCGCCATTGGGGGCTTGTTAAGTGCCGGTGTGATTGGTTTATTTATTGGGGCGGTGACGCTGGCTTTAGGTTACGAATTGTTTTTACTGTGGTTAAATATCGAGCCAGAAGCCGCTAATCAATAAACGCTTTATCCACGTTTTTGCTGGTACTCAGGCCTTTTAATTTCGATTTATCTTTGATGCCCGCAAAGCGTGTGCCGTCTAAATTAGCGCCGCTAAAGTTGGTGTCCTCAAGGTCGGTGCCAGTTAAGTCGGCACCCGATAAATCGGCATTGCTGAAGTCCGCTCCCGAAAGATCAACCCCAAATAACACGGTTTTATGAAGTTTAGCGTGGCTAAAATTAGCATAACGCATCGTGGCTCTATCAAAGTTGGCATACGATAAATCGGCGCCGCTTAAATTAGCGTTGTTTAGGCTGGCTCGCATTAAGCCCATTGATTGGTTCTTCATATCCGCACCCCAAACCGCATGTGATAAGTTGGCGTTGCTTAGATTGGCTTTGTCCATGACACCAATAAAACGACTGCCACTTAAGTCGGCATCGCTTAAATTAGCACTCCCTACATGCACACCAAAGATACTGGTTTTGGACAGGTTGGCATGGGAGAAGTTAACCTTAGAGAGTACCGATAAGTCTAGGTTTAATCCTGATAAATTACTGTGGTTAAAGTTAGATCGACGTAAATCAGAACCCCACAAATCAGCCTGCGTAAAGTTAAGGTTTGATAAATCGATATCCGTTAAGTCTTTACGCTTTAAGTCGGCTGGATGCGTTTTATTTGCACTCGCCAAGCGTTTCTCCACTTCGGGTCGGTCAAGGTCTGCCGCGGGGCTGGTTGTGCAGAATAGGTTGCCGACGAGTCCTAAGCAAAACAGGGTTTTTTTCATGCGCTTATCTTTTAGTAGCATAATGTTTTTAAAAGTGGTGGTATTTGTTTAACTGTACCGCTAGATTTGCACTATGGCAATATGCTGTTAAGAATTAAAGACAGTATAAGCGTTTCGGGTCGGCGACTCGGTGGCCGTGAGTTAATTTAAAAGGTTGTTTAATATGTTTGTGTATTCTTTACCGTTGTTTTTTAGTCAAGTGGGCTTAGCGAGTCCATTAGAATTGTTGATTATGGTTATGGCGTTGTTTGGCATGCTATTGATTAGCGCGGGTGATACCAATGAAATCAATAAAACGCAATCAAAGGCGTCTTATTTATTTGCGGCCTGGATGGGGCAGGCCCGATTAGTGTGGGTGTTTTGGCCCTTCTTTATTATTTTAAATGCGAGCCTTTATACAGCAGACACCTTAGTAAAAATGGGGCTGTTAACGGTGTCTAGTTGGGATGACGTGCATCTGATGTTGCTGTTACCGATCGTTTGGTGGATCACTGCGATATGGCGATGTGCTGCTAATACGCAGTTTAAAGTTTTTGCGGCGGGGGCGAGATTAGTGACGTTTGCCGTGTTGTTTGAATATGCCCTCAAGCTATTATTACGTATCGAATATCCGCGTTTATTTTTTGGTTGTGAGGAACTTTTATTAGACTATGGTAGTTGTTTTTAGCATTCTATGGCTATTAAGGAGTACTCATTTAAAGATTAGGGTAAAATACGGGTTAGAGTGTCATTGTTTTGACAGATATTAATACGGCATAACTCGGTAGTTTTTTAATGAAAATAGTTATTCTTGGTGCAGGCATGGCCGGTTCTTCAGTGGCTGAAGCTTTAGTTAATGAAGAAAATGATATTGTAGTGGTAGATGCTAGACAAGATCTTTTAGACGCTTTAAAAGATCATTTTGATATTGCGACGGTTACAGGTAATGCGGCTCATCCTACTGTATTAGAGCAAGCAGGCATTGATAATGCCGATATAGTGATTGCCGTGACGGAGAGTGACGAGACCAATATGTTGGCTTGTCTTATTATTAAGGCACTGCATCCCCGACCTAAAACAATTGCTCGAGTGAGAGCGATTGATTATCTAAAAAGACCTGGTTTATTTGGTGCCGAAGGTCTTCCCATTGATATCGTTATCAGTCCAGAACATATCGTGATGGAATCTATTCGTAACTTGGTTGAATTTCCGGGTGCTTTGCATGTGTCTGAATTCGCGGGTGGCTTGGTCAGATTGTTTTCTGTCAAAGTGGTTGAAAATGGTTTCTTAACAGGTAAAAAGATTAGAACGCTTAAAGAGCGCTTGTCTGATAGTAAGACGCGAGTGGTGGCTGTTTTTAGAGAGGGAAAGCCCCTATTGGTGAGCGGCGATGTGAGTATCGAGACGGATGATGAGGTGTTTTTTATCGCCCCTAGTCAAGAAGTTAAACGCGTACTTAAAGCGTTAGATAAATTAGAAGCCCCCATAAAGCGCGTTATTATTGCCGGGGGTGGTCACATTGGTAAGCGTTTAGCATTAGCGCTAGAAAAAAATCATCAGGTAAAGTTAATCGAAAAAGACCCTATTCGGGCACATAAGATGGCTAATGAGCTTAATAATACGGTGGTATTGCTGGGCGATTGTGCTAATGAAAACTTATTGTTAGATGAGTCTATTGATAGTGCAGATTTATTTTGTGCTATTACGAATAACGATGGTGTCAATATTGTGTCCGCTTCGTTAGCTAAAAGCTTAGGTGCACGTAAAACGATCTGTTTATTAAATCAAAACTCATACACTAAATTAGTGCCCGGTACGGGTATTGATGTGACTGTTCTGCCAAACCAAGAAACCTTAGGCAGTATCTTAAAGCATGTGCGTCGCGGTGACGTAGCACAGGTGACTTCATTGTGCGGAGGTACTGCAGAAGCAATTGAAGCGATTGCCCATGCGAGTAATGAAGAAAATTCGGTGGTAGGACGTAGTGTGGATAGCATTAATTTTCCTCCCGGGATTGTTATGGGGGCATTAATCCGCAATAGCGAGGTGATTCCTATCCATCATGACACGGTGTTTGCAGAAAATGATCATGTGGTGATGTTTGCGATGGATAAAAAGTTGGTGAGTAATATCGAATCAACTTTTAAACGTATTTAATGAATGTGACTGCCTGCTTATGAATGTTTTTCTTACTATTGTCCACATATTGGGTTTAGTGACCTTATGTTTTAGTGGTTTGATGAGTACCTGTTGGTTGACTTCTGAGTTGACTCATGATGGGGCATCAGCGGCTTTTTCTTACGGCACACTCGTTAGTTTAGCGTTAGGTGCTTTCTTATTTTTTACAACGATATGGGTGCCCAAGAAGGTCTCTAGGCAAGCAGGCTTCCTGTTAGTGGCCAGCACGTGGTCTTTAACGCCTGTACTCTGCACGATACCGTTGATGATATTTTTGCCTCAGTTGAGTTTTAGTGATGCTTATTTTGAGACGGTGTCAGGCTTAACCACAACCGGCGCGACTATTTTATCGGGTATCGATAATTTACCTATGTCGATCAATCTTTGGCGTTGTGAGCTCAATTGGATTGCGGGCATGGGGATTATTATTTTCGCCGTGGCCGTTTTACCCATCTTAGGTATTGGTGGCATGCAGCTTTATAAAGCTGAAACACCGGGTTCTGTTAAAGAGTCAGATTTACCGCCGCGTATCGCGCAAACGGCTAAAGCGTTGTGGATGGTCTACGCCGGCTTTACGGTGTTATGCTTGCTGGCTTTACGTTGGGCAGGCATGAGTTGGTTTGATGCCGTTTGTCATGCGTTTTCGGCAATGAGTTTAGGTGGTTTTTCTACACATGATAGTAGTATAGGCTTTTACGATTCTTTATCGATTGAAGTGGTTTTGACGATCTTTCAGTTAATTGCGGCTATCAATTTTGCCACTCATTTTGTTGCGCTTCGTAAGCAATCAATCAAACCTTATTTTTATGATCGGGAAGCTCGCGCATTTTTAACACTGGTGCTGGGAAGTTGTGTTTTGGCGGCCTTCGTTTTATGGGATAACGGTACTTATGGGGATTTTTATACTGCACTGCGTTATGCCACTTTTAACTTAGTGTCTATTGCCACGGACAGTGGGTTTTCTAATCAAGATTTTAATAAATGGCCTATCTTTGTGCCCATGTGGATGCTGTTCTTAAGTTGTCTTGCGGCATCTTCCGGCTCTACTGGGGGTGGAATCAGGATGATTCGGACGATTATATTGATGAAGCAGGCGCGTTTAGAGATGTTTAAATTTATACATCCTTATGCGATTAGACCTTTAAAGATTGGTGATATGACGGTTAGCAATGCCATTGTTAATTCTGTCACGGGTTTTATCTTTTTATACTTTATGAGTATTGTGATTCTGATTTTTGCATTATTAGTGAGTGGTCTTGATTTTATAACAGCGTTCTCAGCTATTATTGCTTGCTTTAATAATGCCGGTCCTGGTTTAAATGAAGTCGGTCCTGCCTCTAGTTTTGCACTATTGACGGATTATCAAAAAGCAGTGTGTACATTCGCTATGCTGTTAGGGCGTGTACAGATATTCTCTATTGTTATTTTATTTGTACCTGAGTTTTGGCGTAAATAAAATAGCTTTTCTAAGCTACTTTAAAGCGGTTATTTCACTCGTAAAATGACCCTCGGCGATTTTTGTTTCTACACTATCGCCGAGCTTTAATTGTTTTGTAGAATGAATTAACTCTCCAGAAGGCTGTTTAATCACTAAGGCATAGCCGCGATTCAAGGTCGCTAAGGGGCTGACTGCATTTAGGGTTTGGCTCGATCTGGCTAGAGATTGGTTGAGTGTCGTGAGTTTATGCTGCATAACACTGATGAGTCGTTGGTTTAGGTGGGCTTGTTTCTGTTTATAGTTGTTAATAGTAATCGTCGGATTGTATTGGCCTAATTTAGCCGTATGTGTTGCCAGTGTTTGCTGATGTCGATCTAGTTTTCTGCGTAAGGCCTGTTTAAGTCTTATCTCCAATTCATCTAGTCGTTGACTGTTTCTGAATAACTTTTGCCCGGGGTGTTGTTGCTGCAAACGTTGTTTAAGCCAATCGAGTGTTTGTGTTTTCTGATTTAATTTTCGAGTGAGTTGTTGCTGTAAATGCTGTTCTAAATAATTAAAGCGCGCTGACCATTCTTGTTGATCAGGACTGGAATGTTCTGCCGCTGCAGAAGGTGTGGCGGCGCGATAGTCAGCCACAAAATCAGCGATAGTAATATCAGTCTCATGACCCACAGCAGAAATGATAGGAATGCTGCTGGCAAAGAGGGCTCTGGCGACTATTTCTTCATTAAAAGCCCATAAGTCTTCTAATGAACCACCCCCTCGGCCAACAATAAGCACATCACATTCATTTCGTTCATTAGCTTGGCTAATGGCTTTAGCGATTTCGTGTTTTGCATTATTGCCTTGAACTGAGACGGGATAAATGATGATCGGTATCGCTGCAAAGCGTCGGCGTAAAACGGTAATAATATCTCTAATAGCCGCACCCGTAGGTGAGGTAATAATGCCAATAGCGTGCGGCAATAAAGGCAATGTTTGTTTGTGGGCGGCGTCAAATAAACCTTCCGCTGCTAGCTTGTGTTTTAAGGCTTCAAATGCTCTGCGTAGGGCGCCATCGCCCGCTTCCTCGATATGCTCTACAATCAGTTGGTAGTCACCTCTGGGCTCGTAAAGACTAACGCGGGCTTTTATAACAACTTGTTTGCCATTGCTGGGTGTAAAGTTTAATCGGCGTTGCTGGCTTTTAAACATGGCACAACGTACTTGGGCATTGGCATCTTTTAAAGAGAAGTAAAGATGTCCGGAAGAAGGTGCGCTAAAGTTAGAGATCTCACCTTCAACAAAAATACTTAGAAAGTGGTTGTCAAGTAATTGGCTGGTAGCACGATTAAGTTGAGTAACCGTGAGTATGTTCTGGGTGGCCGAAGGGACTTGATAGTTCATTGTTGGGCTGATAAAGATTGAATAGGCGCTTATGATGCAGACTATTGTAAAATACAAAACTTTTATGTACAAAGAAAGGAGTGTTTAGATGGCGTGGTTGCTTTTGTTTTCGGCTGGATTTGTAGAAATCATATTTGCGTTAAGTCTTAAGTACAATGAGGGCTTTACTAAGCTATGGCCGAGTGTAATTACCGCTTTTTCGGGTATAGGTAGTTTCGGTTTGCTCATGTGGGCACTTAAAACCTTACCTTTAGGTACGGCGTATGCTGTATGGACCGGGATGGGAGCGGTGGGCGTCGCCATCGTGGGCATTATTTTATTTAAAGAATCGGTGGATTGGTTACGTTTAGTATCTATTTCTTTGGTTATTATCGGTATTATCGGGCTTAAATTTACTGACACGTATTAATATGTTGCATCTGATATTTCAATCACCTATTCAAACTGCTGTCTTGGAGCGTATCGCGCCAGATGATGATGTGGTTTTTCTCGAAAGTAGTGTTTTGAGGCTGCTAGAAAAAGGCAATATGAAATCTATTTTGGCGCCTATGTTAAAGCACAATAAACTTTATGTTTTAAAAGAGGATGTTGACGCACGAGGGATACAGGCGTCAGAGTTAATAGTCGGTATAGCCATGATTGACTACAAATATTTAGTCGAGTTAACCGTTAAAAATCCCCTTATCCAGACATGGAATTAGTTGTTAATGCTGTCGTGTTGGCAACGACTGATCAAGGATTTTTAAGAAACACGTCTGATTGGAATGAAGATGTGGCTAAAGCCTTAGCGGAACGCAATGCGATTGAATTAACGAAAGCGCATTGGGAAATTATTGTGTATATCAGGGAATACTATCTGCTCTATAAACACTTGCCCAATGCGCGAGTGTTTACGAAAGCGATTGCCAAAGGTTTGGGTGAAGAAAAGGGAAATAGTCGATATTTACATCGATTGTTTCCAGAGGGCCCCTTAAAATACGCGTGTAAAATAGCGGGCTTACCTAAGCCACCGACCTGTTTATAGTTTAAAACTGTCTAAACTGATGGATTAAACGTCGATTTTTTTTGTTGGGTTTATGTTCTGGGGCGTTAAAACCGACTAAGGTTCTTTGCTCACGCAAAATGTCCATTTGCTTTTGACGTTTAGTGAGGCTTTCTGGGTCTTCTTGATAGAGTAAGACGGCGTCTTTAGCGGGTAAACGTTGTTTGGCGAAACCTAAGACGGTGATGTCCCACGTGAGGCTGTCTTTATTGATGGTGAGCGTCGCGCCCGTTTTGATTTCTTTACTGGGTTTGATGCGTTGCTTGTTTAAATGAATTTTTCCACCCGAAACGGCATCAGCAGCCAGTTTGCGCGTTTTGTAAAAACGCGCAATCCATAGCCATTTATCAATCCGAATAGCGTCTAGATCAATGCTTGGCACTCAGCTCTTTTTCTTTTTTTAGACCTTTAGGTAAAGAGAAAACTACTTTCTCTTCGATACCTTGAATTTCAACAGTCGATGTGCCACCCCAAGCTTTTAATTGAGCGATCACTTCTTGCACGAGTACTTCTGGTGCAGAGGCACCTGCCGTCACACCCACAACACTGACGCCATCAAACCAGCTTTTTTGCATGTCTTTGGCTGTATCGATTAAATAAGCATTTTTACCTAATTGTTCAGCAATTTCACGTAAACGGTTAGAGTTAGAACTATTAGTTGAGCCAACTACTAGAATGGTGTCTGCTTTTTTTGCCAGTTCAAAGACAGCATCTTGACGGTTTTGCGTGGCATAACAAATGTCGTCTTTTTTCTGTTCTTGAATAGAGGTAAAACGAGCACGTAATGCATCAACCATTACTTTTGTATCCGTCATGGATAGTGTGGTTTGAGTCACATAAGCCAGATTATCTGGATTGTTAACCACTAGTTTTGTGACATCTTCAGGGGTTTCAACTAGATAAATACCACCATTGTCCGTGCATTTATCATATTGACCCATAGTGCCTTCAACTTCTGGGTGGCCGGCGTGGCCTATTAGAATAACTTCTCTATCTGATTTCGCGTGTTTAGCGACTTGAATATGTACTTTAGTCACCAAAGGGCAGGTCGCGTCAAACACAGTTAACTTTCTATCTTTAGCTTCTTGTTGCACTTGTTTTGAGACACCGTGCGCACTGAATATAAGGTAAGAACCGACCGGTACATCGGTAAGCTCTTCGATAAAGATAGCACCTTTATCTTTTAAGCCATCTACAACCGTGCGGTTGTGTACAACTTCATGGCGAACATAAATAGGAGCACCAAAAGCTTCTATGGCTTGATCAACAATTTCAATGGCACGGTCAACACCGGCACAAAATCCACGAGGGTTAGCGAGTACGATTTGCATATCTTGACTTCTATACTAGGTTAATGTGTGATTATTCTAACTCAAGATTGTGTCTGATACGATAATTCCGTCCATATCAGCATACAAAAAACTATCTTTTTTAAAGTTGACACCCGCAAAACTGATTAATTGGTCTCTATCACTATGGTCTTGCTTATGGGTTTTTAAAGGGTGGGTTTGTAATGCCCGTATCCCAATGGGGAGTTTTGCAATTAAAGCCGCGTCTCTAATACAGCCATTAATGATAATACCTTCCCAGCCATTCGCAATGGCTGTTTGCACTATGCTGGCGTCTACTAATGCGCAGCGTCGGGATCCGCCCCCATCGATCACTAAGATTCTTTGATGGCCGGGTTCTTGTAATACGGTGCTGATTAAAACGTTATCTTCAAACGTTTTAATGGTGGTGACTTGACCCGAATAAACGGTTTTTGCACCGTAAGAAATAAAGAGTGGCTCAGCAATCTGTAGATGCTGAGTTTTTGAATGAGTGTCGCATAAATTAGCTGTCGTAAACGTCATGATTTATTCTCAAAAGATAAGGTTAGATAGCTAAGATGTGCTTTGTTTTAGTGCTTTAATCGGTATAACGGGATAATAAACCATAAGGTGTTTTGCTTTCTGGTAGGGGGATTTTAACTTCGTAACCACCGCCAGGGGCCTCTTGCATAGGATTACCCCATTTGTCTTCCATGTGTTCGATAATGATATCTTGATTGCCTTCGGGTAGGATTAACTCAACTTTATCACCCACCGAGAATTTGTTTTTAACATCAATCAGGGCCAGCTTTGTTTCGGTGTCGTATTCTTTAATTTCACCACAAAATTGTTGTTGATGACTTTTTGAATAGCCCGTTATGTAATTTTGTTGCTCATGGGTATGATGACGTTGATAGAAGCCGTCTGTATAGCCCCGGTTAGCAAGATTTTCTAAAATACCGATTAACTCAGGCTGGAAAGGTCTACCTTGAATGGCATCATCAATAGCTTGGCGGTAGGTTTGAGCGGTTCTCGCAACGTAATAGTGCGATTTAGTGCGGCCTTCGATTTTAAGACTATCAACCCCAATTTCGACTAAGCGTTGCACATGTTCGATGGCGCGTAGGTCTTTAGAGTTCATAATATAAGTACCGTTTTCATCTTCCATGATGGGTAATAATTCACCTTTACGGCCTTCTTCTTCTAGAAAATAAACTTCATCTGCGAGCGGGTGTCTTTCTGCACCTCCGCAGCTGGCGGTACTAATATCAGCCATAGATAACGTAGTGCCTTGTGGTAATAAATCACCTTCGGCGTTTTCTTGGGCGGGCAGTGTGTCATATTTCCAGCGACAAGAATTGGTGCAAGTGCCTTGATTAGGGTCGCGATGGTTAAAGTATCCTGATAATAAGCATCGGCCTGAATAAGCGATACACAAAGCACCATGCACAAAAACCTCCAGTTCCATATCGGGGCATTGTTGGCGAATTTCTTGTATTTCATCCAAAGACAGTTCTCTAGACAGAATAATGCGTTCCACACCGACACTTTGCCAGAATTTAACGGTGGCATAGTTAACCGTATTAGCTTGCACAGACAGATGAATCGGCATATCAGGCCAAGTTTCTCGTGTCATCATTATCAACCCTGGGTCAGCCATAATGAGGGCGTCTGGTTTCATGGCGATGATGGGCGCAAGATCTTTTAAGAAGGTTTTGATTTTGGCGTTGTGTGGAATGACGTTAGTCGCTAAAAAGAATTTTTTTCCTAAGGCATGGGCTTCATTAATGCCTTTAGATAGGTTTTCACTCAGAAAATCATTGTTACGAACCCTAAGGCTATATCTAGGTTGTCCGGCATAAACCGCATCAGCACCGTAGGCAAAGGCGTAACGCATGTTTTTAATAGTTCCCGCGGGAGATAGGAGTTCGACTTGTTTCATAATGAAGCTTAAATGTAATCAGAGTGCTGTATATTCTATCGTAAGCTTGCTATTGAGTGATAAAAATTGGGGGTATTGAATGGGCTGGTTAGTGTTTATTGTGGTCTTCTTGTTTGTTTTAGGCGCGGCTTTAATTTTGTTGAGGACCGCTAATTCTGGCAAATTGCCAGAAAGTGTTAAGCCGCAGCCTTATGAAGAGGATGATTAGATACGGTATGTATGAGTGAAGTGAGATGTCTTATGGATGTTTCAATTTGTATCATATGAACCTATATGTTTCATTGAAACATATAGATGGCTAAGTGCTACGATTATAACTTTTTATTAGGGTATTCATGATTATGAAAAACAATGAGTTATAAAGGTATATTGAAATTGGCATGGCCATTGCTATATATGAAATAGATTTTATCTGTTTTACACAAAAACTGTGTGACCACAACAAATGACACGGGAGTGACGCTATGATTTTTAAACAATTATTTGATAAAGAAACCTGGACTTATACCTATCTAATAGGTGATCCAGTCAGTAAAGAAGCGCTATTTATTGATCCAGTAAACACACATATTGATGAATATATTGATTTATTAGCCGCACATGGCTTGCAATTAAAATATTCGTTAGAAACGCATGTGCATGCGGATCACATCACAGCCAGCGGTATCTTACGTCAAAAATTAGGTGCGCAAACTGCAGTGAGTGCTTTGTGTGGCGCACAAACAGCGGATGTACAAATTCAAGACGGTGATATTTTTACGCTAGGTGAAACGGAACACGTAAAAGTTATTGCAACTCCAGGTCATACCCCCGGCAGTATTTCTTTTTTATGGAGAGATCGCGTTTTTACAGGTGACTCTTTATTCGTGGGTGGGTGTGGTCGTACTGACTTCCAAGGTGGCGATGCAGGGGCACTTTATGATTGTATAACACAACGTTTATTTACGCTACCAGATGAAACCATCGTTTATCCAGGTCATGATTATCAAGGTCGCTGGATTAGTACTATCAAACAAGAACGCACTAATAATCCGCGTTTAACCGGTAAATCAAGAGCAGAGTTTATTGAGATTATGAATAATCTTAATTTACCTAGACCCCGCTTAATTGATGAGGCTGTGCCTGCTAACCGTTATTGTGGTTTGGATGAGAAAGAGCGTCAGGATGCGGTTGTATTAAGGGATTCTGTAAAACCCATTCGTAATCAAGTGTCTCCACAAGACTTAGTGACTGAAGCCAAACAACATATTACTGAAGTGAATGTGACGACTGCAAAACAATTGTTAGCAGAAGGTAATATTGTGTTGGTGGATACCCGAGAAGAAAGTGAATACTCAGCCGCCCATATTGATAATGCAATTTTGTTACCGCGTGGTGTATTAGAATTTAAAATTGGCGCGACCCCCGATTTGGCTGATAAATCGAAAGCGGTCTTAATTTATTGTCGTACGGGTGGGCGATCAGCTTTAGCAGCACAAACATTGCAGACGTTAGGGTATAACAATGTGTTGTCTATGGCCGGTGGTTTTGAGGCTTGGCAAAAAGAAGCCGTATAAAAAAATTAAAACATAAGATAAACTGCAAGTGGTTGAATTAATGAATTCAATTCATAAACGAAGACCACTTGTATGATTAAAAATAATTATAAATAAGAACTCGAGGACTTTATGACACATCACACTGTATTAATTATTGGGGGCGGTGCCGCGGGCGTTTCTGTCGCCAATAACATGCGTCGGCAAAATGCTAAAATTGATATTGCTATTATTGAGCCATCAGAAAAACATTATTATCAGCCTGGCTTCACTATTATTGGTGGCGGGGCCTATACCTTAAAAAAGACCACCCGTAACGAAGCAGATTTAATACATCCTACTGTTAAGTGGATTAAAGAGTATGCGGATACTTTTCAGCCAGAGGCTAATACCGTCACTTTACGCTCAGGTGAGGCGGTGAGTTATGACTATTTAGTGGTTTGTCCAGGTTTACAATTAGATTGGGACAAAATCGCTGGCTTAAAAGAAACCATTGGAAAGAATAATGTATGCAGTAATTATTCTGCTGAGACTGTTGAATATACGTGGGAATGTATTCAGTCACTGCAATCAGGTACGGCTTTATTTACTCAGCCTCCTATGCCGATTAAATGTGCGGGTGCGCCTCAAAAAATCATGTATTTAGCGGCGGATCGTTTTCGTAGAAAAGGCATATTAGATAAATTTAATATTGAGTTTTGTAATGCCGGTCCAGCCCTTTTTGGGATACCTTTTTTCGCTAAGGCTTTAAGTAAAGTGGTAGCTGGGTATGGTATTAAGACTAATTTTTCTCATAATCTAGTGGCTATTGATGGCGACGCTAAAACAGCGACGTTTGAAGCAACGGATGCCGATGGAAATAAACAACAGGTTGTTAAAGCGTTTGACATGATACATGTGACACCTCCCCAAAGCGCACCGGACTTTATTAAGGCGAGTCCATTAGCTAATGCCGCCGGTTGGGTAGATGTTAATGAAAATACATTGCAACATACACAATATGCCAATATTTTTGGATTGGGTGATGCGACATCAACGCCCAATGCTAAAACAGCGGCAGCCGTTAGAAAGCAAGTGCCTATTTTAGTCGATAATATTTTTCATATGATGGCAGGTAAAGCCTTAAGTGATAAATATGACGGTTATGGCTCATGCCCATTAACAACGTCTTTAAGCACTGTCATGTTGGCAGAGTTTTGTTACGGCGGGAAAGTCACCCCCTCATTTCCTTGGCTAGACCCTAGAAAAAATCTATTTATCTGGTGGATAGGGAAAGTAATGGGCTTTCCGTGGATGTATTGGTCTTTAATGTTAAAAGGCTATCGTATTGATATTCCACATTTAGCGTCTTATGCTAAAAAGTTTACCAACGAAGATTGATTTAATCACTATACGTTAGTCCCCCATCTACAAAACACAAGCCTCCTTAGACTAGGGGGGCTTGATCGTGTTAATAAAATCTTATTAACGAACAAGAGTATCAGTTAGGATAACTATCATAATGATTCATTCGTTTTTTCCTATTTTTACTTGGTTAAAAACATACTCCCGTCAGGATTTTAATGGCGATTTATTTGCTGGAATTATCACGGCAATTTTATTGGTTCCTCAGGGTATTGCGTATGCAATCTTAGCGGGATTACCGCCTCAATTAGGCTTGTATGCCAGTATCTTACCGCCTGTTATCTATGTATTATTAGGTACCAGTCGGACTTTATCGGTAGGCCCTGTTTCTATTGCTGCGATTATGATTGCCGGGGTGCTTAATTCACCCGAAGTAAGTGTATTAGGGCAACCGGTTGAGAGTGCTTTAATATTGTCAGCTGAAAGCGGTTTAATTATGTTGCTAATGGCGGTTCTGAAAATGGGTGGCTTAGTAAACTTTATTAGTCATCCCGTTTTAACAGGTTTTACCAGTGGAGCATCTTTATTAATTATTGGCAGTCAGTTGCCACAATTAGTGGGTTTAAAAAGCTTTGAATGCAATGGGGTATGGCCTTGTTATAAAGAATCTCTTTTAAATTACAATTCTGAAACTCTATTACTCGGTGTTGCAGCTATCGTATTACTTGTTTTCTTTGGAAAACCGTTGATCTGGTTGTTGAAAAAGAATCGTGTAAAACCCTCGTTAGTTATCGCTATGAGTAAATGTGGTCCATTGCTAACGGTACTGATAAGCACTTTAGTCGTAGTTTACTTTAAGGATCTGGGTGCTATTAAGGTTGTTGGAGCAGTGCCTAGTGGGTTTCCTACATTAAATCTTAATTTTATAGCCAGTGAACATTGGCGTTTGTTATTACCTAGTGCGGCATTCATCGCTTTAATAGCTTATGTAGAGAGTGTGGCTATTGCAAAAGTGACGGCAAATTTGAGAAGTGAGAAAATCGCGCCTAATCAAGAGCTGATTGCCTTGGGTATGGCTAATTTGACGACGGCTATATCAGGTGGCATGCCAGTAGCGGGTGGTTTTAGTAGAACCATGGTAAATTTTTCTGCTGGAGCAAGAACTCAAATAGCGATGTTAATTGCCGCGGGTATCCTGGCAATAGCGGTTATGTTTTGTGCGCCTTTATTTCAAAATATTCCTAAAGCGGCTTTAGCTGCAATTATCTTAGTAGCCATTATCCCTTTAGTGCGTTTAGATAAAATAATTGAAACTTGGCGTTATGATAGAGGCGATGGCCTAGCAGAATGTGTAACTTTGTTAGGGGTTTTGGTATTAGGCATTGAGGAGGGCATCACTTTAGGTGTTATCCTGACTTTTGTGAGTTATTTGCGTAAAACCAGTCAGCCGCATATTGCTGTGGTGGGGCGTATCCCAAATACAGGACATTATCGAAATATTAAACGTCATAAAGTGGAAACTTGGCCGCATTTATTGTTGCTACGGATTGATGAAAGTATCACTTTTGCTAATGTAAACTTTATTGAAAACTTTATTACCGCAGAGTTAAATCGTCAAGAGGCTATTGAACATGTTGTTTTTATTTTAACATCAGTGAGTGATATTGATGCTACAGCATTAGAGGCGTTGGAAAATTTAAATAAGTCACTGCGGGATATTGGGGTCATTATTCACCTTTCTGAAGTGAAGGGACCTGTGTTTGATAAGCTTGAAAAAACCCATTTTTTTAGTCAACTAAAACCGGGTAAGATTTTTTTTCATACTGAGCAAGCAATCGTTGAATTAGCTGGGAATATTTGAACTCGATATAAAAATACTTTTACATTTTATCTGGGATGTATTATTCTTCGAATCATTCCTAAGATGCAATTTTTTGTATTTTATCTTTAGTCTCTCTTTGTGATGATTTCATGAGATTTTTAAAAAATATTACCGCTTTCTTCGTGCTTTTAGTAACGACCTATACGGGTGTTGCTTATGCTGATAATGGAGGGTCAAATAACCAAAGCTCTGATAATAGACCGAACGGATCTTTCGTAAATACAGCCACAGAAGCTTTGTCAGGATTTGATAACATCCCTAATGGACTTATAGATCAAGCAACTTTTGATGCTGCAAAATTATTGTTCGAAAAGCGCAGAACTATAGCAGAAGGATTAGGTCCATTTTATAATGCTGAATCTTGCTCTGATTGTCATCAAAATCCGGTTACTGGTAGTGCAAGTCAAGTTAATGTATTGCGTGCGGGAAGTTTTAATGATGGTGTTTTTACACCTCCTCCTGGTGGTGGATCTTTAGTACCTGATCGTTCTATTGATGCTAATTTGCAAGCGCACGTTGATAGTACACTGAATGTTAGAACGCTTAGAATGTCTACAAATGCCTTAGGTGATGGATATGTTGAAGCGATAGCTGATCAAACACTTTTAGATATCGCGGCAAGTCAAGCGGCGACTAAAGGTAGAATTAAGGGGCAAGCTATTTGGGTTCCTATTCTTGAAGCATTCGGTACATCGCGTGTGGGTCGATTTGGATGGAAAAATCAACACGCAAGTTTACTATCATTTGCGGGTGATGCCTCTCGTAATGAACTAGGTATCACTAATGGATTGGTTGCAACTGAAGCTACGCCAATGGGGGTGGATGGTTCACAATTTGATAGAGTTGCTGATCCAGAGGATACTGATAACCGCACTATTATTAGTTTGGCGAATTTTATGAGAGCCACTAAGGCACCTGAGCCAGATTTTGACTTAGCTAATTCACAACATGCAATAGCTGGTAAAGCTTTATTTGATAACGTGGGTTGTGATTCTTGTCATGTGGAATCTATCACAACAGCACCGACTGGCACCGTGTTAAGTCCTGCTTTTACAGTTCCACAAGCTTTAGGCAATAAAACGATACATCCTTACAGTGATTTCTTGTTACACGATGTAGGTACTAATGATGGTATTGTTCAAAACGGTGGTGCGGCCACTAGAAACAAAGTGCGTACAGCGCCATTATGGGGTTTGCGAACTCATGCGCGTTTATTACATGATGGCCGTGCTTTAACTTTGGATGAGGCAATTAGGGCTCATTCAGTGGAGGCGGTTGATGTAATCAAAACGTATATAAAACTTGATAAAGAAGAGAAAGATAATTTAATCACTTTTTTAAATTCAATTTAACAGCTTATAAAATTAATTCTCAAAAATAGACATTCATGAACATCGCAAGTGGGATATTAATGAATGACCGCATAGGATTAACTAGTATTAAAATCGTTGGATCAATTTGCTTCAACCCTCTAGTCCATCAATACGAGAGCTGTTTAGTATCGGTGCATAAACAAACATAAATAATGAAAATGCAGTTAACCAACTCACGGTTGATGCATACATTAAAAAGTTATACCACTGCGGAAAAACAATCGGCAATAGGACTCTGATTATCACGGTAAGGTTGATTAGAACAAAAGCTAAAGCCATGGCATTAGAGGCTTTTAACGTGCGTCCTGTATGCCCCAATGAAACTCTGGCCATCATGCCTAGCGTTAACACACCGATACCCCCAATAGTAAATGCATGAAGAGCGAGTGTGGGGTTCACCCAGTTGAACGCCGCTAAAGAGCTTAAGAAAAAGCCTAATATAATCCAGCAGTAACCCGCGAAAAGTATCCATAATAATGGCACGTACCAAATGCGTTGCACATACCAGCTAAATAGCCTTAAGCCATTGCTAACTGTTGCGGTAAGTGCAGCCAAACCTAAGAGAATGTGCGAACTATTACTGAGCATTAAAGTAAAGGTCAGTAATGCTGAGCCTATTGATAGTGTGTCAAAAAGTGGATTTCTTATAATAATGATGCCGGATAAGCCTTTCTCTACGAAAAAAGGTAAGACACGTCCCGCAAGAATTAGGATTAGTACCACAAGGGTTGCTACCAGTAATTTAATTCCACTGTCAGCCGTATTTTGATAAATATCTAGCATTTGAGCATGTATCAAACCATTGCCTAAGGTCAACAATAGTAATAGCACTATAAATACGGAAGCTGGGTAATATTTTGTTTGAATAATGGGTTTGCTGATTTGATAAATTAATATGGGTAAAAATATAAAATCTACAAACGCGATAATGCCATCAGGTAATGAGTTGGCATAAAAAGGCAGGATTCGACCATAAAGCCAAAGTATAGCTAACCCCGCTAATCGGTCACCCGATAAAGTGGCTTTGCCTGTCCAATTTTTAACGGCGGTTAATAAAAAACCACTGATCACTGCAACGGAATAGCCGATTAGCATTTCATGAGCATGCCAATAATTGGAATGAAAGTAATTTTGGGTGTTTAGATGGCCATTAAAGATGGCATTCCAAAGCACGATAAGAATAAGTGCTGATAAACCTGCGAGGGCAAAGAAAACTCTAAAGCCCAAATTAAAAAGAGGGGTATTAAAAATTTTGTGTGTGTTCATAAGTTTCCATTTTCTAGCCAGTCTAATTCAGCATCAGAGAAGCCTGCAATTATACGCATTTCTCGGTTAAAAGGCCCTTTGGGCTTTCCACCAAGATAATATTTATCTATAAGTTCTCGGTATTTAGCTTCGGGTTCTACGTTTTGTTGAGAGCAGACGTATTTAAACCAATAGGAACCCCGTTCAACATGACCCACTTCATCAGTTAGAATTCGAGTTAATAGTGTTACGCTTGCCTCATCGCCATGATGTTTAAATTTATTGATAATCGCAGGCGTGACATCTAAACCACGTGCCTCCATGCAACGGGGTACCATGGCTAATCTCGCTAATAAATTATCTGCAGTATCGGTAGCATGATCCCAAAGTCCATTATGAGCCGGTAAATCGCCATAATGAAGTCCAAAAGATTTTAAGTGGATTCTGATTAATTCAAAGTGTTGTGCTTCTTCATCTGCTATACGTAACCAATCCTGATAAAAATCATCCGGCAAATTGCGAAATCGATAAAGAATGTCCCAGGCTAAATAAATTGCGATAAATTCAACATGTGCAATGGCATGAAAAAAAGCTGCAATACCTTCAGGCGTTCCAAATTTGCGTTTAGGCATGTCTTTGGGGGTTAATAACGTAGGCTTTTGCGGAAAAATGACTTTTTTAATGGGTAAAGGGTTTGATTTTGACGTATAGCTTAGTTGTCCAGATTCCGCCCAATGCCATGCTTGATGAGTACGAACGAGTAACTCATCAATAGTTGAGTGATGTAAACAATTTTCGGCAATTTCAAATACGTTTTTCATCGATCACAATGGAGCTAAATCTTTATGTTTCATTAGGTTGCTATGAGCATTTCAATCGTTATTGTTCTTATTATAGTATTTTATGCCTCTTGTTTTCTTAGGTTTGTGTGGGTTTTTAAAGTCGGATTGATTTTTTAAGAGGGCTTTGCTTGTATGTGTTTTATGAGTTCGACTAAAATAAGTTCTGCTCTCTAATTAAAAATAGTCCATGTCTAAAGATATACGCATTGAAAGATTCAGTGGTCCTGCACTGGCGCAATACATTCCTGAACTCGCTCGCCTCAGAATAGAGGTGTTTCGTGATTTTCCTTATTTATACGATGGTGATTATGAGTACGAAGAAAAATATCTTCAAACATACATAGATACACCAGAAAGCGTAATTGTGTTAGCTTTTGATGGCGACAAAGTTGTGGGAGCTTCTACCGCTTTACCCATGAAATTTGAAACGATAGAAATGAAACAACCTTTTATTGAAAATGGCTATGACCTTGATGAAGTGTTTTATTGCAGTGAATCAGTATTAAATAAGAATTATCGTGGTTTAGGTTTAGGGGTTAAGTTCTTTGAGCAACGTGAAGCACATGCTGAATATTTAGGTGGATTTAAGCACATTACTTTTTGTTGCGTAGAAAGACCGGTAGATCATCCGCGTCGTCCTAAAGATTATGTGCCTTTAGATCAGTTCTGGAACAAACGGGGATACTTTAAACACCCAGAACTTAAATCGGCCTATATTTGGAAAGATTTAGATGATACTGAAGAAACTTCGAAACCTATGACTTTTTGGCTAAAACATGACCTTTAAAATTGCTGCCGCCCAATATGATATTAGCTTTTTAGAAAACTGGGCCGCCTATGAACAAAAAGTGACGCAATGGGTTTTAGACGCTGCGGCACAAGATGCAAAGATTCTGTTGTTTCCAGAATATTTCAGCATGGAGTTGGCTTCTTTGTTCGCACAAGATATTTATTCATCATTAAGCAATCAATTAGATGCATTACAGTCTTTACATGATGATTTTATCGCGTTATTCAAAAATCTAGCCGTTAAGCATCAATGTTTGATTCAAGCGGGTACCTTTCCTGTTTTTGTAGGGACGGGTGTTTATGTGAATCGCGCTTATCTATTTAACGCAGCAGGGCAGATTGATTATCAAGACAAATTGATGATGACGCGCTTTGAAAATGAACAATGGTTAATCACAGCCGGTAAAGATTTAAAGGTCTTCTCTACGGAGTATGGGAAAATTGCTATTAATATTTGTTATGACAGTGAGTTTCCTTTACTGGCCAGAAAACAAGTAGAAGCGGGATGTACTTTGATCTTGGTGCCCAGTTGCACTGACACGGTGGCTGGATATCATCGAGTAAAAATTGGTTGTCAAGCAAGAGCGCTAGAGAATCAATGTTATGTAGTGCAATCTTCTTTGGTAGGTTTGGCGCCTTGGTCAGAAGCCGTTGATATTAATGTGGGCGCTGGTGCTGTTTATACCCCAGTTGATAAGGGTTTTCCTGATAATGGTATCTTATCAATAGGCGAGTTCAATGCTGTGCAATGGGTCTATGCAGACTTAAATTTAGCGGCTTGTGCAACGGTAAGAGAAAATGGTCAAGTTTTCAATTATAGAGATTGGCCATTACAAGCTAATGTTAGTAATCAAGTAATGCTTGAGAAGTGAGGTTGTTGTTTTTGAAAATGAGTTTCAATTTAGAAATGGCAACATACTGAACCTGTCTAATGTGTTCTATACTAAAGTGTAAATCAGCGGCTATTTGCTCAAGAGTTTCTATATCGTAGCCACATAGCCCAAAGCGTCTACAGATAACGTACTGATATTTTTGGGGTAGTTTTAAAACGCATTGATTTACATTGACTTGCATGATGCTTTTTTGTATCTGTATAGAGGGTTCTAATCTTTTATGATCTGAAACAGCTTCAATATCTATATTGCTAGTCCCTTCTGTTGAGTAAGAAGAAATTCTTTGCATGGTAAACACTACTTTTTCAATTTTTTCTAATGTTAAGCCCATGTAATCCGCTGTTTCTTTTAGGCTTGGCGTGTAAGATAAATTTGGCTCTATATGATTTATAGTGGGTGGCACTATATAATAAGATAATGAATAGTGAAACTTTATTTAGCATGGCTTTAGGCTTGCATACACCTTGGCAAGTCAAAGACGTGAGCTTTTCTGCCGATGAC